>Ga0102941_1000448_pt1 | contig 19063 bp, 17 predicted proteins | sample SalPonR2_C_D2_MG_FD_79281 | JGI IMG/M metagenome (GOLD analysis project Ga0102941, IMG submission 79281) | Salt pond soil microbial communities from South San Francisco under conditions of wetland restoration - Salt Pond MetaG R2_C_D2_MG | ecosystem: Environmental > Aquatic > Marine > Intertidal... | reverse complement strand
AGCGTTTTGGCTGGTATGCCTACCGCCGCTTTATTCAGATGTTTTCAGATGTCGCTATGGGGCTGGATTTACAGCTTTTTGAGGGGGAGCTTGAAAAAGCAAAAGAGGCCAAGGGGGTCGAACTAGACACCGATCTTGATGCCGCCGATCTGAAAAAGCTGGTAGAAGTATATAAACGAGTGTACAAGGACCAGATGGGAGAGGATTTTCCTCAAGACCCGAGGGACCAGATGTACAAATCCATCAATGCGGTATTGGGAAGTTGGATGAACGAAAAAGCTATCAAATACCGTAAAATCAATGATATCACCGGCCTGCTTGGAACTGCTGTAAACGTACAGTCTATGGTGTTCGGTAACTTCGGCGAAAACTCCGGTACCGGTGTTGCCTTTACCAGAGACCCGTCCACCGGCGAAAAAGTTTTCTTTGGTGAGTTCCTAGAAAACGCCCAGGGAGAGGATGTTGTTGCCGGTATTAGAACTCCCAAAAACTTATCATATCTCAAAGAAATTAACCCTAAGATTTACGAACAGCTGTTTACCATCAAGGACCGCCTTGAACAGCACTACCGTGATATGCAGGATATCGAGTTTACCATTCAACAGGGGGATCTTTACCTCCTGCAGACACGTAACGGTAAACGTACCGGCGCCGCTGCTATTAAGGTTGCCGTCGATATGGTGGAAGAAGGGATGATCAGCGAAGAGGAGTCCGTCGGCCGTGTAACGCCGCCGCAGCTTGATCAGCTTTTCCATCCTCGAATCGAGCCCTCTACCAAGGGAAGTTTGAATGTTCTTGCCAAGGGCCTGAACGCCTCACCCGGTGCGGCTACAGGACAAATCGTGTTTACCGCCGACGAGGCCGAAGAGTGGGCAAAAAAGGGCAAAAAGGTGCTTCTGGTCCGTAAAGAAACCTCCCCTGAGGATATCGGCGGTATGCATGCTGCAGAAGGAATTTTGACCTCCACCGGTGGTATGACCAGCCATGCGGCGGTTGTAGCGAGGGGAATGGGAAAACCCTGTGTCGCCGGTTGTAAAGCGGCTGTGGTGACCCCCGGAACCCTGACAATTGAAGGAAAAAAGTACAAAGAGGGTGACTGGTTAACTATTGACGGTACCGATGGCGAGGTATACGGAGGTCAAATTGACCTGGTAGACCCGAAGATAACCGACGACTTATCTAAGTTTCTCGCCTGGGCCGACGATGTGCGTAAAAAGGCCGATCGCAAGGGCGTAAAAGAGAAGGGCTTTGGAGTTCGTACCAACGCTGATACACCGGGAGATGCTAAACAGGCCAGACATTTCGGCGCCGAAGGTATTGGCCTCTGCCGGACCGAACATATGTTCTTCGACGAAGGCAAGCTGGAAATATTTCAGGAAATGATCGTAGCCGAGAGCAAGGAGGCCCGCCAGAAGGCCCTGGATAAATTGCTTCCCCTGCAAAAGAAGGACTTTGTCGGTATCTTCAAGGCGATGGAGAGTTTGCCGGTGACCGTTCGCTTGCTTGACCCTCCTCTCCATGAATTTGTTCCTAAAACTGATGAAGATGTTCAGGAGCTTGCCGATAAAGTCGGCCTTAAACCTGAGTCCATCAAGCAGATGGCCGAGGATCTTAAAGAGATGAACCCGATGCTCGGACATCGCGGCTGCCGGTTGGGTATTACCTACCCCGAAATCTACGATATGCAGGTAGAGGCGATTATGGAAGCCGCCTGTGAGGTAGAGAAGGAGGGAGTAAAAGTACTCCCGGAAATAATGATTCCCCTGGTCGGTACCAGGAATGAGCTGAAAATTCTTCGTGAAAACGCTGAAAAGGTGGTGCAGGAGGTGCTGAAAAAGAACAACAGCACTTTGAACTACAAAATCGGTACTATGATTGAGATCCCTCGGGCGGCTCTTACGGCCAATGAAGTTGCTGAAGATGCTGACTTCTTCTCCTTTGGAACGAACGATTTGACACAGATGACCCTCGGGTATTCCCGGGACGATATCGGCAGTTTTATAGGAGAGTACCTCGATCAGAACATACTTCCCTACGATCCCTTCCAGAGCCTCGATCAGACTGGTGTAGGCCAGTTGGTGTCGATGGCTGTTGAAAAAGGGCGGAGTACCAAGAAAGATCTTAAAATGGGGATTTGCGGTGAACATGGTGGTGATCCCTCATCGATTGAGTTTTGTTACCGCAACGGACTGAACTATGTCTCTTGTTCCCCCTACCGTGTTCCGATTGCACGATTGGCTGCAGCCCAGGCGGTAGCCGAAGACTTAATAAAGTAGAGATTTTAATACAGGGGGGCCTTCATGGTCCCCTTGTTTTTAATATCTAAGCTCCAGATAATGAACAGTCACAACGTCTATAAGAAATTACTGAGGGTGTACGGTCCACAGGGCTGGTGGCCGCTGTTGCAGCGAAGCTCCCTGCCTGGGTATGATCAGGAAGGGTATCACCCGGGGATCTACAAAAATGATCTGCAGCCCCATGAACAGTTCGAAATCATCACCGGTGCAATACTGACCCAGAACACCAGCTGGACCAATGTACGCAGTAGTATGGGGGCATTGCTCGAGGTATGTCGCAAAAAAGGACAAATCCTGTCGCCGGAATTTTTTTTGGCTATGGACCATTCCGAACTGGCGGCAATTATCCGTTCAAGCGGGTATTTTAACCAGAAGGCAAAAAAGTTAAAGGCTGTTTCCTCCTTTTATTTGGATAATAGGGGAGATCTTACAATTCCCTCCCGAAAGGACTTGCTTTCTATTTGGGGTATCGGTCCCGAAACCGCGGACTCCATATTACTATATGCGTATCACCGGCCGGTGTGCGTGGTTGATGCCTATAGCGTGAGAATTTTCCGACGACTTGAAAGCAGGGGCCTTTCATCCGGCAGGCAGCCGGCGGCACCGAAGGAATGGACCTACGATAGACTGCAGCAAAAGTTTCATTCTGAATTACCCCCGGAACACAGGGTATACAATGAATTTCATGCCCTTCTAGTTGAACACGGCAAGCACTACTGTACATCCAAGAAACAAAAATGTAATATATGTCCATTACAATTCGATAGTGGAGTTGATTGATGTACATTGACAATAATACCGAGCAGTACCGGGATGGAATTAAGGATATAATTCTTTTTAAATTCTTAAGTGAACGGGAAATTGAAGATCTGCTTAGGATGTGTGAAGTTCAGGTGTTTGAAAAGGATGAGCAGATAGTCCAGCAGGGTGAAGTAGAGCAGGCTTTCTATGCGGTTATCAGTGGATCCGTAGGAGTTGCGGTGGATGAAGGGCGCCGTAAGAATGTCTACATCTGTACGATAGGAAGCGGTGAGGTGTTTGGCGAAGCCGGAATGTTTATGAAGGTCAAACGGACCGCCCACGTTCACAGTATCGACCAGGCAGCTATACTCCATATCACTCGTGAAGATTTTATTCAGTTTATAAAAAAGTATCCCACCAGCGGAAACAAAATATTGATGGTCATAGTCTACAGTTTGCTGAAAAAACTGCGGGAGGTAAACCAGGAGCTTGCCTACGAGCGCCAGTTTGACATTGAACAGGATGATGTCGACTCCATTGTCGATGAATTTCTACAGGCATAACCGTATTGCTTCGATCAGTTGTTCCGCCGCCTTAAATTTGGTGGTAAGGGGGATGTGGGTGTGCCCGCCTGCCTTATCAAAGAGATGCAATTCATTGGTGGTGCCCTCAAAACCGGCCCCCTCGGCTCCGATATCGTTCACAGCAATCATATCCGCCCGGGCCTTCTTCATTCGTGCTATTCCATCGGTCTTAAGCTCTTCGACGGATTTATGAAAAAGAGCACGAAATGCAATTAGAAAAGTCTGAGGCGAAAGCTTTTTCACCTGGTCTATAATTTTCGGGGTGGGAACAAGCTCTACCTTCAGTGTGTCCGTACCGTGGGTGGTTATTTTATCTTCCGCCGTTTCCCCCGCCTGCCAGTCACCCACAGCAGCGGCAGCCACCATACAATCTATATGATGCTTTTCCAAAAGGGTACGCACTGTATCAAGCATCTGGGAAGCCGTCTCAACTCGGTAGGTAGGTACATTGGGAACAACCTCAGCGGTTCCTTTCCCGTACACTACATGCACATCCGCACCTGCAAGATAAAGGGCCCGGGAGATCTCGATACCCATTTTGCCGCTGCTGTTGTTGGTAAGCACCCTGATTGGGTCCAGATATTCTACAGTGCGGCCGGCGGTGACTATCCACTCGGTACCTGCCAGGGGACCATCCCCCCGGAGCATATCGATGGTGTGAAAGACAATCTCCTCAGTTTCCGGTATTTTAGCCTTCCCCTCGGAGATGTGGGGCATAAGGATATGAATCCCGTCGTTCTTAAGTATTTCAATATTTCGATGGACCGCCGGGTGATGGTACATGGGCTCGTGCATTGCCGGGACCAGCAGCATCGGAATACCCTGGCCGATTGCAGTTGTAGCAAGGGTGGTAACAGGGGTATCGTCAATTCCGTGGGCAATTTTACCTAGGGTATTCGCAGTAGAGGGTGCAATAACAACTGCGTCAACTCGGCCTTCGACATTTCCGGCCAGGGCCACATGCTCTATAGCACCGCTGAGAGCGCATACCGCGGGGTTGCCGGTGGCCCATTCCATCAGGTTCGGGTGGATAATACGGCACGCTTCGGGGCTCATCACCGGAACAACCTCCACACCGTAGCGCATAAGCAGCCGGGCTACTTCGCTGCTCCGGAGGGCTGCCACGCTGCCGGTAATACCAAGAGCAACTTTTTTACCCCGCAAAGCAGTGGAGAGTGAGCCGAGGATATCCTTCGAAGGGTGCGACCACACCTGAGAAAATCCAGTAGAGTTGTTGTGACCGCTGTTTTTTTCCTTATCCATTCTTAACTCCTTCCCGCAACACCGTTAAAAAACTTTCAAGGTATTCTCGATTAAGATGCGGCATAAGGGTAATACGTAAAAATCCGGGAAAAAGGGACAAGGCATATCCCCGTCCGCGCAAACGCCGGGCAAGTTCATCAGGAGAACATCCTGTGGGACGTATTCCGACTACATTCATGGTAGGTTGAACAACCGATTCAACACCATTCATCAACTTAATTTGATTCATTAAAAAAAAGGTATTTTCCATACATTCGCGCACTACCTGTGTAAACCCCTCAAAACCTAAATGCTGCAAAGTTGCCCACACCGCCGCAACCGCAGCCCCCGACCGGGTGCCGACAATTGTTCTCTGTCGTGTTTTTCCGCCGGCAAGATAAGACACATGGGTGGTGCTGGAACCGGAGATCTCCTCGTTCCGATACAAAATACACCCGCTTGGAATGGGGCAGCGTCCCATTTTATGGGGGTCTAGGGTGATTGAACTTACCCCCTTCAGGCTGAAGTCAAAGGCTGACCCTCCGGGGGGATACCCTGCGGATTCCAAAAAGGGAAGCACAAAACCTCCGAAAGCCGCATCTATATGCAAATACAAATTATGCTCCACCGCCAAGGGGGATAGGGTATCCAAGGGATCAACAGCCCCGAGGCCTGTAGTACCGGCAATTGCGACAAGGGCCATAGTACGGGGCCCAATGGCCCTTTTGTATTCCTCGACCCGCACACGGTTGTCCGGGCCCGTCGGTACTTTAATCAAAGTGAGGTCCATCAAGCTGGCGGCCTTCTCAAAAGAGAAGTGGGCCGTCTCCGGCAGTACGACCTCGCGGCGCTCGGCGGGGGCCCTGTTTTTTGCAGTCCACATGGCAAGCAGGTTTGCTTCGGTACCTCCGGTAACTATGCTGCCGACCGCATGGGGATTCGAAAACAAATTTCCTAAAATCCCAATCGTTTCCTCCTCCAACTTCGCCAAAGCGGGATGAAGGCCGGGATCGCCGATATTCTTTTCTAACTGTCGCCGAAAAATTTCGGCGGCGAAGGGGTGGGGTTGGCTGCACATGGAACCGAGGATATGACCTGAGGTAAAAGTGAGGTCTTCGGCCAGCCGCTCTTCAAGCAGGGCCGACACTTCTTCTTCAGAGAGACCACTCGCCGGAAAATTCTTACTCATACTGCGTACCCCTCCTTCATCTAGTGATACGAATAAGAGTCGGTTGGAAAGCTGCCTGATTTAACCTCATCGCTGTACCTCTGGACCGCATCAATCACAGCTTTATCCAGCTGGGCGTAACCCTTCACAAATTTCGGCAAATACCCCTGGGTTAACCCCAGCATATCGTGAAGCACCAGTACCTGTCCATCACAGTCGGGGCCGGCCCCGATTCCGATTGTGGGAATCTTCATCGCCCTGGAAATGCGGCGTGCAAGATCCCGGGGAATACACTCAAGGACCACCGAAAAAGCACCGTGGGCCTCCAAATCAAGGGCATCCCTGTAAATAGTTTCAGCCGCTTCAGTATCCTTTCCCTGTACCTTAAATTTTTCAGCGGTTTGCGGCAGGAGGCCGAGGTGGCCCATTACCGGTATACCCTCTTTGCCCAGGAGGCTCACAACCCCGGGCTTATTTCCCTCGATTTTTACTGCGGAGGCCCCTACGCCCATAAGTCGCCGGGCATTTTCTAAAGCCTCCTTGGGTGAATCAAAGCTATGGTAGGGCATATCCCCAATGACTGGAATGCCGGTACTCATCCGCGCGACAATCTCGGTATGATATACCATGTCCTCCATTTTCACAGCACGGGTAGTGTCATGACCCTGGACCACCATTCCAAGACTGTCACCTACCAAAATAAGATCCAGCCCCTCGACCTGTGAAAGCAATGCGGTAAACGCGGAATCGTAGGCGGTGAGCATGGTAATTTTACCGCCCGCAGCTTTTTTCTTTGTCCAGTCGGCAGCATTAATAACAGCCATTTTTATTCTCCTTCGAAGCTGAAAGAGTGCAGCTGATCTGCAATAAAGTCCAGAGAGGCCCTCAAATTGTGTTGATTGCTAAAATCGGCCGTGATCTTTTCAAGCTCCTCCCTTTTACGGTCCTTAAGTTTTTCAACCGCTTCATTCAAAAGAGGGATTACTCGTATAATATTATCGACAATACTTATATTGGCCTTTCGGGCGGTTCGGGAGAGAGGATTCAAATCAATCGTGATGACGGTTTTCCCCATTCCCACAAGACCTTCAGTTCGGTCGCCGTCCTCCAGGGGGACAAAGACTACATCGGCGCTGCCTATACCCCGGGGGTCTATTCGACGGCGCTCACTGCCGATCTCCGGAATAGAATCGGAGGCTTCGTCTCCGACTCCCAGAACCTCCTTTGCCCCTGCCTTGTACAGTACCTCCGCGATCGCCTTTTCCCGTTCGACGGTACGATAAAACAGATTTACCTCCATCGGCGCACCGCTTAGTTGTGAAAGTGTAACAAGGTCCTCAGGACACAGTGCGGCGGCGTTCCCGTTTATTGAAAGCACCGGATGTTTCGCCGTTAAAAGGCAGGCCGCCGCCGCTTCAATTGCTCGGTAGGCCGGCTTCGGAGTATCTTCACCGCATAAATAATCAAAGGCCTCACCGCGACCGTGGGCAATAAGCCCGGCCGGCGCTACTACCTTTGATTCTACCATCTCTATAAGCTTCTCACGGACCGATATCGACTGATAACGGGGGTGATCTTTTGGTACATGTATATCCATTACAGTAAAATTCCTCCGGTTTGATTTATTGCCTCGGTAAACACGACGGGAGTGTCACGAAGCTTTGTGCAGTTTTTTCTCGCACAGTATTCCTTTAGCTCCCCTTCAATTTCCGCAGCCCTATCGGCAGGAGCCAGGGTAAAAACCCCTTCTCCAAACATAAGCATACTACCAATAATTTTGCGAGCATCCAAGGCTTCCAGAATATCGGCCACCCAGGGAGTAAAAAGACCGGTCCCCTCGGCAAATTGCCGGGAATATCTCAAAAAATTGTTCACACTCGGGTCCCGCTGAAGCCCGTCGAGGGCTGTCTTTCCATGCAAGTTCACCTTATCACGAATCCGGGATGATGAAAGGGCTGAACTGGTTGAATAGGGGCCGCGGAGGGCAAAGACCGCCCGCATATCGGTTTGAAAGGGAATCTTCACAATTCTACCGACCCCGGGAGCTCCAGGATGTGTCCTAACCTCAAACCCACCGTAATACTCCCCGATCACAGTCCCGAGCCCTGTTTTACACTCTACCTCCGCACGGTGGGCAAATTGGGCCGCCTCTTCTTGAGAAAAGGGTGAACCGAACCATCGGTTAAGGGCCAGGGCGAGGCTTAAAGCTCCTGCACCGCTGGAACCGAAACCGCTTCCCTGGGGAAGATCGATCTTATGGGAAATTGAAAGCTGTTGATATGGCAAATTCGTCTGTGATTCGATAAAATGGGAAAAGACCGCCGCCGATACATCGAGCTCCGCCGCCTTTCCGTTAAGAGTAAAAATCGGTGTGTCCGTGTGTGTAGTGTCCCTGTTTTTAGAGCTGGGCTGCTCCGTAATTTCTGTGCGTGCCCCGGCGTTGATAGAGAATCCGGCCCCGAGGGAGCCCCTTTTCAGAGGATCAGTATCGAGGTCGTCAATAAAAAATATCCCGGTAACATGGCCGGGAGCATACGCAGCAATGGTGTTCATTTTCGCATTAACGGTACTTAAGAATATGGGAAAAGTCAATAATATGAAGAAAAACTCCCCACCCATCTCTTTTTCTCAATTTAAATTTTTTTGGGGTAAGATGCTCTTACTATACTGTCTGTGGCTCTGCGCAGCCCCCGCGCCTCTCCCAGCTCAAGTGTCCTCAGTGGGGGGAACACCTTTTGGAAATGCTGAAATTACCCTAGAACCAGTGTGGAAATATGCCACCGGGGGCAGGGTAACTGCCCTTACCGAAAGCTTCGGGCCACGGAGGCGCATTTACGTACTTTCCGAGGACCGCCGCCTGTACGGCCTTGACCGCGGGGGCAGCCTGATGTGGCGCAGCGATCGAATGACCGGCCGGCCCCGGCCCCTTCTTAAGCAGGGCCCCGACGGTTCCCTTTACCTAGGCTTTGAACAGGGTCACTTAGCCGCCTATAACCCCTCTGGCCGGCGGCTCTGGACACGACGGCCTTCGAAAAGCGCCGCCGAAGGGATTGTCCTCGGCCATGCCGGGCTTGTCTACGCCTTCAACGAAGAGACCCTTACACTGTATACCCACACGGGTACCCTGCTTTGGAGGGATGAACTTCCTTCACCGGGTATCTCCAAACCCGTTGTTGATGAAGAAGGCGGTGTATGGACAGTTTCGGCGGATAATGAGCTTCTGCGCATATCCTCTTCCGGTGTCGAGACACTCGCCCGCCTTCAAAACGATGAAAACGAGCCCATCGGCTCAGTCCGTATGCTCATGTCCGCCGCGGGCCCCTTTATTGTAGCGGCGCAGGGGAAGAAAATGTGGCTGTATGACAGCGCCGGTACGCTTCTCTGGGATTCCGACCTCTATTCTCAAGTAGAATCAATGTGTATGGATACTGAAACAATTTTTGTCAGAACCGCCGACAGGCGAATAGCGGCTATTGAAAGGAGCAGCGGTGCGGAATTATGGAATACGCCGATAGATATGGATTCTGCAGAGATAGTCACTGAACACGCCGGTACTGCACCCCACTCCCGACTATTGACCGCGTATAACGAACAACGAATAAAACTCTATCTTACTGCGGAGGGGAGTGTACTCTCGACAGGGCGAATTCCCCAACCCTCTGCCGGTCCCCTGGTAAGCGCCGACGGAGATATTATAATAGGGGCAAAAGATTGGGTTGTGTATAGGTATGCCGTGCGGGGCTATAAAGACCCCGAAATTTCTACAGGTCTGGTAGAAAAAACGCCGGGGGAACAACTAAATACACAGTCAAAAGAACAGATATCGGGGCAGCTAAAGTACGGGAGGAGCAGTGCTAATAATGGGCCCTACTCGGAGGCCGGACAGGTTATCCTCGAAGAAGCGGCGCATAAAGAATACCTTCTTTTGCTGGATGAGCTTGCCCGTCGGGCGGAAAAGTCCAAGCCTGAAAAGGACTACCCAGAAATGATCGCTCTGCTTAAAAAAGCGGCGGGGGTCGGTGTACTTAATCCTGTGCGTCGGGAGGGGGCTTACATCAATGACTATCCGGATATACGCAGCCGGGCGGTAGAGCTGCTCGGCACATACGGTACCCTCACTACCCAGAGCTTTCTCCTCGAACTACTGCAGTATGAGTGGGATACCCAGGTCAAGCTGAAGATACTCACAGCACTCGGGGCCCTGCAAAGCGGGCTTGATGGAAGGGTAATTGGAACGCTCAAAAATGTGATAGAAAGCGGTAAAATAGATATTGATGATGACCCCCTCATAACATCGCGGTTAATCAGTACTATACAAAAGATATGCCTTTACAGCGGAAGGGTCGACACTTCCGCCGTAAAAATTCTGACGGATATCTATCTTTCGGATGCTCCCCGAACTCTGCGTATGAAGGCAATAGAAACCCTCCGCAATCTTTCAGGTTAGAATGCCCACATTGCGCTTTTTATAGCTGAACTCATTACCCACGCATGTTATACTCATACTATGAACAGATTGTTGAATGTTATAGGCTTACTTCTGGCTGTACTGTATAGTGCCGGAGCAGTGGAAATTGTTGAGGAAGAACTCGAAAGCGTCTCCGATGCACAGATCGAGTTTATCAATTACGAAGGGCCCCATGAGAAAATTGAAACAATTGAACAAATTAAAGGGATAGGTTCGGCGCTCTCGGTCCAAACCGGGGCAACGGAAACAGCGCAAAAAGAGACTGAATATGTGGGAAAATATCGTATTCTCCATATAGTGGCGCCGGCGGAAGCGGAAGGGTATAACGCGGATGTTTTTATTATTGAAGAGGATGCACAGGTTGATCACATAGCAAATGTCCGCCGTATTCTATCCGGTTACATCGAATCAACCTACGGCCTCAGTTCCGAACGGGCGTCGGCTTTGGCTATGTTTATCACCTATTACAATGCGATTTATAGAGGGGATATAGAGTTTTTTAAGCAGAATTACAGTGCACCGGTAATTGCTGCACTGGATCCTCAAAAGGTAGGAATTTCACGCAGTTACAATGAATGGCCCGGCTCTACACAGATGGTCTTGCCACTTACACAGCTTGAGGGCGCCCAAGCTCCTTCTGCTGAAAGCCTGAGCACCGATAAAGTAGTGGAGGAAGTCCGCACCCAGGAAGACAAAGGGGTGGAAGAGCGGAAAGAGGTTGTCGAAATGCGTGAGGAAGAGCTTGAAGCGGACCGGCGCCGGCTCGAAGAGGATAAGCAGGAAAGTGAACCGGAACAGGAGCAGGTAGAACAACAACCTTCCCGGGAAACCCAAGAGCAGGACACTCAAGCACAAGAAACTCAGGAGCAGGAAACCCAAGAGCAGGAAACCCCTGACCAGCCTGATGCGGTGCGGGAAGATCAACAGGAAGATCAACAGGAAGTAGATGATGAACTTGAAGCCCGGGAAGAGGAGCTTGAACAAAGAGAACAGGCAATTGCCGAAGAGCGGGAAAGTATAGCAGAGGACCAGCAGGAACTCATCGAAAGCGAAGAGGAGGATCAGCGTGGGGAGAGGGTAGAAGCCACCGCAGAACCTGCTGAGGAGAGGCAGAAGGCCGCCGATACCACCCTGTTTACGGTCTTCAGAGAGCAGAATGAAAACTTGTATGGGCGTATCGCCCTTCTAAAACCAAATGGAGAGGTCGCTGCAATTTCGACCATCAACACAATTCGCAGCCGAGAGCCCGTTGAATACGGCGGTATGTACGTGGTAATAGCCGGAGAAAGCAGCCCCCCCCGGGCAACCCGGCTGGTCGGGCTTGATGCGATGGACCTTGAGTTGGAACTGGAATCTGAAACAGACGTATATGCCGACTCACCCCTTCTTACGCATGGGGATACCCTCTGGTGTGTCATCCGTGAGTCCGGATCTTTTTATATTGGTGAGTTCGACGAAGAATTGCGGTTGCAAAACCGTTCTGATCGAGGGGTTATTCCTTATACATGGTTGAAGAAATCGGGTGAGTATATACTGGCCCAGATAGATGAAAAGACGGTAAAAAGGTTTACCCTAGAAGACCTATCTGCGGCCGAATAGGCGTCTGAAAAAACTTGCTATGGCTATGAATATTTTCCGAAAAAAGCCGGGATTTTTCAGCCTTTCCAATCGCGACATTCCTTCGGCAAGTTCCACAGCGCTTAGATTACGACGATGAAGGTTTTCGTCTATTTCCATTTCGAGTTCATCTACTTCAGAACCTGAATCGACAATATGGGCCTCGATACTCTTCCAACCCAGTCGCTGTGCCGCTTCAAGGCGTCGCCGACCGGCAATAAGCTCCCGTGAGCTGTTAATAAGTATGGGATTCATAAGACCATATGCTTTCAAGCTCTCCATTAACTTGGAAATATCACCAAGATCTTGACGGATGCGCCGTTTAATTACAATTTCTGTAATTGGAATTTGCATGCTACCGGCTCCTTATTGGTGGGATCTGATATAAGCCTATCATAGTTTTAAGTGCAAAAGAAGTCAATTTTTGATGTTCCAGGAATTCCATTCTCTTTAGTCGAGTTTAGTCGAGCAGGGGGTTCACGTTACTGTCGTCGCCGTTGGAACTATCGCTTCCTCCATCAGTGGAGAACATACTGTCCCGCTCGCTGCTTATCTGGTCTTCCAGGTCTTTCATTAAATCCTCATCCATCTCAGGAGCAGCATCGTAATTGACATTGAAATCCTCAAGCATCATTGAATCTTGAAGCTTTCGCACAAGATCTTCGTCCCGTTCTTTCTTGAACTTGTGGATGTCACAGAACTGCTTGGGCTCAGTACCGGCGATAAACAGCTCTTCCTTGCTTTCCGGACAATGCTGAGTGGGAATCAGACCGGATTCAGTACAGATTTTTACCTCTACAAGCCCTGTATCGGGCCTTTTAAATTCCTTTGGTGAAAGGCCCTGGTGGATCGTTTTCATATACTCCGCCCACACTGGTCCGGCGGCGGTAGCACCGGTAAGATCACGTCCAAGAGAGTTTCCCGGTGTATCAAAACCGAACCAGACGGCGGTTGAGTAGTAAGGAGAAAAGCCTACCGTCCACGCATCTCCCCAGTTTTGGGTAGTCCCTGTTTTACCGGCCATGGGCATTCCGTCGAATCCGCCTACATTCACCCTTCGCCAGCGGAGGGTCCCAAAATCTACTGTACTCTTCAGTAGATCGACCATCACATACGCCGCCTGGGGAGACAGAATTTGTTCCTGCTTGTTGTTGTGTTTTTGTCGTCGGATTCGTTCCTGCTCAGGGTTTATAATACTCTCTCCTTCTCGGTTGAGGACCCTTGTGATGGCCATCGGCTCTACGGCTTTTCCCTGATTTGGAAAAGTGGCAAAGGCGCGTGCCATATTTATCGGTGCCACAGCAGTAATGCCGAGGCCTAGGGGAAACCCCCGGGGAAAGAGGGTCCGGTCTTCCTTTTTGTCTTCCATACCTAAAAGCTTTGAAGCCCGGTTAATTGCTGGATCAAACCCTATCCCGTCCAATACCTGAAGCGAGGGTACGTTCATTGAAGTAGCAAGTGCATACCTCAGTAACACAGAACCTTGCCAATTTCCCAGATAGTTCATTGGGGTGTAGCGTTTTCCGTTATTATCAAAAAATACAATTGGACCGTCGTACATTCGGGTAGCGGGGGTAAACTCTCCGGAGGAAATGGCCGCCGAATAGTAAAGGGGCTTAAAACTTGAACCGGGTTGAATTTGTGCATCCACTGCCCGGTTGTACTGTTTGGTTTCAAAATCGCTTCCGCCTACCATTGCCATAATGTGACCGCTATGATTGTCGATCGTAATCAAGGCCCCTTCAACGGTATTTGATCTTTTTAGTACATCCGTTTTTGTTTTTGAGTACTGAGAAACCTGATACAGCTCGTTTGATCCGAACATAGAAGACAGAACTTCTATGCTCGGTGCAATTGAATCAAAATAGTAGTTTAAGGCGGCCCTTTTTTCTTTTGCCCCGGTAATGTGAATGTCTTCAACGTTGAAGGTTAAACCAAGGAGCTCGATAATCGGGAGGTAGGTTTCATCCACTATATCAAGCCTTTCCCGTTTGTTGTTGTTGTACTCTTCGTTTATATGCCGGTAGGACTTTTCCATAATAGAGTCGGCAATTCTCTGATAATCAAGATCGAGGGTAGTGTGAACGATGTACCCGTCTTTGTTGATATTCACCGCTCCATAGAGCATATCGTTGAGCTGTAAACGCACATATTCGCTGAAATAGGGGGCCTTGCTCTCATTATCAAAATAGGCACTTGCAATATTAGAACGGTTGTAATTATAGTTATTCCAATAATTTTGAAAAGAAAAGTCCGCTTTTTCCCTCGAAGTATAGCCGAGTTCGACCATCTGGTTGAGAACATCCTTCTGACGTGATTTTGCCCGCTGTGGATGATCCAGGGGGGAGTATAAGGCCGGGCTGGCCAGCTGGACAACCAGAATTGCCGCTTCAGCAACCGACAGATCACGGGCGGAGTGACTGAAATAAAACTGGGAAGCCGCTTCAACCCCGTAGGTATTGTGGCCAAAGTACATTTCATTCATATACATCTCGAGAATTTCGTACTTCGAGAGCTCCCGTTCCATCTTGAATGCAAACCACAATTCCCGCAGTTTTCGTGTGAGGGTAAGTTTGGACCGATCGGCATAATGTTTTCCCGCAACTTGCTGGGTGAGGGTGCTTCCACCGGAAAAGTAGTTTCCCACAATCACGTTCCACGCAGCACGGGCGGTACCTCGAATGCTAAAACCGTTATGGGTAAAGAAATCCGCATCTTCACGGCTTATGAGAGCGTACACAAGGTGTTTCGGCAGTTCTTGAATGGGGACAATATCTCGTTTTACATCCGAGAAAATCTCAGTTATTAGTTCGCCGTCACGGTCATAGATTTGGGTAGGAATAGCGGGCTTATACTCTTTTAAGTCTTCCCGTATAACAGGATTGCCCAGTTTAGCGAGGGCATATCCGCCGCTAATGCCGACGGCAAGGGTAAATACTATTGTCAGTGCTAAAAGAAATTTAGCATATAATTTTCTCTTTCCAGTTAGGATCATATCTTTTGTACCCTATGTGTACCGGACGTTTTTGTCAAGTTCTCCGCTTTAAGATTCAGCAATTCGCAATGTGAAAAATTTTGTTTAAGATTCCCTGTCGATCTTATCAATATATCGGGGTGCAAGCGGATCGTCGGGGTCTAATTCCAGTACGGTCAGAAAAAAGCGCTTCGCGAGCTGCAGGTCTCCTTTTTTGAGTGCCAAAATTCCCATGTTTGATATAATTTTAGTGTTGTCCGGTTCAAGGTGCAGCGCTTTTTCAAGGTAGTGTTCGGCATCCTTATATTCCTCAAGTTCGAGGTTGCAAATCGCCAGTTCGTTTAGGGTATCAGGATGAGAGTCGTGTAGTTCGAGGGTCTTCTGAAACGCCTCTTTTGCTTCGGAATATTTTCCGGATTTGCGAAGTCCCCATCCCAAAAGAAACCAGCCGTTCCATACCTCCGGATTGCGTTCCAAATAGTAGCGGATACTTTCTATGCCCCGTTCTTCCTGTCCCATTTTTATGTAGTCAAAGGCCTCGTTAAAGACAATATCGTCCTGTGATTTAGAATCGATTTCATTCAGCACTTTACGAACCTGCTGTTCCTTTTCCTCCTCTCCGGAGGAATTTTCCAGGAAGGTGGTGAAGTGTTCCTTTGTTTTTGGGATATTTCCCTGCTGAAGAAAAAAATAACCTGCGCTAAAATGAAGGTCCGGGGCTTCGGGATGAAACAGGCTTCCCCGTTTATACGCTTCGAAGGCAAGCTCAATACATTTTTCTTCTGCGTTGGTTTCACTTCGTTGATGATGCTGTTTTGCCTTATCCTCCATAACAAGTGCGAGATTTACAAAGGTACTTTCCTGATGAGGGGCAAAATTCACTAAGGACCGGAAAATTTCCTCAGCCAGTTCAAACTCCTGGTTTTTAGCCTTAATTATTCCTGTATGCATCATTTCAGCCACAATATTCGGTTGAATTTCTTCAATGAATCGGCGGAAATAGTCAATATGGGGGTGTTCCGGTTGATAGGCAAATAACTTCAGCATAGCCGCAACTATCATCTCCCAGGAAAGCGATTCAAGGAGTTGCTCGGAGCCGCGGGGCATTTCAACCGGAAGTGGAATCGAAGTATCAATTTCAAAATTGCCGATTTGTCGTTCTATATCATCGGGAAGAGAGATATAATTAATATTTTCAAGCGGGCTTGTATCCGCCGGCGGAAAGGGTATTTTCGGCTTTTCTTGAGAACTCATACTGTAATTCCTTCCGGAAAATTAATTTCCGGTTTTCATTTTCTTCTGTTTAAAATACTCGTTGAGAGTCATTTTGTATTCGATAGGTGTTTTTTCTTCTTCAAATTGAATGGCAATGGCAATCAAATCTTTTCGACCCTCGACGGGTTCGTTTCGGATGATTTTTCCGTTTATTTCAATCTGACCTTTCTCGACGGTTTCAATGTGAACGGCCGCTTCTTTTTCCAGTAAAAACTTTCCGACCCCCGCCAAAATAACCTTTGCCCCTGAAAATGAAAGGTCTCGTATAATGCAGGTTCGCGGGACGCCCTGGATATATACACTGGCGGATTTTGTTTTTATCCCCAGCTTTTTAACACTATCGGCATTAATATTTATCCGTTCTTCCTTGCGCTTTTGCGAGATTAGTTTTGCCTCAAAAATTTGTCCGAGTATCGCGATTAAATCGTCCGGCGGCCGCTGAGTGAAATCAAGAGAGATAAAATTTAAGCTCGGTTTTTCTGCATTGTACGGATTATAGCCGGTTACCCTTCCGGAGACAAAAAACATCAAAGGATCAATCTTGTCGCTTTCATGAAAGGCAAACCGCAGAGACACCAGGTTATTCGCCCCGCGAATCTGCTCATACATATCGGAGGACACATTCGCAATAACCTTTGCCGAGGTCATTGATACGCTGTAAATGATGCAAGGAAGTTGATAACCCACACATTTAAGAAAAATATGTTTTGGCTGCAAGCCTGTTGCCCTGATTATCTCTTTTGTAAAAGTGATTTCAGAATCTTTGAAGTTATCGAAGTAGTTGTTTATTTGTTGACTCGTCATTATAGGCATTGTTGTGACCTTTTACCTTCAATACATCAGGACAATAAAACCCGCAGTGCCGCTTGGGGGGAATCTCTTGAACTCTGTGGTTCAAGTGGGTTTCCGCATCAGAGCATCCTGTTCGACCGCGAACGGCCAAGCAATTCAACCCCGAAATCAGGAATCCCGTTTTATAAGTTTGACCCAAGAGATTTATGTCCCCTCCCGTACACTGCAGGCAACATTTCTTAATTAATCTATAGTACGATCGATGAGCTCAATCAAGTCCGTTGTGACCGATTCCGCTTCAACCGATTGTTGCTGCAGTTTTTGCAGTTCGTCTGTTGTTATTATACTTGAAATGATAGCCGTCCGTAAAGGATCACTTACCCCCATACTTCGGCGAATCTGCTCAAATCTTTTTTCGACCCTTTGCACTAATTGATATACATACTCCGGGTCTTCATTTGTTTTTATTGTGAAACTGGTACCGAGCAGATGTATACGTACGGGATCACCTTCCATTTTCTTAAAAAATGTCCAGCTCTCCCGTCTGGGAGTCATTCTTTTCGGCTGTGTCTTCAGAATTTGTGTCTTCAGAATCTTCCTGCTCTCCCTCTTCTTCAGTTTGAACTATTGAAGGGGAGGGAGAAGGAGGGTTTTCCTCATTTTCTTCCTCATTCTCTGATTCTGATGAGGCCTCTTCCGCAGGCACTGTTGATGGAGAGGGGGATTCCTCTAAATCGTCCTCAAGCCGGTTTAATTCATCAAGTGCGTTGGTGATTCCCTGCTCGATTTCTCCTTGATCTTGCTTGAAAGACTCTATGAGCCGCTCCAGTTCTGAAATTCGGTTCTCATAATGTTCAAGCTTAGATTTGAGCGATTGGTTCTCCTGCTTAAGAAGGCCTATACGCTCTACCGCGCTATGTACCTTCTTATCAAGAAGACGTATCTGCTCAATAGTTACCATATGTTATTCTCCCAGCGCTGCTTTGGCTTTACTTACAAGTTCGGAAAAGGCGGGCTTATCTTCAATTGCAAGATTCGACAGAGCTTTGCGGTTCAATGTAATATCCGCCTTTGCAAGACCGTTCATAAATCTTGAGTAGCTCATATCCTCAGCTCTACAGGCTGCAGAAATTCTGGTAACCCATAGCCGCCGAAAATCTCTTTTACGACGCTTACGGTCACGATATGCGTATTGTCCTGCTTTAGCGACTGCGTCTTTTGCAGTCCTAAAGTTTGTGCTTCGCCGACCCCAATAACCTTTTGCTTCATTGAGGATTTTTTTGCGCCGATCTTTTCGACGTGTTCCATCAGTTGCGCGTGGCATATCTATCTCCTTGTATCAATATTTCTGTGTATAACTGCCGGAGGGATTCTTTAAAACTTGTAAGGCAGCAGTTTTTTTACTTTCTTTTCCTCAGTCGGATGCAGAACTCCGGCCTTCCGCAGATTTCTTTTCCGCTTCGTACTTTTTTTGGTTAAAATGTGCCGAAGACCCATCTTCTTATATTTTACCTTACCGTTGGAGCTTACACGCAGCCTTTTCGCTGCTGATTTTCTGGTTTTCATTTTGGGCATACTCACAATCCTCGCTTATTATTGGAATTCTATTTCTTATAATCTTTATTTCTTGCTTTTTGGGCTAAGAATCATCGACATAAAGCGCCCCTCCATTTGGGGTTTTCTGTCGACATTGTATTTCGCATCGAGTTCATCAAGATTGGCGAGTATCTGCATAAGTACATCACGCCCGATTTCCGTGTGTGCCATCTCTCGGCCACGAAACCGAACCGTTACTTTAACCTTATTCCCGCCCTCCAAAAATTCACTCACATGCTTGGTCTTGAACTCAAGATCATGTTTTTCGATCTTTGGCTGCATTCTAATCTCTTTGAGCTTTAGTTGCTT
>Ga0102941_1000446_pt1 | contig 19142 bp, 18 predicted proteins | sample SalPonR2_C_D2_MG_FD_79281 | JGI IMG/M metagenome (GOLD analysis project Ga0102941, IMG submission 79281) | Salt pond soil microbial communities from South San Francisco under conditions of wetland restoration - Salt Pond MetaG R2_C_D2_MG | ecosystem: Environmental > Aquatic > Marine > Intertidal... | reverse complement strand
TTTCGAAGTATCTTCGCGGATATTCTCTTAATCCGGAAAATAAATTCATGAGTCAACTGAAAAAAGTAATAAAAACTGTCATTATGAGCGCCCCAAAGGGATCCCTCCGGGGGAGTCGAATAATGATTACCACCTGTTCTCGTCCATGGTTCGACTCTCCCTTTGGGTCACTTAGGACTCCCTGGGAGGATCTCCAAGAGGCGCTCACCATGACAATTTTATCGATCACCCCTTTTTTCAGTTGGCTCATTCATAACAAATTATGAGAAATCACGTTTACCAACCTTTGTAATTTTCCTCTTTCCTATTTAAATTGACCAAAGTTTAAATCTTGAATAAAAAAATAGGAGTGAATCAAATGAAATCACAAACGGAATATATTACAATGGAAGTTTCTCAGAGACGAGATCTAATCAACATTACACAAAAAGTTAGAGATGTGGTCCAAAAAAGTGGTGTTGAAGAAGGAATGGTATTAGTCAATTCTATGCATATAACTTCTAGTGTCTTTATTAATGATGATGAATCGGGCTTGCATCAAGATTTTGAAGATTGGCTCGAAGAATTGGCTCCAGAAAAACCTCATTCACAATACAGACACAATGCTGGTATAGAGGACAATGGTGATGCTCATCTAAAAAGACAGGTAATGGGAAGAGAAGTAGTTGTGGCTATTACCGAAGGTAAACTTGATTTTGGTCCCTGGGAACAAATATTCTATGGAGAATTTGATGGTCAACGTCCTAAAAAATTATTGATCAAAGTTATTGGCGAATGAATATTATTTATTCCAGTATATAGAAAGGTTTACTACATATATATTTAAAAAAGTTCAGTAATTAGAACACTTCATATCTCAAATATCATGACTTAAGATGATTTTGATAATCTAAACCACTTTTTGAGCTGCTGCTTTATCAGCATAAACCTCCAGTTTACCCACTGGTTTGATAAAAGTAGCCGGATACTCCTTCTTTTCTGAACTTGAAACTACCTTTTCTAAAATATCCTTTTTCTTCTGACCTGTTACCAGAAAACTAACTCTTTTAGCACTATTCAAAACTGGCAGAGAAAGGCTAATTCGCTTTTGAGCCGATTCAGGATGAGTTGCTATAACACAGATATCTTCATCATTATCAAGATTTTCAGATTCAGGAAATAAGGAAGCAGTATGCCCATCTCCCCCTAATCCTAAAAACACCCAATCAAATTTTGGATAACTATCTCCAGAAAGATTATTTATTATTTCGATTTCATATTTTTTTGCAGCTTTGGGCGGCGTTTTCTCGCATTTTACTCTGTGGATATTTTGGTCTGGTATTTCTATTTTATCAAATAGTGCTGATTTTACCATGCCAAAATTGCTTTCAGAATCATCAGGAGGAACACAACGCTCATCTCCCCAAAAAAAATGTACTTTATTCCAATTTATATTACTACTTATTGTTGATGTAGCAAGTCTTTCATAAAAAGGTTTAGGCGTTCCCCCTCCAGCCAAAGCAACATTTATTTTACCTTTAGAACTAGAGACCATTTTAACAAATTCTTCGGCTAAATTATTTATCAAATCTTCCTTTGTCTCAAAAATTTTTAGATCATTTTTTTTAATCATAACACACAATAATTTTTTTCTGTTAATTCAGGACAGGGATTATGCCAATCAGTCAGAGGCTCCTCAAAGATCTTGCGTGTTTCTTTCGGCCCCCAGGTCCCGGCTGCGTAACCATATAAATTGATATCCGGATTATCTTCCCAGACTTGCAAAATTGGATCTATAAACTCCCAACTGGCTTCTACAGCATCAGCTCTTGAATATAAAGTAGGATCACCATTCATAGCATCAAGCAATAATCTTTCATAAGCATCCGGTAACTTGCCTGATCCCAGTTCAGAATAATAAAATGTCATATCTACATTTTTTATATTAAAATCTTTACCGGGCTGTTTCAAACCAAATTTTAAGCTAATCCCCTCATCTGGTTGTATTCTGATTATCAATTGGTTTCTCTCAACCTCACCTGGATAAGCCCGATTAAACAAGAAATTAGGTATTTTTTTATAATGAATTACTACTTCAGTAACTCGAGTTGGTAATCTTTTTCCAGTTCTAATATAGAAAGGAACACCGCCCCATCTCCAATTATCAATAAATGCTTTCAAAGCCACAAATGTTTCTGTAGCAGAATCCTCTTTGACTCCATTTTCCTCTCGATACCCAGAAATATGCTTTCCATTTAATTCGGAAGAAATATACTGGCCCCGTATAACTTGACTTTCAAGATTTGTTTTACTAATCGGAGCAAGCGCCTGTAATATTTTTTCTTTTTCATCTCTAACTGCTTTTGGTTTAAAAACATTGGGGGGCTCCATTGCTACTGTTGCTAAAACCTGCAACAAATGATTCTGGACCATATCCCTAAGCGCTCCAATCTGGTCATAATAGCCACCTCTTCCACTAATACCTTTTCTTTCAGAAGATGTAATTTCGACATGATGAATATATTTATGATTCCAGAGCGGTTCAAAAATTCCATTCGCAAATCTAAAAGCCAGAATATTTTGAACTGTTTCTTTACCTAAATAGTGATCGATCCTATAAATCTGTTGTTCATCAAAGCTTTTTAGAAAATCTCTATTTAATTTGCGCGAGGAAGCAAGGTTCCAGCCAAAAGGTTTCTCTATTACAACTCTTCTCCAACCTTCATTATCGGATTGATTCAGACCAACTTCTTTCAAATTATCAGCTATAGAGGTAAACAAAGTAGGTTTTACAGCAAGATAAAAGAGAAAATTACCATTCGAATTTATCTCACTATTTAATTTAAAGAGACGTTTTTTTATCTTTTTATAATCATCAATATCTTTGACATTAGCCCGAATATAATAAATATGATCTAAAAATTTATCCAATCCTTCCAGACTATTCTCTGTATTGCTCTTCATTGATTTTTTTAACATTTTCCGGTAGGATTCATCATTAAATTCGGACCTACCAGAGCCTATAAAAGCAAAATCATCCGGCATCATATTTTTTTGATAAATCGTATATAAAGCAGGTAGCAATTTATCTTTTGTTAGATTACCTGTTCCTCCAAATACAAAAAATATTGAGTTTTCTGGTTTCTGCATGTTTCACCTTCAGTTAATTGACCAATTCCGAATTCACTTGATTTTCTGGGTCAGGCTTTGTCCACTCCGTATGATAATCTTCACTATCAGGTGAATCTACTCTTCTATATGTATGGGCCCCAAAATAATCTCTCTGGGCTTGAATTAAATTTGCCTGTAGTTTTTCTTTCCGGTAGCTATCATAATAAGCCAGAGTACTACTCAGAGCAGGAATAGGGATTCCAATACTGACTGCCTTTGAAACTACAGTTCTCCATGATTGTTGTGCGTCTTCAATTGCTCCTTTAAAATAATCATTAAATAATATATTTGTCAAATTCGGTTCCTTTGCAAAGGCCTCATTAATATGCCCTAAGAATTGACTTCTAATTATACAACCGCCTCTCCACATTAAAGCAATATTACCAAAATCCAGGTTCCAATCATACTTCTTAGCAGCTGCTTTTAATAATTGAAAACCCTGTGCATAAGTAACAATCTTACCCGCATACAGTGCCTGGTGAAGATTGGGCAAGAATTCTTTTTTGTCCCTGATTTCTTTATCCGGGCCGGATAATATTTGTGCTGCCTGTTTTCTCTGGTCTTTTAATGCAGATACAAAGCGTGCGAAAACTGCTTCTCCTATGGCAGTGAGAGGCTGACCTAATTCAAGAGCATTGATCGCTGTCCATTTACCAGTCCCTTTCTGACCTGCTGAATCCTTGATAATATCAATTATAGGTTGGCCAGTTTTTTTATCAATTTTATCCAGAATATTGGAAGTGATTTCAATTAAATAACTTTCAAGGACTCCTTTATTCCATTCATCAAATTTATCTGAAATTTCTTTATTACTCATTCCAATTTTTTTCATTAATAAATACGCTTCCCCTATCAATTGCATATCACCATATTCTATACCGTTATGAATCATTTTTACATAGTGTCCAGCTCCGTTAGAACCCACCCAATCACAACAAGGTTCATTATCCTGAACTTTTGCAGCTATATCCTGGAAGATTGGCTTAATGTATTGCCATGCTTCTGGACTTCCTCCTGGCATTATACTTGGACCTTTTCTGGCCCCTTCTTCACCACCTGATATACCTGTACCAACAAATAATAAACCTTCCTCTTCTAGTTTCTTAGTGCGTCTAATAGTATCCTGGAAATTACTATTTCCTCCATCTATAATAATATCGCCCTCGTCTAAATAGGATATTAACTGGTCAATGACTATGTCAACAGGGTTACCTGATTTTATCATCAACATAACCCGCCGGGGTTTCTCAAGACTATCAACCAACTCTTCTAAACTATATGTGCCTTGAATGCTCTCTCTATCCTGTGCTTTTTTCTCAATAAAGTTTTCCATTTTACTGGTAGTTCTATTGTATACAGATACGTCATATCCATGGTCATTCATATTCAAAACAAGATTCTGACCCATTACTGCCATTCCAATTACACCGATATCATTTTTACTCATAGGTACTCCTTTCTTTTTATATATTTTTTCGTCTCTATAGCTAGCTAATAATAAAATCGTTAATAATCAAATTTAGAACAATCTTTAGATGGAGTAATTATAGATAAGTTACAATTTATATATACCCGAATCATTCATCTCAATTTGATATATAATTAGGAATATGTTGATGTCCAATGTCTTACCTCATGTTCACTTAAAAATTCTGGGTTTTAAGATTGTCAAGAATAATTTTAATCCCGGAGATTTATTCCTCTCGAACCCTTACGGGAAATGCTTTCGGAACGAAGGGCGGTTTGGGATTCCATAGAAGTACGGGCAGATACGGAGGGGAGAAAATGAATTTTAACAAATTTTCTAGATATGAATAAAAGAGGTATTAGTTATATCTTAATTTAAAATAAATTTCGGCTCTATAAGGTATTTAGGTTGCTTGCTATTTTATTTCTACAAATATATCGCTACTTAGGTGTTTTCTAATTTAGTCCTGAGGGTGTGGTTAAGGCCGAGTACAAGAATCTCAACCTAAACCTTATTCTTAACCTTAATTTTCCCGTAGACTATTTTCCATCATCAAATTTCAATTTATTAAACCAAAATATTATTTACATATTACATGTTTATCTGACTAACTACTTTTGATAGGAATTATAAATGCGAGGAACTCTTTTGGATATAGAAGTAAATAATTCATAGGAAATAGTACCAATTTTTTCTGCCACGCGACTTGCTCTTAATCTATCCTCCTCCACATCCCCCCATAATATTACTTTGTCACCCTGTTCTACTTTATTGTCCACTGAGATAACTATCTGGTCCATCGTGACTGTTCCAATCATAGGATAGAGTTTCCCCTTGATCATAACTTTGCTCTTGCCCGTATGTATTCTATGTATCCCATCTGCATAACCAATAGGCAATACTGCTGTTTTCATTTTTTTAGGAGTCTTATAGCGTCTTCCATAACTGACTGAATAATTTCCAGGGAGAGTTCTTATTTCAGATACTTTTGTTGTCATTGTCATGACCGGATCAACGGGAATCGACTCCGAGGTGTGTAAAGACGGATAGGCTCCGTATAGCATTATTCCTGCTCTCACCATATTTATCTCACCAGTGTAAGTTTCAGGTAAATCCAATATGGCTCCGCTATTTGCAATATGCTTACAGGAGATAGATATATTTTCTTGCTCAAGTTTAGCTAAAATACCACTGAATTTTTGGAACTGTTCTTTGGCATACATTTTATCTTTTTGATCAGCAGTAGAAAAATGAGAATACACGCCTTCCACTTCTATATGCGATAGATCTTTTGCTTTTAAAATAGTATCTACAGCATTACGGGTTAGAATTCCTACCCTTCCCATTCCGGTATCTATATTTATGTGTAAGATTGCTGTCTTGTCTAATTCTTTGGCCTTTTGATTGATAAGTTTTAGATCCTGCTGATTTGTCAATGTTATTCTGATCTTATTTTTGACGGCATATTTAATCTCCTCTGGAAAAATTCTTCCAAGTATTAATATTTTACCATTGATACCTTCTTCATTTAATTCAATCGCTTCTGAAAGACGGGCAACTGCGAAATATTCAACTCCTTCTTCCTGCAGTTTTTTAGCAACCCGGACTGCTCCATGACCATAACCATCTGCTTTAACAACTGCTATTAGCTGAGCCGGAGCTATTTTCTTACTAATTCTCCTGTAATTATTAACCATGTTATCCAGATCAATATACGCTTTGGTTTGTACTGTATTATTTTTTCTATACTTCATATTTTTATAATCCTGATATTTTACTATTTAAAATTTAAATATATCCTGTTAATAGATAGAATTAACTAAAAACAAACTCAGCTGAGGAAAATAAGTTATAATTGCCAGACAAACCAGTAAGATCAATAAAAAAGGTAAACTAACTTTATATAGATGCAAAATCGATTTCTTAAATCTATAACTTGAAATAAATAAATTCAATCCAATTGGAGGAGTCAAATAACCAATTTCAAGATTAGTTAAAAATATTATTCCAAGATGGATGGGATTAACTCCATAACTCTGTGCTATTGGAACAATCATTGGGACGACTACAATAATTGCTGAAAATATATCCAGAAAAAAACCTGTCACCAACAAGAAAACATTCAGCAAAAGCAAAAAATTCAAACGAGAGGAAACAAAATTTTGAACAAAACCTAAAATTGCCTGTGGAATCTGCTGATCAATCATATACCCTGTTAATCCCATTGCCATTCCTAATATTATAAGGATACCTCCCACTAGCCTTGTTGTATCCCTGAAAATAGGTACAAAATCATTTTTGAGATTCAGATCGCCATTAACAAAGAATTCTATAATAAAAACATAAAAAGCAGTAAAGGCAGCAGCTTCTACCACTGTCAACAGACCTCCATATATTCCCCCAATTATTATTAATGGTATTGGTAATTCCCATTTAGTGGTTTTTGTATTTTTAAATAACCTTTGGAAAGAATAGTCTGATTCCGAGTCCTCAGACGAAACAGTTTCCTGTTTCAAAGAGTATAAATACAGTGCTATAATTATTAAAATTCCGGGTAAAATTCCTGCTAAAAACAATTTATTAATTGATACAGAGGCCACAACTCCATATAGAATTAAAGGCAAACTAGGAGGAAACAATAATCCCAGGCTACCTGAAGAAGTAACTAATCCTAGTGAAAAACTTTCACTGTAATTTTGTTTCCGCAGGATGGGATAAATCAAGCCCCCAATAGCGATGATAGTAATCCCTGAAGCTCCTGTAATACAAGTAAATAGAGCACAAATTATCAGTGAAACTAAACCTATCCCCCCTGGCAATCTCCCAAAACTTGAGCTTAATAATTTATACAATCTTTTTGGTGCTTTACTTTCGGCTAGAATATACCCTGCCAATGTAAAAAGAGGAATGGCCAGTAAAGTCGGAGCAGAAGCCAATCTATTTAATTCTAGCAAAACAGTAGTAGGGTCACTTCCTGATTGAATGAAACTGAAAGTGGCCAAAATCCCCAGGCCTAAAAATAAAGGAAGACCCGCTCCAACTAAGGCTAAGATTATAAAATAGATAAGAATGCTCATTTATCTTTTACTGCCCCCGGTATTCTTTCTTTGGATGTCTTTTCTAGGAAGAAATTCAAGACAAAAGACAGTGCCAGTAACAAAAATCCGATTGGTAATATCAATTCCAGAATCCAGGCCGGTATTCCGGGGCCTGTAGTTGTACCCATAGTCATTTCCAATTTGATAAAAGAGATAGAATACCAGAATAAAATTAAACATATGATTGCAGCTGCAGCATTTAGAATTTTTTTCAAGACATCTTGCATCTTTCCACTTAGATAGCGCGGTAAAACATCTATTGAAATATGTTTACCCTGCAAAGTCGTTAAAATAGCGCCTACAAATGCGATCCAAAGAATTTCACTACGTACAATTTCTCCAATCTGGGTGAAACTGACAGCCAAAAAATTTCTAAATATAATCTGCAGGAATGTCAGTAAAACTATCGTAGCCATTAAAAATATAGCTACTCCCGTGATTATTAATTCAACTATATCCTGAATTTTTCTGAGTATATCCATAATAATTTCTATTGTTTTTGATTCTTATTTCTGTATTCTTCTAGCAAATTTAAAACTCGATCCAGTATTTCCTGTGAATAAAGATCACCACTTAATTTTCTCCGGGTTTTTTCGCCAGCTTGTTTGTATTTACTTTTTGCCTTTTCAGACACTTCAATTAACTCCAATCCATTCTCCTGTAATAATTTCAGACTTTTTTGATTATCCTGGCGGCTTTTTTGGGTGATCTTACTCATACCCTGCTTTGTTTCTCTGATCAAGATTTTTCTGTGTTTTTTTGGAATTGATTCAAACTTATCTTTATTAATTAACACCGCTCCTATAGAGTAGGTTAAAGGATATTTCATTATATAATCGGTTTTGGTATACCACTGCATGGCCATAGATCCATATGGTGAGATATAAGCTCCCTCAATTAGACCAGTCTGTAAGGAAGTAAAAACATCATTAATCGGTAATGAAACAGCAGGAATATCTAAGACATTAAAGACAGTTTTAGCCAGAGGATCCCCTTTCCATAGCCAAATTTTTAATTTCCTGAGATCCCGTACATTTCTGACCTTTTTCTTGGTAAATAGATAAACAAATCCTACTTCTCCCCAGGATGCCAAATAGTAGCCTTTTTTCCAAAACCTCTTCTGAAAATAGTCAAACAATTTCTTTTTTATATAATCAATTTCTTCATAACTCTTGAATAAAAATGGCAGCTCAAAGACTCTAATATCTGGAACTATCCTTCCCAGTCCAACTCCAGTAAAAGAAGCAGCATCAAGTTGCCCCAGTTTCATTTTGCGTAGCATCTGAACTTCATCTCCCTGAATGCCACTGGGATATATCTGAAAACCTATCTTTCCATTAGTACTATCCTGAATCTTCTGTTCTACCCGATTTAATTCCTCTATCCAGAAAGAATTTTCAGGTGCCACTGTCCCCATTTTAATATTATAGTCAGGTTTGCTAAGTAGAATTGTCATTAGAAATAATACCAGTAAAAATACTTTTTCTATCTTAGCCTTCATATATTTCTCCGCTGATTAAAAATAGTTCTTTTTATTGCTTTTCAATTGTTTGGCTTTATGCTGAGCCATAGCATTCATTAGTCTATAATTCGGATATTTATCCAGGTCAAATTGTAAAATGTCTTGAATTAATTTATCAAAGAGCTGCTCATCATTTATTCTGGGGGCGTAATATTTGGCTAAATAATACTTTGCTAGATATAGTTTTTTATTATTCAATCTAAAGGCCTTTTTAAGATATTTTTTGCCCTTCTCTGGATTGCCCCCCAACATTTTAGGCCGGCTAGTCCAGTACAAGCCATAAAATAAATCAACTCCCGCAAAATAATACTCTTCATTTAATTCCTTACACCTGGACATAATCTCAACAACCTTGGACAGATTCATCAGATTGGAAGGCGAATCGGGATCTAACATAATCATTTTACCCCAGTTGTAAGCCAGCCAAAATAAATTAGGGACTTCTCCTTTCCGGTACTTTTTAAGTATTGTTTTCAGCGTATCATTACTTACCTTTGTACTAAATTTCTTATTATCAGGTAAGGACTGGATTGCATAATTCAATCCACGCTGATATAATTTTTCCGCTCGTTCTTTATTTGTCTCTTCAATAAACGCCATGGCATAGGCACCAAAACTACGGGCAGCAAAAAGATTCATTTTTTTATTATCAGGATCTTTTGATAAAACTATTCTAATAGTCATCATATTACTACTCAAAAACTGACGAGCAAGTTTCAAATCTGATTCTTTATATACAACTTCCATAGACTCTTCAAAATTCTTTGCTGCGTACGTTGTTATGGCACTATCAACACTACTACATCTAAAAAATAGAAGCGGAAATAGAAATAATATGATTACATGAGTTTTAGTTTTCATCTTCGAACCCAAACAAGTTGTAGAGTCCTTTAGAGCTTCAGAATAACTTTTAAATTTATGTTGCTAATTTCTAAACTCATAGAGTTAATTATGAGTAAATCAGAGTGATAGGATTAGTTTATCAAGCAACTAAATTTTATACCCAACAGCAAGATGATTGCTGAAATTAAGCTCCCTAAAAAATCATTTCCACTCTCCTGGGTGACTACCAGATGTCCTAAATAACCTAAAAGCAAGGTGTTCGAAATGAATAAATTTCCGTCCTGAGTGCTTGCGAGCTTAAAATTATTCTAAGATCTATTAGATGAGAAATGGTCAAATCCCTTCTTTTGCATATCTATCTTTTCTCCATTTTCTAGGAAATTAAGCCCCGATTTTTTACTCTTCATCTCGCCTATTTTATAAATTTGTTTTTCAAACTGTTCTTCATAATATGACTTTAAGGTCTCAAAAAATTCAGACTGGATTGTAAAAAGCAACTCATAATCTTCTCCGCCAAAAATTAACTCCATTTTCCCATGTTGGTATTTATCAATAAATTTTTCAAATTCATTCGAGACAGGAATGTGATCCAGATTTATACTAGCCCCCAGTCCTGATTCTTCCATAATATGAGAAATATCAGAATCGATTCCATCTGAGACGTCAATCATAGCATGCACCTCTTTAAAACCTGCTAAAAATTTTCCCTCACTGATATTCACAGGAGGAGTATAATGTTTCTTGATCAATTTTCTATTCAATTCATCCTGCTCATAGTCGTTTTTTAAAACCTTTAGTCCTGCCCTCGAATCACCTACCGGCCCTGTTAAACAGATGATGTCCCCCATTTTTGCAGAACTTCTGTACTTGATATTCTCCTTATTAATATGTCCAACGATCATAATATTGATGGTTACATTTTCTGGTGAGCGGGTGGTATCTCCCCCCATGATCCTAACATTATATTGTTGAGCCAGGTTGTTAATCCCAGAGTAGAGATTTTCCACCCATTCCACTGTAGTACCCGCTGGAAATCCAACTGAGATAAAAACATACTCAGGAGTCCCCCCCATCGCAGCAATGTCACTTAGATTAACTGCTAAAGATTTATATCCCAGTTCTTTTGGTGTAACTTTATTTTTTATGAAATGAATATTCTCTATCAAAAGATCAGTAGTAATTAATTTAGCCGTATTTTCTGTCTCTTGAATAACAGCACAATCATCACCAATCCCAATGTTTCCCGAATTCTTATCTGTACAGAATTTCTGGTCAATTCTGTTAATCAGACCAAATTCACCAATCTGTGCAAGTGTCTTCATTAAATTTATTCTGTTGATAATTTATATTTTTTCAAATTTCACTTTTTCTTCAATTTGTTTCTCATTCAGATTATATATTTCATCCAGAATATTTACCTGCAAAGATCCCGGGCCAGCTGAATATTCTGCTGCTATTTCCCCCGCTATGCCCAGAAAAGAGACACCATGAACAGCAGCATCAAAATATGAATCATTGACACCTGCAAAGGCAGCAGAAATGGCAGTAGCTGTACACCCCATGCCTGTAATTACTCCCATCATTTCATGGCCATTCTTTAATTTTATTTTATTATCTGAATCTATCACATAATCATATTCTCCACTGATTACAACTACAGTATTGTATCTTTCTGCAATAATTTCTGCTGCTTCTATTGCGTCTCCCGAGGAATCCAGACTATCTACACCTCTAGTCTTATTACCGGCTCCTGCTATTGCTTTTATTTCAGAGCCATTGCCACAAATTATATTTGGATAGCACTTATTAATGAGGTGAATAGTGGTTTGGGTCCTCAATTTTGTAGCTCCAGCTCCGACAGGATCAAAAATAACCGGGGTATTATCTGCCTCTGCTGCATTTAAGGCACCATACATAGAGCTTATCCACTGATTATCAAGAGTTCCTATATTTAATACCAGCGCATCAGCTGAAGCAATCATTTCCGTAATTTCTTCGATTGCATGGGCCATAACAGGAGAAGCCCCAAGAGCGAGAAGAGCATTGGCAGTATTATTCATAACCACATAATTGGTTATATTATGAATAAGAGGATTCTGTTTATTTATTCTATTCACATCTCTCCAGATTGCTTGTCCTAGTTCCATATTATCCCCTTTTATTTATAAGTCAAATAATTCTTTTATAAATAAGTAATTACAATGATATTCTCTGGTTCCTTAAATAATTTACGTGTTCAAATTCCAAATTGAAAAGATTTTATAGATATTTATTGTTCTAATCATTATGATATTATTTTTTTCTCAAGCCTTCTTTTTTGGCAATATCAGACATTGTTTCTCCTCTATATGCTTCTAAAGGAATAGCTATCATCGGATAAATATTAATACAGGGGACCAGTTGCAGCCATTCCTTTGTTCTGACCCGGCGCTCATCTAATTCATAACCTATCCTTGAACCAAGAAAATAGCTCGCAAGACATCCCTTGATTCCATTTTCTTTATATCCCATTTTAATAGAAGGATATAACCAGAGAGGTTTTACCCCATAATAATTAAGAAAAATATTACCCAAACATCCAACCCATTCTGAAAATCTAATTTCCTTGCCCTCATTCATCTCCAGTCCCACCCTAGGACTAATACAGCAACTAGCAAGGCAGGGTTTCACTCCTCCTTTATCAACTGTATCCTGATTGCTAATTGTACTCTGCTTTTTATTAAGCCTATTGAGGGTAAATATTAATGAGTCGGTATTTTGATTTACTTTAATAGTCCGCTTTATTGTTTGATATCCTTCCTTTTTAATTTTTATTGAATGTTTGCCAAGGGAAGTCTGATGGATATTTCTATGATTAACTTTTTTATTATCAAAATAAACAGTAGCATTTTTGGGCTCAACCGATATCAAAACTGACTTTTTACCACTTACGGTAATTTTCCATATATCCTGTGGATTTAACTTTATCCCTGTTTCTGACAGTACGATTTTTTTAGGCTGGTAACCCGACTTATATATTTTTAAAATCCTTTCCTGAGGAGATAGATAAACAATATCTTCTCCTGGTTTATCCTCTACTTTCACTACTCCATTATAAGAACTGTATGATAATCCATCAAATTCTGAAACTACTTTAACTGCTGCACAGTAATCACCATTAGAATCCCTTAACCCTACTATACCTGAGGCTTCTCTAGTAGGTTCATTAGTCAAACACAATTGAGTCTTATTTGCAAATACAATTATGTTTAAACAAAAAATAAGAATCATAACATATAATTGTTTACTAGATTGAATAGACATAGACTTAGTTCCTCTTGTAGTTTAAAAGGCCCTTAATCAAATAGGAAATAAAATTTATTAAATTACTAGTCAAATCACTAATGATTTTTTATAACCTGTTAAACAAATCACAAAATTTATAAGTAATTGCCCGGATCACTCTATAGAGATAATGATGATCTCAAGAGTTATTTATACAAAAATACAGAATAAATCATGTAAATTTTGGTATAAAACTGGTAATTTAACTTCCAGAGGAGCTATAGATATGATTTTTCAATACCAAATCTATTGGCCGGTTGCATTAATGGTCTACCAGGAAAAAATTATTAATATGTATAAGGATTATAATATTGATTAATAATAAATTACATTTAAATCAATATAGTCTTGACAATCTCAAAAACAAAAATACTTTATGTCTAATTGATGGGGAACATTATCCGCCTGTTATAAAAAGTGCTCTCAAGGAATTGGAATCCCGGGAAATCCAGATAGACAGTTTATTTATGCTGGGAGGAACGGAAAAAATCTCCGGGCTTAACAAAATTTTAGGTGAGGATTACCATCTCATTTTGCATGCTAACCAAAACATAATTAATAAATTTGAAAATACACTCCAAGAAAGAAAAATAGAGGCTGTATTAGATCTTTCCGATGAACCAGTTGTAGATTATAGAAACCGTTTCCGGCTCGCTTCCTGCTCCATAAAATATAGTCTTCCTTATTTTGGTGGTGATTTTACCTTTCAACCACCAGAAAGAAAACCTGTCCTCAAAAAGCCTTCACTTTCAATTATAGGGACCGGGAAAAGAATAGGCAAAACTGCTTTAGGAGTAACTATTTCACGTATTTTACAAAATAAGGGTATCAAACCAACTATAGTTTGCATGGGAAGGGGTGGTCCACCTGAACCTGAAGTCGTACCTGCGGATCAAATGGAAATTGATACGAATACTCTTTTTAAAGTAGCAGAACAAGGCCAACATGCTGCTTCTGATTACTGGGAAGACGCCTTATTCAGTGGAACTAAAACTATTGGATGTCACAGATGTGGGGGAGGTATGACAGGAAATCCTGTCTACTCTAATGTGATCAAAGGTGCACAGAAAGCAAATGAGCTAGAAGGAGATTTCGTAATTATGGAAGGATCCGGACCAACTTTCCCGCCGGTATCAACTGATAAAAATATCACTCTGATAGGAGCCAACCAACCTCTCTGGAAAATTTTTGACTATTTTGGTATTTATAGAATCATGGTTGCCGACCTTATTATTATCACACTATCCGAACCTCCCATGGCGGAGAAAAAGAAATTAAATCAAATAGAACAAAAATTATCTGAGCTCAAACCTGATACTAAAAAATTATTTACTGTCTTTCGACCTGCTCCCAGGGGAAATATTTCAGGTAAAAAAGTATTTGTAGCTACTGCCGCATCAAACAATACTCAAAATTTAATGGTGAATTATCTACAAAATAATTATGATTGCCAATTACAAGGATATACGAATAATCTATCTGACCGACAGAAATTGTCAAGAGACCTTGAAAATGGTTTAAAAAATAGTGATGTTTTATTGACTGAAATCAAAGCAGCATCTATAGATATGGCTGCTAAAAAGGCAAAAGAAATGGGAGTAGAAGTCACCTTTCTTCACAATGAGCCTAAAATAATTAAGGGGCAACAATCTGAACTAAAAAAAGCTATTTTATCTATATATAATAATATAAAATAGAGGGGAATATTATCTCATGATTACTGTAGTCAAAGAAGATAATGAATACCCTTTTTCAAAGGGTATAATGGCTCGCTCAATTTCAAAAACAGGTTTGTCTGTTGAAACGGCTTATACAATTGTCAATAAGATTCATCAAAAATTACAGGACAAAGATATACAAAAAGTCAAAAGTAATACTCTTGTCGAAATGATATCAGAAGAGCTCGAGTCAAGAGATATGACACTGACTTCAAAATATTTTAAGTTGCACCGTAAAATCCGGAAACTTGAAAAGCCGGTATTTATATTAATCGGAGGAAGTACTGGGACCGGGAAATCTACAATTTCTATGGCTTTAGGTCATAGATTGGGAATAAATAGAATCATTGGAACCGATACTATCCGGGAAATAATGAGGACAATTCTATCACCAGAACTGGAACCTGCTCTATACAATAGTAGCTTTCAAATTGGTAAAATAAAAACTACTTTTGTTCATAATAAATTGATCTATAGTTTTGAACAACAAGTACGGCTGGTTTCTGAAGGGGTCAAATCTGTTCTAGAAAGAGGAATTAAAGAGGGACTCACATTAATTGTAAATGGTGTCCACATTGTCCCGGGATTCCCACTCAATTATAAACAGTACAAAGATAAATGTTATATTTTTGAATATATTCTGGATGTACCGGATATTGAAAAACATATGCAAAATTTTCACACTCGTGAGGAAGGAAGTCTAAGACCGGCTCAGCGGTATACAGAAAAAATAACCAACATCCGTAATATCCAAAACTATATTAATAGCCAGGCAGAAGACAGAAATGTAAAAATCATAAAAAATGAAAATTTTCAAGACACGATTGAAACAATCTTAAATGATATAAGTAAAACAATCCAATAAAGAAGGAGGTTTTAGCATGACACAAAACTTGCCTGACTTTTTACAGGGAGAATTTCCCTTAAGGGAGTTTGTAACCAAAAAGTTAATTGGCATTCAATCCTCCAGCACTGTTCAAGAAGCTGCCCAAAAAATGACTGATTTTAATATTAGTTCACTCGTGGCTCTTAAAAATGATGAAGTAGTAGGATTTATGACAGAAAGTGATCTCAAAAAGAAAGTAGTAGCACTGGGTAAATCATCTGATACGCCTGTCTCAGAAATCATGAACGACAAGTTGATCAAAATCAATATCAACTTAACCATTAAAGAAGCAATGCAGGAAATGGTAGATAATGATATCAAACATCTCCTTGTAGAAGAAAATGATGAAATAATTGGTATTCTGACTTTTACAGATTTTTTGACCATAGAACAACAAAAGTTAGAAACATTTATAGCAAGGGAATAATATGAAAATATTCCACATATCAGATTCGCATGTAAGTAGCCCCTCCCATTTTAATATAGATTCTTTTGAAAAGGCCTATCACGAATATGAAAATGATGTTTATGACCTATTAATTCATTCGGGGGACATAACTCAAGGTGGACAGAAAGAAGAATATCAAAAAGCCAGTGAGCTATTCGATAAACATGTTTGGCCCGATGTTTTAGTACCGGGCAATCACGATAAAAGAAGCGGAGGACTGAGTTTATTTGAAAAATATATAGGAGACCCGAATGGTGTAAAAATTTTTGATGATACCCTAATCGTTCGTGTAGATAGTGGTGTCCCGGATAAAAATGATGGCCGGGTAGGGATGGTTACATTTAATATGGTTAAAAACAACTTAAAAAAATACCAAAATAAAGATCTAAAAATACTGATATTACATCATCATCTTGTCCCAATCCCCATGACAGGCAGAGAAAGGAATGTGCTGACTAATGCAGGCGATTTATTAGAATTAGTATTAGGCTTTGATGTTGATCTGGTTTTAATGGGGCACAAACATTATCCCAATGTCTATAAAATAGAAAATACTGTGTTTGTAAACGCAGGTACAGTTTCTGACAAAAAAACCAGACACGGAGATGTAAACTCATATAATACTATTACGGTTGAGAAAGAAAAAATCGATGTCAAGATAAAAAGATTAGATGACACGGAAACTTTTCACAGCTTTCCTAGAAAAGAAAAACATATTTATCACAATTTTGGAGCAAAACACGCCCGGATAGTGCAAATGTCAAATTCCTATATTTCTCAATCTTCTAAGTTCCAGAAAACTCATTTTGAAAAAGCCCGAAGCAAAATAAATAATACAGATTCTGACTTAATTATCCATTGTGGAGGAATAGTTGAAGAAGGAATTAAAAAGAACTATGATTCAGCTAGAAAATTATTCTCTCGCTTTGATCCTCCCCTCCTCTTTACTCCAGCAGGTCGGGATATAAATTATCTTGGCTACCGGCTTTTTCCCCATTATTTCGGAGATTTTGACCAGGAGTATGAAACTGATGGGATCATATTCAAAGGAATCTCATCCTCTCAATATGACTCTAAAACCGGGTTTATCGGTGAAACTGAGAGGAAGCAACTTTTTGAAAGTTTTCAAGATTATGAAGACAAATTCACCTGTTTATTTTTGCACCATAATGTAATTCCCATACCTCATGCCCGGGAAAAAGGCTTATTAGAAGATAGTGGTGATTTACTCCATGATATAGTAAAACATAATATTGACTTAGTATTAACTGGTACTTCTTCACATCCATATGCTCTAAAAATCAACAATACAGTGATTGTAAACGCTAACTCTTTAAGTAGTGTATATACACGTAGTTTTTTCGGAAATTCTTATAATCTTATTGATATTTTTGAAAAAAATATTGTCGTAACTGAAATAAATAGCCTTTGGGGCAATAAAAAAATTCTTGGTATCTGGGAGAGAGAATGATACCAGATATTCGTTACCTGAAAATTAATGCTCGCTAAATACTGTAATTCTCAGCTAAGAATATTTACCCCCTGAAGTACTTCTTTTCCAATCTGATTATTTTGTTCGTTAATTTGGGAAGGTTCTTTATCAATATTTTTATAATTACTACTGATTTGTTTCGTTTTCTTTTTCATTAATTTTGTTCGACTTTGCATTTCCTTTTGTCGGGCGTCCATGGCTATTGCACGATCTGTTTTGGAAGGTTTCTGAGGAGCAAGAGCGGCCTTTCTAATTGTTTCCATTTTATCAATATTTTTCTCAGGTTGATTTCTTATTTTTCTGGTATCCAGCTTAATATGTCCTTCAGTGGGATACCTCTTACCATTAGGTCCCTCTGTATAATCATAATATATCCGGCCGGCATATTTGCCGGCTACATTTTTGTGGGCTTGTTCGTGTCTTCTAACCCTGCGCGCAATTTGTTTTAATTCCCTGACAAGACGTTTTTCTTCTTTGCTTAATTCCTGACGACCAATATCACCAGAGGAATTGTTATCTTGCTTGACCTTGGTTTGGTATAAATTTTTAAGAGGATCAAAGGGCTGTAGTTTTTCCTCTTTATCAAGATTTTGTACTACATTTGAGCCCGGGTTAATATTTTCGCTTAAATCAATAGACATCTCTATTAAATATTACAAATTATTCTTGTAATTTAAAAGAATAATTTTATATATACAGGGGTTTCTGCGAAAAAGGTAATGTTCATCATATTGAATGTCTTTCTTGCCTTAGACCTTATTTTTGAGAAAACCTTCCCATAAGTCAACCTCCGTAAATAATCATAATATTATGTCAGTCAATTCGAGCAGAGGAAATATTTTTGGATATTTTCATTAAATCCGTATTAACTAAGGTCTCCTTATTTAGAGTCAAAATCTCAAGTCCAGAATCGCATAATAATCAAAGAAATATTTGGAGTTAATAGTCAGCCCTGTATCCTCTAAAAAATTCTATCAAACAAAAATTAAACTATTACACAATAGGTGTGACTAAATTAAACCCCGGAGGGGTGACATACTTGTAGCCCTGAAAATCCATTAATAATTAAAAGCCCCGGCGGGTCGAAACATTTCCCTTCTTATAGCGAGAAAATAATAGATTCGGAAAAATCATGAGATTTTATGCAGAAATTACGAAGGAATGATTTTATTTCTGATATTTTGCAATAGTGT
>Ga0102941_1000445_pt1 | contig 19196 bp, 18 predicted proteins | sample SalPonR2_C_D2_MG_FD_79281 | JGI IMG/M metagenome (GOLD analysis project Ga0102941, IMG submission 79281) | Salt pond soil microbial communities from South San Francisco under conditions of wetland restoration - Salt Pond MetaG R2_C_D2_MG | ecosystem: Environmental > Aquatic > Marine > Intertidal... | reverse complement strand
TGATTTTCTTTATCCTTTTACTTTGGAAACTATGGCCTAAACGACTAGAAGAGCATCGACTCTGTGGTCTTCTTCAAACCATGCCTTGTAGGGTACCTAAAGAATATACAAAGTGCGCCCCAGCTGGTCGTTCATTATTCGATACGATTGAAATCCAAACAGAAATCCTTCTCAAAACGGGTCGGGAATATTTTTTTATCGACGGCAATGCTCTAAAATACGATGAATATCTCTTAGGAACTTTCATAAAAACTTTAAATATCAACTTTCAACCCTGAGCTGCCAATAAAAAAATCGCTTAAAGAGGCTTATTTAAATCCATTTTTTAAACCACTTATATCCCTACCCAAAAGTTACCCGTGTTTTATAGTAGTTTTTATTTCGCTTTTGCCAAGGCCATTTTAACAGCAAGTCCAGTTAATACCGAAGCCATAAACCACCTCTGCAATCGTAGCCAAATTGGCTTTTTAGAAAACCAACTCGCCAATTTAGCCGCCATTACAACAATAAAAAAATTAACTGTAAAACTTATTATTATTTGTATAATTCCAAGTTGAAAACTTTGACTTAATATAGAACCATAATCGGGCTTTATAAATTGAGGAAAAAATGAAAGATAAAATACTGCCATTTTAGGATTTAAAATATTTGTCAAAAGTCCAATGTTAAAAAGTTTAAACGGCTTGTCTGAATTTAGATTTTGGTCTGCGTCAAAAATTCTATTTTTCGATTTAACGGTGTTATAAGCTAGATATAATAAGTATCCTACTCCGAGAAATTTAACAACCACAAAAGCATAAGGAACAGCAAAGAATATGGCAGTAAGTCCAAATGAAACCATAAGTATATGAAATAAAAATCCACACATCACACCAAAAAGTGATATAATTCCAGCCTTTTTGCCTTGTGACAACGATCTTGAAATTAAATAAATCATATTAGGACCGGGTGAAAGTACCATAATCAGTGCTGCTAATCCAAATAATAGTAAATCGTTAATTGGTATCATATATTTCTGTTTTTAGTTCAATCTTGCTTTTCAATTGTTGCACGACCGGAATCTGAGAATTAACTCAATTTATGAACAAAAATAACCGATTTGTTTTAATCTATAATGCCCTGATAAAGCTTTTGTTACCGGTTCTTTTGTGGCGGGATAAACTTACGGGAAAAAAGAAAGTCCCTTAAATGGCACAAAATTCCATCGAAAATAGATTATAGATAAAGTCCGGCATTTTCAGCCTGTCCTTGAACTCTTTTGCGCCACGTATCGCCATATAGTCCTTTTAAGTTGAAGAAAATCATCATCAGATTTCCTCCTAGAGTGCGTAATGTTCAACCTTCCAATGTATGGTAGAATCCCCTATTACCTTTTATGGTTCGGAAATAAACACCAATTGACCTTTGACGGTGCTATTAAAGTATGGTAATAACCAAATGTCGATAGTTCTGAAAGTTCATCGGGATTATTAAACTGTGACTTACTTTTTTTGTTGTTCATAAAAACCACAGGTTTCTTAAACTCATTTTAGATACAAGAGTAGTGTAATGATAATTAGTATTTTTTAATTCGTAATTATTTACGGAATCCGTAAATGGTTGTATGCATTCCTGCAATTTTCCATTTTCCGTTTACTTTATGCATTAGTCTTGTTTCCCGCTTTAATCCGCGTAGAGAATCGTTTTGGTCAAAATTGACCCAGGCTCCATTACCATAAAACTGGACCTTGATATCATCTACAAGTGATGGAACGGGGTCCCGTTCGGGATGCTCCTCTATATAGTTTTTAACAAATAAATTGATTTCCTCCCAACCAATAGTCTCAGACATACTGCTATCCGTCATATTCATGTACGTTTTTGTTACAAAGGAATCGTGAACCCATTTTTCCCTCCAACTTAAATAATTACGATTGAAAGCGGCTTTAGTTTCCTCATTAATTGTTTCCAAAATTGCCTCTTTTTCATTTTCAAACATAGATTGTTCGCTTTCTAATGTCCTAGTATCGTTTTTGCATCCAAAAGCGAAAAGCATGGTAGTCAAAACCATTATGTTGTAATTATTACTTTTTCGTAGCATAATAAAAATTGATTATAAGTTTCCTTTTCGATATTTGTAAAAATAATAACGGACCACTTTCTATAATTGTAAAAAAACGAACAACTAAGAAATTAAAAATAATCGGTTTATATGATGATTATCACTATTGAACTTTGACGGAACCAATCCAGTAAATCCTTTGAATTCTCGAATGAAATGCGATTGATCATAGTAATTAATATCATAGGCCGTTAGAGTTAAAGAATTTTTAGAATTCATGTTAATTTGGGATAGGGCTCTTTGAAAACGTAAAATTCTTTGATACTGCTTAGGTCTAAGTCCAACCTTTTCTAAAAATATTTTTTGTAAATACCGATTGCTTATATTCAAGTCACTGGCAAGCTCGTCAAGATTCCAATTTTCTGATGAATAAGATTTGATTATTGCCTGTTGCGCTACTATATCTTTGAAATTTAATTTTTTATTATCCAAAATCCCTTCAAAAAAATTATTTAATGCCCTGATTAAGTAAATGATCTTATTATTCATCAATAATTCCCCTACAAAGTCAACGAAATATCGGTCAAATATTTTATCTAAAGGTATTGCCACCTCAGTCAGCTCATTCGCTGGAATACCACTAAGCATTGAAAACCCTTGTGGATAAAACCATATACCAAAACTTTTTCCCTTTCCTTTTGCCTCTACTTCCAATGGTTTTACAATCTGTCCTATAACCTTTGCCCATTCTTCTTTTACGTTTTTTCTATAAAATTGTACATCCAAATTAAAAACGATCTCTATGCATCCATCCGCATAAAAAGTATCTTGAGTCCGATTACCAAAATCACCTTCAATTAAATAGTATGTTTTAATTATTTTATTTAAACTAAAAGATGGTTTAAAGTACTCAATAAGCATATTCTTTGGGATATAAATTAGAAATTCACTTTCATATAATACTAAAACTTAAATATTAAGCAAAAAAAATATTAATTCATTTTAAAGTCAGCTTAAATACAAAATATACTTCACAGAATATTTATAATAATTTTGTCTGGGTACTAACTAAATGGATCAAAACTGCTTTAAAAAACTTACTTTTACTATCCCTTGACGCTCCAATATGGTATTTGTTCCTATAGTGTTCCGATTCGAATTAAATACCAGATAAATATACGATAGCGGACTATACTCCCATGCAAATCGAAAATTATAAAAATCACTATTATTTTGGTCATTTCGTTGATAAAGTCCATTCAAACTAAATCTAGGATTTAAGAATATTTTTCCTTCAAGGCTATATAAATCGATTCGTTTTGATGCATTGTTTATTCCTAACGTTGTGAAGTCGTTTCTATTGAAGCTTACTTTTAGAAATAGGTGAGGTATAGGAATTAAGTTCAAAGAAGTATTTAAACTTTCAAGATTTCCATCGTAAAAATCCCCAAATTCATAATTGAGCGTTACGGATACCTTACTGGACGGGTCTGTGGCCAAGCTAACATTCTGTCTTCGGTAGTCGTAAGTTCCAACATCGATTGTTTCGTTCAAAAGACTAAGTGGACTGTAAATATTTTGACGAATAAAAAGTTGAGAATAACCTAAGGTAGCTCCATTCTGTGCCTCAAGGGAAAATGGGCTAACTATAATTTCTCTCTCCGATAAGTTCCCCGACGAAGCTTCGTGAAACCAGTTCCCAATTATTTGCGGTTTGAATGCCCTAAAAATCTCCCTGAAAGGAAGTAGTCTCCCCCGATAATTCGCAATCATCCCTGGACTGGTGGAAACTATATTGGTTCTGGAAATAAAGCCCAATTGTGGATTGAATTGATCCCCTAAATAGGCCTCCGTCCACCAAGCATTAAGCGTATTAGAATCATACCGATACTGAAGATAGCCTCCAAGGCCCATATCATTAGTATTCGTGTCAGAGGATGCTAAGGCCATAAAGCTTATACTATTGGTTCTATCAAGTCTAAAAAACCCGTCAATCCCTCCTACAACATTGGAATTTTCGTTCTCAACTTTCGTTGTTGCTATAAACCCCAATCGATTCTGTTTTCCAAGATTATGGGTGTACCGACCAACGAAATTATAGTTGTTTCCCACGCCTTCCTCACTACCCTCCCGAATTCCCAATATTCCAAAATTAGATTTGGCCGATCGATGAACCAATCTCAGGCCTCCATCAATATTCACCGGGCTCCCGGAACCATCGAGACCAATCCTTCGACTAAAAAAAGGAATAATACTTAAATTTCCAGAACCACCATTTGAGCTATAAAGACCTGTACCGAACAATGAGGCGTTTTCTAAAAAGAACTGTCTTCTTTCTGGAAAAAATACAGAAAACCTACTAATGTTGTTTACCTGTCGGTCAGCCTCGGCTTGGGCAAAATCCGTATTAACGGTCAGATCCAATAAAGTATTTGAATTCAAGGCCCATTTTAATTCTCCACCGACTGCAAAATTCTCGCTTGAGCTTAATTGATTGCCGTTACTTTCCGTTTCCCGATAGTCCATAAGAATATAGGGGTTGATCTGAATGTTGGTGCTCGGTTCAGGAGGTTCCACCTCCGTAAGTAGTCCAAAATACTCCGAACGATTGAATCCGAAAGCCCTAGGAAATGAGGACCACGTTGAAATTTCATTACTCTTTCTACGAAGTCGTATGAAATTAATTCCCCATTTGGAATCGGAATCGTTAGATTTTCCATATCTAATGGATTTCCAAGGAATCTGAAATTCTGCATACCATCCGCTTTCAGTACGTGTCGTACGAACCTTCCAAAGCCCGTTCCACTCGGCGTCAAAATAAGTGTCGTCGAAAGATAGGTAGTCCTTTTGAGTTCCATAGGGATTGGTGGCGAATGTCATGCTATTACGTTTGTCCAGAAAACCATCAATACCAATTGCGAAAGTGTCGCTTGAACGAAATGGAAAATCCCTGGTAAGATCCGGAACCCTAATAGCATTTCTGCCTTCCAAGTCTTCACAGAATGCACCTATGTATAGATTCTTATCATTATACAATATTTTAACAATCGTTCTGAATGCCGACTTCTCACCTTGATTTGGCTCGACCTGTATAAAATCAGTTAGACCGACCGCCTCTTGCCAACTGTCCTCTACTAGATTACCATCTATAACTGGAGCTTTATCGGTATAAAGTGCAGATATTGATAATTTATCTACGGGTGGTTGGAAGATATCCTGTGAAAATGATAAAAAGGTAAAAAGAATCAATGGTAGTAATAATAAGTTTTTCATGCTCTAGCTGTTTATAATTTCAACAAATAAACTAGGAACAGTACTCTATGAAAACCCGAAACTTGCTGATTAGCAAAAAATGAAGTTCTACTTGTCCAAATAGAAAATTGCTTTTTTGTCAATTAACAGTACGAAGTAACGTTCTTCGAATCCAGTATTTTCCAATTCGTTCAAAACTTCCATTTTTGTCACCTGTCCATGCTCCAAAAGCGCTCCGGAGAATTTTGAAAAAGTAATCAAAGCGACAATGTCATTGTCCTTAAGAGCTACAAGTACTTTTTCTAATTCGCCAGGATTAGAAATATTATGAGATGATTCAATCAATTGAAGTCTTTCCAAAGTGGAAATTTGTCCATGTAGCGATAAGTTTACAAGGGTAAACAAGGAAATAATTAATGTTGAACGATACATAGCATAATAATTTTAAAGTCTAGACAAAACTGGATAATAACCACGTTGCCAAAAACCCGATTCTTGCGGTATCGTATTTTAGAAAGGTGAAACTAAAACAGAAGTTTGTTTCCAAATCCAAATATCCGAAACGGAGTAGAAAAAATCTGCGCTATTTTATAACGATAGTTCTAAAAGTAAGATTGATCCTAACTTCGGAAACTCCGCTCATAGGTGGCACCCTATGAAGCCAATTGGTTTGGGTAGTATCTTTCATGATCAGAAGACCTCCATGATCCAATATTAACTCCCTTTTTTCAGCGGTCAATTTGTGCTTAAAGGTGAATCTACGTTCCGCACCTAGGCTCAATGAACCGATTGCTCCATTCTTTTTCAAATCTTTTTCGGCATCGCTGTGCCATCCCATGCCCTCACTTCCGTCATGATATAGATTAAGAAGACAGGAGTTGAATGTTTCCCCTGCATGTTTTTCCACCAATTCCTTGAGTTCCAATAACGGACTAGTCCAAGGAAGCGCATGTTTAGTAGTGTTTGAATAGGTGTATTCAAAAGGCATATCCCCGTACCAAGCAACTTTCCTTTTCGTTTTTATTACTTTACCATAAATATAGGCGGTGTCACTTTTCCATGGTATTGTTTCAATTAAACTCCGTAAATAAAAATCAGCCTTTGATTTGGGTAATATCCGGCCATAATAGTTAACGGTACCGTCTTTCGGGAGTAGATTTACACTATAATCAAAAATATTATCGAACAATTCCATTACTCCAATTTTTATAAGCTTCCCTCATGCAATTACCACAGGGTCTGTACCCATTTTCGATGGCATCACTAATATTTTGAAAGAAAACCCTATTTTCTTTTTTCATCCTTTTACCCGAGGAACAATGCAATGTTCCGTAAATTTTCAACTTCATATTGCCACCGTAACCTACAAGACGATTTCTGATGTACTTTTTAAGTAATTGGTCACAAACCTCCTTGTGCTGTATTACGGTTGGTTCAGGAAATCGCATCATGATAAATTATGCCCAAGGTATTTCTTTGTCCAGTTTTAATCTCGCTTACACCGTGTCGCATATTGGCGCGATAATAACCTCTGATTCCTTGGATGGGACGAAAATTCGTAGTGAATACCAACATGTCTCCTTTTCTAGGTTTAAGTACGATTGCTTTTGATTGCGTTCTTGGTGTTTGTTGGGTCAATACAAATTCGCCCCCGGTGAATTCTTCATCCGGTTCGTTGAGGAAAAATACGGTCTGCAACGGAAAATATATTGTTCCATAGATATCCCGATGTAATGTATTATATCCTCCCGGCCCGTATTTCAGCAAGAGCGAAGTAGCCTTTTTTTGTTCATTTGCTTGACATTGAACTAATAATTCTTGAAGAGAATTTGGATATACAAAATCAATTTTTAGTGCTTTCATCCATTGATTGGCAATTGGTACCAAATTGGGATATATAGATTCCCGCAGTTTTTGGACGATTCTTGGTAATGGGTAGTCAAAATATTTATATTCACCCTTGCCAAATCTATGCCGTTCCATGACCACTTTTTTCCTGAATAAATATTCTACTTCGTAAAGTTGAACGAGATTTTCACATTCCTTTATAGTCAGGACGTTCGGAACATTCGAGTATCCTTTCGTATGTAAATCCTCCGTTATTTTGACCCAACCCAATTCATTTATATCATTTGTCATCCTTTGTCTTTTTTCTTCCATAATAGTTTACTTGCTATATGCTAGTCATTCAATTCATTTGATCGACACAAATTGGACATCCCCTCCCCTTCTAAAAATTTTGGTCCTATTTTTCCATTTAATTGTTTTGGGATTATACCTTTGAGGCCTCCCATCCGATAATTGCAGTTTTTCGAATACTGCCCCAATGATATTGACCGATTTCTCCCGAAGACTGTATAACTCTATGACAAGGAATTAGAAAGGCTATCGGATTCTTACTAATTGCAGTTCCTACGGCCCTGAACGCTTTTGGACTTTTTATTTTGTGAGCAATAGTTCCATATGACGTGAGTTCCCCCGTAGGAATTTTCAACAAGGCCTCCCACACTTTTAACTGAAAATCGGTACCTTTTAGATGTAGCTTTATTTTTGAGATTTGGCTCCAGTCATTAGCGAAAATCATCAGCGCGTTGACCTGACATTGGTCAACTCTCTGGCAATATTTGGCATTCGGGAACTGGCTTTTCAAACCATAAAAGGCCTTTTCTTCATCATTAATAAAAGCGACATGGCACAGACCCTTATCCGTTGAGGCCACCATGACCATACCAAATGGGCTTTGGGCATAACTGTAGTTAATAATTAACTGTTCCCCTCCATTTTTATATTCCCCAGGTGTCATTCCCTCAATATTAACAAAGAGGTCATGCAGCCTACCCGTCCCAGAAAGGCCTATCTCCATCGTAGTATCAAACAAAGTAGTATTTCGTCCACTAAGAATTTTCTTAGCATTTTCAATACTTATATACTGTAAAAACTTTTTGGGACTAACACCTGCCCATTCTTTAAAAAGTCGTTGAAAGTGATAAGGACTCAGGTTCGCATTTTCGGCCACCTCATCCAAAGTAGGTTGATTCCTGTAATGTTCTTTGATATATGTAATAGCCTTGGCTATTCGGTCGTAATTTAAGTATGCTTGCTCGCTCATAGTAAGGGATGTTTTACATGGCAAATGTATTTAACCATCTCCTGTGTTAAAACCCGATTCTTGCTAATTATAGTTATATCATAACTTAAGGTTTATAAATTCTTCACCAACAATTTTGCCTAAATCATAGTCTTTCATTTTATCAATAAAAACAGCAAATCCTATCGGCGTTTTCCATAATTGCTTCCCTTAAATGTTTTGCTATAATTTCGTTTCGTATCATACCGATTAAGCTTTAAATAAATTCTTTAAAAAATAAATCTCAGGAACACTAACTTTAATATATAGTAAAGGAATAGCCAGAAAGAAAAAAGATATAGAAGAGCTTTGAGTAATCCATTTAATATTCTGATTTTGTCCAAATTGTTAACTCTAGTCCATTTTTACTTTAGCGCTTAATTACCCTTTTGTTCCATGTGGTAGTGTCATAATTTAATAATCAAACGGAACCAAATCAGGCTTCAAAAAATATTTTAAGCCTAATCCAAATTGTAAATATCAAACCCGTAAGGGTAGCATTAGTATTTTTTTAGCCTAATCAATATTCGGACTTTGCTAAATACATAAAAAATTATTAACGCAACAAAAATCGCTTTCCGCTGAATGTTTTTAGAAGTTAAGTTTATAAAAATAAGGCGATTAAAAAACACAAAATTCGTTTAAGCACCAAGTTTGATGCGTGCGCGTATCTTATTTTTCTACTACTCCGCCAATTAATCTATTGTTATCTACAGACTTTATTTCTTAATTTGTTTTAACCTGTCGATTGCGTTTTGGTTCTCTGGATTTAGTTCCAACGACTTTTTGAAGTTAACAATAGCATTTTCAAAATCCTTGTTGTGCAGATAAGCTTCGGCTAAACTATCGTATAGATTTGCGGATTTTGGGTATAGATGTAAGGCCAATAAAAAAACATTATAGCCTTTTTCTTTCTTTTCAGGATTAAACGATAATCGCAACCCTAGCGTGTTTAGCATACCTTCTTGAAGTTGAAGCTCTGGATGGTTGGCAACCGTTTTTTTATACAACGAGATTAAATTTTCATAATCTTGTTGATGTGCCAAGTCGTTGAAATTTTTATAGCCAAAACCTTGTGGAATTGCTAGCTTCATTTTTTTCGAAATTAACGTTTGAGAAAAGCCGTTTTGGTCAGGATCATTTTCGATAAATATCTTTCCTGTTTTCTCATTTCTAAGGGTAGCATTTAAAAAATGTAAAGTATGTTCAGAAAGAATTCTATACGAAGCCATAATTTTATCATCACTTTTGTCCTGCCTTTTATCCCTATTGGCAAATAAAACACCAAATGAACTAAAATAGGAATGTGTTAAATCATGAAATCTATAACTATAAACATTACTATACTTCAATGAATCGTAAAGCTGAAATTCATAGTTCAGTTTGGCTGGAATATTATCGCCGGTCAATATTTCTTGAGGAATCTCTTTTTGAGCAAAATGGATATAAGGTTTAGTAAACTTATCTAGATTGAAGTAAGGTGATTTTTCCAAAATAGCGTAATTATATCTTTCAGTTCCATCTAAACTCACTATTGCTCTTACGTTACCATTCTTCATGGCAGTTATTGTATTTGCTAAACCGCCAAAACTGAATCCCATTAAAGCAACCTTATCGGATTCCATATACTTATAGGTTTGTATTTCCTTTAATAAGAATTCTGCATCTCTGGATTGTGTTTCTATATCTTTTGCAGTACCACCTTCTAACCATCTTGTATCCGCTCCTCTTGAAGGACTAGAAATAACCACAAAACCATGACTGGCCAAATATTCGAACAGTGCAAAATTTTCAATTGATGAGGCTTGATAACTTGGAGCATAAATAATAACAGGAAATTTTCCGTCTAAAGGGCTGGAAGTATGGAAGGCATTTACTTTTTCAGAAAGATGCGCCGTGTTCTCAGGTGTATTCCATAGGTAAGGAAACCAATCCAACAAAAATCCATTTGGTAAATTCTTCCACTCTTCTTCTTCCTTAAGGACTTCTAAATAGTCTAGTACGGTTACTTCCTTGGAAACACTATTTGAATCAGTAGCGGGATACCAGACACTAATTGGAATAATCCTATTTAGAAATTGATTATTAAAATCGTTGTAGATGCGATAGGTTCTTGTACTATCGATAGCTTCATAATGCTTGAAACCAACACTATAATTTCCGCTGTTTAGGTTTATTTCTATTAATGAAGTTTGACCTTTCACAGCCCATACCTGAAGAAATAAAAAAGTCACTAAAATTATAAATCGCATTATGTATGTTTTAGTTTTCATATTTCGGATGCGGTAATTTAGTACTCCTTACAGGTTTTTTCAATTTGCAAGCAAAGCCCTTTTATGTTAAGTCTAGCGATTTCTACGAAAATATAGTGAAATCCGTTCAACTATGTGGAGGATAGTAGTCTTTAAATAAGAATCTTTTAAAAGAGATACAAAATTTCTTTGAGAGGAGAAGTATTCTTGCTGGAAGTTGTTGTACTAGGTGGTAAATCCAAACGATTTCCAAGATTAGCGAACACATGAGTACCTATAAAAAAGGCAGATTTAATTATACTTGCTTTTTCAGATGGAAAGGTAATTGATTAACCGCAAATAAGTTTCAGTTTTAAACCCGTCTGTAATGCTTTTTCATAGGATACAAAATGGTGAGCTTCTACTTTTACCCACTTTTAGTTTGGGGAATGCAGTCCCATCTTATTTCCCTCTGAGTCAAGGAATAGTGCATAATAACCACTTTCATCTGCGTGAAGTGATTTTGGCACAATTATCTCTCCTCCATTATTCTCAACTTTATCAAGAATGACTTGAAGATTATCTCCACCATTTAAGTATATAGTTACACCATTAGCCGAAGGTTTATCCCCCGCTGTTTTTACGATAACTCCTGTAACCATGTGGTCTTCATAAGGGAATATTCCCATTTCCATTTCGGGCATTTCCATTTTCTCAATGTAAATACCTAAAATTGCTTGATAAAAATTTATTGCTCGTGAAATATCCGTTGCTGGAATTTCAAAAATTGAAATATGACTCTTCATCTCTTTCGTTTGTTGACTAATATTAGATTCTACCGAGATACTTCCGGTTTTAGATTTATTTCGGTTGTTACACGCTGTAATGCTAAAGGAAAGAACTATAGCTGCACAAAGAATGGATTTTATCATTTCGTTCTGTTTGATTCGACAAGACAAATTTAGATCACTTGTAAATACAAAAATTGTAAAAATGCGACACGTTGACTATTTGTAGAAAAGGGTAGAAAGGGCCATATTTTCATTACCTAAAAATTCCTTCGGATTAATTCCGGTAAACTTTTTAAAGTCTTTTGTAAAATGTGCCTGGTCGAAGTATTCACTTTGGTAAGCAATGTCGGTAAGGTTTTCTGACTTTTTATTAAGAAGCATTTTAAGGGCAGTTTGAAGTCGGATTACTTTACCCAACTGTTTTGGACTAACACCAATTTGATTTTTGAAATTTCGTTCAAGTTGTCTCCGCTTCGATAAATCTTCTTTAAGAATTGTGCTTATCGAAGCACTTCCGTTTGTTGCTAAAAGAGCATCAATTGTTGTTTTTACGATGGTGTCAATTGTAGTTCTTTGGTTCAATTTATCTAGAAGAAAACTTTCAATAATTTCTATTCGTTCACCACTATTTGTTGCCTCTATTATTTTTCGCTCTAATTCATTTGCGGTTTTTTCTCCAAACAATAATTCTATTGGTGTTTCCTTATTTACCAAATTTTTAATCGGCATATTTACCAAATTTGAAAAACCGTAAGGATAAAAGCGAATTGCAAAGGTGTTAACAAAACCTGTCGGTTCGATATAAAATGGCTCGATTGTGTGTCCAAGAACCATTGCACGAGGTTGTATAATGAATTCATCTTTAGAAGTATATCTTTTAATATCATCTCCAAGTATAAATGCCATTTCAATTGTTCCGTCTGAAATTATCCGTTGTTTTTGAGCATCAGAATCGGCAGGAACTTCTAATGTCCAATAACAGCTGATCAGAGATTCTAAATCAGAATTTGGTTGAAATGTTTGGTAATTCATTTATTGATTATTTTTTTTGAATGAACCACAACGTAAAGTATATGAAGCGCAGCCTGCCTATAGGTGGCTCTGATTTCATAGGATATATTGTTGTAGCCAGTTATCATTTATTTTTTTCGCCAAGTCTTTCAATTTTTTTCAACCATTTGTTTCGCCATGCTTCCTTGGATAATCTTAAAGGTCCGATTGAGGTTATTTTCACAGACTTTACTCCAATAAAATTCATTGTAAGTTTTTTCATTGCACTATGAGATGGACTATTATTTATGAGTCGGTAATACCAAGTTGGTTGATCCATGGTACAAATCAATCGAGATGTTTTCCCTGTAAAGTACTTATCCCACCAGACGGACCCCTCTCTTTTTTTAAATGCGTAGCCTGGTAATAATACTCTGTCCAAGAATCCTTTCATAATTGCAGGAACGGAACCCCACCAAATAGGATAAATCCATACAATATGGTCAGCCCATTTTAGTTTTTCTTGCGATTCCAACAAATCAGGTTCAAGTTCTGTTCGCTTTCTGTATCCAAATTGCAGGTTCGGATTAAAATCTAATTCCCTAATTCTAATTTCTTTTACTTCAGCACCCGATTTTCCTACTCCATTTTTATAAGCATCAGAAAGTCCATAGTTGAAACTTTCCTTGTCAGGGTGTCCATTTATAATCAGTATTTTCTTCTTATTCATATTTTCGTTTCGTCTAATTGGCTATAAAGTTTTGGCTATGAGCAGTGTCCCGAAGAGCATTGCCTGTAGTGTCGTTGAGGGTAGTTATTTTTTCTTCTTCGCTTGTTCTTCTTTCTTTTTTCTTTCTTCCAAAATAGCTTTAATCTGAACATCAATTTCCATCGATTTTGCTTTCCTTTCTTCAATCATGCCATTAATGTTATTTCCTTCGAGAGAACTAACAGTTTCTTTAAACACACTATAATATCCTTCAAGAGTATTTAAAGTCCGTTCATTTTGAGTTTTAAGGTCACTAAGAACTGTAACGTCTTTAATTTCAGATATTTTGCTTAATACCTTTGTTTTCGTTCCCCGTTGTCTTCGTTTCAAGTAGTTCGTAACATCATCATATTCTTTCCAACTTTCTACGATTTCTACAGTAGCCGCGTGTTCTCCGAGAATTTCAATGATTTCATCTCTTTCACCTGCAGGGCAATAAATTATTCTGACTGCATTATGCGGTCTCCACAGGGGTCAAATCAAATGTCGGTGTGACATTCCTATAATGTTTCCAAGTGATACCTGAGCTTGGCAAGTTCATTATTTCCTTTTTTTCTAATTACCCCCCAACGGAAGCCTGCGTTACAACTCCATTTTGAATAAAAATAGATGATCTGTTTTGATTTATAGTACCCTAGCGATTGTTTTATAGCCGGTTCCTTTATGATAGATTAGGCTTACGGGAAAAAGAAAGTGGCTTAAAACACCAGAAATTAGCTCGAATATGGTCGATTTTTCAAAGGCAAGCATTTTTAGCCTGTTCCTCAGCTTTTTTGGGCCCGGTATGCCCTTATGCCTGATCAGACTGTAACAGCTCATGACCAGGTTCACCTCGGAAAGCACGTTGTGTTTTCCCTTCATCCGGGGTAAATATAAACCCCCAATTTCTTTTGATGATCCCGAACTAGTGTTCGGTGACCTGGTGCGTGAGCCTGTAATATTCACTGTTTTTCCGCGCTCTTTTTTGGTTCTTTTCAAGGTCTCTTGGTAATTTGAAAGCTCAATGAAGCGACCTCCGGTCTTGTTGGTGATGCGCAAGAGCCTTACGGGGTATTATAGGCATTATTGTTCTTGTAATGCTTGACCTTATACCCTGCTTTGTTGCAAAAGGTCTCGTTGGCGGCCAATGTTTGTGCCTATGGACAGGTATAGATATTCATTTCCTTGTTGTACTTGAAATCAATCATTTGACAGCCGACACGCTCTTAACTATGTGTCCAGTTAATTTTAGTACATCCAGTCAGGAAGGCAACCATATATGAGGACAATAGCTACAGGATTTACCAATTTATCCTAAACATACTTAATCCTACTAATTAATTTCCGTAATTAAAGAATTTTAAGAAGTGTAAGATTAGCCTTATCATAGCACATTATAATTTAAATCGCTCATGTTAATAAAATTAAATAAAACGATGTCATTATGATAGAATGTGTAAAAGTCCATATAAATGATATCAGAGAGTTCCAAAGACAGCACCAAAACTTTTTAAGAGACTATGATATGAAGAATCAATCGACAAATCACTAGTATTAGAGATGTTTGCGAAAGTATCTATATAAACAAGTTGTTTGTAATTTGAAATGAACAAACCACGAATCAAACGGAAAAGAATGACCATTGACCATATTTTTATATTTACCGACTTCAATGGCGAAGTAGCGGACGAATTAGCTGACTTTGGTTTAACGGAAGGCAGCAGTCGAATTCACTAAAGGCAAGGGACCACTAATCGTAAATTTTATTTCCTGAATTTCTTTTTAGAGATCCTTTGGGTTCATAATGAGAATTAAATTCAAAGTGAATATTCGAAACCAACAGGTCTATGGCAACGTGCCGATTTTAAAACAACCTGTTTTTCACCCTTTGGTCTTTGCATTGTTAACTCTGACGAAACCAAAAGACTTTTTGAGAACTCGTTTAAATACCAACCCGATTATTTTCCATCGGGGATGGGTATTGAAATAATAAAAAATGATACCCAGCCAGATTTACCATGGACTTTTAAATTACCGTTTAAAGGTCAGAAGAAAATTGATAATGAACCTACATATCATCGCAATGGCATCCAAACTTTATCGAAGGCTGAATTTGAATACCAAAATAGCATGGACGATAAATATTTTGATATGTTAAGGGAAGAAAAGCAGATAGAGTTAATCCAGTCGTCAAGAAATTGGTTGAAATTGATTTTTGATGAGAGTAGACAAGGAAAAATGAAAAGCTTCAATAAGTTAAAGCTGACAATAGAATACTAAAAACTGGGCACAACAATTGTCTAGATTCAAAAATCCAAACTTGGGAGTTGGTGAATGGTTTCTGTTTTTTGAAAAATAGATTTCATTGATTTTCTTTTGGAATCTGCCTTTCCTGAGTACAAGCCGAAATTCTTGAAGTTGTTTTGGTGATAAATGAATACCTCTTTCAATATAGGCAAAACTGTAATCTGAACCTAACCTGATATCTTGGGTTTCGAGTTTATAGTTCCTTAAAATGTTATTCATCATAAAAGAGTGCTATTCTCACAACCATTATTTAAGTATCAAAACCAATTAAGGTATAAATGCTTATGTAGGTTTCGATTAAATTTTTATGAATTTCCAATGATTTAATTTGAGTGTTCAATAAATTCTGTTGCACAAGTAATACTTGTACATAATCTATTTCCCCTTCTTTATATAATAGGGAAGCATTCATGATTGCTTTTTCAAGCACGTTCAATTCCTTTGTGTTGTTTTCTAGACTTTTTTTAACGCTTTTATAGGTGTTCAATTTGGTTGAAACTTCCACGGTCGTATTAAGCAGTTTTTCATTGACCGCAAGAATGGATTGGTCTACTTCAATTTTGGAAATTTCATATTCCGTTTTCAACAGTTTTCCATTAAGAAGCGGTTGGGTAACAGAAGAAGCAATGGTATTAAAAAAGCTTCCCGGAAGTGAGAACCAATTACCGCTCTGAAATGAATTTAGGCCAGTGGTTAAGCCAACATTTAAATTCGGAAATCTATTGGAAGACGCTTTAGCCGATAAATATCCGCTTTTCTCAAACTCTAAAACATTTTCTCTAACACTTGGGTTGTTAACGAGAAGTTCATTCGGTGTACCCAGGTACAAGTTTTCGTTGAACTTAAAATCATTTAGGCGTCCATTAATTTTAAAGGAATGATTGGTTTCTGATAAGAGTATGGATAAACCGTTATTTCGCAATATCTTTTCATTGGCCAATACTTGCAGAAGGTCTTGTATTTCTAAAACTTGACATAGTGCTTGCTGAACTTCAAGTTCGTTCCCGTAACCAAATTCTTTTTTGATTTTTACAGTTCTATAAATACTGTCACTTAATGCTAGGTTCTTATTGGCTATATCTAATTTTGAGTCTATTAATAGAACATCGTAATACGCATCTACCGTTTTTTGAACCAGGTCTATTTTTAATTTTTTGAGTACTTCTTGTTCTTTCAACCATCGTGCAATGGCAACTTTTTTACTGTTCTTATTTTTTAACCAAATATCGGGTTCCCAATTTAGATCAATTTCGGCAAGGTAGTATTCTACATAGTCCTTACCTAAACTATTTTCTAAATTGAAGCCTTGAGAGCCGTTTAAGCTATTATCCGAAAAATCGTTCTTAGAAGCTACAATCGCCAGTTGAATTTTTGGGATATTAGCAGCTTTGGATTGCTTAAATCTTTGCTCAAATTTTTCAATGCTCTTTAGGGCTATTAGTAGGTTATAATTTTTTGACAATACAGAATCAATAATCGTATTTAGCATTGCGTCTTTAATAAATACTTTTCTGGTACGCTTAAGCTCTGGATTTTCAACTAAAGAAGTGTTTGACTTTCTGAAATCCTCAAATACCTTTGGAACTTCAAAGTCGTATGCGCCTCGGTAATTAGAAGTGGCACAGGATTGGCACAGAAGTACGAGCAGGCTGTATTTTAAATATATTTTTAACATCTATTGCGGTATAATATTTTTAGATTTTTTAATGAACTGTTCGTGGATATTTTGAAATATGACAAAAAGAACTGGAATAATAAGAACACCTAATAATACCCCGAACAACATTCCCCCAATAGCGGAAGATGCTATAGATTTGTTGCCTTCCGCCGAAGCGCCACCCGCAAAAAGCAAAGGAATCAGCCCGGCGATAAAAGCAAAAGAAGTCATTAGTATTGGGCGTAATCTTGTCTTTGCGCCTGCAATGGCAGAGCTCACAATTGAATTTCCTTCTCTGCGATTTTGAAGGGAAAACTCAACAATTAGGATGGCGTTCTTGGCCAACAGCCCGATAAGCATAATCAATGAAATTTGAACATATATATTATTTGTAACGCCTACGAGGTTTATAAAGCTGAATACACCGAAAATACCTGCCGGTAGTGATAGTAAAACGGCCATTGGCAAAATGTAACTTTCAAATTGTGAAATTAGAAGTAGGTAAACAAAAACAATACAAATAAAAAAAACAAACCCTGTCTGGCTGCCGGATTCTTGCTCTTGTCTTGCAAGCCCGATAAATTCGTGAGAGAATCCTAAAGGCAATAATTCCGCTTTATCATCTATAAGTCGTATAGCGTCACCAGTAGAATATCCTTTTTTTGCTTTCACATTCAATTTGATGGATATTGCTTGGTTTAAATGCGTGATTACTTCAGGCCCAAAAACCCGCTCCAGAGAAGTAACCGAGTTTATTGGAACCATCTTACCGAATTTGTTTTTGGCAAAAACGTTCTTCATGGATGCTTCATCCTGTCTAAATTGAGATTCAGCCTGTACGACCACTCGATAATATTTACCAAAACGATTAAAATCTGAAGTATAGATGCTACCGTAGTAGGCTTGCATTGTCTCCAAAATTTGGTCAACCGTCAGGCCAAATTTAATTGCTTTTATCTCATCTACTTCTAAAAGGTATTGCGGAAAATTTGAATTGAATGCCGTGAAAACAGCTTCAATCTCTTCACTTTTTTCTAGAGATGTTATGAATGTCCGGCTTACTTTCTCAAAAACATTTATATTGCCACCTGTATTATCCATCAAAACAACCTCAAGAGCATCGACATTTCCGAAACCAGGAACTGTAGGCATTGAAAAAGTAAAGGCATCCCCTTCCGGCAAGTCGTCAAAGGTATGCTGAATGGAATCCATTATTTGATTGAGGTCTTTCATCTCGCCACGGTTTTCGGGCTGTTCTAAAATAGAATAGGAAGCAGCGAAAGAAGGCGATACCGTATTTTCAATTAAATTGCTACCGTTTACTATAGCGTTGAAAAACATATAGTCTTTGCTAGCAAGTTTCTCACTAGCAGCGCTAGTTAATTTTTTGGTTCTTTCCAATGATGCTCCTGGTGGTAAACTAAAGGCGGTCATTACAAAACTTTGGTCCTCAGTAGGAATAAACGCCTTGGGCGTTACTCTTTCCAGTATGACTATTCCTAGAATCAAAACAAGCAGACCGGATAAGGCAACCAATTTCTTTTTAATTAGAAATGAAACCCAAGACGTATACTTGGTATTGATTTGGTTATAGCCCGAATTAAACGCAGCGTGAAACCTTTCCAAATAGTTCTTTGGTTTCCTTGGTTTACCTTTCGGCTTTAGAAATAAAGCACAAAGCACAGGGCTTAACGTCAGGGCGTTTACTGCTGATAATACTATGGCTATTGCCAAGGTAAATGCAAATTGTCTGTAAAAAACACCAACCGGACCTTCGATAAGACCAATCGGTAAAAATACTGCGGACATCACGACTGTAATGGAAATTACTGCACTAGTTATTTCACTCATAGCACTTATTGTAGCTTTCTTACTGTCCTTCATTCCACCTTCTAGCTTTTGTTGAACGGCTTCTACGATAACTATGGAATCATCTACAACGATTCCAATAGCTAGTACAATTGCGAACAGGGTCAGTAGATTTATAGTAAATCCAAAGATGTTCATAAAGAAAAACGTTCCGATTATTGATACGGGAACTATGATAGCCGG
>Ga0102941_1000443_pt1 | contig 19230 bp, 14 predicted proteins | sample SalPonR2_C_D2_MG_FD_79281 | JGI IMG/M metagenome (GOLD analysis project Ga0102941, IMG submission 79281) | Salt pond soil microbial communities from South San Francisco under conditions of wetland restoration - Salt Pond MetaG R2_C_D2_MG | ecosystem: Environmental > Aquatic > Marine > Intertidal... | reverse complement strand
TGCACGTCGCAGGCCGCAAGATCGCCCACGGCCACGATATCGGCGCGCTTGCCCGGCGCGATCAGGCCGCGATCCTTCAGCCCGAAGGCTTCGGCCGCCGAAAGCGACGCCGCCCGGTAGACCGCCAGCGGCGGCGAGCCAAGCGCGATCAGCCGCCGGATCATGTGATCGAGATGCCCCTCCTCCGCGATATCCAGCGGGTTTCGGTCGTCGGTGCACAGGCACATGTAGGGCGCCGTCGTCTCGGTCAGGACCGGCTGCAGCGCCTCGAGATCCTTGGAAACCGAGCCCTCGCGGATCAGCACCCGCATCCCCTTGCGCAGCTTTTCCCGCGCTTCATCGGCGCTGGTCGCCTCATGCTCGGTCGAGATGCCGGCTGCGACATAGGCGTTCAGGTCCCGGCCCGACAGAAGCGGGCAATGCCCGTCGATATGCCCGCCCTCGAAGAGCCGGAGTTTCGCCATCGCACGCGGGTCGCGGTGGATCACGCCGGGGTAGTTCATGAACTCCGCCAGCCCGATGCCCGACGGGTGGCCCATCAGCCCCGCGATATCGTCGGCGTCGAGCTCGGCACCCGCCGTCTCCATGTCGGTGGACGGCACGCAGGAGGACAGCTGCACGCGCAGGTCCATCAGCGTATGCCCGGCCGCGTTCTGGAAATACCGCACGCCATCGGCGCCGATCACGTTGGCGATTTCGTGGGGGTCGCAGATCGCCGTGGTGATGCCCCGAGGCGTCACGCAGCGGTCGAATTCGAAGGGTGTCACGAGGCTCGATTCGACATGCAGATGGGTGTCGATGAACCCGGGCACCAGCGTCAGGCCGGTCAGGTCCACGACCTCGCGACCCTCATAGCCCTCGCCCACACCAACGATGGTGTCACCGCAGATCGCCACGTCGCCCGCGATCGTCTCGCCGGTGACGAGGTCCAGCACATGCGCACCTCGCAGAACCAGATCCGCCGGTTCGTCGCCGCGCGCCTGCGCGATGCGGGTCTCAAGATCGGCCATGCCTTGCCCTCCTGCGGTCAGCGTCCCCGGTCGGGATAATGCCGCAAGCACGTGTCGGGGGCGAGACGGAACTCAGTCGGCGGCCTCGACGAGGACCAGGTCGCGCTCGGACGCGCCGCGGGCGTGGCTCAGCGCCTCCTGGTAGGTGTCGCTCTCGTAGCAGGCATTCGCGGCCTCGAGGCTCGGGAACAGCGCCACGACGTTGCGGGGATGGGCGCGCCCCTCCTTCTGGATGGTCTGCCCGCCACGGACGAGGAATTTCCCGCCATGGGCCGCGATGGCCTCACCCGCGAGCTTGGCGTATCGGCCATAGGCCTCTTCGTCGGTCACGGTCACATGGGCGATCCAGTAGGCTCCGGGCATGTCAGGTTCCTTTCAACACGGCTTCGGCGGCTTCAATGGCGGCGTGCGCCTGCGACGGGTCTTTCCCGCCGCCCTGCGCGAAATCGGGCCGGCCGCCGCCGCCCTTTCCGCCTAGCTGTTCCACGGCGGCACGGACCAGATCGACGGCCGAGACCCTGTCGGTCCAATCGTCCGTCACGCCCGCGGCCACGGCGGCCTTGCCGCCCGCATCCGCGATCAGCAGCACCGCGCCCGATGTCATCCGCGCCTTGTGGGCGTCGATCAGGCCCGCCAGATCCTTGCCGCTCACGCCCTCCAGCGACTGGGCGAGGAAGGGGATGCCGTTGATGGCACGGGCCTCGGGCGCGGCGGACGCACCACCGCTCATCGCCAGTTGCTGGCGCAGTTGCGTGACCTCGTTTTCCAGCCGCTTGCGGTCGTCCTTGAGGGCGCGGACCCGGTCGAGCACCTCGCCGGGCTGGGCGTTCATCTCCAGCGCAAGCTCCGCAATGCGGTGGTCCTGCGCGCTGAGATAGTCGAAGGCTGCCTGCCCGGTCAGCGCCTCGATCCGGCGCACGCCCGAGGACGACGCGCTGTCGCCAAGCGCCACGAAGACGCCGATATCGCCCGTCTGCTTCACATGCGTGCCGCCGCAAAGCTCGATCGAATAGGTCTGTCCGTCGCGCCCCTTGCCCGTGCCGGGCAGCGCGCCCATGGACACGACGCGCACCTCGTCGCCGTATTTCTCGCCGAACAGCGCCTGCGCGCCGATCCCGCGCGCGTCGTCGGGCGTCATGATCCGCGTCTCCACCGGGCTGTTCTGGCGGATGAAGTCGTTGACCTCGCGCTCCACCCGGTCGATCTCCTCTTGGCTCAGCGCCTTGGTATGGCTGAAGTCGAAACGCAGCCTGTCGGGCGCGTTGAGGCTGCCGCGCTGCGCGACATGATCGCCGAGCGCACGGCGCAGCGCCTCATGCAGCAGATGCGTGGCCGAGTGGTTGGCGCGGATCGTGCCGCGCCGGGTATGGTCGACCTCCAGCACCGCGGGTTGACCGGGTGCAATCTCGCCCTTCGTGATCTCGGCCATGTGCAGGAAGACGCCCGCCACCTTCTTCGTGTCGGTGATCCGTGCCTCGCCCGTTTCGGTCTTCACCGTGCCGGTATCGCCCACCTGGCCGCCCGCCTCGGCATAAAACGGCGTCTGGTTGACGACGATGGTCAGGCTGTCGCCCTCCTGCCCGGTATTGGCGCGCTCCGCACCCTTCACCAGCGCGAGGACCACACCCTCCGCGGTCTCGGTGTCGTAGCCCAGGAACTCGGTCGCGCCGTGTTCCTCGGCCAGGTCGTACCAGATCGCCGCGTCGGCCTGTTCGCCCGAGCCCGACCACGCCGCCCGCGCCTTGGCCTTCTGCTCGGCCATGGCCTCTTCGAAACCCTCGACATCGACGCCGCGCCCGTCGCCGCGCAGCGCGTCCTGCGTCAGGTCGAGCGGGAAACCGTAGGTGTCATAGAGCCGGAACGCCGCCTCACCGGGCAGTGCCGCACCGTCCGGAAGCTTGGCAAGCTCGTCGTCCAGAAGCCGCAGGCCGCGCTCCAGCGTGGTGCGAAACCGCTCCTCCTCCAGCTTCAGGGTCTCGGTGATGAGCGGCTGCGCCCGGCCCAGCTCGGGATAGGCCTGCCCCATCTGCTGCACCAGCGCCGGCACCAGCCGGTACATCATCGGGTCCTGCGTTCCCAGCAGATGCGCGTGCCGCATGGCCCGCCGCATGATCCGGCGCAGCACATAGCCGCGCCCCTCGTTCGAGGGCATCACCCCGTCGGCGATCAGGAAGGAGACCGAGCGCAAATGGTCCGCGATCACCCGGTGATGCACGTTCTTGGGCCCGTCGGGGTCCACGTTCGAGGCATTGGCAGACGCCTCGATCAGGCTGCGCATCAGGTCAGTGTCGTAATTGTCGTGCTTGCCCTGCAGAAGCGCGCCGATCCGCTCCAGCCCCATGCCGGTGTCGATCGACTGCGCCGCGAGGTCCTTGCGCGAGCCGTCCTCGAACTGCTCGAACTGCATGAAGACGAGGTTCCAGATCTCGATGAACCGGTCGCCGTCCTCTTCGGGGGACCCCGGCGGGCCGCCCCAGATCTCGGGGCCATGATCATAGAAGATCTCGGTGCAGGGGCCACAAGGACCCGTAGGGCCCATCATCCAGAAATTGTCGGCGGTCGGGATGCGAATGATCCTGTCGTCCGGCAGGCCTGCCACCTTCTTCCAGATATCCGCCGCTTCGTCGTCGGTGTGATAGACGGTGACCAGCAGCTTCGACTTGTCGATGCCGAAATCCTTTGTCAGCAACTCCCACGCGAAGGGGATCGCCTGCTCCTTGAAGTAATCCCCGAACGAGAAATTGCCGAGCATCTCGAAAAACGTGTGGTGCCGTGCGGTGTAGCCCACGTTGTCGAGGTCATTGTGCTTGCCGCCCGCCCGCACGCATTTCTGCGAGGTCGCGGCGCGCACGTAATCGCGGTGCTCAACGCCCGTGAAGAGGTTCTTGAACTGGACCATGCCCGAGTTCGTGAACATCAGAGTCGGGTCGTTGCGTGGCACGAGCGGAGAGCTGTCGACGATCTCGTGCCCGTTGCGGCGGAAATAGTCGAGGAACGTCGTGCGGATGTCGTTCAGGCTGGCCATGGGTCTGGGCGTCTTCGTTCCGGATCAGGGGCGTGGACTGCGGGTCAGGGAAGCGATGTATCCCCGCGCGGGGGTGGTGTCCATAAGCCAGCGCCCGCGCAAACGAGAAAGAGCGGCCCGTGAGCCGCCCTTTTTCCGATCATTCCCGGGTCTCCACAAGGCGGGCCGGATCAGTCCTCCAGCATCGCGGTATCATCCGCGTCCGAGGCCCCGAAATCGAGCCCGTGGGCCGCGCGGATCTTGTCCTCGATGGCGAAGGCCACGTCCGCGTTGTCCTTGAGGAACTGCTTGGCGTTCTCGCGGCCCTGCCCGATGCGCTCGTCCCCGTAGGAGAACCACGACCCCGATTTCTCGACCACACCGGCCTTCACGCCGAGATCCAGAAGCTCGCCGGTCTTGGAGATGCCCTCGCCATACATGATGTCGAATTCCACCTGCTTGAAGGGCGGCGCGACCTTGTTCTTCACGACCTTCACGCGGGTGGCGTTGCCCACGACCTCGTCGCGGTCCTTGATCGCGCCGATGCGGCGGATGTCGAGGCGGACGGAGGAATAGAATTTCAGGGCGTTGCCGCCCGTCGTCGTCTCGGGGGAGCCGAACATGACGCCGATCTTCATGCGGATCTGGTTGATGAAGATGACCATGCAGTTCGACCGCGCGATGGAGCCCGTCAGCTTGCGCATCGCCTGGCTCATCAGGCGCGCATGCACACCCACGGAGCTGTCGCCCATGTCGCCCTCGAGCTCGGACTTGGGCGTCAGGGCGGCGACCGAGTCGACCACCACCATGCTGACAGCGCCGGAGCGGACCAGAGTGTCGGTGATCTCGAGCGCCTGCTCGCCGGTGTCGGGCTGCGAAATCAGAAGTTCGTCGAGATCGACGCCCAGCTTGCGCGCGTATTGCGGATCGAGCGCATGCTCGGCATCGACGAAGGCGCAGACGCCGCCCTTTTTCTGTTCCTCGGCCACGCAATGAAGCGTCAGGGTCGTCTTGCCCGAGCTTTCCGGCCCGTAGATCTCGATGATCCGGCCTTTCGGCAGGCCGCCGATTCCCAGAGCGATGTCGAGGCCCAGGGACCCGGTCGATGTCGACTCGATATCCTTGATCGGGTTGTCGCCGCCGAGCTTCATGATCGAGCCCTTGCCGAACTGCCGTTCGATCTGGGCCAGCGCGCTGTCGAGCGCCTTTTGCTTGTCGGCCGAATTGCGGTCGGTCATGTCGAGAAGGTTCGCCGTTGCCATGGAGTTTCGCCCCTTATGTCATGCAGCCGCCGGGGCGGCAATGCAGTGCTCATGTTCGCCTCTTGTTCTCATGCTGGATAGCAAACAAAAAGGGAACATTTCAAGTCAAATATTGCTGATCCCGTTATTTGCTGTGACAGGTTAAGAAAGGGTTTAGGCGCCGGCCATTCATGAGCGGGGCCACGGGACGGGCAAGCGATGATGGTATTCTGGAAGGCGAGACTGGTGCTGCTGGCGGTGCCCAAGACCGGGACGACAGCGCTGGAGACGGCGTTTCTGCCCTGGGCCGACGCGTCGTTCCTGAACCCACCCCGGCTCAAGCACATGACGGTGCGCCGCTACAGACGACAACTTGCGCGCATTCTGGAGGCGGACGGCGAGCCGCTGGAACTGATGGCCGTGATGCGCGAACCCGTGGACTGGCTGTCCAGCTGGCACCGCTACCGCGCGCGGGACGCGATCGCGGGACAGCCGCAATCCACCGCCAGCGTGGACTTTTCCGCGTTCGTGGAGGCATGGCTGCAAGAAGACCCGCCCGAGTTCGCCCGTGTGGGGAGGCAATCGCGGTTCCTTTCAGACGACAGCGGCGCGCTCGGCGTGGATCACCTGTTTCGTCACGACCGGATCGACGAGGCGGTCGCGCTCCTGTCCGACCGGCTGGGCGCCGCGCCCGAAGTCGCGCGCCGAAACGTCTCACCGGGCAGGCCCGTGGCCGGGCTTCCGGATGCCACGCTGCAGCTGATGCACGACAAGGCGCCCGAAGAGTTCGCGCTGTGGGACAGGCTCTGCGCGGCGAAATGACCGGCCGACGGATCAGTGCAGCTGTCGCGCCACGGTGGCGGTCAGGTCCGACAGACTGAAGGGTTTGGGCAGGAACACCGAGTTCGGGATATCGGCCGACATCTCGCCGATATCCTCCTCGGAATAGCCGGAGACGAAGACGACCTTCACACCGGGATACTCGCGCAGCGCCTCCCGCACCCACGTTGGCCCGTCCATTCCGGGCATGACCACGTCGGTGACGAAGAGATCGAAGCGCGTGTCGCTCCGGCGCAGGGTTTCCAGCGCGGCCTCGGCATTGCCGGCCTCCACCACGGTGTAACCGCGCAATTGCAGCGCCCGCGCCGCGAAGGCCCGCACCGGCGCCTCGTCCTCCACCAGTAGGACCACGCCCTGCCCCACCGGCCCCGGCGCCTGCGCACTGGCTTCGGTGGGGACGGGCTCCGGCACGGGGACTTCAGGCCCGGGCGGCGCGCCGTCTGGCGCGGTGCCTTCCTCGCCGGTGGTCGCCTCGTCCGGGGTGGAGAGAGACAGGGCCGACTGGGCCGGTTCGTCATAGACGGGGATGTAGATCGTGAAGGTCGATCCCACGTTTTCCGTGCTGTCCACGAAGATGTAGCCGCCCGACTGCTTGATGATGCCATAGGCCATCGACAGGCCGAGGCCGGTGCCCTTGCCCACGTCCTTGGTGGTGAAGAACGGCTCGAAGATACGGGCGAGCTTTGCGGCGGGAATCCCATGCCCCTCGTCCTTCACGGAGATCGTGACATAGTTCCCGGTCGGCACCTCGGCATTGTCGCGGCGCAAGGGCTCCCGCAGGTGCACGACCCGTGTTTCGACCCGGACCTCGCCCCCCTCGGCCATGGCGTCGCGGGCGTTGACAACGAGGTTCATGATCACCTGATCGAACTGCCTGCGGTCCACGCGGATCGGCAGAAGCCCGGGGTCGTGATCGAGCGTCAGCTTGATCCGCTCGCCCACCAGGCGGTTCAGCAGATGCATCAGGTCGGCCATGGCGTCGCGCAGGTCGACGATCTCGAGCTTCAGCTTCTGCTGCCGGGAAAAGGCCAGAAGCTGCCCCACCAGCGACGCGGCGCGGTTGGCGTTCTGGCTGATCTGGACGAGATCGCCGTAATCCGGGTCTCCCTGGTCGTGGCGCAGCAGCAGCAGGTCGCAATGGCCGGTGATCGCGGTCAGCAGGTTGTTGAAATCATGCGCGACCCCGCCGGCAAGCTCGCCCACCGCCTGCATCTTCTGGCTCTGGACGAATTGCTGTTCGAGGCTCTTGAGTTCCGTGGCGTCGTGCAGGACGGCAAGGATCGACGGCCCGGAGGCGTCGGTGATCCGACTGAGCGCGATCTGCAGGAAACACTCGTCGCTGCGGCGACGGGCGCGCACCACCTCCGAGCGCGTCGGGATGCGTTCGGCGACCGTGTCCGCGACCCATTCCCGGACCGGCCGGCCCAGCCCCTCGACCATCGAGGACAGGTATCCGCCCTCCTGCGGGCCGACCCCCAGCAGGACCTGTGCCTGACGGTTCGAGGCCAGCACCTGTCCGTCGGCAGCGATATGCAGGGATGCGACGGGCAAGGATTCGAAGGCGCGCGCAGCGACCGAGGCCGCCGGAGGCTCGGCCAGTCCGGGGACCGCGTAGATCTCCCTGCGGCCGTCGCGGGCGGTGAGGATGATGGGCACGACCTCGATCGTCTTTCCGCCCGCGTGCATCCGCGTCCGGCGGCCGGGGACCAGCGGCTGTTCGGGGAATACCACGGCGAGGTCTCGGGCCGGTACGTCCAGAAGCTCTCGCATCGCCGCGTTGGTCGACAGGATCGTGTCGGCGTGGCTCACGACCATCATGGGCAGGCCGATCCCCTCCCCGGCTTCATGCGGCTCGCGGGTTTCGTCAAGGCGCCAGAGAATGCCGCCCTCCGCCCGGCTGACCACGACGCGGACGGGTCCGCGCGGCGTCAGCACGGTTTCATGGGCGCTGTCACGGTCGCGCAAGGCTGCCGTCTGGCGCGCCACCACCGAGGACGCGTTGGGCAGGAGCGACGAATAGGCGTACGACACATGGGCGCCGGCCTGCTCGCCCGTGCGGGCCTCGGCCGACGTGTTGAGCGACAGGATAAGACCCTCCGCGTCGGTCAGGACGATGGGCGCCGGGTCGTCGCGGATCGCGGCTACCGTGCGCGCAAGCCCCTGCGCCGCGCGCCGCGCGCCCCAGGCCGCGCGCCCGGCGAGCAGGAGCGCGGCACCAAGGCAGCCGCCGCTGATCGCGCTGAACACGAAGGCGCCCTCGCGTCCGGTCAGCACCAACGCCGTGATCCCCGCGGCCAGCCCCATGCCCCCCAGAAGCGCGAGTTGAAGATTGACGAACTTCGGCAAAAGCCAAGGCAGGGCCGGTCGATCCGCGCGGTCGCTCATCGCATTGGCCCCCCGTTCAAATACCGCTTCACATTGCGGCAACCGGCCCCGGCTGGGGCTGCCGAACCGCGATCCTGAGGCGAAATCATTAAACGAAGCTTAAAATGTCTCAAGCCCGGAGGCGGGACCGGCCGGATCAGCCCCCGTCTCAGGTCCCGTCCGTGTCGCGCGCCAGCACCGCGGTGAAGAAACCGTCGGACGCGGTCAGGGGCGTGTCGAGCTGGGTGCCGATCAGCGACCATCCGGGCGCGCGGGTCATGAAAGCGGCGACTTGATCCTCGTTCTCCGCTCGAAGAAGCGAGCAGGTCATGTAGACGAGTCGTCCGCCCGGGGACACGAGCGGCGCGGCGGCGTCAAGGATGGTAGCCTGCAGCTGACACAGCTCCTCCAGCCGGTCGGGCGTGAGCCACCACTTGGCCTCCGGGTCGCGCCGCCAGGTGCCCGTCCCGCTGCAGGGCACGTCGCAAAGCACCGCGTCGAAGGGCGCGTGATCCACCGTCTCGGGCATGTCGAGCAGCGTGACGGCAACGCCCGCGCGTTCGGCCCGCGCGGGCAGGTCCGCCATGCGCCGCGGCAGGGCGTCATGGGCGAAAAGCGCCGCTTCGGTCCGGTCGGCGATGGCCAGCGCCTTGCCGCCACCCCCGGCGCAGTAGTCGAGAATGCGCCCCGATCGGGGCCAGTCGACAAAACGCACCGCGCGCTGCGCAGAGAGGTCCTGCAACTCCACGCGGCCCTCGGCATAGGCGCGCGCAGCCCGAAGCCGCCGCGCCCCGTCGGTGACGCCAAGCGCGCCGGGCGTCCCCTCCGAGCGCGCGGTCTCGACTCCATCCCCCGCCAGTTCCGTCTGCGCCCTCTCGACCGTGCCGCGCCGTTCGTTGACGCGCAGCCAGACCGGAGCACGCGCGCAAAGGGCGGTGAACAGCGCGTGCGGGGTCTCGGCGCGCTCGGCCAGCGGCGCGCGCAGCCAGTCTGGAATGTCCGCCCCGGGATCGGGCGTCACGACCGGCGCCGCGACCAGCGCGCGCTCCGCCTCCGACAGCGCCGCCGGCGCGTGGCCCTCCCCGGTGAAAAGCGCATCGGGATAGAGCCCAGAAAGCCGGACCAACCCCAGCATCAGCGCGCGACCGTCATTCCCGCCGCCCAGCGCCTCGGCGCTCCGGAGCCTGCGCAGCGCGTCATAGACATGGTCGCGCACCGCCGCGCGGTCCTTCGACCCGGCATAGCGCGCGCCCCGCGCCCAGCGGGTCAGCGCCTGCTCCACGGCAACCCCGCCGCGCCACGTATCGAGCACCGTGATCGCCGCCGCGACGCGGGCGCCCGGCGTCATGACGTCACTTCAACGACGCGCCGCAACATATTCATCTCGAATTGTAATTCGGGCTTTCGCGCGTGATCTGCACGTCGTGGACATGGGATTCCTTCAACCCCGCCCCGGTGATCCGAACAAAGTTGCAACCCGTGCGCATCTCGTCGATCGTGGCGCAGCCGGTGTAGCCCATGGCCGCGCGCAGGCCGCCGATCATCTGGTGAATGACCGTGCCCGCAGGCCCCTTGTACGCCACCTGCCCCTCGATCCCCTCGGGCACCAGCTTGTCGGAGGCCGCGTCCTTCTGGAAATACCGGTCGGCCGAACCGCGCGCCATGGCCCCGAGCGAGCCCATGCCGCGATAGGACTTGAAGCTGCGGCCCTGGAACAGGATCACCTCGCCGGGGCTTTCGTCCGTGCCCGCGATCATCGAACCCACCATGGCGCAATCGGCGCCGGCCGCGATGGCCTTGGCGAAATCGCCCGAGAACTTGATGCCGCCATCGGCGATCACGGGCGTGCCGCTGTCCCGCGCGGCCGCCGCGCAATCCATGATCGCGGTCAACTGAGGCACCCCCACGCCCGCCACGACCCGCGTGGTGCAGATCGAGCCCGGCCCGATCCCCACCTTCACCGCATCCGCGCCCGCGTCGATCAGGGCACGCGTGGCCTCGGCGGTAGCGACGTTGCCTGCAACGACCTGCACCGCGTTGGACAGGGTCTTCACCCGCCTGACGGCCTCCGCCACGCTGGCCGAATGGCCATGCGCGGTGTCGATCACGATCAGGTCGCAGCCGGCATCGACCAGCGCCTCGGACCGCGCGAAACCCGCATCGCCCACGGTCGTCGCCGCCGCGACACGCAGGCGGCCAAGCTCGTCCTTGCAGGCCGCCGGGTGCAGCACCGCCTGCTCGGTGTCCTTGAGCGTCAGAAGGCCCGTCAGCTTGCCCTCGGAATCGGTCACCAGAAGCTTCTCGATGCGCCGCGCCTTCATCAGGGAGATCGCCTCGCCCCGGTCGGCGGGCTCGCGCAGGATGGCGAGGTTGTCGGCACTCATCATCACCCGCACGGGCGTGTCGTCGGCCTCGGCGAAGCGCATGTCCCGGTTGGTGACGATGCCAAGGATGCGGCGGTTCGCGTCCACGACCGGAAAGCCGGTGAAGCCGTAGCGTTCCGTGAGCGCCTTGGCATCGGCAAGGGTCTGGTCGGGGCTGAGCGTGACGGGGTTGTAGACGATGCCGCTTTCGAAGCGCTTGACGCGGCGCACCTCGCGGGCCTGTTCCTCGATATCGAGATTGCGGTGGATCACCCCCATGCCGCCCGCCTGCGCCATGGCGATCGCCATCCGCGCCTCGGTAACCGTATCCATCGCCGAGGACAGGAGCGGGATGTTGAGGGTGATCGATTTCGTCACCCGCGTGCGCGTGTCCACATCCCCCGGCAGCACGGAGCTTGCGCCGGGCACCAGAAGGACGTCGTCGAAGGTGAGCGCCTCGCGAATCTCCATGGGGGTCTCCTTGGGGTTCTGCGTTGGCGCGTCCCTATCTCACGGGGGCGGCGCGAGGGAAAGGGTGAATCAGGGTTCGCGCCGGCCGTGCCGTCTCCCGGTATTCCATCGCCGAGGGGCCGGAAGCCCCGAGCCGATGCCGATGCCGATGCCAGTGCGCTCCGCGCGGGAGTTTTTCGCCAGGAAGAACGGGCGCGCGGCGCTACCCGCGAAAGCCCGTGGCGACCACGAATTTCTCGGAACTGTCCGAGCGCGAGGCGGGCGGCTTGACGTTGATGACCTTCTCGAAGCGCTGCTTGAGCCGGGTCTGGAGACTGCCCTCGGCACCGCCGGCCAGCACCTTGGCCACGAAGGTGCCGCCCGGGGCCAGCACGTCGAAGGCCAGTTCCGCCGCCGCCTCGCCCAGCGCCACGATGCGCAGATGGTCCGTCTGCTTGTGACCCGAGGACGAAGCGGCCATGTCACTCATCACCACGTCCGCCGGGCCGTCGAGCCAGGCCTTGATCTTCTCGTCGGCCTCGTCCTCGAGGAAGTCGAGGACGAGGATCTGGGCGCCGGGGATCGGGTCGATCTCCTGCAGGTCGATCCCGATGATGCGGCCCTGCGCCTTGCCGGGCTTCTGCCCGAGTGCATTGATCCGGGGCACCGCCACCTGGCACCAGCCACCGGGCGCGCAACCCAGATCGACCACCCGCGCGCCGGGCACGAGAAAGCGGAACCTGTCGTCGAGCTCCATGATCTTGTAGGCCGCACGTCCGCGAAAACCCTCGCGCCGCGCGCGGGCCACGTAAGGGTCGTTGAGCTGTCGCTCGAGCCAGCGGGTCGAGGACAGCTTGCGCCCACGCGCTGTCTTGACCTTGACCTTCAGGTCGCGCTGTCCGCGCCCGCTTGTGGGTTTCATGACCGGATCCCTGCCTTCATCTTTCCACAAATACGCATGGCGAAGCCGCGCCGCAACGAGGGCTGTCGAAGACGGCCCGAGGCGCGGCGGCCCGGATCGGCCGCGAAGCGGGCGAACCGACCTATTCCTCCAGCACCCCGTCGCGCGACATCTGCGCGTAGAGCAGCCCCTCGCGCAGCCCCCGGTCGGCCACGCTGAGCCGGTCCGTGGGCCAGGCCCTGAGCAGCGCCTGCAGGATCGCCGAGCCCGACATGATCAGCGTCTGCCGGTCGCGCCCGATGCGCGGGTCGCGGCGGCGGCCCTCCGGGCCGAGCGCGAGGTATTGCGAGATCACCGCGTCGATCTGGTCGGAGGTCATCCGCAAACCGTCGACCTTGTTGCGGTCGTAGCGGCGCAGGCCCAGATGGCTTGCCGCGACCGTTGTGACCGTGCCGGAGGTACCGATGATCTGGAACCCCTCCCGCGCCTGGTCGGCGGCGTCGTCATAGGGCGAGAAACTGGCAAGTTGCTCCTCGAAATACCAGCTCATCAGCGCGAACCGCGCGCCATCGTCGGCCACGTCGGCATACATGTCCTTGAGCGTCGCCACACCCAGCGGGATCGAGATCCAGTCGACAACCTTGGCGCGCGGAAAGGGTGTGTCCTGGTGATCGAAGCCCTGGTGGAGCCGCATGATCGCCTTCAGCCGGTCCTGACGCGGCACGCGGCCGAGGTCGATCCAGACCAGTTCCGTCGAGCCGCCGCCGATATCGACCACCAGAAGCTGCTCGGTCTTCGTCGAGACCAGCGGCGCGCAGGAGACGACGGCGAGCCGCGCCTCCTCCTCGGGTTGGATGATCTCGAGCTCGAGCCCGGTGTCGCGCTTGACCAGCGAAATGAACTCGGCGGCATTCGTGGCGCGGCGGCAGGCTTCCGTCGCGACCAGCCGCATCCGCTCCACGCGATGTTTCTGCAGTTTCTTCTGGCAGATCTTGAGCGCGCCGATGGCGCGGGCCATGGAGGCGCGACCAAGCCGGCCAGAGGCCTCGAGCCCCTGCCCCAGCTGCACCGATTTCGAGAACGAATCGACCACGTGCAGCTGGTTGCCCTTGGGTTGCGCGATCAGCATGCGGCAGGAATTGGTTCCAAGGTCGAGCGCCGCATAGAGATCCGCCGGGTCGGGGCGTTCCACGACCACGGGCCTGCGGTCTGCAGGAGGTGGGGCGCTGGGCGTGACCGGTGTGACAGGACGGGGGTAAGAGCCCGCTCCACCGGCACCATTGCTCGACATCTGGCGTGTCCTCGGATTACTCGCCACTAACCTATGGGTTGCGGGCGCATCTCACAACCTTGCCGATGACCCGGACGGGCGGCGCCGGCTGAGGGGGCCTCAACTTCAACATGAGAATTATGGGTCGCTCCGGGTCTCGCGAGGGTCGCCGCCCGCGCTTATGTTTCCCACGCCCGGGTCGCTCCCGTTTCGCGTCATGTCGAAAACAGGCCCGGGCTTGGAACAGGATGCCCCTATGGTGCGCCGGAAAGCCGTGCCGGGGCACGTGCGTGGAGGAGAAGTCATGCCGGTCGTGACGCATGTCTACTGGAGGGACATCCCCGCCCAGGTGATCGTGGGCAAGGGACGCCGTGGCGCCAAGGCGCCGCTGCCCGAGCGTTTCGAGCAGGCCATCGACCGCGTCGCCATGCGCATCGGCGCCCATGACGAGGACGCCTATCTCGGGGAGTGGCGCAGGGTGGAGATCGGCGAGCAGGACGGCGAGCCCGCCGAGATCGCGGCGGCCGAGGCCGAGCGGCTCGACGCCACCTTCGACGCGGCGACGCTGAAGACACTGATTGATGCCGACGGGTTCGCGCCCTCGGCACAGAGCACTTGAACCGGGCCTGACTTGGCCGCTTTCCGGGAGATCCTCATGGCCCTTTTGTCCTTCCGCAAACCGGGCACGGCCCGGGCCGAACCGCCGGCCGCCCATGGCGGCATCCCGGCACTGATCGAGGGCTACTCGATCGAGGTGATGCCGCGCACGGCCGCCAAGGTCGAGGATTTCCGCGCGCTTCTGCCCGCGGGCACGCGCGTCTACATCGCCCATATCGACGGGACCGAGATCGGCGACATGGTGGCAACCGCGCGCCGCCTGCGCGACGAGGGTTTCGAGCCCATGCCGCATTTCCCGGCACGTTCTATCGAAGGCCCGGCGACGCTTGCCGACTGGGTCCGCCGCTACCAGGCCGAAGCGGGCGTCACGCAGGGCCTTCTGCTGGGCGGCGGCATCGCCACGCCGCGCGGAGAATACCATTCCTCGATGCAGCTTCTGGAAAGCGGCTTTTTCGACGATGCGGGCTTCACCCACCTGCATGTGGCGGGCCACCCCGAGGGCAACCGGGACATCGACCCCGATGGCGGCGAGGCCGAGGTGATGGCCGCGCTGCGCTGGAAACAGGATTTCGCCAACCGCTCGGACGCGCAATTCGCCATCGCCACGCAATTCGCCTTCGAGGCCGACGGCGTCGTGGCCTGGGCCGAGCGGCTGGCGGCGGCAGGCATCGAGATGCCGGTGCATCTGGGCATCGCGGGGCCCGCCAAGCTGCAGACGCTGATCAAGTTCGCCATCGCCTGCGGCGTGGGCACCTCGCTGAGCGTGCTGCAAAAGCGGGCCAAGGACGTGACCAAGCTGCTCCTGCCCTTCGAGCCGACCGATCTTCTGGCCGATCTGGCCGCGCGCAAGGCCGCGGGTGATGCCTCGAATATCGAGCGCATCCACTTCTTCCCGCTGGGCGGGATCAAGGCCAATGCGGCGTGGGCCATCGCCCATGGCGGCGCCGCGGCACAGCCCGCGTCTGCGGCTTCCGTGGCCTGAGACAAGAACACCCAGAAACATTCACCAAGGACGATCCACACCCCATGACGCGCACCGTTATCGAATCGAAGACCCGCACCACCGTGATCGGCTTTGACCAGCCGTTCTGCGTGATCGGCGAGCGGATCAACCCCACGGGGCGCAAGATCCTGAACGAAGAACTCGAACGTGGCGACTTCAGCCGGGTCGAGGCCGACGCCATCGCGCAGGTCGAGGCAGGCGCGACCGTGCTCGACGTCAATTCCGGCGCGGTTTTTTCCAACAAGATGGGCGAGGACGCGCGCTACGCGGACAACAACTTCGTGGAGCCCATGCTGATGCCGGAGCTGATCCGGGTCGTGCAGGCCGTGACCGACTGTCCGCTCTGCATCGACAGCTCGGTCCCCGGCGCGCTCGAGGCGGGGCTCGAGGCCGCGAACGGCCGCCCGCTCCTGAACTCGGTGACCGGCGAGGAAGAGCGGCTGGAACTGGTCCTGCCGCTGGTCAAGAAATACAACGTGCCTGTGGTGGCGATCTCCAACGACGACACCGGCATCTCCGAGGACCCCGAGGTGCGCTTCGCCGTCGCGAAAAAGATCGTGGAGCGCGCCGCCGATTTCGGCATTCCTGCCCATGACATCGTGGTCGACCCGCTGGTCATGCCCATCGGCGCCATGGCAACCGCCGGCCACCAGGTCTTCACCCTCGTGCGCCGCCTGCGCGAAGAGCTGGGCGTGAACACGACCTGCGGGGCGTCCAACATCTCCTTCGGGCTGCCCAACCGGCACGGCATCAACAACGCCTTCCTGCCGATGGCCTTCGGCGCGGGCATGACCAGCGCGATCATGAACCCCGTCGCCCTGCCCGTGGGCCCCAAGAAGATCGCCGAGAAGAAGGCGCAGATCGAAGCGGCCGGCGTGATCCTGCCGCCGGAAATGGACGACGAGACCTTCGTGAAGCTTTTCGGCATGGGCTCCACCAAGCCGCGCCCCGGCAAGGAGATGGAGGCGATCCGCGCCGCCAATTTCCTGATGAACCACGACGACGGCGGCGCGGCCTGGATCCGTTTCAACCAGGATCCCGACGCGGCGTTGCAGGGCGGACGTGCCGGCGGGCGGCGCAGGCGCCGGGCCGGGTGAGCGTCAACCCGGACAGAAGCGACGGACCGGCCTTGCCGCACGGCCAAACGACAGAATTGTCCGGGTCACAGCGCCATGCCGCACCGCGCTGCGGCTCAGTCGTGACCGAAGGCGTCGGTCGTGAACAGGTAGTCGCCGCCGGCGGCCTCGGCATGGCAGGCGACACACCCCGCGCCGGGGTCCTGACCCACCATTCCGCGGGCCGGCGCACCGGCGAGCGCCACGCCGTCGGCATTCGTGTCGAGCGTGCCGTCATGGAGATACTTGGCGTAGAACCAGTCCTGATGCTCCGGGTCATAGCCCGGACGCCGGAACATCACCGTGACGGACCCCAGATGCGACAGCGCATCGGACAGCACGTCGTCCGGCGTGACGTCGGCGGGCCCGTAGTTGCGCTTGATGACCAGAACGCCGTCCTCCCCCTCGATCGTGGTGGTGAAGTAGAAGGTCTCGAGCAATGCGCCATGGGGCTGTGTGCCCTGGTACGGCAGCGTGTGGACAGTGTTCTCACCGACAAGGCCACGGGTCTCCATATGCGTCCACATGGCCTCGGCGAAGACGATATCGCTGTCTTGTCCCGTCGTCTGGGCCGTGACGGCCAGCGGCGATGCGCAGGCGATGCAAAGGGTTGTGGCAAGTCCGGAAAAGGTTCTCATGGGTCGGGTCCTCCATATACGAGCGATGCCCGGCGCGACCCGGTGCGACGCCTCTGCGGTGAGGTGCGAGGCGCCGCCACAAGGGCGCGCGGGCTGCGTCCAGACCAACCGCCGCGCGCCGCCGGGGTTCCCACCCGCGATGCGGCGCATAGATATGCAACGGTGTCAGCCGCCTAGAAGGACCGGGAAAAATGTCGACCGACCCCCTCGTCATCTTTACGCCATCGGGCAAACGCGGCCGCTTTCCCGTCGGCACGCCCATCCTGACCGCCGCGCGGCAGCTTGGCGTCGATCTCGACAGCGTCTGCGGCGGGCGCGGCATCTGTTCGAAATGCCAGGTCGCGCCGTCCTATGGCGACTTCTCCAAGCACGGCGTCACCGTCGCGGCCGACGCGCTGTCGGAATGGAACGCGGTCGAGGAACGCTATGACCGTGTGCGCGGCCTGAAGGAGGGACGCCGCCTCGGCTGTCAGGCCACGGTTCAGAGCGACATCGTCATCGACGTTCCCCCTGAAAGCCAGGTGCACCGCCAGGTGGTGCGCAAGGCAGCCTCCGCCCGCCCGATCATCATGGACCCGGCCACCCGGATCGTTCTGGTCGAGGTGCAGGAACCCGACATGCACGAGCCTTCGGGCGATCTCGAGCGTCTGAAGGTGGCACTGGCCGAGCAGTGGGACATCACCGATGTGGCTGCCCCCCTGCACGTGCTGCAGACGCTTCAACCGGCGCTCCGCAAGGGCAAGTGGCAGGTCAGCGTGGCGCTGCACCGTCCTGCCAACAGCACGCGGCACGACATCCTCGGTGTCTGGCCGGGGCTGCATGAAGGCGGGCTATACGGGCTCGCCATCGACCTCGGGTCCACCACCATCGCCGCGCATCTGTGCGACCTGACGAACGGGGCCGTGCTTGCCTCGGCCGGCGTCATGAACCCGCAGATCCGCTTTGGCGAGGACCTGATGAGCCGGGTCAGCTACGCGATGATGAACCCCGGCGGCGACCGCGAGATGACGCAGGCCGTGCGCGCTGCGATGAGCGACCTTGCCAAGGGGCTGGCCGAAGAGGCCGGGATCGACCCCGCGCTGGTGTTCGAAATGGTGATCGTCTGCAACCCTGTGATGCACCACCTCCTGCTCGGGATCGACCCGGTCGAGCTGGGTCAGGCGCCCTTCGCGCTAGCCACGGCCGACAGTGTGACGCTGGGCGCGGTGGAGCTGGGTCTCGAGGGTGTGGCCCCGACCGCGCGCATCTACCTTTTGCCCTGCATCGCGGGCCATGTGGGCGCAGACGCCGCCGCCGTGGCGCTGTCGGAGGCGCCGGGCGCGCAGACCGAGCTCACCCTTGTCGTCGATGTGGGCACCAATGCCGAAATCCTTCTGGGCGATACATCGGGCGTTCTGGCCTGTTCCTCGCCCACCGGCCCCGCCTTCGAGGGCGCGCAGATCAGCGCGGGCCAGCGCGCCGCGCCGGGCGCCATCGAACGGGTGGAGATCGATCCAGCCACGAAAGAGCCCCGCTTCAAGGTCATCGGCAGCGATCTGTGGTCGACCGATCCGGGTTTTGCCGAGGCGACCAGGGACACCGGCGTCACCGGCATCTGCGGCTCGGGCATCATCGAGGCCGTCGCCGAGATGCGCATGGCGGGCCTTCTGGATGCCTCGGGCCTGATCGGCGGCGCGGAGGCCACCGGGACTGCCCGCTGCGAGCCCACGGGGCGCACGCACGCCTACCTGCTGCACGATGCCACGGCCGAGGGCGGGCCGCGCATCCTTGTAACCCAGGGCGACATCCGCGCCATCCAGCTTGCCAAATCGGCGCTTTACGCGGGCGCGCGCCTCCTGATGGACAAGCGCGGCGCGGAGCGCGTCGACCGCGTGGTGCTGGCTGGCGCCTTCGGCGCACATATCAGCCCGAAACACGCCATGGTGCTGGGCATGATCCCCGACGCGCACCTCGACAAGGTCACCAGCGCGGGCAACGCCGCGGGCCACGGCGCGCGCATGGCGCTTTGCAACCGGAGCGCGCGCGAGGAGATCGAGAAGACCGTGCGCCGTATCGAGAAGATCGAAACGGCGGTCGAGCCGCGGTTTCAGGAGCATTTCGTCAACGCAAACGCCATCCCGCACGCGGTCGACCCGTTCCCGGAACTGGCAAGGGTGGCACCGCTTCCCATCGTCAGCTTCGGCGCATCGGGCGCCCAGCCTGGCGGTGGCAGCGGGCGTCGCAGACGGCGAAGGGCCTGACCGCGAAAGCCGGGAACGCTTGACGCGGCCCGCTCACGGGCGTATCCCCAACCACCGCGCGGGTATGGTGAAAAGGTATCACGCGAGCTTCCCAAGCTTAAGTTACGGGTTCGATTCCCGTTACCCGCTCCATTTTTTTGAGTGCGCTACCGCCCTTCGGGCTACTTGAGCGC
>Ga0102941_1000434_pt1 | contig 19356 bp, 15 predicted proteins | sample SalPonR2_C_D2_MG_FD_79281 | JGI IMG/M metagenome (GOLD analysis project Ga0102941, IMG submission 79281) | Salt pond soil microbial communities from South San Francisco under conditions of wetland restoration - Salt Pond MetaG R2_C_D2_MG | ecosystem: Environmental > Aquatic > Marine > Intertidal... | reverse complement strand
TGCCATATCGGACCCGGACAGCCTGAGGTTGCTCGACCGCGATGGCGGGCACATCGAATCCGAGCTCCCCTACAGCCTTTCAAGAAAGTCGGGTCTTCCGTTGCTGGAGCCGCGCCTGCTGCTAGGGGGTCAGTACCGCTATATGGCCGACGCGGGACGTTTCCGGGAGTGTCGGACCGGGCTGGATATGCCGGTGGCCGCCGTGGGCGACAACCGCGCACTCGAAGAAGCCTACATCGCGGCGCGGGAAGAACCCGGTCAGGCTCTAAGGGTAAGTCTCGAGGGCCGGATTGCGCAGCGTCTGCCGCTGGAAGGCACGGATCCAGTGCCGACGCTCTTGCCTGAACGGTTCATCGGTGTCTGGCCCGGTCTCGACTGTCCCAAGCCGGTGAGCGCCGCGACACTGGAAAACACCTACTGGCGGCTGGTGTTGCTGGATGGTTCAGGCATCGAGCGGTTCGATAACCAGCGCGAGCCGCATCTGATCTTCCGTGAATCGGGTGAACTGGCGGGGTCGGACGGCTGCAACCGTCTGATCGGACAATACCGGGCCAGCGGTCGCTCCATCGAGTTTTCTCGCCTCGCTGCGACCCGCATGATGTGCGCCCAGGGCATGGAGCAGGCGCAAGACTTCCGCGATGCGCTGGCACTCGGGCGCCATTTCATAATTATCGGCCACCAGCTGGAAGTGCTGGACGCGGACGAGAACCTCTTGATGCGTCTTGAAGCCGTGGCGCTGGACTGAAGCCACGCTATCGAGGCCGCTGGACGACGCATGACTCAATCAAGCCTGCGGTTCGGAAAACGCAAGTATGCAAATCTCACCAAGGTATACAAAAGATGCTGAACAAAGCCAATTTCATTTTTTCCATTCTGGCAATACTGCTGCTCACCGCCTGTGCGAGTGGACCGCAGATCCAGACGATGCAGGCACCGGATGCAGACTTCTCGGAATACGAGACCTTCACCTTCGTGGATCCTCTGGGAAGCGACAAGGCCGGATACGCGTCGCTGATTTCCCGGCAGCTGAAATTTTCGATTCGGCGCGAGCTGGAGTTGATGGGATTCACTTACACGGAAGACCCGGCTCAGGCGGACATGCTGGTCAACGCCCACACCCATCTCGACGAAAAGATTCGCGCCCGTGAGGTTGCCGATCCGCTCATGGGGCCGACCTATTGGGATTACCGCTATGGGTTCTACACCGCCTGGCCCAGTTATTCGACGCGCACCGAAGTCACGCAATATTCCGTCGGCACCTTGACCGTCGATCTTATCGATGCTTTGGAACGCGTCATGATCTGGGAAGGCACGGCGCGCAACGAAATCACCGAAAAGACGCGCCGCGATGCCGCGGCGGCAATCGACGGAGCGGTTGCGAAAATCTTCGCGCAGTTCCCATGATCTCGGGAAGCGCTGCTTCCGAAATTTCTCCAGACCCCTCGAATCGGCTTGTGTCGGGGGGAAAGTCATGATGCCTCCCGCAAGCGAGTCCAAGCGTTTCGTGCCGAATCGCGTTTTCGTCGTATCGTTGATCCTGGTCGCCGCCTTCGGCGGTTGGGGGCTCATCGATCCCGACGGCATGAGCGGCACCTCGCTGGGCTTCACCACATTCATGCTCACCAGCATCGGCTGGTACTGGCTTCTGATCAGCACCGGGTTCCTGATCCTGGCGGCATTCCTGGCGCTGGGACCCTATGGACGTGTCAAGCTCGGCGCCGACGATGAAGAGCCCGAGTTCTCGACGATATCGTGGATCGCGATGCTTTTCGCCGGCGGCATGGGCGCCGGCCTGATCTTCTGGGGTGTCGCGGAACCGCTTTATCACTTCCGCGATCCGCCAGGCATGCCGGGCGAGACCGCCGAGGCGGCCCGCGCCGCGTTCATGCTGACCAACCTGCACTGGGGCCTGCACGCGTGGTCGATCTACGGCGTCTGCGCGATGGTGATCGCCTATTTCACTTTTCGCAAGAAGAAAAAGCCGCTGATTTCGACGCCGATCGAATCGCTTTTCCCGGGCGTCGCCGGCCAGCGCCTGGGCCAGGTCGCAAACGTTCTCGGCGTGTTCGCCGTCGTATTCGGCCTTGCCGGGTCGCTGACCATGGGCACCTTGCAGATTCGGGCCGGCCTCGGTGAACTGCTCGGCACGCCCCTGAACTTCGGCATGTCGCTGCTGGTCATGCTCACGATGTACGCCACCTACATGACTTCGACCTCGGTCGGCGTCGATCGCGGCATCAAGCTGTTGTCCAATATCAACATGGCGGTTGCGGTACTCATGGTTATCTATATCGCGGTGCTCGGGCCGACGGCATTCATTTTCGAGACGCTTGTGGATTCGATCGGCAACTACATGACCCAGCTACCGGGAATGGCGTTTCACTTGCTGCCGTTCGAGGGACTGCAGGAATGGACAGCCAGCTGGACGCTCACCTACATGATCTGGTGGCTGGCCTGGGGACCTTTCGTCGGAATCTTCATCGCCCGCATCAGCCGCGGGCGGACCATTCGCGAGTTCTGCGCCGGCGTCATCATCGTGCCCACCTTGTTCTCGCTGTTCTGGTTCGCCGTACTGGGCGGGGCCGGGGTCTTCATCGAGCTGTTCGGGGGCGGCGGCATCGCCGAACTGGTGTCGCAGGACGTCAGCCGCGCCTTCTTCGTCTTTCTCGACTTTTTCCCGCTCGGCCAGATGCTGGGCTTCGTGGCGCTGTTCCTGATCTTCATTTTTCTGGTGACCTCCGCCGATTCGGGCAGCTTCGTGCTCTCGATGATGACCAGCGAAGGCCAGCTGAATCCGCCGCTGCCTTACAAGCTGGTCTGGGGCACCCTGGTCGCTGTGCTGACCGTGGCCACCCTTTTCAGCGGCTCGGTCGAGGTCGCCAAGGCCATGGCGGTCACCGGCGCAATTCCATTTTCGGTGGTGCTGTTGCTGCAGGTGGTGGGCTTCATGAGGGCAATTCGCGCCGAGCGTTCCACCGCCGCCGTGGACACCGATGCCGGCGCAGCCGCAGGCTTGATGCAGAAAAAAGGAGCGTCGTCGTGATCATGAGCCGCAGCATCCTGTCCGCCATGGTCCTGGCTTTACTTCTTGCCGGGTGCGATCTAGATCCAGAGCCCGTGCAGGTCGGCGGCAAGCAATCCCCGGAAGACCGGATCGTCGCCGAACTCATCGCCGAACTGGCCGACGCCGAAGGCATTCCGATCCAGCGGCGGATCGGACTCGGCGGCAGCCGGCTCACGATGGAGGCTCTGAAGCGCGGCGAGATCGATCTTTATCCCGAGTACACGGGATCGGGGCTGGCGCTGCTGGGGCTGGCGCAGCCACCCGATGCCGATCCTGATTCCGCGATCGAGCTGCTGCGCAAGCGCTATTCGCCACTGGGGCTGTCATGGAGCGAACCGCTGGGCTTCGAAAACAGTCCCGGCCTCGCGATGCTGCGCGAGCGCGCACGTGCTTTGGGTATTCGCAGCTATTCCGACCTCGCGCCACAAGCCGATCGGCTGGGGATCGGGGTCGACAGCGAATTCCGGGAACGTCCGGTCGACGGGCTGGGCCCGCTCGGCCGGCGCTACGGGATGAATTTTCAGCGGATTGTCGAGGTGCCAACCCGCGACCGAAGCCAGCTCTACGAGCAGCTGATGGACGGCGAGATCGACGTTGCGCTGATTCATTCGGCCGATCCCCAGATCGAAATCTTCGATCTCCAGCTGCTCGCCGACGACCGCGAATTCTTTCCACGCCACGACGCCGCCATCGTGTATCGCCAGGCCGCGCTGGAGCGCTACCCGGCGCTGGAAGGCATTCTCGCGAAACTGGAGGGCGCAATCGGCGATGCCCAGATCCAGGAGCTGAGCCGACAGGTGTCGGTGCGCGGCGAGGATCCCAGAGAGGTGGTCCGGCGCGAGTTGATTCGCCTGGGCCTGATCGACGGTGAACTCGGCGAGAAGGACCGGCAAGCCCTGAGCCTCGCGGTTTCCCTTTCCGCGAACGCCGACGGCGAGGCCGGAGCGGTATTGCGTCAGCTGCGCAGGTCATTCCCCACCAGCAACGTCAATCTGGTGCGTTCGCCGGACCCGCTCGGTGCCGTCGCCGATGCGAGCGTGCGGCTTGCGCTGGTAAGCGCCCCGGCTTTCTTTGCGCCCGGTGCGGTGGATCCGGCCAGCGGCCAGCCGCCGTTGCGCGAGGGCTTCGAGGCCGTCGCCCTGGTCGGCACGAGCTTTCTGCATGTCTTTGCGCTGGATCCGGATGTCGAACGCCTTGCCGAGGCGGCCACGATCGCGACCGGTCCGGTGGGGTCGAGTGGCTTTCGGGCGGCGGAATCGCTCATCGATGGCCTGGGCCTGTCCGCCGAGCTTATCCCGGTGAGCGGTGATACGCCCGATGCACTGGCCGACGCGCTGATCGAAAGCGGTGCCGATATCGCGATCCTGATGCAGCCCCTCGGCAACTCGACGGCCCTGGCGCTGCTGCAGCGCGGCCTGCCGCTGAGGGAGGTGGACAACTGGGTCCAGCGCAACAACCGCATCGTCTTTCCCTACCTGCAGCCGGCACGGCTTGTGCCATCGGACTATGAGCGATTTATCACCGGTCGGCGCGGGAGTTCGGGGATGAGCGGCTTCAGCGGGCCCATCGAGACCCTCGCAACGCAACTCGTGCTGGCCGGTCCCGCCCCACCCGAAGACGTTCGGCTCTCCACGCAGGGCCCTGGTGCAAGTTTCATCCCTCGGGCCCTCCCGTTGACAGACCAGGTGGTCGAGCGCATCAATTCGGCCACCGGAAAATCCGAGGCGATCTATCCGGTTCTGCCGCAGGCACGCGTGCTGGCGCCACGGCTGCCGCAGCCGCCCGAATCGCTGAACCCCTCACCGGCGGCGTCTATACTGTCCGTGCTGGCGATCGCGTTGCTGGTCTGGATCGCATGGCTGATGCTCCGGCCGGCGCGTGAAGCTTGAGCCAAAGGATTCGGTAAAAGTGTTGAGCTACACATCGACAGGTAAAAATCAAGCATGAGCGGATTTTTCAGACTGGCAGGCTTGTTGTTGTTCGTTTCATCGGTTGAGGTTCACGCCCAGACCGACAATCCTCATTTCGGCGATACGGTCACTTTTTCGACCGGGGTCCTCTTGCACAAGGCCAATGCGGCCTTCGGGGCGACCCTGGATGACAACCCGGTCGTCGATCTGAGGCTGCCGGACCTGGGCGTCGGTGACGATAAAACAGTTTTCTGGACCGAGCTGTCATGGAAAATGAACCGGCGCTGGCAATGGGACCTCACGTACAGCTCATTTGCGGGAAACGGATTCATCGAGGCTCGGAGAAGCGGTAATTTCGGCGAGATCGAATTCGATGCCGGCGCATCCCTGGACTCCAGCCTTGATGTCGATGTCTTCATCACGGACATCACCTACAGCCTCATCGACACGGACCGTGGCCGATTGGGCATGGGGGCCGGCTTTCATGTCACCCGCATCGATTTCGGTCTGCTTGCAACCATTGATGTGATGACGGAGGACGGAGGATTCGAGCAGGTAGCGCGGTCCCAGACGATGGATGTGCTGGCGCCGCTGCCGACGTTGTCGATGACCGGTGGTTACCGGCTCCTCGACAATGTCTATCTCTCCGCCGATCTGGGCTACCTGTCGCTGAATGTCGACAAATACGACGGCGGCATATTCTCGGCGCGCACACGAGTTGAGTGGCGTCCCTGGCGGCGCATCGGAATCGGCGCAGGTTATCAGTTCATCGACCTCGATCTGGACATCGACCAGGGCCGTATCGATGAGCGTTACAGCCTGGAGCTGACGGGTCCGACACTGTTCCTGACATACGGCTTCTGACACGCAGCTCGCTCCAGCGGTGACAAGAACCAAAGAATCTTCCTGACCCGCATTTGGCCGGAGTTTAAGACAATTCTCGAATCGGCTTCGATAGGGGTCGCCGGCCGGCTCCAGAATCAGTGGCCGAACAACACAACGAGGCAAAAATTACTATGCAACAGCTCAGATCCCTCGACTTGTCGCGTGATGGCCATGGCCCGTTCGCTCGCGCGGCAAAAGGCTTGATGCTGACGCTCGTTCTCTGGACATTCTGGCACAACGAAATCGCCTGGGCGCAGGACGACCGGCTGGCGGCGATCGAAGCCAAGCGCGAGCAGATCGAACAGGTCATGAACGGGTTGGAAAGCACGCCCGAACGACGCCGCGACGGGCTGCTTTTTCGCGCCGACGATCTGGCGCGGGAGCTCGGTGCACTGATGCTCGCTTACCCGGTCGCTAATGTTCCGCCGATCGGCGCTGCCGCTGGAGCAGGCGGCGACTCCAGGAAAGGCTTTCCCGCGCACCTGCAATGGTTCCAGAATTTCCTTATCGAGCGATACGAGAACCTTCAGGCGCGCATTCGGCAGGAGCAGGCGCGCTTCGACGAGTTCGACGAAAGCTCCGAGGCTGCGATTGCTCGCGCTTTTCAGCAGGACCTTCGAGCAGTGGTGGCGTCCCACACCGGCCAGTTGATCAATCTGCTCGAGCTCGGGGAAAGAATCGGCCGGGTGGATGAGGATCTGCGTGCGCGAATCTGGCAAACCATGTCGCTGGCTGCCGAAGGTACGAGCGGGCAGATTCTACTTGACGCGATGACCCTGAATGAATTGCGCAACATGATACGGGCCGATCCCGCCAATGCCGCGCTCGCCAAGGCCGAACGCGCGGTCGAGCGCAAGCAGGTCCGCAACATCGCTAGGCTGGAGCAGCTTGTCGGCTTGATGGACACCGTCGGGATCAATGCAGGCAGCTACCGCGCGTTGTTGTTGAGCCAGCGTGGCTCGATCGGGGTCGACATCCTGGACCGTGAGGTCTTCATGAGCCTGCTCGGAAGCCGCATCGAAAGCGCCAAGGACAGCCTGCTAACGCAGGGCCCGAACGTCATATTCAAGACGATCGTATTTCTTTCGATTGTGCTGGCCGCCTGGCTGCTGGCGAAGTTCGTGCGCGGCATCGTTGCCGCGCTCCTCCATCGGCAATCGGTCCAGCTTCATCAGCTGATGGAAGCCATGCTCATCTCGCTGTCCTTCGGTATCGTATTCGCGATCGGGCTGGTCGTGGCGCTGTCGACGATCGGCATCTCCTTGGTGCCGATGCTGGCCGGTCTGGGCGTCGCGGGCATCGTCGTCGGTTTCGCGCTTCAGGACACGCTCGGCAACTTTGCATCCGGCTGGATGATCCTGATCTATCGCCCGTACGATGTCGACGACCACGTGATCGCCGGCGGGGTCGAAGGCACGGTCAAGCGAATGAACCTGGTATCGACCACGATCGCGACTTTCGACAACCAGCGCCTGGTCATTCCGAACAGCAAGATCTGGGGCGACGTGATCACCAACCTCACGGCCAATCGCATCCGGCGCCTGACCATCCCGATCAGCATCGCCTACGGCGAGGATCTCGATCGGGCCGAGGCGGTCCTTCGCGACGAGATCGCCGCGCATGAAGGGATCCTGCGCAAACCGGAACCGAACGTGTTCGTCGACGCCATGGAACAGTCGGACATCCTCATGGTGACCCATGCCTGGGTCCGCACGGCGGATTACTGGACGCTGCTGCGCTCGCTTACCAAGCGGCTCAAGCAACGCCTGGACGAAGAAGACATCGAAATTCCTTTCCCGCAGCAAGACATCTACATTCGTGCACTGCCGGGCTCGGCCACTGAAAAGCAACCGCTCAAGAAACCGGAACCCGAACCCGAACCCGAACCCGAAAAATCCTGAATGTGTTACCGCACGGCCACTACGCGACGACGGACGGATGCTGCGCAGGCCGATCCACTCGAGGAGTCATTCCCGCATTTCGAGATCGGGACGCAGCATCGATTGGCGCAGGCGCTGCGGATAGTCCGGCGGAATGAACCAGAGAAACGGCAGATTCGACTGCACCAGGCCGCGGTCCTCGGGCCGCAGGTCACTGCGCACCGCAAGCAACACGTCATTACTGGCCCAGGGATGATCGAGCCAGTAGCGGTGGCCGGAAATATCGAAACCCCGTTCCTGGGCGCCCATTGAAACATCGATGACTTCGAGAGAATCGGCTTCCATCAACTGCTGGAGTTGTTCGGGGCTCAGCTCGCCCCGACGGTCGCCAAGTCGATAACCGCCCCCCATGAAGCGTCGGGCAAGTTTGAGCGCACCGTCGTTGTCGGTCACGGTCACGATCAGCCGGTCGGAAACGCGTTCGAGCACATCCAGGTGATCGAGGAATTCCGCTCTGGGCACATCGGAGGCGGCATAGTAAACCGTGCCGATACGAAACCGGCGGGTCCATTCGGCGCTGGACAATTCCGGGTGGCGCTCGGACAGCGTGGTCAGGGCACGCGTCACGAGGCGCCCACCGGCACTCCAGGATACGATGTTGATCTTTTTCGCATCGCTGTGCCGGGCCAGCATCTCCAGCAGATCGGTCAGTGATTCGGCGGAGCGGTAGGCGCGGGCAACGTCCCTGCCGGTGCCGTAGGCCAGGATGTTCTGGCGGCTGGGCCAGGCGAACGCCATTGCGGTCATGTCGCGGCGCATGAAGTGATCCATCTCAGCGGCGAATGCCGTGGCGTTGTAGAAGTCGACCTTGGCGCCGTGCACATAGATCAGCAGCTCATCGTCGTATGCCTTGGCGATCGAATTGTTGAGCATGGAGAAAAAAACGCTCAGGGCCTCCGGGTCCGGCGTTTCCCCGATCCGCCAACGGCCGGTTTCGACAATGCCGGCGATGGACAGCGGTATTTCGTCTTCGGCTCGATCGGCAACCGACGACAGCTCACGCAGATCTTCCCACTCGAGGTCCTCGGTGCCGAAGCCGATCAAGGCAGCCCCGAGGCGCACCATCTCACCCTTTCGATTGTCGTACTCGATCCGCTGCCAGCCCTGGCTGCGTTCACGGGTGGTCGCGTAGTAAACCATGCGCGGCGCCCAGCGCTCGCCCACCGGAACCGCATCCAGCGGGCCAATACCCAGCTCGGTGTAGACCACCGGCGTGGGCATCAACGACACGTTGGGGCTGGTGCCGCACCCGGTCATCAGAAACAGGGTCAGCAGCAATGAAAACCAGACACGAAGTTGCCGCATTGCGATCAATCTCCCTGAAGTCGTGCTCATCATGCATTCACCAGCGCCGATTCGTCAATTACGGGACACGCCAGGAGCGCGGGCGCCATCAGCCGCTTCCAGGGCAGGAAGCACTTCCTGATCGGCGATCATTCGGTAGGCAATATAATATTTGAAGATGTTTGAGACGTACTGCACCGTTTCCCGGCCGATCTTTTCGGCGACGACTCGCTCGACGTTGTTGAACCATCGGTTGGGGTCGAGACCGCGCTCGCCGGCCACTTTTCGCAGGCTGCGAATCCGGCCCGGCCCGCCGTTGTATGCGGCGAACGCGAACAGCAGGCGATTGGTCGAGTCTATTTCGGGCGCGCTGAAGAAATTGTCGATCAGGTAGCGAACATATTTGGCGCCGGCAAACACATTGCTTTCGAGGTCGGTAACGTCGTCGATCCCCATGTCGGCGGCGGTTGCCGGCAACAGTTGCATCACACCTATCGCTCCGGCCGGGCTGACGACGCTGTGATCCAGGCGCGATTCCTGATAGCCCTGGGCCGCGATCATCAGCCAGTCGAGTTCGTTCGCGCCGGCATATTTCCGGAACAGCTGCGAAAGGTCGAAAAAGCGCCGGCGCGCTGCGCTTTCGGTCGCACCCGTGACGAAACGGGTATTGCGGTAATACCGGTCGAACAGGATGTTGCCCAGTAGCGTACCCTTGCGCACGGTGTCGAGATGCTCGTTGAGCAACTGCCTGAATTCATCGGCATCCCGGCGAACGGCAAATGCGATCTCGTTGCCCTCGCTCAGTGCGACGTCGTCATAGATCCGGATCCGGGGCAGCACCTGCGTCCAGAAACGCGCAATGTAGTTGTCCGCGATGGTGTAGTCAACGAGACCTGCATTGACCATTTCCAGAATGTCTTCGGTCTCGAAATGATCGGGCGCCGGTTCGACCTTGACGTGCGGCATACCGCTTGATTCGAGCTTCCGGTTGAGAGCTTCCAAGTGCTCGAAGTAACTGCTTTGCGGATTCACCAGGACGGTTTTCCCGCTCAGATCGAAAAGCCGGTCCGGCGAGAGCGATTCCGAGTGGCCCACGACCACTTCCCTGACGTTGCGGCCCAGTGGACGGGTGAAGGCCAGCTTTTTCTGTCTTTGCGACGTGATCGTCAGGTTCGCCGCCGCAACATCGCCGCGGCCGGCGATCAGGGCCGGCAGCAGCTGGTCGCGCGTCGTGGGCAGGAACACCACGCTCACCCCCATCCCATTGCGCGACGTACCCTTGTTCAGCACATCTTCGAACTCGTGCATGATCTCGTAGACGATGCCGCGCTGGTCCGGACCATCCAGAAAGTAAAGGGTCTGGCTATATGGCACCAGTACCCGGACAACACGCCTTTCGATCATGCCCGCAAGGTCGCCTGTCCAGGACGCAGTCAATTCCAGATCGGTTCGATGCTCCTGGGCGGGAGACAGCGTGCAGGCCAGCAACAGGGCGGCGGTCATGCATGCCAGACCGACCGCCCGCATAGCGCCGAGCTTCCGGTCGACCGGCACCCCACAAGCCGCCGCTTCGCATTGCATCGCCGGTGTTGTAGTCTGAACAGAAGAATTCAGCATTTCACATCATGCCCCATTCCGCCGAGATCGTCAGCGAATTCTGGCGACAGCTTCAGGCTGCGCCGACTGACATAGTAGAGAATTACATCAGTCGGCGCACAACAGCTTGATCTTGAGCGAAGCCAGTTCGATGGCTTCGTCGGTCTCGGCCTCCACCAGCAGCCGCTTGGCCTGCTGGCACTGCTCGGCTTCGGCATGCGCAACATCCTCGACCGCCGCAACGGCCTCTTCGTTGGCGGCATTGCAGTAAGCCGGGGAGACTCGGCGAACGTTGGCCGTATCCCGGACCTGCTCGACGGCGACGCAGTCACCGATGCGAATTTCGCGCTGGTCGGAGACGACCTCGATCATCCCCGCGCTGCCCGTTTGTACCGAATAGACCATGCCTTTTCTCGCCCCGCGTCCCGGTCGCCCCAACGCTGCACCGGCAGCGCTGCCGATGACCGCGTTGCGGACCTTCTTGCTCGACCTTTTGTCGGATGCCGAGATCAGCCCGATCGTGCCTCCGACCACGGCGCCGGTCGGGACTGCACCGGATCTCAAGTCAACGTCTCGGGCACCGGAAACCACCCCGTACTGGACGCTGATGCTTTGGCCGGCGCGCTGCGCCAGGACAGGCTCGACGACAACCGCGGTCGTCAGTGCGGCAACAAGCGCCGCGATTTTTGGAATGGAAATACTGGTCATGATTGTTCGGCCTCCAGTGCCGGTTGAATTCAGGGTCGGAAATCGACTCTTCTTCGCTCGATCAGACCGCCGATCGTCGGCGGGGCTTCATTGCGAGCCCTGACCCAGGGGGCGCGCGGAGATGCTTGACGGACGGACGATGGTTACCAACTGTATCCGAGGCGAAAGCGGTAGGTCTGGTCCACCGATGCCACTTCGGCTGCGGTACTGGAATCGTATTCGATCAGCACCTCGGCGGAACCGATGATCTTTCCGATGAGCGGAAACGTGACGCCGGCGGTAGTGTCGACGACTACATTGGAAGTTTGTTGCAGATTCCAGATTCCGTTCTGGTAGAAGTAAGGCTGGAAGCGTTCTCCGAACCAGTCCGAAGTCAGATTCACGGTCCACACCATGCCGGCATAATCGTTGTCGTCGCGTGCTCTGAAATATTCCCGGACATACGACATTCCGAGTTCGAGCTCGACGTCGGCATAGTTTTGCCACGAGAATGCGCGCCCGACGTAAGGGCCGAGATAGCTTCTGAGGTTGAGATCGGCGAATCGATCGCGCTCCAGCCTGGCCGAAACGCCCCAGTACCAGTCCTCTTCCAGGAACCGGTCGTACTTGCCCGTGACAGTCCAGTCCGAGGTGTTCTTGACGCCGTTGACTCGATCGATCTCGCCTGACGCCAGCAGTGTGTACCTGTCCTCGAGCCCCGTCAGACGTGTATTGAGACGATAGTCAGCTTCCTCGGTATCGGTATTGCCCTGTTCGACGGTCAGCGCGAAGCTGGCGGTGCCGGTCCAGTCGTAGCCCTTTCCCAGCTCCCAGGGCTCCGGATCGATTCTCTCCAGATCCGCGAGGCTCGCTGGCTCACCCGGCAGGATCAGTTCACCCTCGCGCACCTCGATCGGCACGGCACCAAGCACCCGGCCGTCGGCCAGTTGCAAGGCGTGCTCAGTGCGCACCGTCATCTCGACGATCTGCGCCTGATCGAGCTCGACCGTTCCCGCAAAGTCGGTCTCGAGAGAGACCTTTCCCTCGGCGACATCGGTGACGGTGCCGAACAACACGGATCCGTTGCGCAATACGATCCGGTCCGGCTCCGACTGCTGCTGCGACTCTTCCTCGGCGTGACCGGATGCGGCGGCCAGGATCATGACCCACGTTGCCGCGACCAGGGCGAGGCAGCGTTCCCCAACCATCATTCAGGGGCGACCCCGGCTGTCGACAGCGCGCTCCGCGCCGGCGCGTGATCCACCACGTTGTCGCGCTCCCACGCACGCACCTGTTCCCGCGCACGATCGAACAGGCGCTCGTAATTGCCGCGCGTGACCAGCGCCCGCGCTTCGGGCGACAGCGCATCCCAAAGCGGCGCGTACTGCCGATAGACCTTCATGTAGCTGTCGCGCTCGCGTGGCGCCACGGCATCGGTACCGAACAGGAATCGCGTGGGGTACGCGTTGACCATGGCCGCCATGGCCTCGATGCGGGCTTCGGACGCAACGATGTACTTGGCCACCTCGTCCCAGGAAATATCGAAGTACACGTGATCCAGCCCTTCATCGGCAAGCGCCATCTTCAGGTATTCCAGGTGATTCGGGCTGCGAGTCGTCGCCGAGGCGCTGGCCGACGAAGTTTTCGGCGTGACCACGCGCCCGAGCCCGGTATGTGCCCAGATGATCGTAGACTCCGGATGACGTCGCAGCAGCGCGGCCATCTGGCGCAGATAAATCGGCTCCTCCATCTGGTTGGCGAAGGGCACGTCGATATCGCAATGCAATATGGAAACGAGCCCGGTTTCCGCGGTGAACTCGAAAATCCTGTCCAGCGCCGGATCGACGAGACTGGCCGTTTCGCCTGCCACCTTCGACGACACGAATTCCTTGTGAATTGAAAACTCGCCGATACCGCTGAACACGCCGGGGAAGGTCTGCAGCACGCGCCTGATGTGTTCCACGCCGTACATGTCGGCCGGATTGAACCCGGTAATCATGGGATCGAACCGGTTGCGCTGCGCTTCGTCGAGCGACAGGTAGGTCTGCGCAATGAAAGCGTCCGTGAACGAGTAGTAGTAAAGCGGTGCGTCGGTATGCAGGTAATAAGTGGGCGCGAAATCGCCCGTATTGCCATGCGACCAGGTCTGCTGAAGCGGGATTCCGAACAGCGCGACGCGGCCGACTTCGTCACCCATCAGCTCCAGGAAGTCCCGGATGTCCACGCCTTCCTGAATGTAGTTCGTCAGGTGAAAGTGCGAATCGTGGAACAGCGGCGCCTCCGGCTCGGCATGCGCAACGGCGGCGACAAGCACAAGCGCGCAGCCGGCCAGCCGGGCCTTGTTCGACAGTGTGATGAAGGCACGGGGAATCATCAGAACATAATCTCCAGGTTGGTGTGGAATACGAAACCGTTGCCGCCCAGCGCGAACGGGACGCTGGAATAGCCGACTGGGGAGTCGTTGAGGTACAGCAATTCGGAATTCACGCGGAACAGACGGACCTCGTTGGGATACCAGTTCAGCCCGCCGGCGAGATCCCACGGGTTGCCGTACTCGCCGAAGATCTTCGACCCGGCGACGTAGGCCTGCAGCTTCTTCGGCACCAGCATGGTGCCGAGCTGCATTTGAAATCCGTGATCGAACAAGCTGTCGACCGGGACGTCGCCGACGACGGCAAAGTCATCCACCCAGCGCCAGTAGTATTCGCCCTCCAGGGACCAGCCACGGTACTTGACGCCTGCGTCTGCTGCAGCCATCAGGTAGGTGGCACGGTTGACCCTGCCGTCCGTTCCGAAGGCCCCGGGCTGGAACAGCAAGGTGCCGTCGGAAAGACGGATCTGGGCATTCTCGATGTCTTCGGTGCCCGGTTGACTCTGGCGATCCTCGCGCGAACGGGTCAGGTGGATGCCGAAGGTCGTGGCCGGGTTCTGGTGGAATTCGAAGTCGCCGTAGCCGCCGGCGGGGCCGTATTCTCCCTGCGGCGTCCACCACAGTGCGCCGGACCAGGTATTGAGGCCGTCATCGAGCTGGTCGGCACTCACGCCCACCTGGCTGAGGTTGTTTCCGACCATGACCCGGTAGTTCAGATTGTTCTCGAACGCCCCGGAAGCCCAGATTCCGGTCGTGTAGCTGGGCCTGAAGAATTCGTCGGCAATCGTGCGGTTATCGACCTTGTTCCAGTAGGGAAAGGTGCCGCGCAGAGTACGCGTACCGGGAAGGCCGCCGATGCCCACGCCCAGGTCGAACGCGCGGGAAAACCGATAGCTCAGGTTGCCCGCGATGACGACCGAGGCGGACTCGCCCTGACTGGCGTTGGACGTCCAGGAATAGAAGGTATATCGCAGCGCGGGATCGAACACCCAGCCCTTGAAGTACAGGTTGATCTTGTTGAGCTGGAAATCGTTTCGCTGGTTGATTTGACGCTCGCGCCCGAACGCGTCGACGTAGGTATCGTCGAGATCCTGCTGGTTCAGATAGCGAACGTAAGCCCAAGCGCTGAAGTTCAAGTCGCCGTGCGGCGTGTCCACCAGCTTGAATCCCTGCCCGCCCGGCTGAAAGAGCCCGTAGCTGTCGCGATCGGGCGTAGGATCCACGGCCGGCGGGGTGCGCGGACCGCCGGTATTCGTGTCGGCCGCGATCTCGGATTCCGGCTCGCCGGTCAGGCCGGGCGGCAGCTCCCGGCGCTGCTCCGCTACCGGTCGGTCATCGGCACCAGCACTTTCGAGCTCCCGAATTCGTGCATCGCGCTCGGCCAGTTCGTTCTCCAGTTCCTTCTGCCGAGCTTCCAGCGCCTCGAGGCGTTCAAGAATTTCGCCGGCATCCGGCGGTGTATCGGCCGCCGCAGCGCTGAAGGCGAGGATAGTGATGACAGCCAACACAAGCAGGCGCGTACAACCGGTGCGACGCCGGGTCGCCGATGCGGAATGAGCTGGTTTCATTGGTTCTCTCTTCGGTTGTTGACGAAAGCGCCAGGCCCCGCAGTTCGGGGCCGGGCGCCATCACAGAGCTTCGATCGACGCAATCTATTCAGATTCGACGGGCTGGACTTCGTAGGGATTGCCGCCGAGCTTTTTCGAGATGTACTCGATGGCCAATTGCGACTTCACGCTGTTTCCGGCCTCGTCCAGCGGCGGCGCGATGGCCGCAATGCCGAACCGGCCCGGGGACACCGCGACGATGCCGCCGCCGACGCCGCTCTTGGCCGGGAGACCTGTGCGGTAGAGCCACTTGCCCGCATCGTCGTACAATCCTGCAGTAGCCATGATCGCCAGCACTTCCGGCACGTTCTCCGCCGACATCACGGTTTGCCCGGTGACCGGATTCAGACCGCCGTTGGCGAGCGTACCGGCCATCACGGCGAGATCGCGCGAGTTGACGTTGATCGAGCACTGCTCGGTGTAGATGTCGGTGGCCTGGTCCGGGTTCGACTCGATGTGGCCGTAGGCATACATCAGCCGGCCGATGGCCTGGTTGCGCTGGTTGGTGGCCGCCTCCGACTCGTACACCGGCTCGTTCACTTCAAGCTCGCGGCCGGCGAAGCGCGAATGGAAATCGAGGATGCGGTTCCATATGTCGTCGCGTGAATCGCCCGAAACGCGGCTCGTGGTGGCGATGGCGCCGGCATTGACCATCGGGTTCATTTCGGCACCCTTGTACTGCTCGATCGCCACGATCGAATTGAAGACCTGGCCGGTCGCGTCCACACCGACGCCGTCGGGCGCGAAGTCGATTCCTTCCTCTTCCATGACGAGCGCCATCGTGAAGACCTTGGAAATCGACTGTATGGACACTTCGGACGCCATGTCGCCGGCGCTGAACACGCGTCCGTCCGGGGTCACCAGTGCGATGCCGAAGATGTCGGAATCCACTTCCGCCAGTGCCGGGATGTAATCCGCGTTGGCGCCCTGGTCAATACCCGCAAACATTTCCAGCGCCTCGTCGAGGACGGACTGGATCTCGCGATCGGACATCGATGCGACGTCGGCGGCCTGCAGCGGCGAAGCCAGGGCAACGGCGAGGAGCAGAACCGTGGCGGTTCGCCATATCGAGGCGAATAGATTTTGTTGAATCATTGCTTGTCTCCAGTGGGAGTCGTGAATCAGAAACTGAACTTGAAGGAAAATTGAACGCGGGTATCGGTGCCGTCGGCACCGTCGTTCAGATTGAGTTCGCCGTGCTGCAGTTCGGCACCGAGCATGATGTTGTCGGTCGGGTAATGAAGCAGGTTGACGAGGCCGTAGCTGGAGTTGTCGATCGCCGCGTCGATCTGCCCGTCCCGGTTGTCGATGTCGGCTTCGCTCCAGCCGACGGACGAGCTCCATGCATCGTTCCACCAGCGGTTGTAGAACAGCAGCCAGCCGAGGATGGGCACGGCGGTGGCGCGAAGCTGCGCATCGGGCGCCAGGTCGGGGCCGCCGTCGTTGAAGTAGTTGCCGATGCCCTTTCCGTAGACGAACTGCCACAGCACCTGGTCCCGGCCGATCGTGTTCAGTGATCCGGACAGGTTGATGCCGTATCCGGTTTCTTCTCCCGAGAAGGATTCCTGGGTCTGATCGTCAAACGCCTCGAATCCGACCTGACGCAGGATGCCGGCCGCCTGGAAATGCCCCCAGTCCTGCTGAATCCGCCAGTGGGCGGTCAGGTCGGGCAGCTCGGTCTTGCCGCGCACGTTCAGTCCCGGCGCGATATCGGGGACCTTGCCCGAATCGATGCCCGCCGAGGGTGATTCCAGCGCGATTGCAAAACGCTGCGTATCGGTCGATATCGGCGTCCAGCGGGCCTGGATGTTGCGGAAGAAGACCATGCCGACCGGGCCCCAGTATTCGATCGTGTTGGGGAAGACGTCGCCGTCCATGAACACCGTGTTCGTCTGGCCGACGCCGAACTGGTTGATTTCGGCCCAGGCATGGCGCAGTCGCGGCGTGATCTTTCCCGCATCGGCGCCGACACCCAACAGCTCGAACTCGAGCTGGGTATTGATTTCACCGATATCGGTCGGTATCGCGGCGCGCACGCCGAAACGCGTCTGCCGGATGCCGAAGATGGTCTCGCCGTCCGTTCCACACCCGGCGTCGCCCGGGCAGTTGACCGGAATCTTAGAGGGCCGCAGGACATCTTTCCAGTCCGGATCCACACGATCGAAATCGTAGATCGTATCCAGCATGATGTAGCCATAGAAGTCCAGATCGATCTCCTGCGACGATGCAGGCAAAGCCGCGCCGATCAGCAGCGCGCATCCGCAAAACCATTTCAGTCTTCTGGATGTCTTGTTACCGTTGCTCATGATGTTGTTCCTGGTTTGTCGAAGTCGAACCCGCAACATTGATTACTGGATTCGTGCTGCCCTGCGCAGCCCGATTGCAATGCTACGGAACGGCGCACTTAAGGGAAAGCCAACAGCGCGGGAATTGACAAACCTTTGCATTCGGGGCAAAGACGACCGAGGTCGGAGGCGTGGAGACGCGACCGTTTCCGGCACCGGGCCGATGATCGTGAAAGGGATTTGCAAAGGTGGATTGGGTCTGTAACAGGATGCGGCAGCAGCTCGGCTTTGCCCGGGCTCTGCAAGCGGCGGTTCCGCTTGCAACTATTTCTTCAGGAAGTGCTGCTTCAGACCTGTTGCAACCAGTCTGCGTAGGCTCGACATGTAGCCTCGATGGCTCGCTCGAGTTCGTCCAGGCGCCGGCGCTGTATGCTCGCTCCCGTGCCGGCGTCCATTTCCAGCCTTTCCGCCTGACTGCGCAGTTCCACCGCACCAAGACTTGCTGCCGTTCCCTTCAAGCGATGTGCGAACGACTCCAGCTGGTCGGCGTCTGCGCTCAGCCAGGCGCCTACACAGCCTTCCAGTGCTTCCGTGGCGGCCTCCTCGAACAATACCAGCATGTGCTCGGGGAAGTCCGGGCGGACCTTGGCCAATGCGCGGATCTCATCCAGTTGAACCGGGTTCAGCCAGGGTTCGCTCACCGGTCGATGTCCACCGACTCCGCGACCCGCTTCAGGCAGTAACCCTTTTGATACACGCCTTCCAGACGCCAGCCGCTGGAGCCGTCGAGGCCGAACAGCTTCCGCAGGCGACTGACGTGCGTATCGATGGAGCGGGTCTCGACGTTGCTGTTCAACCGCCAGACGTGCGTCAGCAGCGATTCGCGGGTCACCACGCGTCCATGCCTGCGGAACATGAACAGCATGAGCTCGAACTCCCGGTTGGTTGCATGTCGGGGTCGTCCTTCGATTCGGAGCGCGCGCTCCGTGATGTCGAATTCAAAAGGCGGCCAGCTTTCCACATCCCCGCCTTTACGGTTCAGCCGGCGCAACACCGACTCGATGCGCGCTATCAGGATCTTGGCGTCGACCGGCTTGGTCACGTAATCATCGGCACCCGCATTCAAGCCCTGGACGATTTGCTCGTCACGATCGTAATGGGTCACGAAGATCACGGGCGTAGTCATGCGTTCCTGCTCGCGCATGCTGCGCAGGAACGCGATGCCCGACTCGCCCGGCATGTCCCAGTCGAGCAGAATCATATCCACGGAATCGGCTCCGGACCTTCGTCGAAAGTCGGCGGCAGAAGCGAACGTCAGCCCCGTGTAGCCGGCTCTTGCCAGCATGGCTTCGAGCATCGCCGAGTTGACCGGATCGTCGTCGATCACGCCGACCACGCAATCCTTTGTCTTCAACAAACCGGCCTCGTTCTTCAGCATCACCGCGGTCCTTGCATTACAACTGCCGCTGTTGCCGGGCAATTCATCGAAGCAACGCCAACAGCGTGGTGCAACGCCGCCGAATTTCCACAGACCTGCATGCTCATGGCACGTTGATTGCAATGAACAGGTCGACGCCTGTACCGACCAATGCCATCGAATTTTTTCAGGATGTGAAGGAATTGCATGACTTCGCCGTATATCATCTAAACTGAAAAGACTTTGAACGCAAGGCTCATTGGCATGATCGACGAACGAGCTTGGTCGATTCGAGCGAGCACACCGCGGA
>Ga0102941_1000431_pt1 | contig 19383 bp, 26 predicted proteins | sample SalPonR2_C_D2_MG_FD_79281 | JGI IMG/M metagenome (GOLD analysis project Ga0102941, IMG submission 79281) | Salt pond soil microbial communities from South San Francisco under conditions of wetland restoration - Salt Pond MetaG R2_C_D2_MG | ecosystem: Environmental > Aquatic > Marine > Intertidal... | reverse complement strand
ACTTCTGCAACTTATTAGCATCCATGGCGAACTCCATGAGCTTCCTGGCCCGTGCCTCAGCTAATACGTAGTTATACATAGTAGGCGGCATCTCATCTATATCCCAATTAGTGATCAAGTCTACTGTGATAGTATCCTGGTCACTGAAGTCGAATGAATGAGTTTCCTTGTTATAAAGTCTGTTCCCCCTCTTGATGTACATAGGATCATCAGGGGTGATAGCTACTGTATTAGATGGAACCTTGATTTCCCCGTTAGTTTCAACAGGCAGATCCCAAGTCTCTACATTGTACCACCAGCCCCTAGCTTGTACTTCTGCGCTAATCTCTTCCCATACTTCTAGGGCTGATCTAACATCAGGGTGACTAAGATCTACCTCATTCACAGGAGATTCGCCTATAACTTTTAACAAGGCGTTAACTACAGTTAATTCTGTTTGCATACGATCTCCTATACAAAAAAAAAGCCCCTCAGACAGATTGTCCGAGAGGCTCCTTTTAGTTATTAATTAGGCTTTGGATTAGGCCTTGAATTAGGCCTTGAATACCCCACCGTTCATATCAGATCTATCAGGTGCAGCACCGATAGCGATATAAGAATCAATGAACCAGGTCAGAAGCCGTTTGTCCCAATACACATCAGAAGTAAGCGGAATAGACTGAGCTACCATAATGGACTCAGGTGTAGCGTACAAGGCGACGGCCTTAGCCTCAGCAGCAGAGGTCTCGTACGCTGAGCCGTACAGTGCAGCAGTAGAATCCGTCTTAGACGGAGAAGCTACAGTATCAGCCTCCTGGGAAATCCTATTTGTCATAACGATAGGCATACCAGAGGTTACTTCAATAGACGCATGAGCGTAAGATCCGTTCGGCTTATTGATATCTGAATCAAGGAGATCCTTGTTCTTCAGTAGAGTGAAGTACTGAGCTGGGGCCATGAAGAGCATACCGTCGTCAGTATCGATCTCAGTTTCAGCGAGACCCTGAGAGATAGCATAAATCGCAGTAGTGAGCTTAGCAGCATCGAGTTCATCACCACCAGAAGAAAGCGTCTCAATAGTACCTTTCGGGAGGATCTCACCAGAACCTTTACCACCACCTGTATCCAGGAGGCAAGATTTAACGATCTGGACGAACTGAACCTCGTCAAGCATCTTAGCGATCCTCTTACCGAAGTTCTGAGGGGTTCTTGACTTGATATCCAGGTGATCCTGGACCGCAGGGAGCATAGCCTCAGTCACCCGAGCGATGATCGGGGTCTTCACCTGCACGATATTCTTACCTACTTCAATAGGCTTACCTACAGGCTCTACACCTGCTTCTACAGCCTGCAAGAGAGGCTGACCCATGAGGTTATTCGACATAGTATCAGTACCAATAAGAGGCCTGAACTGATACATACCATCAAGGGTAGATTTCTTCTGCATAATTTCATGGACTCTACCATCGAACTGCTCGATAGTAAGTGCAAATTTGTCCGCAGAGAAATTCTGCGCCATGGGATACATCAGGTTAGCGGATACATCATCTGCCATAAGTTGTTACTCCTTAATTAGTTATTAAAGTTCGTATCTGCCGTTAGGACCAACCCCGTAATATGTCCCAGGAGCGTACCTCTTTTGGTCAGCTTTCCGAGACGCCAGTCGTGCGGCATCCATTCTGTTCCTGTAAGCAGGATCAGTTTTATATTTTTCAGATTTCATGACATCCCTGTATTCAGCCTTACTGATATGCGGGAGAGCATTAGGTTCTGTGTTACCTGCGTCACCTTCCATAATTCTTCCTCCGAGTCCTTTAGCCTTTTTATAAGCAGCGACTGCTGTTTCGAGTCCTTCATTAACCAGGGATTTATTCCCTGACATCAACTTAGCGTTAATAGAGCTGAGTTCTGATTCAGATAGTTCTGATTTCAGTGTACTCGATAAAGATTTAAATTTATCTTCTCCACCAACAGCTTTGAAGATGTATGAGTTCATTTCTTGAACTTTCTTCTGCTTTTCCTGAGTCTCTATGTACTCCTCACTAGCTTTAACACGAGCTAATTCGAATTCAGCTTCGAGTCTGCCTACGTGAGCATCAACTAAGGCTGGGTCTAGCTTTTCCTTAGCCTCTGCAATAACATCCTCAGGTATCTTACCCTCTTCGGTAATTCTCTTAGCGATTTCATCGACATCGAAACCTGCATCAGAGAGCATCTTGTCAACCTCTTTATTCTGATCAGATACATCTGAATCGCTATTCTCAGTAGAATCACCAGAGTCTGTACTACCTCCATCTGGTTCTCCCGGTTCTTCGAGGGCTAGTTCAATATCACCTGCGTCTTGTTCTACAGGATCTTCAGTGTTCTGAGTATCCTGTGTGTCTGTGGTATCTACAGGCTCTGTTACTTCTACACCGGCTTCCTCCGCCTGTTGCTCCAGGGCTTCCAGTGTATCAGAGTTCATTTCTGCTACTGCCATTATTGTCCTCCTTGTGTGAGCCCTTGAGCTAACTGCTCAGGCTCTGCCTTGTCTACCATAGACTGACCAGCCATCAACTGAGCTTGCTGCTCTGCTGCTGCCTGCTGTTCAGCCTGGAATTCTTCTTCTGTCTTGATTACAGCCGGATCTACATCTCGTCCAGTAGCCAGGATAGTAAGTAACTCAGATTCCTTCAGGCGAGCTCTAGTGGCATCAGGGAGATTATTCAGGAGAGACATATCATCAATGAAATATCTGATCTTTTCGTTCTCTGCTGATCTACCTAAGGCATCTAGACCTGTGACGATCATTGGCTCTATACTAGAACCCTTGATATTAATATCTATGTCCCTAAGAAGGAGCATAGCTATTGGCCGCTGAAGGGTATAAGAGAAATTAGAGAACACACCACCGTGCGCCTGTTCTAACTCAAGGGCACGTAGTCTGTTTTCCTCTGCTGTTACTCTTTCTGCATCCCGCATCTGACTAGACAGACTCAAGAAGGCTTTCCCTAAATGCTGTCTGTAGTCCTGGATAACGGCCATAATGAACTGGAAGTCAGCTTGCTTATTAGTCTGGACGGCACTTACATCATCAGGCCCACCGTAATGATAAGTCCCGGTTGCTGCGTTATTCATCTCAACTACATCTAACACGCTACCAGGGCGTACTAGGTACTTGATATCTGTCATCACAGCGGCCCCTGTTACAAGAGCTTCTGATAGTACAGACAGGGCGAAGAATGATCCGTAATGATCTTCTACTAACCCCCGACCGTAATGTTCTCTACGTGTCCTGTTCCATACCAATGGAATCCACGGGAGAAGCTCAGCAGGGTATCGTTGCTCAGGATCACCTACGACTGTGTCCTCAACAGATTGGTCCATGATGTAATAATCAGGGGCGTCTTTGTCTACTCTGATATAAGTATAAAGATGCACCTTCTCTTCATTCGGGTCCACCTCTTTCATATCGAGTTTAGCTATAACTTCATCCCGGAGATCTGAATCTAAGGAATTCAATACTTTCTCTTCCTGGATCACTATCTCAAGAATAGACCCATCGACAGCCCTGTTCAGAACGTATTGATCCAAAGCGAACATAGAAGGCCTTCCACCATCCGGTGGGACGTACAACAGGGCGTTCCCTGTGACTATACAATGCTTAATAGCATCCAGGATCACCGGCCGGGCCTCTCTCTGTTCAAAGGCCCAACGAGCCTTTCGTTCCCCTAAAGCTAACAAAGCTGTAGTATCAGCATCAATCTGTTCATCAGACTCGAAGTCATTAATTTGTAATCTGAAGAAGGACTTCGCCGGTGGGAATAATTCTTGTACGTATCTATTCGCTAGATGATTCACAAGACCTGCCCCGAAGGAGTTATAATCGTTCTGGATCTCCTGGGACGTTCTATCTTCTGTATCAGGCATAATATACGTCAGGGTCACTGAACTGTAATCTTGCGCCCTGGTTGAATATTTGTCTCTATTCGTGGCTAACGCCCTGTACCGAGATTTAGGTACTGAGGGATCATAATCCATAAACCCTCCTTATAGTTGTACACCAGTTACTCGATCTGTTTCAGGGGTAGCTAAGCCAGTCTCTGCTGGGCCTTTATCTATTTTGAATCTAGATTTAGCTGTGGCCTTCTTTCTTTTCTTAGATTTCTCATCAGCAATCAATGGAGCATCTAGCTCATCTCTGGCCTGGGGCATAGTTTTATCTGTAGGCGGGGCTACTGGCGACGGCATATTAATATCCCCTGCCAGTGATGACCCTAGAGACACCGCCCCGTACGTTGCTGCACCAACAGCCAAGGCCCCTACGGTACCTGCTGCTACTGTACTAGCACCGGCCCCTAGGATAGCTGTCCCGATTGCTATTATAGTTGATCCCATAAACCCTCCTAGATCAGCATTGAACCCATCCAGAGAGCTGCTGGTTCAAAACCGAACGTCTTGAATAAATCTTTCGTTTTAGTATCTTCGTAATCGCAATGAACAGCGATCACCGATTTCCCTTTAGACTGAACCCAAGGATGCACCTCTTCATAGAACACCGGGATAAGCCTTTCGATAGTCTCTCTTTTTTTCTCTTCAGGCAATATAGTAAGATGGAGTACACAAACTGCACCAGGAGGTAATTCCATAGCTAAGTACGCTACAGTGAATCCGTCTAGCTGAACAGCCAGTGTCTCGTAAGTCCCAGGTTCTACAGTAGGGAATAAACTCATAGCTCCTGAAGGATCTAACTCAGTCTCCCTAAGAATCCTTTGAGAACCTGTCTCTGATTTCTTTTTCTTGTCGCTCATGAAGCCCTCGCATGTAATCCAGAACCCTGTTTATACCGGCCTGGAACACTAGTTTATTATTCATATAAGGATCATCCGGATTAAGCCGCTCTGGTACGAACATAGAATCCATGTGCTGTAACAAGGCGGCACTAATAGGAGGAGCCTGGCTAACCCTCTGCTCGTAATCCTGAAGTCGCTTGTTCTTGAAATCTGTAAGTGAACTCATCTGGATCTACTCCTATGCTTTCTAAGGCTAACTCAGTTTCTGTATCAAGGGGGAATCCCTGTTTGAGTAGCTCAAAGGCGTCCTCTATGATTATAATCTGTGACTCAGCGTCCAAGGCCTCATCAATAATTCTGTCTATTTTATATTGTTTCATAATTACCCTGTATTACCCTAGGTACTACCTAGGTTACCTGAGTTACCCTCAGTGTTTATTAAAGTTTTATTATACTTAAGTGGATCAAGGGCACCCAGGGCACCTTAGTTACCATTAGTACCCTGGGTACCCTTAGTGTCCCTTAGTACACTCTAGTACACCTTAGTATACATACCTTCGTAATATCTCCCTAATTATGTCCGGGTGATTCATCTTTTTTTTTTCTCTACTTTGTTAGTCAAATTAATTACTGAATAATTCCGGATACTTACGAAGGGTAAAAAAGGACGTTCCACGGGGATTGTTCCACGAAATCTATGTTTCCTTGGTCCTAATCCTCTTCCTCATCGATCTGCCTGATTCTCTCCTGGGCTACATGGATAATCTTTTCGTAATCCTCACGCCTAGGTGTATCTTTCTTAGTCCTCAGTACACGCTTAATGATGTCAGCGTCCCAGGGGTTCAGTTTATATTCGAGCCAGATGTCCCATGGTTGAATCTTATGCTTAGAATAATCTGAAGTTCCTACGTTCATTGAGCGTACCGTAGATCCTCCTCCATCAGTCCAATTATTGAAGTTCTCACAAGAGTAACAAGGTTCCCTCTCGAGTATTAAAGTTGAATACCTGCATGTTTCACAATCATATCTCATATTCCACAAGCTCCTGAAGGACAGCTTACTGTCTCAAGGAAATCTAGTCCCTCTGTGAAAGTAGTCCCTTCGTTCTCTATAGCCTCTTTGAACGAGACTGGGGTTAACGGTTGGCCACCCCTTGAACCATCCGGATAGAAAGTTAATCCCCTGAGTTCAGTGGCGTACTTCTTGACTGACTGTATACAATTGTCTACAGTATCTTCGTTGTTATACTCTGACCCCCACTCAGGAAGGTTAATAGTAGAGCTAATACCCATATCTACGAACTTTTGTACATCTGCCTGGAACGCTAGTCTACGCTCGATATCCTTAGCTAGATCAGAAGATGTTTCGATTGCAGCAGGATCGATTCCTTCAGTTACTAGATATTTAACGAAGGGTTCTGCGATATACTGGTACTTCCAAGTACTCCCTTCTAGGAACCTACGTTTAATGCCAGTGGCGAACAAAGGCTCTATACCAGAAGTTGTACCTGCTAGAATACTGATTGTTCCTGCTGGCGCCACTGATCTGAACCTAATGCAATCTGTAACACTATTCCTTCTGGTTATCTCGTTCGCACCAACTTCAGAATACGCCTGGTATTCAAATAACCATTTCTTCAGTTCCAATGACGCACCGTATTTATAACCTCTTCTGATGCACCACTCATGTACACCCATCAGACCTAGACCGATCTTACGGGAAGACTCCCGTACTTCATAACATCTCTGATACGGTAGTTCCGCCCTGATCGATCCACAAGCAAGAAACTGAGAAGCCAAGTAAGTTACATCTCTGAGTTCCTCGATTGACCCTATACGACTCAGGTTAATACTACCTAGGTTGCATAAGTCAGAGTCTTGATCTGTAATGAATTCAGCACAAGCGTTCCTACCAACCTCATTAGGTGCATAGAAATCGAATTGCATACCAGGTTCACCTGTCTTGCATGCCTGATAAACATTATCATTGAATACCTTAGTTCCGATTTGTGTTATATCATCGTACTGCACAGAGATATTCGTCATATCAAGAGGAGCCGGAAAGTTAAAGTCAACAGCTTTAAGCGCCTTAACTTCTTCACTCCAGTCCTTCGCCACCAGGAACTCATCGGTATTTTCATGCAGTGCAGGCAAAGACCCGTATAGTGCTGATCTACGAGACCCACCCTGTTGCACATTACGCCCGATCTCATTCATAGCGTGCATAAGAGGGATAGGTCCAGAGGCCACTCCACCAGTCCTACTAATAAGTTCTCCCCGTGGTCTCACTTCCCCGTAATACGTACCGCATCCACCACCAACCATAAGAGCCATAAAGTGCTTATAGCCCAGGTCAGCCCAACCCTCTCTAGAGTCCTCAGCAGTAAAGCTGAAGCAATTATTAAAGAAGGCTGCTTCTCTACCAGCGTAATACAGATACCTACCTGCTGGAATGAATTTCATTTCTCTCATGTACGCAGCTAACTGCGTCATATCTCCTGGGTGCATAAGCCCTGTGCATACCCGTTTAACTAAGGTATCACACAAGTCTTCCCAGGTGTCGCATCCGCCGGCTTTGTTCCTGTATTTATTAAAGAATACAGTTTTGCCGAATTCTGTTCTGAACAATTTTATTACCTCCGTTTCACCATATATCACTCCCGAGTAATTCAGGATATTCAAGATTATTCCTCATGTACGAACAGAAGTAATCCCACTCTGGTAATTTATGATTCATGCGTTGTTTAATTATGGCCCTGATTGATTTATAACTCATACAAACTCTACGAGTCTGTAGATACCCACTAGATAGATCCTTGATTATAGTATCAAAATCGTTAATAGCGATCAGGTTATTCCAGTAAGACAATCGTCTGTCAGATACATTATAACAGAAATCGTCTTTGGTTAACTCACGTTTCATTAAGGTGTGCATAGTAGATTTACTCTGTTTCGTGACTCCTACTCTGTATGTATCAAACTGTTTCCAGAAATACAGAGGCATACGCATATCGAACCATACGATTATGCTCTCAAGGAATTTATTATGTCCTAAGTCTTTACTCGCAAGGATGTCAGCACGCTTAGCATACTTCTCGGTGCATCGTGCAGGGAATTCAGCAAAACTGCACTCTTGTGCATGACTAAAGGCCATTCCTTCTATTGCTAACTCATAACCAGCCTCATCTCTAATACAAATCTCCATAATTAATCCTTTCCAGTACTACCGTGTCCACCTCGATTTTTATTCCCCAAGGATTTCACCTCTTTGAACTCAAGTGTAGGTTGCTTCTTGATTATTCTGAACTGTGCTATCCTAGTGTTCTTAGGAATAACCCTGACCTTAGGGTCGATAATGAACATAGGCCAGAACCACTCATCATTATCTCCACAGTAAGAATTATCAATTACTGCACAACTGTTCGTCTGGATAACCCCATAATTTTTGAAGGTTGAACTCCTAGGAACAACATGAGCCTCGTACCCTTTTGGTAGCTCCATAGCTACTCCTAGTGGGACTAGCCTGAATCTATCACCAAAGCAGTTACCGCAAGGATCGCTGATTCTAATATTCTCGGCAACACGAAGATCAATCCAATCACCTTCATTAATTTTCTTCAGCTTTTTTATGTTTTTCAAGTATTTAATTCTAACTTGCATACTACCCCCGTTATCTGAATGGGATGAATTCCATATGATTCACAGAATAAATAATACCGCACCCAAGAGATACAGGTACTTTAAAAATAAGTCTGCCGTACCTAGAATAATACTTATCTACATCAACTAAGCATCCTGCGTTCATGGCTGCATTATTCTTTAATGCTCTCGGTATATCATAGGTACCTGCAAAACTATGGGTATGTCCCTGAACATAAGAACATCCTAGTTTTATAGCTGTGTTCCTTGCCCCATACATACCTGCACTACCTATCCCATGTTCAATTATTACATCATCGAATACCTTGAATCGTTCAGACCATACCCATGTATCAGGCAAGCCGTACACATCATTCAGAGATTTAAGATACACTGTAGAGGGTACACCTAACTCATGCAAACGTCTCTCAGGAATAAGATCATGGTTCCCCTGACAAATAAACATATCCGGGAACGCTTTAACCCATTTCTGTAACTCTTTTTTAGCCAGCTTGAATTCTTGTTCAGGGTTCAGGGCGTCTACTTCTGTTTGATGCCTACTGATGAAATGATGATCTACAATATCTCCTAAGCACACAACTTGTTGCACACCATGATTCCTGAATGTTTCCACACAGAATTCTAAAGCACCGTCTACGTGCCCTGGGATATGCAGATCAGGTATAACTCCTGTTCTGACACCTCTTAAATTTATCAATAATTCCCCCGATAAAAAAGCCCCAAGGCGAACCCAGGGGCTTTCGTTATTAAATTATTACAGCTTGTATTAGAATTTACATCTCAGCGAGAGCTTCTTCGATCTCCTGTTTCTTGGCAAGGAGTGCCTCTTTCTTCTTGGTAGACTGTACTTCACCAACGGACTCAAGCAGGGATTCTTTCACATCCATAACATCAGAGCGCATGGCGTGCAGAGTCTTAGACACACTCAGAAGACCTTTACGGAGTTCAAGAGCGCTCTTCTTGATAGCCGCCTGAGTATCCAGGCCAGACTCAAGGTTCACTGCTTCAGTAAGTACATCAGTGAGCTGTTCGATCTCGGCGTTCACAGCAGCAGCAATTCCAGTGTACTCAATGGCTTCAACAGCTTCAGTCTCTACAGTTTCGTTTACTTCATTTTCTTCATTCATACTAATCTCCTTTTGCCTTACGGCGTTAATTAAGTCTGCTTATACAGACGGTTCGTTGCCCTATCGGGCGGTTAAATCGTATACAATTGTATACATCATAAACATTTCACTTCATAAACATCTTCGGTAATTGTCCTAGTTTTAGACCCTACCTTAACACGTTCACACTTACCATTACCGAAATACACGTATATACGCAGCCTATCCCATACAAAATCGATAGAATTAACAGTATAATCTTCCCTTGTGGTGTACTCACCTTCCTCAAGGAGGTCAATCAAAGGCTCGATTTCTTCAAGTACCAAGTACCAGTCATGTATATTAAAATCCTCAGTTAACGTAACGTGTGTAGAATACCCATAATTTGATACAATACAGCCGGGCATATACGTTGTTATTCTAGAACAAATAGTGTCAATGATATGTAATTTGATAGCCTCTTCTCGTGCAGTTTTTAGTTTCATTTGACACTCTTTGAACGCACGTTCTTTTAAATCACGTTCAATTTCATCAACTGTACGCATCATTTTTTCCTCCGCTTCTTACGTTTTTTCTTAGGTGGGACAGGCTTACCGTTAACCTCAGTTGTTCCCGGGTAGTACAGTCCTGTTCCTTCTGTACTCCAATAATCGAGAACATTATTAACCCATGCAACATTACTGATCCAGTTACCTGCACGTACACAAAGTGTCTTCATCTTCCCTTCTAACCCATTACAGTTCCTGCATAATACACCACGGATCTCGCCAGTTGAATGATCGTGGTCTACTACCCAATTCCTTGTAGGTATTACACCGGCCTTTCTGCCACAGAGAGGACATTCCTTTGGGATATTCTGGCGTTTCCAGGTGTTCAGCTCCTTTCCTGCTTTAAGAATCTTTAATCCAGGGGATACTTTGGTGCCCATAGTTCACCTTCCTCCCGGCGCATCCATAGAAGACGTCCCTGCTCAATGAATTGTTTACGTGCAGTTTCTATACCTGCTTTGTATGTCGCCGATTCATCCCAATGAGTGTAACTGTTCTCAGACCAGAAAGACTTATAACAGAACCACACACGTTCATGTAACTCTTTCTCTGATTCAGCATCCTTAAGGATATAGAACGCAGTCTTCGGTCCACAAGGGCCTCTTCTGATATGTGGCCACTCCTCCTTCATATCCTCAGTTACCTTAGGGAGGCCTTTGATCCAATCTGCGTTATCTCCCATTAGCATCTGTGCATAGAAGAACATCATACCAGATCCACGAACCTTACCCTTAGGGTCTATTTCAAGATGACCGTAGTCATCAACCTCAGTGATGTAACCGTTATACATATTATGATGCAACCCTGGATTAATCTGTAAGTCTTTATCACCAGAGGATATAATACTGATTTTACCATTTTTCAGATTCTGTGCTTGCCGGATACCGATTGCATCATCAGCCTCTTCACCGTTGCACATAATTGCGTCCCACTCATCAAGCAGGTGCCGTCGAACTTCAGGCAACCATTTAGGCTGCGGCTTAATACGCTTTCCATCTGCGTCATAGCGATTCCCTTTGTATCTCTGAAGGGTAGCTATTTCATTCCTGAAATTCTTTATCCCTGTGAGATACGCTGTATAGCTATCGGACAAGGATTCATCTATCATCTGTTGCATACGTTCATCGCACCTACGAAGAGCTACATCTAAGGACAGGTCATCAGTACCGAAAGAAGCGAAATATGCTACCATATCAGCATCAATGATGCACTCTCGTCCTTTTACTCTTTCTATAGGAGCGCACTCAGGCATCGAAAAAGCCATTTATGTACACCTCGTATCTTTCTTCTAATATAGACTCAGGGTCGTAGTCTGCTTCTCTATCTGCGCCAGACTCAGCCATTTCTATATAGAATTCCTCTTCTATTGTGTAATACCACTCCAAGAATGGCAGGTAATTCATCTTAATCTACCGGAAGATCATCAGTTTCTGCGGGCTTATTACTCTGTTCCGGCGCAGGATTATCTTCTGTCCCTTCTTCTTCGTTCCCTTCAGGATAATCAACCAGCATCAACTGAGTAGGTGATCCTTCATAATTCACAGCCTTCTTAATTGTGTCCTTCAAATAATCAGGCAGAAGATCCCAAGACTCTTTAGTAGGTTCATCCCAATCGAACATAGGACAGTACTCCCCCTTTGCCTCAGGGACAGGTACCTCTTCCACTTTCTTTGTCACAGGGTTCTTGAAGGCGGTCTTCTGGATTCCATCAGGCTTCATATTAGCGTACACAGGGAGCGATCCATCTTCTCTCGCCTTCTTACCTACCCTGTTCGTTACACTGATCAGGAAACCTTCCCCAACGAACTCATGAAGAGATTTGTAATCGGTACCCAAGGCAGCGTTCATAGCGTTCTTGTATTTCATGAACTTTGAACGATCCGCGTACGTCTTACTGATCTTATTCTGCGCCAAGGCATCAGTCACAGGCAGCTTGTTAATGAACTCTCCGTCTTCACCGAACGGGATAGACGTCTTGATACAAAGTGGTTCGATGTCGTAATCGCAATCAGGGAACTCAAAGATCAAATGGATCAAAAGCTCAGGTGGCTTAGGTTTACCTTTATTCTTACCTGATTCATACACCTGCGGCTTCTTTTTAAAGACCGGGGTATGCTTTCCGAGCTCAATGTAAGACACCAGACGTGCAGGGTGGGCTCCCTCTTCGATGTACTTAGTTTCAGGGTCGTACCCACCTGTTCCTTCGTTCTCTTCTAGTTTTTTATCGTCTACGTATACAGCCATGTTTCCTCCTTAATATGCTCGTTCGATTATACGTCCGTCTTTATCAGTCTGCAATACTTCATGATTAGCGAATCTGTTCCTAGTGAATGTACCATCAGGGTTAATACTCAAGACGAACTTATCGTCTACCATGACTGCACCACCGATCATTTTTACATCAGCAGAAGACTGCACAGTAACCCTTACTTTCCTCTTAAAATCCATTCTTTACTCCTCTCTTTTATAGTAACATCCGTATCAAGGATATTATCACCGTAATCCACATCTACAGGAAAAGGCGTATCCCAATTAACATCAGTGTACGTCTCGTTGAAATACGGACATACATCTTCCAGAAGACCTGCGATCATTGGTAAGTACTTCTCTGCTACCTCTTGATTAATTGTATCAGCGTATATTGAATCATGCACAGTATTAATCAATAAGATAATATCAGTTAAGTCCCGAGTAACCAAAGCTCTCCAAACTCTACCGGCCTGCACTTGCATAACTTCACCGCCGAGCCCCTGCGAAGGATAGTTCTTCATCTGAGTCGGGGAGAACGCTGTATGAATCCCTTGGTCCTTTTTCCATCCTGGGGAATCTATTTCCATAAACGAGTAAATAGTACCAGTAGGACTCCTGTAATAACCAATAGCTTTCTGATAACCTTCGTCAGTTCTAAGAGTAGTAGGTTTCCTAGTCTTTCCAACGGACTCCGCCACTTCATCATCAAAAGCGTACATCTTAGGGTACTTAAGTTTCCGTGCTTTGATAGCAGCTTCAACGACATCAGCAGGTAAACCAGATTGCTCCGATAGGTGCGTTACACCAGCACCATAGGTTTCACCGAACGTAAGGGGTTTGATGTCTTGACGATTCTGTACCCATTCAGGATCACCTTCTACCTTAGCTTTCTGATAAACGAATTCATAGTCTACACCACGGGCGAACGCGACCCACTCGCAATGGAAGCATTTCTTGTCGATCAATGCCTGGAGTAATTCCTCATCCCCGGATAATACACCCTTGCACACTACTTCCAACTGAGCGTAGTCTATCTCAACTACTTTACCTTCCGGGAACCGTGATACAAATGTCTTTTTTATCTTAGACTTACCCTTCTTGGGAATATTCTGTAGGTTCGGTTTAGAGGAGCTAAGTCTAGATGTAACAGTAATCGAGTGATTCAATTGCCCATGGACGCATCCATCAGGTTGGATATTAGTGAGCATCCCTGTCCACTTACCCTTACTGAATCTCTTGTAATAAGTTCCTAGATCCTTAAGCATACCCTTCAGGTATAACAGATTCTCTACTAACTTAACCCCCTGAGTTTCAGCTATCTCAGTGAGCACATCTTCTGCTGTACTCCAATAACCATCCACAGATGACTTCCATTTATCCTTCGGTTCAGCCATACCTGGTAAGGTGTAATAGAACGGGGCCTGTTTAGTCTTAGGGCCTCTTTCTGTATCAGGTATAGTTATGTTCTTAGTCTTGATCTCCCCCTTGCGTTTACCTGATTTATACACAACAGGATCTCCGTTTTTATCTCGGACAACCTCTTTGATAGTCTTTTTGTAGTACTGTTTATGCCCTTCTGCGTCAAGACTATACGTAGTTCCTGTGTACTTTAAGTCACCACCAAAGATTAACGCAGATACGTTCCTCCAAGAGGCCCAATTGAATATACATCCTATAGGTAACTCAGGGATATATTGCTCCAGGATCTCTTCTTGTCCTTTAATGGACTCTTCCAGTTCCCGCCTCTGTTCCTGTGCTACTTCCTGATCAACTTTCATCCCGTTGAATTCCATCTCAGTTGTAGCCAGGAGTCCATCCATACGTTGCTGAATAGTAACTACTTGTCCCTGATCCCGGGCCTGTTTGACCTGTTTCAGGAACACTTCCTCAGTTGTCAGTACATCGTACTTCTGATATTCAAGCAGTACATCAGGATCTATGTCTTCTGTTCTTACACCATCTTTCCACAGAGCAGCAACAATATCTAACTTAGCGTAATCACATTTCCTTCGCTGTGCTGTCTCTTTCAGGGTTAGTCCTGTAGTATGCCCACCAAAGAACTGTGCGGATAATAGGTACTCAGCGTACATAGTATCCCACACTTTACCACCACGTTTAAAGAACTCTTTTACCTCAGGATGATCCCAATACCATAACAGATCGAACTTAACGTTATGGCCAACAATGACACTAATGTCACTGAGGTCAGCAAAGGGCAACCCCACATCAGGTCTTCTACCTTTTCTTTCACCGTCAACATCAATAACAGTGTATTCATCAGAATAATCACCTTTCCCTTTCTTCCAGCCTATACTACATAAACCGAACTCAGAGTCCCACCTGTTACCTACCCTACCGTTTGATTCACCATAGGTTGTTTCTATGTCGAACGTTAGGAAATCCATCAGAACACCTTCTGAATCTTTCGCCCTGTTCTCATAGTTCTGCGTTCCTGCATCCACTTAATAAGATTACCACACATCTCATCTAGGTGTACTGTATTCGCTCTTGGGTACATACTCACCCGTGCCCTGAGTTTATCATACAGACTCTGGTAAGTTTTCAATAGTCTCCTGGCCTTCGCTGAGTTCTCAGGAGATTTACTGAACTTTGTTTCTACCCTGTGCATCCTTTTCAGGATCTTTTTGATTTCTTCCATATCCACCTCTTTGTATACAATTGTCTACTTAATTCTTGGGTTCAAGTAGTTCGCTGTCGCAGCATTAAAGATAACCTCTGTGCGGCAATCAGCGAACGCCCCAGGCAATGGTTCTGATTTAGTCTTAGGGAAGTACATGAATCTACTCTTCTCGAATCCTTGCCGTGGATCAGTTCCTATAGTCAAGATAGCATCACAGGCCCCTTGTTTACCAGTCTTAGAATCCTTCAGAGCTGAGTCTGGTATCCATTGGGTATCTGCTCCCTCTACTGATACTTGGGACGTAGGTAACGACAAAAAGTCATAGATCACAGAAGACTCTCTGGCCCACTGGTACAGCATTTCTAACCTCTGATCAGTACGGTCTACTCCTTTCACGCCTGTGAATCCTTGGATGTTATCCAGCATATCGAATATAACCACCGACGGTCTCACATCATCAATAATCCTTTCAAGGTACTTATGATCTTTCCCATGAATATCATAGATCTGGAGCATATTATGTCCGCCTATAACTTTGATGAATTCTTGTTCTGCTGTATCAAAACCCATATCAGCTATCTGTTCAATGTTCTTCCTTAACGCTGCCCTGAGGCACGTAGCCTTAATAATAATTTTCTTGCCTTCGTTATTGAACCATACAATTGGCCTGCCTGATTCCTTCACGTATCCACTTCGTAAGAATGAAATTGCTTGGTCAGCTAAGAATGAAGTCTTGCCTTTACCTGGGCGTGCTGCAACCAGGACTTGCTTCCCTGTACGCAGATCAGGCATAGAGTTATTCAAACAATCAAGACTCCAGGATAACCCTGCACCTTTAGTTGATTCACAAATGATTTCCTTAACTGATGCTGTACAATAACCAGTATCCACATCTTTACGTACATCAGATTCATAATCTGCGACAGCCTGTCTCACACTCTCATACAGGTCTATCTCTTCACCTAATGCGTAACTATTCTGAATACCTTCTAACTCTTTATTGAACTCAAGTAATCTTAATGACCTTATAATAGTTTTAGAAGTATCAGGATCAGGGGATTCTTGCATCATCTTGATGATACTCATGTATAACTCGTGTTCATCATCGGTGAACTCATTATCCAAAAAGAACTGTGTGCTGAATACTTCAGTATCCATAACAGGGGAATCATTACTACGCCAGTATTTATTACAGGCGTCTAATAATATCCTTACCTCTTTGTCGAATCTATCTAACGGGGTACAAGACCATAACTTTTCCCAATTCTTACGTTTAGTGAATAACTGAAGTAATGTCTTATTCACTAGATACATTATTTTTTATTATCCCTGACCTCTGATAAGAAGTCCCTGTTACCGTTAATGAACTCATTAATGAACCAGAGGCGTACTTCGTACAAATAAGATAACATCTTGTTGTTATCCTGAATTTTCCCTCTCCCTGTTTCATAAAACGATGTACCTTCACAATCAGAACGAGAATGAATAGCTATTGGGCAACGACAAAAATAATCATCTGTGTAGCTCTCCTGCTCAATTATATCCCAATGTAAATTACACAAGGGGCATTTTTTGGGGGTCCATTTATCGTACACCCTCTTCTTCCAGATACGAATAGATGCGTCTATCTGCTCTAAGATGTGTTTATTATCCATAAAATTTCTCCTGTATTTCTGAGTTAGTTAAATATTTAGGGTCTTTATCAGATGTAATAATAATCACCTCAGAAAAAATCCTGAGTCTATTCACTGCATCTATTACGCCCTGTCTCCCACCTTTGTCTGGATCTAACCATAGATATATTCGTTCATATTTCCTTAAAGTATTCAATTGTGAAGTATCAAGAGAAGTACCAAGCAGGGCGTACGCCTTGACTATTTCCCCACAGCGTCCTGCGGATAGGATATCTTCACATACAACACAGGAACTTTCATCCGTGTGCGGACGTGACTCCCACATAACACCCTGATCGGTACTCTCAAGATACTTCGGCTCTAACCATTCTTCTACTGATCTTGCTATGTATCCTGAGTACACACCCCTGTAATAAACAGGCAGAATAACCCTACACAAGTCCTCAGAATAACCTATATCATAGTGCCGGATAATACAAGAAGTCCATCCTGCTTTCCCTAGCCACGCCAGACCAGCTTCAGGCAACGTTTGAGAAAAGTCCGGCGGTAACTCATGCGAGTTCTTCGCCCTTGCTTCCCGATAAGCCTTGAACGCTGCTGTACGTCTTGCCCTTTCTGCGGGAGAATTCAGGACAGAATCGAACCTGTACTCCCGGCACTTGAAACAATAGAACTTGAACCCCTCTATAGAATTCTCTATACGAAGACAAGCACTATTGGAACACCCTTTATGAGGAACTTTACGGACACACCCAACCTGTAACTTAGAGGTTACATCAATATAATCCCCTGGGTAAATATCCATAAAACCTCCTAAGTGTATACAATTGTCTACAAGAATACTACGTAATCATCAAGGATTTTTGTATGGTCCCCTCTTGGTTTAGTATTATGGGGGATAGGGATCTTTTCCTCACTGTATTCAGCAGTGTGTAAATCGAAGGCGTAATAAGCTCCTAGGAAACCCATAATAACCTGCTCCTGCCCTTTCCTGAGTGCTAGTACAGCACATCTAGAAAGAACGACCAAGTCATCAGAGATCACACAGTACGCCTGTTCGTACTTATCTTCCCACTGTCCATCACACGGAATTACTACGCCGGAGAAGCCTACAGTATCAATGAGCTCATTAATTAAATCAGCGGAACGTCTGGCGTTCTCCGTTGAATCACAGTCTGATAGGTGCGCTGAAAATATACATACATTTTTTTGATTCATTACGCTAAGAATCATGATCTACTCTCCTCTTCTTTTTGTTTGCAGTATTTATAAGAATCCGCTGAGTCTTTATCGAATCTATGGTATTCATTCCATGAATTCCCATCCATCCGCGGTAGATACAAAGAAGCGGTTTTCTTAGTCTTTGATCTTATGATACTCTCAGCCTTAACCTGTACAATTGCCCCACGGTAGAAATGATCCGGATGCTCTCTATCTGTATCACACCTAAGGTTCACCCAAGTACTAAGGAGTCCATCAGATGATTCACATAGTACAGACCCGATTAACTCAGGGTCTTTTGAATGTTCTTTGGTGTCTACGATTATGAGATCAACAGTGAACTCATTTTTAATCTTCACGTTGTACCAGGGTTTACCGTTCTTGAATAAACCTGATCTATCCTTACAGATCACCCCTTCTTTACCACGTTTAATTAACTCCTGGGCGTACATTCTAGCCGTGGGGAGATCATAAAGAACTATCTCATTCACTCTTGTACACTGAGGATTCTCGAAGGCAATTAAGTCGGACCATCTAACGGATTCAGGTGTATTAGGCCAGTTATCATCAACGAAGTCAAGAATAACTGATCTTAGGCTCTGATCAATAGAACCCCCAACCTTACCATTTTTGACTTGTTTATTAATCAGACCGTTACCTGTCTTACGGTCAAGAAGCTCTTCTGCTTCTGTGTCATAAACGAATAACTCATGATGCACCATTCCATTGAACCCAAGGACGAAAGGCAAGCCCTTTAAGAACATTGGGAAATACTGAGTAATATCCTGGCCTTGTCTCGTGTGCATACTAATTGACTCTCCGTTCTTGTAATCAACCAAGAGAGCTAAACCATCTTCTTTATCTTGCACAGCTACACCATCGGACCACGGGAGTCTTTCAAGATTCTCAGGGGTACCTGGAACAGCGCCCATGTATCTCTGAGTCCTGATTAATCCAGGCCATGCTTTGTTCACGGTGGACTTACCGATCTTTGCAGGGTTCTTCCTGGCAATGATCCATTTGCACACTTCTTGTAACTCAAGCGTACAAGCACTGATAAGATGCTTCCAGGAATCCTTTAAGGCGTTCCCGCGGACACCAGAAGAAAGGATACGTTGAATACACTCCAAAAGATGCTCTTCAAAGTGGACCCCGGTAGCCGCACAAGGTTCAGGTTCCGGTAACTTCTTGATGAAAAACATCACAGACGGGCAGAGCATAAGCCGGAATAACTCCTTGGTTGTTTCATCCTGGCCTTTCAGTAACTCAATAGTATCTGCCTGGCTTAGTCCCATAGATTTATTGATAATACTATAAAGATTCAAGATACTCCTCCCATTCGCCACTCAGGTTACTCCACGTATCATGACCTTCGGGAGTCTTACTCCAAACGAAAGCCCCAAGGATATACACATCTTTATTCGTATCACGATAACTACTCCACGACCCTGAATCTTTCGCCAGGTTACGCATGAACGTCGTATAAGCATTATTCCGGACGAGGAACTTAATGAACTCTTTATCAATATCATCACCGTAAACCGGCTTTACTTCAGGAGTGAATCCTGTTCGT
>Ga0102941_1000430_pt1 | contig 19416 bp, 14 predicted proteins | sample SalPonR2_C_D2_MG_FD_79281 | JGI IMG/M metagenome (GOLD analysis project Ga0102941, IMG submission 79281) | Salt pond soil microbial communities from South San Francisco under conditions of wetland restoration - Salt Pond MetaG R2_C_D2_MG | ecosystem: Environmental > Aquatic > Marine > Intertidal... | reverse complement strand
GGCCAGTATCTCCGTGGGAGCCATCAAGGCCGACTGGTATCCATTGTCGGCAGCGATGAAAGCTATCATAAGCGCAACCAGTGTTTTTCCGCTACCCACATCGCCCTGTAAAAGCCGGTTCATTTGCAGGCCGCTTTTCATGTCGTGCCGCATCTCTTTTATAACCTTCTTTTGGGCATTGGTGAGTTCAAAGGGTAAATGTTTCTTGTAGAAAGTATTCAAATAATGACCAACCTTATGGAAAACAATGCCCTTGATGGCATTATCACGTTTAATTTTCGATTTTAGAATAAATAGCTGAATAAAAAAAAGCTCATCAAATTTAAGCCGGAAACGTGCCTGCTCCAGTGTTTTCATGTTTTGCGGAAAGTGTACATGTTGCAGCGCATTATATAAATGCATCAGGTTGTACTTTTTTCGGAATTCTTCGGGATAGTGATCTCTGATAACCGGCTTGAGTTCCTGTAGCAATTCCCTTGTGAGTTTTTGTATTACACGGGCATTTATGCGAAATTTTTTTATTTTTTCGGTTAAGGGATACACCGGCGTGAATGGAGCAGCTGTTTTAGTTAAAAAAGTTTGTAAAGTCTCAAATTCGGGATGTGTAAAATTTAACCGGTTGTTGAAAAGCGATGGCTTACCAAATAGCACATAATCGACACCCGGCTTGATTTGTTCGCTGATATATTTTAAACCTTTAAACCAAACGCACTCTACAGTTCCGGTGTTGTCGGTAAAACGGGCTGTTAACCGCTTTTTATTACCGGTTCCCAATAATTCGCTGCGGGTAAATCGCCCTTTTACCTGAACCTGTGTCGGGGTTGCTGACAACTCGCTGATGGTATAAAATTTACTACGATCCACATACCGGAATGGATAGTAATGCAAAAGGTCCTCAAATGTAGTCAGGTTGAGTTCCTCTTCGAATAATTCTGCGCGTTTTTCACCAACACCTTTAAGAAACTGTAAGGGTGTTGTTAGGTTTTTACCGGTCATAAGAGGTGTTTCCTGCAAACCTACATAAATTTTTTTATCGGGAAAAGTATGTCCCTGAATCATCTAATCCATACAAAAACATAAATTAATCATTTCTGTATTTTTTCTTTATCACGTCTTTCAGGGCTTTTTTTGTGGCTTTCCGGGTAGATTTTTTCTGGCTTTTAATTGCTTTCTTTTGCGCTGCAATAGCCTCCGTTATTTCCTCATGCAGATTAAGTAATTCTGTGGTTTTTTCGTGAATTTCTGACTGACTTTCAAATAATTTATTAGAATTCTGAGCCAGAACTTCCACAGTTTTCTTTCTAATTTGATATAGCAATATGAAAACTGTAATTAGCAATAAAATTGCCAGCGATAACAAAAAATAGAGTCTCAGCGAGCTTTCACGATATTGAGTACGTGTGGTGTTTAGTTCGTTTTTTAATGCCGCAATGCGCTCTGCTTGCTGCTCAAATCCACTATTTTGATTTTGTTGCACTTTGATTGTTTCTGACAGTATTAAATTTGTACTGGAGTCAGCATTTTTAATAAGCTGTTGGGTGTTTCGGTCGAGCCGGTTATAAAGCCTGTTAAACCTATTCTGTAGTATGGTGATTTCTTGCTGTATTTGTTCTATCTTTAGCTTAGTCAGACTGTCATTGTTTTGAGCAGATGTCTCATTTACGCAATGACCTAACAGAAAAAGCAGTAGCAGAATTGATAATATGTTTTGCCTAAGGAAGTTCATAACAAAAGAATATGTTTTCTTATTATTTGTGTAAAGTTATTGAATTTTAATAGATTTTTGAATTAAAAGTCAACTCAGATATAAATTAAGCGGTATATTTTGTATAAATTTACTATTTTAGATAGCAATTTGATACAAAAGATTGGTTATGCGCTTGTTATTACTGATTTTCTGCCTTTTACTTACAGCCCAATTACTAAAGAGCCAGGTAAATCCATTGGTCTCAGATTCTTTAGAAGAGGTGGTCATAGGTTCAAAAGCAGAAACAAAGCTGGTGCATAAAAAACTTCAAGCAGGCACGACAACTGTTTACAAGGGAATTAAATCAATTGTGCCCGGTAAAACAAGAGTTGAATCCGGCGGCATTTTACGATCCACACATCCTCCGTTAGAATTTCAATATAAAGAAATTAAACCATCGTCATTTACTGACAGGGTCAATGTTAAAGATCCGCCTGTTTATCCAATATCATTTATTACAAACGATACGGCTGAAACCATTAAAAAAGGTGAAGTGCTTAAAAAACAAGCATCATTGCCCGAATTAGTTGATGCCGGTAAAGCCCTGTATCGTGAGAATATTGTGGCCAATATTAAGTATGTCGATATTGCACAGGGGCTGTTTTCTTCCTATATCATGTCATTAGCCAGAGATGATAAAGGCATGGTTTGGATGGGGACTTATGGAGCCGGATTAGTCGGCTACAATGGACGTTCTTTTGTCAGATACGGTATAGAGCAAGGGTTACCTGGGAAAAAAGTAATGAGTGTTCTATATGATCGTAAAGGCCGATTGTGGTTAGGTACCTTTAATAACGGGGCGGTTTGTTTTGATGGTAGGTATTTTTATTATTTTAATGAGGAAACAGGCCTACCCGGCAGCAAAGTAATGTCATTGGTCGAAGACCAGAAAGGAAATATCTGGATAGGTACAAATAACGGTATTGCGCAATTTAATGATAAGGAACTAAAAGTCTATTCTAAAGATCAGGGACTAAATTGCAGACAGGTATATGATTTATGTGAAGATGCACAAGGCAATATATGGATTGGTACATTTAATAGCGGCGTTATCCGCTGGGACGGAACCACCTTTAAGCATATAACTGTGCAGAATGGATTACCAACAAATGCCATATGGGCTGTAAATTATGATGTTAATAATACCATATGGTTTGGTACTTATGGCGAAGGAGCCATTCGGTTCGATGGTGAAAAATTTTATCAGTATACTTATCCGCAAGGCTTCCCAAATTCCGAAATACTCTCTATGAGTCGCGATGACCAGGGAAATCTATGGATTGGTACTGATGGAAATGGTATTGTACAATATGATGGTCATTCTTTTAAGAATATTAGTTCTGAACACGGGCTTACAAATGATATGATTTGGGATGTATTGAATGATCCATCCGGAATTTATTGGATTGCTTCCTATGGTGGTGGCCTTATGAAATATGATGGAGGGGTTTTTAATTATATGTCTGAAATACAGGGGTTACCGGGTAAAATAATTTTATCATTCTATGAAGATGTTAAAGAGAATATGTGGATGGGTAGTTGGGGAGATGGTTTGATAAAATACGATGGAGAACATTTCTATAACTGGAAAAAATCACATGGCCTTGTCGATAATACCATTTGGGCCATTGAACCAGACCTGTCGGGTAATCTATGGCTAGGTACAGATGGGGGAGGCTTAAATAAATTAGAGGGAGACAAAGTATATGAAATCACCACTAAGCAAGGCCTCACGCACGACGAGGTTACGGCCCTGTATCAGGATTCATCAGGTACCTTGTGGATTGGTACTTATGATGGTTTGAACAGCTTAAAAGGCAATAAAATTACCAGATATCAGACCAAACAGGGACTACAAATAAAAGAGATTAGGGATATAACGCCAGATCGCCACGGTAATTTATGGTTGGCCTCAAGCGACCGGGGTATTGCAGTTTTCACCGGAAATCGATTCTATCATTTTACAATGTCAGATAGTTTAAGCAACAATTCTACTTATCGGATATATGTGGGCAAAAATGGTCATCTATGGATTACAAGTAACAATAAAATTAATATTCTTCACCGGGATTTTATTCGTGCGCTAAATAAACACAGTCAGGAAGAAAAACCTGAATCCTCAGAGGATCTTTATAATGCATTCAAAGCCAGTTTGCTGCAACTTGGAAAAGACGATGGTCTGGCTTCAAATATAGTTCAAAATATTGTATTTCATCCCAATGGCGATATATGGCTTGGAACAGAAAATGGTGTCAGTAAATTAACCAACGCAACTAAAGACCGCACATATGCGAAAGGATTGTCCATATTTGATGACCAATATGATGTGGAAAATTTTACTTATAATGAAGGATTTATTGGGGGCGATGTGTTCTCCAATAATTCCTCAGGTATTGACCATAATAATAATTTGTGGTGGGGAACAGGTAAAATGCTTATTTCTTACAATCCTCAAATACAACGACCCGATACCATAAGGCCATCTATAGAATTAACAAGCTTGCAGCTTTTTTATGAGAAGGTAAACTGGTTAAATACCAACTTAACAAATGGCCTCGACAATACAGTTCAGGAAGAATTAAATGTAGGAAAAGGTGCTTCAATTGATTATTCAGGCATTAGCGCCTGGAATCATTTACCGGAAGATTTAAAACTCAGCCATGAACTAAACCATCTTACCTTTATTTTCTCGGGGCTGGCCTGGAAAAATCCCGAGAAGCTTCAATACCGGTTTATGCTTGAAGGTTATGATAAGAACTGGAATCCGCTCACAAGCCAAAACAAATCTACCTATAGCAATTTGCCGCCAGGAGCGTATGTTTTTAAAGTTAGTGCTTTGAGTAGTGCTGGTCTATGGAGCAATGAAGTTCATTTTCAGTTTGTAATATTACCACCCTGGTGGAAAACAACATGGTTCAAAATTGTTTTTGTTGTTTTTGTACTATTAATTGTTTTTGGAATTTACCAATGGAGAATAGCCAGTTTTAAGCACCGGCAGCGGGAATTAGAAAAAACTGTATCGGAGCGCACATCTGAAATATCAGAAAAAAATGAAGAGTTACTTCAGCAGAAGGAAGAAATTTTGGCGCAGCGCAATGAGATTGTGATACAAAAAGATAAATTAGAGATAATACACAAGGATTTAACGGAGAGTATTGAGTATGCCAAATTTATACAATATAACATGTTCCCTGAACCCAGAATGCTCTCAGAAGCTTTTGATGATCATTTCTTACTCTTTTATCCCCGTGATCGTGTTAGCGGAGATTTTTATTGGTGGGCAAAAATAAATAATCAGGTTGTTGTTGCTGTTGCAGACTGCACCGGCCATGGCGTACCTGGTGCATTAATGAGTATGCTGGGTATATCATTTTTGCGCGAAATTGTTCTCAAGGAAAAGTACATGGAGCCAGCCGTTATCTTAAATAATTTACGGCAAGAAGTTATTACTGCCTTAGACCAGAAAATGGCCCCGGGCGAACAAAAAGATGGTCTTGATATCGCATTGGTCAAGATTGATTTATTAAACAATCAGATGATATTTTCAGGTGCCCGAAATCCCCTTTATTTAATTCGTGAAAACAAGCTGTTTGAATATAAGGCAGATAAAGCCCCAATTTCTGTGTATCCAAAAATGAAAGATTTTACACAAACAACAGTTAACTTAGAAAAAGGAGACCAAATTTATATCTTTACCGATGGATATGCAGATCAGTTTGGAGGCAATAATGCCATTAAATTTAAACGGAACAGGTTTAAAAAGTTACTTCTTGCTCATTCCAGTGAAAAAATGCCAATCCAACTAGAAAAATTAAAGGAAAGTTTTTATCAATGGAAAGGAAATCACGAACAAATTGATGATATCACAGTTTTAGGATTGAGAATTTAATTTTATAACTCTTAACGTTCATGAGCAAAGCAAAATTTGGTACTGCTCCGGTCTTTTTTACTGCGATCAGCACAATTCTTGGGGCTATATTATTTTTAAGATTTGGATATGCCATTGGCACAGTAGGTTTTTGGGGCGTGATTTTTATCATTTTAATTGGCCATATGGTCACCATTCCAACTGCACTGGCTATATCCGAAATTGCTACCAATAAACGTGTTCAGGGAGGAGGAGAGTATTTTATCATCAGTCGGTCCTTCGGCCTTAATATTGGAGCAACAATCGGCATGGCGCTTTTTCTTAGTCAGGCTATTAGCGTTGCCTTTTATGTGATAGCTTTTACTGAAGCATTTTCCCCGGTTTTTGAATGGATTAAAGAAAATTATGGTATTAATTTGCCCAGGCAGGCTTTTTCTGTACCAGCCATGTTACTGCTTTCTTTCCTGATTTTGAAAAAAGGAGCTAATATGGGAGTAAAAGCCTTGTATGTAGTGGTAGCTGTATTATTTGTGGCCCTTGCACTTATTTTTGCCGGTGCCCCTCAGGGTGGCGAAACCAGTTATTTTAGTGAGAACCTTGCCCTGCGTAATAGTTCCGATTTTTTTGTAGTGTTTGCCATTATTTTCCCGGCATTTACTGGTATGACAGCAGGAGTTGGCCTTTCAGGCGACCTTCGAAACCCGGGAAAAAGTATTCCACTTGGTACTGTTGCTGCTACTATAAGTGGCATTGTAATTTATATATTTTTAGCCTGGAAAATGGCCAGCTCTGTACCCGCTGAAGGTTTGGTGAATGATCAGCTTATAATGGCTCAAATTGCTCCCTATGGATTTATTATGATACCATTGGGGCTTGCTGCTTCTACTATATCCTCAGCACTTGGCTCGGTTATGGTAGCTCCGCGTACACTTCAGGCTCTTTCCGGCGATCATTCCTTACCATGGAGCCGAGCCAACGGTATATTGTCTGCTACCCGTAAAAAAGATGGGGAGCCTTTTAATGCATCGCTTGTAACCTGCATAATCGCAATGGTGTTTGTCATATTGGGCGATGTGGATATTGTGGCTCAAATTATTACCATGTTTTTCATGGTTACCTATGGTTCTCTTTCATTAATATCATTCTTGAATCATTTTGGTTCAGCTCCATCTTATAGGCCATCATTCAAAAGCCGATGGTATATCTCTTTGGTTGGTTTTATTATGGCAGTGTGGCTCATGTTTAAAATTGATATGCTATATGCACTTGCAGCGGTCATCGCAATTGGGGTGCTTTATGTCTATATTAATAATGTATATAAGCACCGGAGGGGGATGGAAGATATATTTAAAGGAGCATTTTTCCAGCTTAACAGGCGGCTACAGGTTTATATGCAAAAAACCTATAGTTCCAGAAAGAAAACTGAGTGGCGGCCATCTGCCATATGCATTAGCAGTGACTCGTTTAATCGGCAGAAAGCACTTGAATTTATGAACTGGATTGCATGGAAATACGGTTTTGGTACTTATATTCACATGAAAAATGGCTATTTCAGCACTAAACTGGCTCAGGAAGCCCGCAAAGAACTTGAGAAACTGGTTGAAATAATAGACCAAAAGGAGAGTGCTGTGTACGTTGATACCATGATTTCACCTTCATATACTTCTGCTGTTGCACAAGCTATACAGCTGCCCGGTGTTTCCGGGATGGAAAATAATATGGTGGTATTTGAATCACTACGTACAGATGAAGAACATATGCAGGCTATTGTAGAAAATATGCCCCTGGCTAAGGCCGGAGATTTTGATATTTGTCTTTATAGCTCGACTTTGAAACCCGTCAATTTTAAAAATGGAATACATGTTTGGATACGTTCAACCGATGTAGACAATGCCAATGAGATGATCTTATTAAGCTATATAATTTCAGCACATCCAGCATGGGAAAAAGCCGGTATAAGTATTTTTAATATTGCCCAGCATGGCCAGAAGGAGGAAGCAAGAAAAGCACTATTGGAAATTGTGGAGGCAGGAAGATTACCTATATCAGCAAAAAATATCGAAAGTGTTGAAGTTGGAGAAGACCAAACTCAACGGTCTGTTATTGAGGCAAAATCTGCCGACGCAGGACTGGTTATTATAGGTTTCCTGGAAGAACAGGTAAAACACGATGGAAAGTCAATATTTATGGGATATGATGCCATGGGTGATATTTTATTTGTTAATTCGCGTAATGAAAAAACCATTGTAGAATAAAAATTGAAAACTATGCCTACTGTTTGGATAACTGACAAACAAGAACAAGAAGATATTATTCGTAATTGCGACAGCTGTGCAATGTCTATGGTCGATACAAATGGCGACCCTTATGTGGTAATGATGAATTATGGTTATGAGGATGACGTAATATATTTCCACGGGGATCCGAACGGAAGAAAAATGGATATTTTAAAAGAAAATCCGAAAATTTGCATCACCATGAGTACTGAGCACAGTATTTATTACCAAAACGAAAAAGTAGCCTGCTCATATGGCATGAATTATAAAAGCATAATTGCCGACGGAAAAGTTGAGTTTGTTGAAGATTATGATGAAAAAGTAAAAGCACTTAACCTGATTATGGCCCAATATGTAGATGGAGAATTTGGCTATAATTCCCCGGCCGTTAAGCAGGTTGCAGTTTTTAAAGTGAAATTAAATAATCTGAAAGCAAAAAACTTCGGACGATTTGTACGTTAATTCGTAAAAAACGCATAATTTTTGTTTCCCCTGTCAAATTAAAGAGAATTTAGCTCATGTAATCATTAAACTTATGAGAATTAGTAAACTTATTCCGGCTTTGCTGGCTATTGTGATTATTTTTGGTAGTTGCCAGAGTGGTCCACAATCCAATGAAAGTCAATCAGCAAAATATGTGTTTTATTTTATTGGAGATGGTGTTTCATTGCCCCAGCTCAGTTTAACAGAAGCATATTTAGCCCAGAAATCAGGTCAGAAAGGAATGAAGCAATTAAATCAGAGTCAGCTCGAAGCTCACGGTTGGTTTTATACATATGCCGATAACCGCTTTATTACAGGATCTGCTGCTGCCGGTACCGCGCTTTCTACAGGACATAAAACTTCGATCAATACAATTGCCAAATCGGCAGATCGTACTCAAAACTATAAGTCAATAGCTTATAAAGCCAAAGAAGCAGGTATGAAAGTAGGCATTATCTCTACAGTATCGATCAACCATGCCACGCCGGCTGCCTTTTATGCAAACGCAAACGAACGTAACTCGTATTATGAAATTGCCGATCAAATGTTTGCAAGTGGGTTTGATTTATTTGCGGGAGGTGGAATTAAAGACTCAAAGGGTGAGCAGGAAGATCTGCCGGACCTCTATGAGAAAAAGACGAAATTGAAAATTTTACAAAATAATGCGGCTTTCTTAAATGCTGAACCCGGTAGTTTGCCCCTCTACTTTTCGCATGAGCGTTTACAGAGTGGAGCAGCCATGCCTTTTGCAATTGATATGAATGAATTCGATGTTACACTGCAAGAGGTAACAAGAAAGAGCATTGAGCTTTTAAACAACCCTGAGGGTTTTTTCATGATGATTGAAGGCGGAAAGATTGACTGGGCTTGCCATGCTAACGACGCAGCGGCCACTATTTCTGGTATGGTCGACTTTGATAATGCGGTTGGTCAAGCGCTTCACTTTGCCGAAAAGCACCCGGACGAAACATTGATTGTTGTACTTGGAGATCACGAGACTGGTGGTTTAACCCTGGGTAATGATGATATGCATTATGAAACAAACTTTACTATATTACAACATCAGAAAATATCTCATGAAGCCCTTGAGCGTGAAATAGAGCAGCTTATTCAGCAGGATGGTACGCTTGAAGAAGCCATGCAATTCATTGATGAAAATCTGGGTTTAGGTAGCCAAATAGAGCTTACCAAAGCTGAACGGCAAAGACTAAAAGAATCATGGAAAGCATCAACTGGCTATTCAGGTCAAAATGTCGAATTACTCTATAGCTCAGTACACGAGTTTCTGTATGAAGCCATAAAAATTCAGAACCGTAAAGCCGGAGTAGGCTGGACCTCCACTTCACACACGGGGCTTCCTGTGGTTGTGCATGCTCATGGAGTAGGGGCCACTCATTTTGATGGAATTCTCGATAACACTGATATTCCCAAACTAATTGAGAAAATCATAAAATAAAAACTAATTTTTTTATCATAAATTATTAAATAAGGCGCGTGGTTAAATCCAATGCGCCTTATTTATTTATTATCAGTCAATTGCTTTTAGTGTATTGATTGTGAGTTGTTTGTATTTATGGTAAGCTGGCTAATTTTAACCCTGTTTTAACATTTATTTTATACCTGTGTCAGGATTTTTTCGTTCTTTAGTCAGAGAATTATACTTAGTGTTTTTTGTATAGTTCCGTTTAGGAAAACAAAAAATCACCGGGACCAATATATAAAACAAAATATATGAAAATGATTGATCATCAAAAAAATATACTTCGCAACCTGCATCATAATCACAATTTATTCATTAAGGAGATAAAAAAATCAATACAGTGGCTATCTGAACAGGAGTTAAAAGATCTGGAGCAGTGGATTTCAAAAGAGCTTGTGCAGGTTTACGATCATGAAGTTCAACGATTATTCAGGATGGCAGTCTAATTACTGCGCCACAAAATGAAACTTAATCTTGCCGCTTTGTTCTCCCTTTTTTCCCCTGGTGAATATGGCATTTTGAGCTGCTTGCAGGGCAGCGTCAGTGAAACACTCATCTGTCGAAGTGCTTGCCTGCTCATCGAGCTGAGCTCTTTTTACAAGGCCATTGGGTAATACAACAATTTTAACCGTAATATCAGCAGATCCCTGGCACAAATAAACCGGCACATCAATATATCGAATTTGACGGTCATCTAAATAAAAAACAATATTCGATGGCCCGGTATAAACCTCTTTTTTTACATTCTGTGGTTTACTTTTTTCTGGAACAGTTATTTCTGGGCCCTCGTCATAAGTGGGTTTATTTGTGATATATTTATCATACTCTTCCTGACCTATTGCATTCTTTCTTACTTGTTGGCGATACGCTTCTTCGGTTTGGTTTTGTTCTAATTTTGTCTGGGTATTATCCTGATCTTCAGGTTCTTCGGATTTATTGACAGCTATGTTTTTTCTTTGCTCCAAAGGCATTTCCTGCTCAAGCATTTCATTAATTGATTTGTCAAGCTCTTCCATTCGTTTTTCTTCTTTGAATGGGTCAGGTGCTTCAAAATCTTGTTCATCAACCAAAACAATAAACTCCTGATGTTTTCTTTTGGCATTCATTTCAAAAGCCAGAAGAGTGGACAACACCACAATGAGTGTGACAAGCGTTGCCAATGCTGCTTTTTGGAATAGCGTAATATCTTTACGGTTCGGTTTCATTACCGCAAAGATAAATAAAGCATGTGAAAGGTGGAAGGGCTAAGCCTCGAAAGCCGATTTAGTTTTTTGCAGAAACCGAATGAGTTGTGGCAGATTGGATATACCATTAAGCTCTTCTTGTTGGTTATGCAGGCTAAAATGCTCCTCCAGGTCAGCGTAGAATTTGTGCCGTTCGGTGGCAAAATCAGGTGATGAAAGAAATCGGAAACCCGATACTTCATCATTGATTAACGCATGCTTTTCGAGTAAAGCATACAATTGCGAAATGACCTGGTTCATAAAGATAAATTTTTCATATAAGTTATGTATAAAAAGAATATTTCCAAAATTTAATTTTTATGATAAACAATTATTAAAATGTTAAAATATCTGCAGGTCAATAAAAAAGGCAGGTCTCAATATGAAACCTGCCTTTAACTGTCAAATATATTTTTTTACATTAAGAAACTCAGTAATATACCAGCACCAACTGCCGATCCGATAACGCCAGAAACGTTTGGCGCCATGGCATGCATTAGCAAGTGGTTTGTAGGATCTTCTTTCACACCCATATTTTGCACAACCCGGGCACTATCAGGCACAGCTGATACTCCAGAGGCTCCAATCATTGGATTTACCGGATTATGGTTAGGGGAGAGCCAATTCATGATTTTGGCAAAAATAAGACCACCCATTGTAGCTATAGCAAATGATGCGGCTCCAAGTCCGAAAATCAATATAGAGTCTTTTGTAAGGAACACATCTGCCTGGGTAGATGCACCTACGGTTAAACCAAGCAAAATTGTAATTGTATCAATTAGTGCATTGCTGGCGGTATTGGCCAGTCGGGCTGTTACCCCGCTCTCTTTTAGGAGGTTGCCAAAGAAAAGCATTCCCAGAAGTGGGAGTGAAGTAGGTGCAATAAATGCTGTAATGAGCAATCCGAATATTGGAAACAATATTTTTTCCAGTCTCGAAACAGCACGTGGCGGCCGCATTTTAATCAGACGTTCACGTTTACTGGTAAAAAGCTTAATTATAGGCGGTTGAATTACTGGTACGAGTGCCATATAGGAATAGGCAGCAATGGCAATCGGTCCGATCAGGTTCTTCACCAGAATGGGGGCCCCACTCGGATCATACCCTATAATGTTGACCCCATTGGCAAGTTTAGATGAGAGAAAAATCGCAGTCGGACCATCAGCACCTCCAATAATACCTATTGCGCCTGCTTCTGCAGGGGCAAAACCCAGGTAAAGTGCACCAAGGAAAGTGATAAATATACCAACCTGGGCTGCAGCGCCAAGTAACATTAGGCGTGGATTCGACATCAGAGATGAAAAATCTGTCATAGCTCCAATGCCAAGGAATATGAGGGGTGGATACCATCCCTGAACTACACCCTGGTACAGATAATTCATAACGCTACCGGGCTCATAAACACCCAGTTGCAGGTTGAAGTCAACAGCCTGAAACATGGGGATATTACCTATGAGAATTCCGGTACCAATAGGGATGAGCAGTAATGGCTCGTAATCATATTTTATGGCAAGAAAGATAAAGAAGAGCCCAATCACGATCATGATTAGATTTCCATGTGTGACATTGGCAAAACCCGAAAACTCATAAAAGTTTATTAATCCGGCTGTTGCCCCTGTATAATTGGTATAAGTTGTATGGTTCATTACCAACTTACCATCTTTTAGGTAGCCTTCACGCGTTCCAAGGTCTACAACTTCATCAGTAGTACGGTAATTTGATGAGCGGTTATTGGGATCTGTATTGCGGTGAAAGTGGGTGATTTTTTTCGGAGTAAAAATCATTACCACTTTATTTCCAACAATCTTCCATTTTCCCGGATACCGGGTTTTAGCCGAATCCATTTCAAAAGATCCATCCGCCTTAAAAGTTAAAAACTTGTATCTTTCGACAGTTTCTACTTCCTCGTTTTTGTCTTCAGCTATTGGACGGGGCAGATAGCCGCCGGCTTTGTTAAGCCATTTTCCATCGAGTAATTGTGCTTTAATATCTTGTTTCTGTGCCTGACCTGATGTAGCACCCAGGAACAAAAACATCAATAGCAGGAGAAATATGTTTTTCATTTTATTATTGGCTTTTTGTTCCCTTATTCCATTTCTAATAAGATGTCATCTTGCAGCACACTATCGCCCTCTTTAACTTTAATATTCGCAATTGTGCCCTCTTTTTCGGCCTGAATATTATTTTCCATTTTCATGGCTTCCATAACCAATAGTGTTTGCCCTTTGATGACAGTATCTCCGGGTTCTACATTAATCTTCATGATGCTACCCGGGAGTGGAGCTTTAACTTTATGCCCCCCGCTCTGAGATTTTTGTAATTTCCCTTCACCAGGTTTTTTAGACACTGGTTTACGAACCAATTTCGGTGTCTTTTTTGATGTGGCAGCCTGCTCAACCTCTACTTTATAGGTTGTTCCATTTACATCGACATCAAGTTGGTTTTCGTCAGTTTCATTGACTGCAATGTCGTATTTCTGACCTTTTATTATGAATTTGAATGTCTTCATTTTGAGTTATTTATCAAAATTTAAGTTTTACGGGTTGATTTTGTACTCCATATATTTTTGAACTCCATGGAGAGTACTTTCTCGACATGTTCTTGATGGTGATGATATTGGATTCTTCATCGTGCATCTCACTGTAGTAAAGATGCACTGCGGCTGCTATTGCAGCACTCTCATCACCAGGAACTGAAAAGTCGTCCTGGTCTGCACATTCATATTTTCCTTCGCGTCTTAACTGGCTGCGAATATTCATATTAATGATTCTGGGCAGTTGCGAAAATACCAGGTAAAGGAGTACCAGCGCAGCAAATACAACCACAATACCTACTAAGGCTACGGTATATCCTCCCTGGCTGGCTACTGATGCAATGATATTCATCATAGTTTCTAGCTTTATAATGGTATATTCGAGTGTTTTTTAGGTGGATTCACAACTTTCTTGGTCGCAAGTAAGTCAAGTCCCCTGCAAATGCGGAAACGCGTATTACGTGGCTCTATAACGTCATCTGTGTAACCTAAAGCAGCTGCTTTGTAAGGGTTAGAAAACTCTTTCTCATACTCTTCCTGTTTTTCAGCCATGAATTTCTCTTTTTCTTCATCGCTTTCAATTTCTTTAAGCTTACGTCCTTCAAGCACTTCAATAGCTCCCTTTGCACCCATTACAGCTATTTCAGCCGATGGCCATGCATAGTTCAAGTCTCCCCTTAATTGCTTGCAGCTCATTACATCGTGTGCACCACCATAAGATTTACGTATAGAAATGGTGATTTTTGGTACAGTGGCTTCGCCATAGGCAAACATAAGTTTTGCTCCATGGATTATAATTCCGCCTGATTCCTGTCCGCTTCCTGGTAAGAAACCTGGAACATCAACCAGTGTGATGATTGGGATATTAAATGCATCAGCAAATCTTACAAATCGGGCTGCTTTGCGTGAGGCGTCAATATCGAGCACGCCTGCCAGGTAATTTGGCTGATTGGCAATAATTGCTACAGGTTGACCGTGGAACTTGGCAAAGCCGGTTATGATGTTTTTAGCATAATTACGATGTACTTCCAGAAACTCGCCGTAATCGGTCAAGGCCTCAATAATATCGATCATATCGTACGGTATGTTTGGATTTTCGGGCACCATGGTATTAAGTGCATCTTCCATACGATCAATGGGATCTGTACATTCTGTAACAATCGGATCTTCAAGATTATTTTGCGGAAGGTATTCGAGCAATTTACGAATTAGCATAAGCCCTTCGTTTTCGCTCTCTACCATAAAATGTGAGACTCCTGATTTTGAGGCGTGTACTTTTGCTCCTCCTAAATCTTCAGTTGTAATGTCTTCCCCGGTTACAGTTTTGACCACTTTTGGACCGGTAACAAACATGTAGGAGTTGTCTTCCGTCATCATGATAAAATCGGTGAGTGCCGGTGAATATACTGCACCACCTGCGCAGGGACCGAATATGGCTGAAATTTGCGGTATTACACCAGAAGCAAGAATATTACGTTCAAAAATTTCTGCATAGCCTGCTAATGATGTCACTCCTTCCTGAATGCGGGCGCCACCAGAATCGTTAATGCCAATAACAGGGGCACCAACCTCCATGGCTTTGTCCATTATTTTACAAATTTTTTGCGCAAACGTTTCCGACAACGAACCGCCAAATACGGTGAAATCTTGCGAGAATACAAATACTTTGCGGTTATCGATTGTACCGTAACCAGTCACAACACCGTCACCAAGTATTTTCTTTTTCTCCATCCCAAAATTTGTGCATCTGTGGGTAACAAACATGTCGAATTCTTCGAAACTACCTTCGTCCAATAGTTCCTCAATTCTTTCGCGGGCGGTTAGTTTTCCTTTTGAATGCTGAGATTCAATTTTTTTCTGACCACCCCCTAAATAGGCTTCTTCACGAAGCTTAATAAGGTTTTTGATTTTATCTTGCGTTGACATTTTAATATATCAGATTGTATGATTAATAGAAATTATTCGCTGCAAAGTTCAGTGAGTACGCCAAAGGTTGATTTTGGATGTAAAAAACCTATATTAAGCCCTTCTGCACCTTTTCGTCCCTCTTTGTCAATCAGTCGAACTCCATTATCTTCAGCATCCTTAAGTGCTTTTTCAACTTCAGGCACTGCAAATGCAATGTGGTGAATACCTTCACCTTTTTTCTCAATGAATTTACCGATAGGTCCTTCAGGATCGGTCGATTCGAGTAATTCGATTTTTGTTTCGCCAACTTTAAAAAATGCTGTTTTTACTTTCTGGTCTTTAACTTCCTCAACAGCATAGCATTCGAGGCCTAAAACTTTTTCGTAGTAAGGGATTGCATCGTCAAGTTTTTTAACTGCGATGCCAATGTGCTCAATATGTGTAGGTTTCATAAAAATTGTATTATGGGTTTGAGTATTATTTTGTGTCTGTAAATTATATTTTAGTCGTTCATTATCACTGCAAAAGTAGTTATACTATAAATGAATAAAAATGATTCAAAACTTGTTATAGAACATCTTTTCATTTTATTTATAAATCAAAGTAACTGTCTGGGTTTTATAGCTTCATAAAGTGCTTTATGAATGCGGGTTCTGATGTCGTCTCTGATCAACTTCCGGTTGCTTGCATCTGGGTAAATCCGGTTACTTAAAAATACATATAAAATTCCACTCTCCGGATCGCACCACAAATAAGTACCTGTAAAACCGCTATGACCGTAGCTTTCAAGGGGTATGCCCCAGAAAGTCGGTCCTAAGTGGCTTTTGCGGTATTCCGGTTTATCAAAACCTATACCGCGGCGATTATCTTGATGTGTAAAGCTGGCGCGGGTGAAAAACTCCACTGTACTTTCACTGAAAAAGCGTTCATCGCCATAGGTGCCTTTATTCAAATATAACTGGCCAATTTTGGCTAAATCATTGGCCGAAGAAAATAAACCTGCATGGCCGCAAATACCACCAAGAATAGCTGCTCCCGGATCGTGAACGTACCCATGTACAAGTTGCTTGCGGAAAATAGTATCCTGTTCAGTAGGTATTGTGTTTCGTAAAGGAAAGTTTTTATGCGGATTAAAAGTAGCAGACATGCATTTCATTGGCTCGTAAAACTTTTTCTCCAGAAAATTTTCAAACTTCATTCCGCTGAGCGTTTCCACTATTTTGTACATGTAGTAATAACCGATATCACTATACTTATAGCCATTGCGCTCTCTTAACGGAAGCGTGTCAAGAATATGAAATAAAGTGTCGACAGCTGCCTGGGATGCAAACAGGTTTTTGGCAACCTCGATACTGTAAGTATCGCTCCTTTTTGTTGTGAAAAATTTGGGTTTATATTTTCCGGTTGAATCGATCATTTGAGTGTAAAACGGATACCAGGCTTTTAAACGAGCCTGATGTGTTAAAACGTTAATGAGCTTGCGAGATCCGGGGTTAGAGCTGTCTGGTAAGGGGAGGTAGTCGCCAATGTGTTTTTGTAAATTCAATTCCTGGTTGCTATAGAAGTACATCAGAGCCGGCATGGTGGCTGCGATTTTAGTTACTGAGGCCAAATCATAAATATCATCGCGGCGTACAGGAAGTTGATTTTTGTAGGTATGATAACCATAGGCTTTATGAAAAAACACATCACCATGTCTGGCAGCCAGCACGACACAGCCCGGTGTTGCATTTGTCAATAAAGCCTCTTCGGCAATAGCATCTACCTTTGCTAATGCGCTTTTTCGGGCATTTACCATATCCGGATGCACATAACCCAATCTGGTCTTTTTTAATTTGAATGCAGTACCGGTTGGATAACCTTCAATACTGACAGGTAATTTTCCTAATGCTTGCTGCCCGCCCATTAAAACCTGGGCTGCATAGTTACGTGTATATTCATTATCGTGATAGGTGATCAGTATTGATTGATAATCTTGCAGGCCCCTCATTTTTTTCAGGGCATAAGGATTACCAAAATATACGAGTGAAGTTTGCTCAGCATTGGCCATACGCTCTATTGCTGATATTATATTGGCATTAATTCCATATTGCCTGTATGGCGAATTACTGGTTTGCTGAACTGCTATAATTGTATTCGCATAGTTGCTTATACTTTTCCTTACGTTGGCTATTTCTTTTTCAGTAGCATTTTTACCAATAAAATACAAATCTGGTTTACAATAATCGTTTAATCTCAGATGAAACATATTGGCCTCTGTTTCACCTATTGTAACAACAGCAAGATTGTTAAGGGATTCGTTGCCAAGCGGTAAATGATTGTTATTGTTCCTGATGCAGGTTGTGGATTCCCTTGCGAACCAGTTGTTCAATTCATTTGTTTTTTCGGAATTCAGATCTTTCAGCAAACCTCTTGTGTCGATAGGTTCAATTTTATCTAAACCAAGCCAGTATTTAGCAGCCAGCACTCTTTTGCATTTTTGGTTGATCAGTGATTCAGATAAGTCACCATCTTTGATGGCTTTTTCTATGGCATGAATTGCTACTTCGGCGTCGGCCGGATAAAGCAGTACATCATTGCCTGCTTTGAGTGCCTCTATTTCAAGCTGACCGGGTGCATAATAATCGGCTACTCCGCGCATATTTAGCGCATCGGTAAATACAAGCCCTTTAAAACCAAGTTTGTTTTTTAATAGCCCGGTAATTGTGGGTTTCGATATACTTGAAGGTCTGTTTTTTCTATTGTCAAGTGCATTTACCTGAAGATGAGCTACCATAATGCCATTTAAGCCAAGTCTGATTAAATGCTTATATGGAAAGAGTTCTACCTCATTTAGTCTTTTTAATTCATGGTTAATAACGGGTAAGCTATGATGTGAATCCGCATCGGTGTCGCCATGACCCGGAAAATGTTTAGCTGTGACCAAAATTCTGCTGTCAATCATACCCTGCATATAGGAATATGATTTACGCAGCACTTTATGTTTATTTTCTCCAAACGAACGACTGTTAATGACAGGATTGTTCGGGTTGTTGTTGACATCCACCACAGGTGCAAAATTTATGTGTACACCCATGCGTCTGCATTGTCTGCCGATTTCGGTTCCCATATCGTATATTAAACCATTATTGTCAGTAGCACCAAGCATCATTTGCCGGGGAAAAGGCTCCACGCTGTCAAGGCGCATTGCTAATCCCCATTCAGCATCCATTGCAACCATAATTGGTGTTTTTGCCAGATCCTGATAGTGATTGGTTTGCAGCGCTTGTCTCACCGGACCTCCCTGAAAAAATATAATACCACCAATATTATATTTTTTTACCAGACGGGTAATTTTACGTCTACTTTTTTCACTGTCGCGCGAACTTGTATTGACCATAATTAATTGGGCTATGCGCTGCTTAAGGGTTAATGATTTGAATACACTGTCAACCCAGTGGTAAGTTGTGTCAATAAAAACGTAATCGCCTTTTTGGATAGGTGCTGATTTGAGTGTCGGAACAGAGAATAGAAACAACAAAAAGATAAGCAGGTAGCGCCTCATAGCTATATTGGTTTAATAAAGCTACAAATTTAACTGCCTTTGCCGACAAATCATAGGGTATTTGAACCGTTTTACCTAAAAATTTGTTAATTTCGGATAAATCTAAATAATTAAAATTATGGTACATTATCGAGTATTAGTTATAGCACTCATATTTGGACTTTTTCAGCAACTAAATGGTCAGGAAGCACGCTTAATGCGTTTCCCTGATTTTCACCAGAATAAGATTGTTTTTACTTATGCAGGTGACCTATATTTGGCTGACCGTGATGGCGGAGTTGCTCGTCGACTCACCAGCCACCCAGGATATGAAATGTTTGCGCGTTTCTCGCCTGATGGATCAAAAATTGCTTT
>Ga0102941_1000421_pt1 | contig 19569 bp, 27 predicted proteins | sample SalPonR2_C_D2_MG_FD_79281 | JGI IMG/M metagenome (GOLD analysis project Ga0102941, IMG submission 79281) | Salt pond soil microbial communities from South San Francisco under conditions of wetland restoration - Salt Pond MetaG R2_C_D2_MG | ecosystem: Environmental > Aquatic > Marine > Intertidal... | reverse complement strand
ATAATTTTGTTTTGCTATCTTTATAAGTATCTGATAATAATTGATAATTAAAGGACTCTATATAACCTTTAACATATTCATATGTGTATTTTTTGTTACCATAACAAATAGGACATCTATAACCTGTTTTAAAATTAGACCATGTTACTTCGTATTCATGACCTTCTGGACACTTTATCAATAATTTTGTTTTGCTATCTTTATAAGTATCTGATAATAATTGATAATTAAAAGACTCTATATACTCCTTAACATATTCATATGACAATTTTTTACCCATCAAAATAAATCCTTTTCAGTAAGAATTTTAAATGTCCAATTTCTCCTCTTACAGAATATCTGTGCAGCTTTCCACTTTGCTGTATTAGTTTTCCAAGTCTTAGCTTCATAAAGTATAGTCTTTGTTGACTTTTTAGCAGTTCTTTTTGGTGGGATAGTCTCTTTATATGGTTTGACCTCTATCAACCACGTTTGAACACCATCATTTGTCATAACCTTTACTAAAAAATCAGGATAATATCTTCTAGTCTTTACCCTTCCATTTATAATAGCATTAGCAGGGTCTTTATATTGTATAAATAATGGTTCACTTTCCCATTGTAATACTTTATTATTCCTATCTAACCATCTACAAAAAGAGAACTCCCATGAACTCCTACAAATAGGGTAACTTTTTCCTTTGTACTTTTCTATATTAGTAGGCTTATATATCCTATGTTTCTTCTTATCAAAATTTGATTTCTGAAAATTCAATTTTTATTTCTCCTAATAATTTACTTTTGATGAAATATCTGTTATAATAAAGCCATGTAAACACGGGGATAATATTACTAGGATCTATTATAATAGAATACATATTATATTAGGATTTATATTATCCATTCTCTTCTCTCTCCATATCAAATAGAATCTTCATATCGTTATCATATTTAACAACATCACTAGATGTTAAAACATCCCTATAAAGATAATCACCAGAAGTAGCCACTGAATGATTACCATATATATCTGTAATGATCTTTTTAATAGCTGGTTCGTTTTTAATAGGTTGAAATAGATATCCTTTAACAGTGAATTGAAAGTCCCATTTTAATAATCTAAAGTTCATTATATCTATATCTGTAGGTGTATCAACATTGAACCCATTATATGTAACTCTTAGTTCCAAAGCATGAGAACCATATTCATTTAAATCATTATCATCTTTACCAGGGGATATATTAAATTCAGGTATATTTATTCTAAGAATAATATGAGGATTAAACCAAGGAAGGATTTGTTCAATAATTTGAATCATATCTATCATATATTTCGAAACAACTTCCAGAGTAAACTGGTAGTCATATGGTATAGGTGTTAGATGCTCAGTTAATATATTTGAGTTTTCGTCTGATATAATTTTTTGAAGGTTATTAACTAGTCTATCTTTGGCAAAATCCATTCCTGTCATTTGAATTGCCATCATGGGAAATACTAGATCTGTTATAGTCAGACCATCTTTGTTTCTTTGAGCTTCTTGAAAGTACCACTGTTTAGATTTTGGTGCGAATGTCAACGGTACTTTGATATATTCATCTATTTCGCCTTGATTATTATATTTGGCTATTTTTATATTATTAAATATATCAAGAGTTTGAACAATGGTTTTCCTCATTATATTGTAGAAGAAATGTTGAGACATATTATTTTACTTTCCATAATTTTTCTGCTTTGTCAAATCCTATCCACTCCCCCTTTTTACCAAACCCTCTTTGAGCCATTTCTTTCTGTGCCAATTTTTTAGCATCGATTTTTCCAAGAGCAACTGGTAATAATATTGATGTATTAACACCATTAAAAAGGAATTCTGGATTATCATCATCTCTGATTTCATTAATAGTGTTCTTTTCACCTGAATATTTTTCTAATTTTTCAATAATCTTGTTCATTTTCATCTCCTCAAAAGTCATTAATTGTTAAATTTTTTGCTTTTCTTTCTTTATATGATTGTTTAACAAAGTGATTTTTCAATTCTTTGTCTAGTTTAAAACGTTCTAATTCGAAGTTATTTATTCTTTGATATAATTATCAGATATATCTATACCGATGTAATCTTTATTTAACATATTATACTCCTGGGTATTACATCACATTATGAAACTTTTATGAAATCACTTGAATATTCTCCCATAGATGATGCTTCTGAGAATATATCAGATAATATTTTATTAGCTATCCCTTTATTTTGATTTAGAAATGCACCTATTTGAAGACTATTTACTATAGATCTATAATATCCAACAAGGTTTTCACCTTTTTTAAACCTTTTATCCCAATCTTTATCTATTTGATTTTTGGGAAATATATAACCAGCATCTTTCCATAATGTTATAATCATATTATTCATATATTCTATGTTATCGACATTTTTTTTAATATCTTGTATTGACATTTGTGGTATATTATACTTTTTAATATACTCCGTTAATGTTTTTTTTCCATGTCTAGCAGCTGAACTCTTATCTATAATTTCACTTGTTATATTGGCAGCTTTTGATATACGAAAACTTCTTATGTTTAAAGATTTATTAGTGTCATCTGTTAATACTGATATTCCTGTATTAAATACCGATGCAGGTTTTTTAACACCTTTAAACTTAACATTTTTTATATCAGATGATTGTTGTATATATTGTATTTTAGGGACTCCTTTTGTTTTCTTTAATGATATACCTACTAAGTCACCCTTTTTTAATGATTTTGATATAAACTGATTGTATTCAATAAGATTATCAAAGTTTGGTATTGATTGTATTTTGGATGCCCATACATCCCCAGGGTTCCATTTATCGGGGTTTAATTTTATACTCTGTTTATGTGATAATACTTTAAATGTATGATAAACATCCCCCATTACACCGTTAGATCTATAATAGGTATAATCACCTTTTAAAAACTTTGAGTTCTTCAAAGTGTTTGTGTTATTAACAACACTTGTAACCCATGATGGAGAAGAGTTAGCAAAATCAAATAAAGGTTGTAAGTTAACATCAACATCACAATATTTATCGTAAGATTTTGTAAACAGATCACCATCCAAGAGTTCCTTTTCTGATATATTTTTATTAGTGATTTGAGTAATACCTAGAGCCACACAATGTAAGGATTCTTGTAAAACTGTTGTTTGTGAAGCTGACTCTTTTATATATTCTTTAAATCTCATCATTTATTATTCCCATTTAGTTAAATATTCATACATATATTTATATAGTTGATTTATCACTTTACTACCTAACTCGAAATTGATAAAATATCTATCTATATCTTTTGTCATTCCCATAGTAGGTCTTTGTAACAATTTTAATGCCTTTTCTGGTGTACCTTCTTTACTCATTAAATCATTTACAATACTATTAGCATATGCCATTATCTCATGTTTATTAGAAAGATATTGTTCTGGATTACTCAAATTCTGGTATCTTGGTTTTATCCTTGAAAAATCAACTCTGTTATACTGATGTCTATGTACTAACTCATGATTTAATATTCTTCTAAATTGTTTTATAAACCATTGCCAGTCATTATAAACTTTATCAAAAAACACATCCTCTGACACAACTATGTTAATATTCTTATTTTTATCTGTGTAAGCATCTATTATTGGTTTGTTTTTATCATTTCCAATTTTAAAGTATATATTTTTTGGATTGAATTTATTATTTAAAAACATCAAAACATCATTTATAGATGTCATATTTAATCTTTTAGGATCAATTTTTTTTATACTATTAATATATGATTTAGAGTCAACAAATATAACAGATTCTTCTATATCATATAAATTACAATATATTGTATCCCACTCATCTCTATCTTTTATATAATGAGAAAAACGCACTTTAATCACATAAAAAATTTTTTATTATTATTTTCTCCATCTCTCTATTATTGATCCATTTATCTTCATTTACTACTAATAGATCTATACCTTTTTGTTTACATTGTTCTTTTTTTATAGCATCATTTATTTTTCTTTTTTCAAAAGAGTGCCAATATATACCATTATATTCAATAGCTTTGTTTTTATCAGGTACCCATACATCTAATTCAAGATATCTATTTGTTAAAGGATTAATTATCTGAGTTCTGTCATTTCTTATTATATCATACCCAAGTGATTCAATGAAATCTTGAATAACCCTTTCTTGTTTGCTGAATATTAATTCATTATAACAAAAAGGGCATCTCTGACCTTGTTTAAAATTATTAAAATTTACCTTATATTCATGATCTTCTGGACATTTAATTTTTAATTTAGTATGAGCATTTTTATAATTATTAGATAATAATTTGTATCCTTTCGATTCAATAAATTCTTTTATATGTTCATATGTTAATGTTATACCACCATTACAAATAGAACATCTTTTATTTTTATGTTTAAAATTACCAAAAGTCACTTCATATTCATGACCTTTATCACATTTTACTTTTATTTTTGAATTCGCGTTTTTATAAGTATTAGATAATAATTGATAACCTTTTAATTCAATAAAATCCTTAACATATGAATATGTTAATGTTGTATCTTTACATATAGGACATCTTCTTCCTTGTTGAAATTTATTGAATTTTACTTCATATTCATGACCTTTGTTGCATTTTACTGATAGTTTTACTTGACCGTTTTTATAAGTATCTGATAATAAAGTATACCCTTCTGATTTAATAAAATTTTTTACATATTCATATGTGTGTTTTTTTGGCATATATTATAATCCAAATATGCCTTTATCTACATCATCATAGTCATCTATATCATCTGATTCATCTTCAATCCATGTATTATCTCCATATTTTATACTAGGATAATCTCTTTCTTCTACACCCGGACCTTCTTCCATTTCATCTTCTATAATTTCAATTTCATCTGTATTATCAGTATGGTGTATATCTCTAGCCTTTTTACCCTCACTAGCGAATCTATATGGTCTAAGAATTAGTTCCCATATATGTTTTTGACCTTGAAATATTCTTTCTTCTGATCCAATATCTACTATTTCATAGTTTCTATTATTCCATGTAGTAGTTATAACATCTCCTACAAATGGTTGTACAATATTACCTGATGGATGATATGTATAAAATGATGATCCTAGATGTTGAGTTAATGTTACTTTTGGTATCATGGCGTATTGTATAACGTCGTCTCCACGAAAACCGAATGAATCTAGGATACTAGCTTCTTCTGTTGGTTCGTATACAAGTTTAGTATCAATTGGTGGAGCGTAATCATTTGTAGCATCCTCGCCATATAATTGATCCATATTTGATAAAGATATATAATATTTTATTGGAAACCCTGCTATCATAGTAAATTCATCTAGTAAACTTTGAAATAATTCAGCCTCACAGTTTTGTTCTTGTGAGAATAAATTCCATAAAGGGGTACCTGGTATTACACATGGATTACATGATACAGGTTGTTTATTGTAATCACCACAATCAGTCATTATTTACCTTTCATAGCATTTTGTAAAGATTTAACGGCACTAGGACCTCTAATAGATAATAAAGTATCAAGATTCTTTTTAAACTCTTTCTCATTTTTTGCTGTTAGAACTGCTTTATATAATGGATCATCCATAAATTCTTTTGGTACATCTTTTAAAGACACCTCATTTATATAATCTTTAAACTTTGACATTATTATCTCCTTATTATTTTTTCATAAAAATAACTACTTGTGGGTTTTCTGGCTCAACTTCATCTTGATCATTAACATAACTAGATATACCATTTTCAATAGCATAAGGTTCACCTGGATGACCATCATTCATAGATTTATCTACTTTAAAACCATATTTGCTATAAAGTCTATATAAAGGCCCGGATATTTTACCATTTTCTCTGAAAGCAAAGCAATCCAATCTTCTAGCACCATTTTTAATAGCATCAACCATAATAGCATCACCTGATGCTTTTTGTGAGCTAAATACACTCACAAGTTCATTACCATGGGCAATACAATACCCTGATGAATTATTCTTTCCTAAAAAACATTTCATCTTGTTATAATCTGATGCACTATATACTGTGAGAGTTTTTAAACCTTTGGAGGGTAAACCTTTATTTAATTTAGCTATATCATTTTCTCTTATTTTTGATATAGCTTTATAAAATACTCTACCACTGACTTGTTTGAAGTTGTCTTTATCATTAGGATTAAGATATTGGCCTTTCATCAATTCTTTATTTGATAACTTGCCAATATCTTTAAATGCTTCAAGAATGTTACATATTTTATTGTAAACTACCCCAAAATCCTTCTGTTGTTTCATTTGTCCATTCATCAATTATTCTCAATGCTCCATCTATCATATTTTTAATATCATTAAACATATCATTTTTATTATATTTATAATCAAGATAGAGACTTCTATTAATTTCAATCATAATTGATTTAACTTCATCTGATACATTCACAAAATCAGATGGGATAATGGTGCCATTATAAGGATTATTGATTTCAGTTTTTAAACCATAATTTGAAAAGTATTTTACAAGTGAATCAGTAACTTCTACGGGAGTATGGTGTTCTGATGTACCAATACAGATATCAGGTCTGTTAACCGAGTTCTTTTCCCATGGGAATGATTCATTAGGAAAAGAATGACAATCAACAATAAATGCTATTGGAAAATATGTCAAATATGTACGTACAATATCATTGAATTTTCTATGATATCCATCATATAAAGATTCAAAAATAAGATTTGGACCTCTTTTTATAGTATTACCAAAGAAATCAGTTTTATATTTGTACCCTTTACCATGTTTTTCCATGGGATCATCTTTAAAGCGTTCCACATCAACAACCATTCTATTATAAGGGAATACAATACTTGTTGCATCTTTATAAGAAAACAGTTCATCTGTATACAAATCAGTTAACAGATTAATATTATCTGATTCTTTTTTAATTTTAATATGTTCTATATTTGTTGAGCTGTGTGGTATATGTAATATCATAATATTCCTCTTTGATTAATTATGTTATGATAATACACTTTGTTTGAAGGGATGTCAAGCTTTATTTTTTAAACTGGTATTAAATATAACTGTAGTTGTTTGTTCAGGGCAGGTATTAGATTCTTCATAAATTTCATCCATTATTTCTTTGGTTAATTGTTTAAAATTAATCTCAAGATCTTCTTTATAATCTTCTGGTTCTATATCATAATATTTATAATCTTTTTTGTTTACTTCATCAGCCATATTATTATCCCATTGTTATATATCCACCGATATATACCTCTTCATCTTTTAATTCTTCTTCTAATCTCTCTTTTTCTTGTTGACCCTCGGATACAAGAGCATCCCCATCTAACGAGATCCCTGTATTACCTATACTAGAGAAGTTAGAAAATTTTCTTCTAATCATACCAAGAGTTAACTTACTTAAAGCAACAGCATAATTTAGTATCCATGTGCTGTCATATATACTTTCATCATATTCTTCTATATTAGAACTCTCATCTACGTAAGTTATGTTAACATTATCGCCAGCTGAAAGTAAACCATCTAATTGTTTACCAGCAAATAATACTGTTTGATTATCAGTATCAATTGTAAATCCGCTACCATAAGCGTAATCATTATTGTTATATGTAATAATAACATCTTTAGGGTTGATTGTTTTCTTTGATAACATAAAAGATTTAGATGCGATGTTTAAAGGGTCCACATTATATGTTTCTTTTGTATGTACCATTTCATCTGTGTAGGATCTATCTTCACCTGAAGATGATATATCAACCTTATTATACCTTAGTAATAGTTCGTCATTTAACTTTATATCATCTTTATTTGTCCATCTGATAATTCTTCTGGCATCATCGTGCCATAACCAATCAGTATATTCTGTACCATTTTTATATATTGATAATTTCCCTTTATAAGCCATTGAACTTAAAACAAAATATTGATTATATTCTTCGTCAGAATTAATGGTTCTTAATTCGGATGCTGGTGTTATTTCTTTCATTACCTTATCCCAGTCTCTTATAACATATGGTAATGTGGTTCCTTCTATAACGTTTGCTCTTAATAAAATATATCCTGGGCTATCTAGGGTATATGTTTTAACAGTATTTGTTTTAGGATCTATTCTATCCACTTTTATAATATTTTCATTGTATTTTGGTGTTGGGGATAGTTCTAGTTGATTTGTTTTTTTATGATATCTCCATGAATATTTATCTGGGTTGTATCTTTCTAATGTTTCCATGAAATCTAGAACAAGATGATACCCTACCATAGAATATGGATAAGATAACATTGGATCATAGTATCCTTGATTAAAGAAATAATTTTCTATAGAAAATAAAGTATTTATACCACCTTGGGTGCCTGAGTCATCATCATATTCTATAATATCAATAACCCCTTTAGGTAAGTCATAGAACTTTTTACCTCCTTCTAGAGGCAAAGTAAAATAGATTACATCAGTAGCATTACCCACAGCCCATTTGATAAACTTTTTTAAGGATTCATCAATAGAATCTTTGATATGATCATCACATAGTTCTACTTTGACCATAGGCCAACCTAATTTTCTTTTAATTTTGTTGATTAGTTCTGATTTAGTCATGATTAACCTTTATCTTTAAGATGGAAATTTTTTATTTAGTTCTTTCCATACATGTTCAACAAATGAGTTAGAGTTTCTTCCATATTTAGTATTGACTATATTAGATAATATTTCTCTATGGATTTTTTTATAATCACCTTTATGTTTTTTATAAAATGTATCAACAATATCTTTGGCTTTTGCTTCTTCCTCAAATTTATTTTCAAGGATTCTGTCTATCTTATCAAGAACTTTACTCATTTTTATCCTCTTCTTTCTCTTTTAATATTTTAACAACAACATCTACAAGATCTTTATGTGATAAAGGTTTTGTTAAATATTTAGATATTAATAATTTATCATCGGGATTTTTTAATTTCACATATCCATGTCCTGATATTACTATTATCGGCACTTCATTATTTATACTTTTTAATTCTTTTACGAAATCTATACCATCTATTTGTCTTGGCATTGTATAGTCTGTAATAATAATATCTATTATATCATTGTTATCTTTAAAAAAATCTATTGCTTCTTCTGTATTAGTAAATAGTTTCGGTTCAAAATTATTATTTGATAAAAAAAGGCTTATAAGATTAGCGACCGGATATTCATCGTCTATAATCATTATAATTTCACCATTACCTTTTGTTTTGTTTATTGTTTTATTTACTTCTACTTGTAATTGTTCTTTTTCTCTCATATCCTTTATTTTTTTATCTAGTATATCATGTACCTTTATTTCCTCTTTTAATTTGGAAATTTTTAATTTGTTCTTAATAAGAATAGTTAAAAGTATTGTTATCAATATAAGTAATATAAAATTCATATTATCCTCTTCATAAGTAATTAATATTACATATATTTAGATTTTTTGTGTGACTAATTTGGATTTCAATTTCAAAGACATTTTACTATCTTTTAACTTAACAAATCCTGTATATGATATACCTAACATTAAATTAAATACAGACTTACCTAGCCATGGAAAACTTATACCAGCGAATTTTCCTAAACTAAACAAAGATATTAACATCAAACCAGACGAACTAAAAAATAATTTTTCAATACTAAAACTACCTGATATTGCAGCAACTATATCACTGAAATTAAAATCATAATCCAAATCACCTATGAATGTCATATTTAACCACATCCATAATAATAAACCAGCAACAGCCAAACCTGTTAACTTTTTTAATATTGGATATTTATTTAATACTTCGTCTACTTTTATAGCACCCGATCTTATTTTTTGAAATGTTTTAGTCTTAGCCATTTCATCAAATACTTTAAATATACCTTTTCTTATAAGATTTGTGAACATATTTATACATTTTAACATCTTTTTAAACATAAAACCAAATGACTTCAACATGTTAAACACACTTCTCTCTTTAAATGATTTAACAATTTCAGTCATACCTATTTTTAACTCATCCCCCACTTTTTCAATGAACATCTTTATCTCATTAAAAAGTTTAGATAAACCACCTGTTAAAGATGACTTCATATTCTTTATTTTATCAGTAAATATATTCTCATTAATATAATATCGGATCCATTGATCTGTTATATTATCTAATCTATCAAGTCCTTCACAATACATTTCAAATGTAATACATTGAGATGCGTCTATTAACTCTTGTTCATTTATCCATGATTTAAATTGCATAATATATCTCTATCTCTATAATATAACGTTAAAGTTCTCATCAACATGGTATTCATCTATATCAGATAATATACCCCATACATCATCTTCAGATTCTTTTTTCTCATTCTTCATGAAATCAATATCATCTAATATATCCATTAAGAATATATACACGGCCCAATATAAAGCAGATACAAGATCATCATCATAGTTATTGGCACCATATCTACTATTACCTTTATCAACAAAGTCATTCAACTCCATTATAGTATTATGATCTACAAGAGATAATTTTCTGTCCTCTATTAACTTCTTCATGAATAAAACGGCTTTAGGTTTTGTATTCTTTGTAGCTCTTATACCTAGATCTTTTGCTTTACCACCACTATTTATAAGATTCTCATTTTCTAGTTCCCACCATAATTGAGTTACAACTGCCGCACCATCAGAATTATTCTCTACCATTAAATAGGCATTGTTATAGTAATATGATAATTTACTTATAACCGATGAGAATTTATATACATCTATAAAATTATTCTGATATACACATACCTGTTCCAATTTAAGAGGATTAGTTGATAAAACTTTTAATACTTGGCATGTTGAATAATGTCTTCCTGTCCCTTTTGCAACATCATTTCCAATTACATACACTGCTCCTGGTATAGGTTTCTCATATACTCTTAATTTATCACTTAAATCATATAATAATGGTTCTTTATATACAGATTGTAATGATTCTAGTACATCTGAGTCAATAACTGTAGATGAACTACCTAAAAAATCACAATTGTGAGATAATATACCATTAGAATAGTATCTATATCCATTTTTTACATTGATAGGATCATAAAGTTTAACTTTTTTGTTAATATAGTATATTTTTTTTATATTAACTATCTTTAGATAACCATTTATATGATCAAGTTTATCACCTATTTTTAATGATAATGCTGATATATCATTACCATTAATAAAGAATACATGGTCAAATGATACTCTTATATCTGATTGATCATTAAAGTATAAATGGATATATCGATCTCTTTCAACAATTTGTATTCCATCAAAATCAGAGAAACCATTATCTGTTAATATTTCATATTTTGAATTACTCTTAAACATTGATCCATTTCTCTATTCTCTGTATTTCCATTTGTCTATTTGACTGCCATTTATCATCGTTTACTATTAATAGATCAATACCTTTCTGTTTACACTGATATGATTTGATCTTGTCGTTTATTTTTCTTTTTTCAAAAGAGTGCCAGTATGTACCATTATATTCAATGGCTTTGTTTTTATCAGGAATCCATATATCTAGTTCAAGATTTTTACCTGTCAAAGGGTTAATTATTTGAGTTCTATCATTTCTTACTATATTATACCCTATTGATTCAATATAATCCTGTAACTCTTTTTCTTGTCTACTTGATGTTGACTCATTATAACATATAGGACATCTACTATTTTTGGTTTTGAAATTGTTCCATGATGTATGCCAAATATGACCTTCTGAACATTGAATTTTTAATTTATTTTTATCACCTATATACTTTTTAGATAATAAGGCACATTCAAAAGACTCTATATATGATTTAACATGATCATATGTCAAATTATGATTTTGTTGATAACAATGAGCGCATCTTATACCTTGTTGAAATCTACCAAATGTTGTTTCCCATAAATGACCTTCCGGGCATTGAATTTTTAATTTTGTTTGATTATTTTTATAAGTCTTTGATAATAATTGATATCCTTCTTTCTCTATAAAATCTTTAACGTGGTCATATGTTAATCTTATTTTGTTTCTATAACAAGTAGAACACCTGTGACCCTTTTTAAAAGATTTAAATATCATTTCAAATTTATGTCCTTTAGGACATTGAATTTTTAATTTTGTTTGAGTATTAATATAAGTATCTGATAATAATTTATATCCTTCTTTCTCTATAAAATCTTTGACATAATCATAAGTAAATTTTTTAGGCATATCATAATTCCTTATATATTTCCTCTATAGTAACAGTTTTTATCTCATGAGACTTTTTATCTCTTATTGTGACATATGTATTCCCAAAAACACATCCATATTCCTGGCTAAATTGTAATTTACCAAGATTTTTCTTTTCTTGTTCGGCCCATTCTTTTGTTCTAGTTGGTACAGCTGTCCAGTCAAATCTATTATTCTTGAAAGTATTCTTTCCTTCAACTGAGTTCTGATAAATTCTATGAAATAAATTATATAGCCCATTCGGAGTAGAAATTATAATAATTTTAGAAGTATTTGATGCTGAAATTGTTGGATAGTTAGATTTCCAAAATTCCTCAGCCTTCCAGGGCGGATCGACGAAGCCAAGCTCATCAGCTACAAGACAATTTATTGGTTCACCTCTAAATGAGTCTTTACTGGTTGCGGCTATCATTATTTTACAATGGTTATCAAATTCAACTGATTTCTCAGCCCATCGTAATACTCCTGGCTTTAAAAAGGCTGGTATTTGTTCATACATATATTTGATACGAGATAAAAATGATTTAGCACTAGCTTCTTTGTTAGATACAATGCCTATTGTTTTATGTGATTCAAAACATGCGTATGAGAGAACATATGCCCCAACAACTGTTGTTTTTCCTTGCTGTCTACCACATAAATTAACAGTGAATCTATGATTAATAAAATCACTTATCAAATGTTCCTGAAATGGAAACATATAATCACCAAATTTCACAACACCATAATCACCTGTAACTATTTTAATATGTTCTTTAATAAAATGTAATCTGTCTTTATTACATTTATCAAGTTCACGGATCATATCAGGATCATATTCTATTTCCTGACCTGGTGCCTTCACATAATCGTCATAAACAACTGGCATTTATAATTTATCCCATATATAATCGTAACTGTCTTGAGTTACTTTTCCTAATTTACCAATTAGTATAGACTGTCCTTGTATCCATATTTCTCTTTCGCTACTATATAATTTACTTATTTTGTCTATACCGCCCATGAAACCATTTGATAAAGGATCCATTAAATCATTAAGTTTTTTAATAATATCTTTACTATTTAATAAATTTTCAAAGAGTGTGTTAATCTTTATAGGATTATCTTTATAATTTTGTTGTAGCTCTCTTAATCCATTTTCTAGTGATTGATAGCTACTATCATTAACTTTAATGTTATTATAGTTAAACATTCGACTAAGTTTATCATTAAAATTCATTATATCGTAATTATTATCATTTAAAAAATTGAATGATGACCATATATCATTGGATGGTGCTATTGCTATTTTGGTATTATCAAATGGTATAACATTATAAATTTGTCCGTATCCACCAGCGTACATTTTACTATTGGTACATATAATACTTTTTGATCTTTTTGGCATATTGTTCCATGATGAAAGGTTATCCATTAACAATGTCATATAGTTCTTTGTATTGGCCGATTTTCTCAGATTACCTTTATTGGTATCGATTATTCCAAAATCATCTTTAAACCCATGTATTCCTCTAAAGATTTTATTAGGGGATAGTGTTAACATTTTAAAATTTTTTTTACAATTTTTTCTTATAGTACGTAGAGCCATATCTTCAGAAATATATTTTGTTCTACCTTCATTTATATACTGATAAAATTTTGTCATTTAAACATCCTTATAAAAAACATTATCAATACTCATAGCACCTTCATTATATACCTCTGTTAAATGAGGAAATCGTTCTATGAAATCATTAGGATTTTTTCTGCACTTATTCCATGTTATCCATCCAAACATTCTTAAAGTATAATAAGCAGGTTTAACTAGGACCCTTGAATCATTTACTTCTTGGTTCATTTCATAAAAAATCAAATCAGCTTCTTTTTGGGACACCTTAACAAACATTAATTTATCTGATTCTTCAGTAAATACAATAAGACCTCCATATGAATAACAAAAGTCATGTAAAAACGCTCCTAGATATAATATACCATGTGGTAAATATGTAAATGATAATACTTTTGGTATACTAGCACCATTAAATATAAACATTTTAGGTATAAAAACACATACTTTGTGATTTTTACTGAAACCTAAACATTTATTACAATCACTAGGTAAAATTTGATAAAAATCCTCATATAACAGTTCATTAGGAAGACCGTTCATCCATTTCCATGTTTGTTTATACCAGGCTCCGGTATCTTTTAAGTTAACTGGTATATTTTGTGTTATAGGCATATGTAATGAGTTTGCCTTTTCTGGTATTTTCATAATATCTCCCTATTTGAATACTTCTTGTTGAAATTCTTTTACTAATTCTTTTGATCTACTAATAATAGCATCAAATAATTTACTATTTCCAATATCATATTTTTTTAATTTTGGTAATGCATTAAAAGACTTATAATAAGGTTTGATTATATTTTCAGCCATTCTTTTTAAATCTTTAACAGGCACGTCATGATATACTTTAAATAATTTATATACATCATCTCTATATAATTTGATAATGTTATAGAGATATATAGCATTATAATAATTAACCATTCTATTTAATTTCTTTAGATATTCTTTTCTTTTGTAATCAGGATCACATGCTATAGATAACCAATGAGCATAATTAGCAATAACAGATTCTACATCTTTATACTTTTTATGATAATTTCTCCCACCCATATATCTAAATTCAATATGATTATTTTTTAAATCAACCAAATGAACACCTAAATATTTTCCAAACTCAAGATTACTATCTATCTTCTTGTCTCTCAACATTTTTTTAATATCAGCCCTTGAAAAAGGTTCTATTCTATTAAAGTGGCCTTTTTTTATACCAACTGCATAAGAATTGTTTATTCGCTCTTCAAATTTTTCATATATCTTGCCCTCTTCGACAAATAATATAAGTTTTAATGGATCTAATTCATACTTGGAACCCATAGACATATGAACATGAAACCCACATGAATCATCTGTATATCCTATTTTATCTATCCATTCAAAGGTTTCTTTAATTATATTAATAAGATCTGATATGTCTTCTTTACCTGTAACAATCTCAACTCCACCATCACCAAGTGATGCGTCTTCTATTACTTCAAAGTCTCTTACTTCTAGAGGGAATCCTAGCTCTTCTACTTCTTTGTCTGTGATAACTGTATTATTGCTTGAATCTTCTATTATATCGTCAATATAAAAACCATAAAACATTTTTAACAAATCGTCTGTATCATCTATTTCATCATTATCCATACTATCAAACAGTTCATTATAATATTGATCACTGTATCCTTCTATAATCCTATTGATTCAAGTTCATTTAATATTTCAAAAAAGGCTGAAAATGTATATACTGATGGGTATACTTCATATTGTTCTTCTAGGTCAGCTAGTGCATCGCCGTTTTCTATACTCCTATATTCCCTTTCCATATTATCCATTTCAGCTTTTAAATCATCAATATTAATATCTATTTCATCTATTTGGTTTTCACCATGACTTAAAGATTTTCTAAGAACTCTTAATTTTTTTCTATCTTTATCTGTTAATTCACCTTTATCATTTAAATCATCTATATCTTCTTCTACAGATTCCATTCTTGTTTGGACTTCCTTTTTTTTCTCTTCTAACTCTTCTAACTTATTCTCTATATTTTCCAATTCATCTTCTAATTCTCTCTCTCTCTCATTTAAGTTTTCTATTTCTCTATTATATTCATTAAGGTTATTATTATAATCATTTATTTCTTCATTAGATCTTACTATTAATCTATCAATAAGATCCAAGTCCAGAAGAGATTGACCATTTCTATTTTCTTCATCTATATAAAATTCAAATTCACATCCAGCAATAATATTATCATTTTCAAGTGCTTCTTTGTATTCCCTTTTAGTAATCTTTTCATTTATATATTGTTTAAATTTCATTATTTAATTCCTTTATATGATACCGAATAACTGTTTCTTTACGACACCCATTGTACCAAGTTTTCTTTTATATATACCATTATCAATATCAAAAGGCTCCACATCAGGTTTATTTAACACCTTTTTAATTAAGACCATATCTGTAATAATATTTACATTATTACTTTTAAATATATCTGCTATTTTATGAGATGCTTCACAATACCAACCAGAAGTTTTTAATAACTTAACAACCTTTTTAATTAATAATCTTTTATTTAATTTACCCCCATCAGTGCCCATTAAAGCCAGCTTATTACCATATTTAGTTTCTTTATATATAATAAAAGCATCTGGTTCTGGGTCTTTATCTGTATCTATAAGCCATGAAACTTTATATTTTGAAGTTAATTTCTTAGAATTCTCAATATGTAGTCCTATGCTTTGATATGTATCAACATACATATCCCATAGTCTATGACGTGTTTCTCTATCGAGATCATTTAAAGATACAACCGTCCATACCTTTTTTTTAATATCCAATTTCTCATCTACATATTGTTTAAATTTCATTAGTATATAAACCTTTCTATTTCGGTTGCTTTTATATTAAAAACAGACATTAATATTTGTAATTCTCTAAGACATTCGGATTTTCCACCTCCAACAATATACCCACCAGAAAACTTTTTAAGCTTATTTAGTGGAATATTAGGCAAATATATTGGATCATTTATCATATAATCATCCCAATCATTAGGAAATTTATTTTCCCATATTTCAGGATCAATATCTCTAGAATCATATACTTTGTTTCTCATCATAAATCTAATTGCCTTTTTGATAAAACCTATATCCGATCCTTGATCCATCCAAGATCTAAAAAAACCATAACCTTTATCATACCAAGTCACATCAGATAATTTCTTATCGATCATATCTATATCACCGTAATATTCTTCTGATAACCAGTCTATAATATTATTTTTAGTATCTGATCCTACTGTGTCTGGTCCATTATAAAAGTATAATATATTCCTTTGGTTTATAAGAAAATCACAAAAGTCGCTGATATTAAACTTTATATAATTTGCATACATAGGCTGAATATCAACAACAATAACATTCTTAGATCTCTTTTCATTTATATATTGATTAAATCTCATATTGAAAATAACTCTTTAAATTGATTAAGCATTCTATCAACTTCTTTTTTGACTTTATCATCGGTGTATTCTTTTTTGATTGTTGATAAATGATCTATAACTCTTTTAACTCTATCTTTTATATCAGTGGCTTTTCTTTTTAAATTAGGTGCCAGGTGCCATCCTGTAATAGCATCTAACATATGAATGGGTCCAGTAATAGCATGGAGTGTTAACATATCAAGTCTTAATAAGACATCAATAACATCTTCTTTATTAATACTTTTATATAAATTAATTATTTTCTCCCTATACTCTTCATCACCTTGATATAATTTAAAAGTGTACCATAATAAATCTTTTGTGCCTTTACTGGCACTTTTCATGGTATGAATTAAACCCTTACCTTTTTTTACGTGAAACCCCATTTTAGATAAAAGTTTTCCAAAATCAAATGCTTCATCTATTCTATTATGGTATTCTATAAAAAAATATAATTCTAACAAGGTATCAATATCAGTGTATTCATTGATATATTCATTAAATCTCATTATTTGTGTCCTTTATTAAGTGAATAAATAGTTACATATTATTTATATTTATTAGGTGACTATGTTTTATTAAAATAACACTTGACATAATTTAAAAGGCGTGATATTATCTATCTATAATAAAAATAAAGGAGGGTAAATTATGGGACACATATCTATGCCAAGTATAAAACAGTTTAGACAAATAATTAAAAATATATCCTGTAGTAGTAGATATATAGGAGATGATGATAATGGTGATCCCATTTTTGATAATAATATTAAACTACCTATTCTTAAAGCCAAAGGTACTGTAAAATTACACGGTACTAATGCATCTGTTGCATATAATGAAAATAAAGGTATGTGGGTACAATCTAAAAAAAATGTTATTACACCTGAAAGGGACAATGCTGGCTTTGCATTCTTTGCCAGGTCTAACCAGGAACATATAGAGAATATTATTTTTAATATCAGAGATCAATTTAATATTGATACAGTTAAAAATACTATTACAGTGTTTGGTGAATGGGCAGGACAAGGGATTCAAAAAAATGTTGCTATATCTAATATTCCTAAGTCTTGGTTCATTTTTGGTGTAAAGATTTCCCCTATTAATGATGAAGATTCAGCATATTGGATTGATGGTTATAGTATTCCAGAACATGATAGAATTTTTGACATTTCATTTTTCAAAACATTTGAAATCGAAATTGATTTTGAAAATCCTCTTATGAGCCAGAATAAAATGGTTGATATGGTAGCAGAGGTAGAAAAAGAATGTCCTGTTGCAGCATCATTTGGTCATAAAGGTATTGGAGAAGGTATTGTTTTTGTTATCAATGATGGTAAAAATAAACATCTTTATAAGATGAAGGGGGAAAAACATGCCGGTAAGTCTAAAGTAAAAAAGGCTAAAATGGTTGATGATAAAAAACTTCAATTAATCAATGACATAGTTGAAAAGGTCACACCTGAGTGGAGATTGGATCAAATGTATACTGAGACATTTGATATCATTAATGGTGGACAGGGTGATATTAAAAAAATGGGTGATTATATTAGATCTGTTATCAATGATATTACCAAAGAGGATAGTGATATTATTAATGATGCTGGTTTGATCCCAAAGGATATTAATAAAAGGGTATCTGATGTAGCTAGAAGATGGATGATTGCCAAGCTTGATGAAGAAGCTGGAATAAAATAAACCTTGATAAGTTGTTCAGCATTTGATATTGTACATAAATGTTGAACAACTTAATTTTATAAACAAAGGATGATTTATTATGTCAACACATTGTTCCATTACAGTTAAAGTTAATGATGAAAAGTTTTATTCTGTATATTGTCATTTTGATGGCCACCCTAGTCACACATTTAAAATGCTTTCAAATTATTATAATTCACAAGAAAAGGCTGAGGATCTTGTTAAGATGGGTGATATATCTTTTATTGATAAAAGTATTGAGTGCCCATATGGCCATTATTTTGATAATCCTGTAAAGGGATATTCTGTTTTTTATAAAAGAGATAGAGGTGAAGATAGTTGTGATCCTTATATTACATTTTCTTATGAAGATGTAATGAGAAATAATAATCAAGAGTGGAATTATCTTTGGGATGGTGATAAATGGGTGATAAAATAAAAACATGTTCCTGAAACTGTAGAAATGTATCATTCAATGAAATGTGCAAAATGTGGTAGAAAACTT
>Ga0102941_1000419_pt1 | contig 19587 bp, 18 predicted proteins | sample SalPonR2_C_D2_MG_FD_79281 | JGI IMG/M metagenome (GOLD analysis project Ga0102941, IMG submission 79281) | Salt pond soil microbial communities from South San Francisco under conditions of wetland restoration - Salt Pond MetaG R2_C_D2_MG | ecosystem: Environmental > Aquatic > Marine > Intertidal... | reverse complement strand
CACACCGAGCGCACCACCGAACACCGCCAGCGCCGTCAGGTCGATCCCGGTGGTCGCCAGCGCCGCGAGCACAGCGAGAAGGATAAGGCTGAACTTCAGCAATTTGCCGAACAGGACCTGCACCGACGGCGTCAGGTTGGGGCTGTGCCTGAGGCGCGACTCCAGGATGTCCGCGACCGTGGTCGCCAGCCACAGCAGCATCGCGAGGGCGAAGATCGATTTCGTGACCGTCAGCAGAGAGATGCGCACGGCGCCGAACTGGACGGCGAAGGAATCCAGCAACGTGACGGTCGGATCGAGCAAGCGGAGAATATTGAGCGCGGCGACGGTCCACGCGGTGATCGCCACGGCCTGCGCCCAGACGGGATTGCGGATCAGGCGCGATGCGACCTTGATGATCACCCAGGCCATCAGCAGGCTGGCGACGATCTCGAGAATGCGCGCGGGCCAGCCCTGCATCACGGCCGCCTGCCACGCCACGCCCATCATCAGCAGCCAGGTCAGGGGGAAAAGCAGCGTGGCGAGAGCGGCGATGAACTGCTGTCGCCAGCCTCCCGGGGAGAATCGCTCGAGCCAGCGACGGATCCGCGGCGCGAGCACAGCGGCTAAAGCCAGCGCCACGGCGACCGCGACCAGCTGCAGCAGATTGGGCAGAACCAATACCTGTTCGTTGACCCACTGCCAGGCCAACGACGTGTACTCGCCCAGCCTGGCCGGATCGAGCCACTCGTCCATTACCGGCTCCTCTCCTGCCTATGGAGTTCCCTCTGAGCATATCATCGTCTGCAAAGCAGGAAGCCCGGCGCGGGCCGGGCTTCCTTCGTCTTCACAGCAGCTGCGTTGACTCGAGCCGATGCTTACAGCGCCTTCACCTGCACCAGTTCCTTGCCATCCGGATCCGTGACGTGCACCGCGCAGGCCAGGCAGGGATCGAAGCTGTGGATGGTGCGCAGGATCTCGATAGGCTGCTCCGGATCGTGCAACTCGTGGTTGTCCTCCAGCGCCGCCTCGTAAGCCCCCGGCACGCCGGCGCTGTCACGCGGCCCGGCATTCCAGGTGCTCGGCACAACTGCCTGGTAGTTGTCGATCAGGCCGTTCTTGATGACGATCCAGTGAGACAGCCCGCCCCGCGGCGCCTCATGGATCCCGACGCCCCGGGCTTCGCTCGGCCACGAGGAGGGATCCCATTGGATCTCGTTGAAGGTCTTGGTGTCGCCCGCCTTGATGTTGCTCATCAGCTGGTCCATCCAGCCCTGCATCGCATCGGCCACGATCTTGGTTTCGAGTGTGCGCGCAGCCGTGCGACCGAGCGTGGAGAACAGGGCCTCGACCGGCGCGTCCATGGTCCGGAGCGTGAGGTCGACCAGTTCCTTTGTCTGCTCATGACCGCGTGCATACAACAGCAGCACCCGGGCCAGCGGTCCCACTTCCATCGAATGCTTCTTCCAGCGCGGCGACTTCAGCCAGCTGTAGCCATCGTCGACGTTGAGCTGCTTGTAGGGAGTGAACGGACCGCCGCGATTCTCGTAGTCCAGCTTGGTCTCGCCGTCCCACGGATGCAGGCCCTGGTCCCTGCCGCCCGAATAGTCGTACCAGGAATGCGAGGCGAACTCCTGGATGCCCTCGGGGTCCTTGAAGTCGACCTCCTGGATGTCGTTGAGGTTCTTGCCGATGATGGCCCCGCGCGGGAACAGGAAGCTGTCCACGTCATCCATGGTCTTCGAGGGGAAGTCCCCGAAGCACAGAAAGTTGCCGAGCCCTTCGCCACGACCGAACCAGTCCTTGTAGAACCCCGCGATGGCGAGCGTATCCGGGACATACACCTGGTCGACGAACGTCTTCATCGAGGTAATGACGTCCTGGACGATGCCGAGCCGCTCAACGTTGATTGCGGAGTCGGAGTTCAGGTCGATCGGGCAAGGCACGCCGCCGACCACGAAGTTCGGATGCGGATTCTTGCCGCCGAACACCGCGTGCAGCTTGACCACGTCGCGCTGCCAGGCGAGAGCCTCCAGGTAGTGGGCGACCGCCATCAGGTTGGCTTCCGGCGGCAGCTTGTAGGCCGGATGACCCCAGTACGCGTTCGCGAAAATGCCGAGCTGGCCACCTTCGACGAAGGTCTGCAGCTTTTTCTTCATGTCGCGAAAATAGCCGACCGAAGACTTCGGCCACTCCGGCGACACCGACTGCGCCAGTTCCGCGGTCGCAGCCGGGTCGGCGCTGAGCGCCGAGACCACGTCGACCCAGTCGAGGGCGTGCAGATGATAGAAATGCATGACGTGATCATGCACGTACTGTGCGCCGATCATCAGGTTGCGAATCATCTGCGCATTGGGCGGGATGTCGTAGTTCAACGCATCTTCGACAGAGCGGATGGCGGCCATGCCATGCACCAGGGTGCAAACGCCGCAGATGCGCTGGACGAAGGCCCAGGCATCACGCGGATCACGGCCGCGCATGATGATTTCCAGCCCGCGCACGCTCGTGCCCGAGGAATACGCCTGCTGGATGCGGTCACCCTCCATCTGCACCTCCACGCGGAGATGGCCTTCGATGCGGGTGATCGGGTCGACGACGACTCGATTGCTCATAATTTAAATACCCCGATCCTTGTAAGTCGTTCGCTGCCGGCGTGCCGGGCTCAGTCCAGGTTCTCGCTGACCATCTGGACGAGATTGACGATCTCCTTGTCCCAGCTCAGCCATTGCTTGCCTTTCTCGAGTGTCTGCAAACAGGTGTTGCAGGCGGTCACCACCGTCGGTGCCCCGGTTCGCTCGACCTCCTCGCGCTTCAACTCGAAAGCCGCCTTGCGCAGTTTATCCGCGCTCTGCAGCATCGACACGCCGCCGCCGCCGCCGCAGCACAGGTTGGTGCGCCCATGGGATTCCATTTCCGTGAGTTTTACGCCGATGGCTCCGAGCAGTTCCCGGGCCTCGTCGAATGAACCGCCCATCCTGCCGAGCTTGCACGGGTCATGGAACGTCACATGACTGACCTCGCCGCTTGGCTTCTTCAGCTTCAGCCGCCCGGCCTTGGATTCCTGGCCGAAATACTCGGAGACCGAGAGGAACTCGAACGGCAGTTCCTTGCCGTAGAGTGTCGCCGCCTCCCAGCGCAGCACGGGGTAGGCGTGGCCGCACTCGGCAACGATCACCTTCTTGGCGCCGGTCGCGACGGCGGCATCGATCACGCGCTTGCTGATGCGCCGCTGCGCGGGCTTGTCACCCGACAGTGCGCCGAAATTCGCAGACTCGAAACCGTCGCTGCGAATCGTCCAGTCGGCGCCGATCTTGTTCATGATGCGGGCCGTGGCGCCGAGCAGCTGCTCGTCCTTGAGGAAGTCGAGCGCGGAAGAAAGCACCATGATCTCGGCTTTCTCCTTGTCCAGCGGCACCTCGATACCCTGTGCCCGAACCCGCTCCACGGCTTCGCGCAGCCTGTCGGGGCCGGCGCCGAGAATCGTGGCCTTGTCGCGTTGCTCGTCGGAGACCGCCTGCAGTTCCGCGGGGGCCATGCCGGCAGCCGCCAGGCCGTTGCGCACCACCTGGATCATGCTTTGGATATGAATGCCCATCGGGCACAGCAGGCTGCAGCGACCGCACTGGGTGCAGGAATCGTAAGCCAGCTCTTTCCAGTCTTCCAGGTCGGAAATCGTGATGTCGCGCGTCGTCAGGCGATTGAACAGGCGCATCGGCGCCACTTCGCGCCGGTAGACTTTCTTCAAGGGCTCTGTCTTGAAGATCGGCGTGTACTTGGCTTCATGCGTGCCCAGGTAGAAATGGCAGGCTTCCGCGCACATGCCGCAGTGAATGCAGGATTCGAGATAAGTCGCCATGTCGGCGTCGATACCTGCGATAAAGGCCTGCTTCGCCCGTGCAATCTTCTGCTCGTCCGAGAGGCCCTTCGGCTTGAGGCCAGCTGCAGCGCGTTGGCCGAGCGTGCCGTAATCAGGAATAGTTGTCGCGCTCATGCCCGTACTCCTCTCCGTGCGAATGCAGCTCCCACCTTGTAGCGTGACGGCCAGATGACCAGGGCGTGCATCAGTTTGCCGAACGGGAACCAGATCAGCAGCGCGCACACGCTCAGGAAGTGCAGGCCGAGCATGGTCTCGTAATCCATGAAGGGCGTGAGGTGCGCCACTGACATGAAGCCCGTCAGGAACGGCAGGAATGCGATCACCCAGCTGATGTAATCATCCCACGTCGAAATCTTCCGCAGCACCGGATTCATCAGGCGGCGCGCAAAGAGCACCAGGAGGATGCCCATCGTGATCACCGTGAAGAAGGTGATGATCCAGCCTGGCAGCGTCGGCCACGTGAAGCCGAGGATATCGGCGAAGAACAGCATGTGAGGCGTACCCAGGAACAGGATGATGAACATGCTGATATGCCATGCGTACCCGGAGTAATGCTGGAAAACGATGTTCTTTTCCAGCTCGTGTGCCGGGGCCGAACGGGTGAGCAGCGTTGTCAGTCCGCCGTAGAGTTCACCCGGCGGGGTCGAACGGGTCGCGACCGCCTTCGTACCGCCGGCGACAGGCGCGCCCTTCGGCGGCTCCAGTCGTTTGCGCTTCGCCAGTATCAGCATCGTGAGGCGCCAGATCACGCCGACTATGAAGATGGCGACGGACCAGCGGAAGGCCGGCCCCCGGGCGAAGTCGAGCAGGGTCATGCCCTGCCAGTACAGTCCCTCGTTCATGCTTGTTCCTCCTGCTGCTGCGCCTTCTTCTGCTTGCCGCGGGCCAGGGCTGCGGCAGCGAGACCAGCGGCGGCGCCGGCAGCTGCGCTGATGCCGACGGTCTTCGCATCGCCCCAGTAGGCCGCCGACAGCGGCCGGTAGAAGCTGCCCTTGTCCCAGAAGTCCGGTTCCGAGCACCCCAGGCAGCCGTGCCCGGACTGGACCGGCCAGCTGACGCCGTCGTTCCACTTGAGGGTGGCGCAGGCGTTGTAGGTCACGGGGCCCTTGCAGCCGACCTTGAACAGGCAGTAACCCTTCTTGGCGCCTTCGTCGTCGAAAGTTTCGGCGAACATGCCGCGATCGTAGAAGGTGCGGCGATAACAACGGTCATGGATGCTCTGGCCGAAGAACGCCATGGGCCGGCCGAACTTGTCGAGTTCGGGAATCGTGCCGAACGTCAGGTAGTGGGCCAGAACGCCGGTCATCACGGTCGGCACGGGCGGGCAACCGGGCACGTTGATGATGGGCTTGTCCTTGATGAGGTCCTGCACGCCGACCGCCTGGGTCGGATTCGGATTCGCCTTCGGAATGCCGCCATAGGCCGCGCAAGTGCCGATGGACACGATCGCGGCCGCCCCTTTGGCAGCTTTGAGCAGCATCGAGAGATGCGAGTGACCGTTCGTGCACGAATAGTTTTCGTAATCACCAGTCGGGATAGAGCCGTCCACCAGCAACAGGTAGTTGCCGTAGTTCTTCTCCATCTCCTCGTACATCGCCTCTTCGGCGCGATCGCCGGATGCGGCCATCAGCGTGTGATGGTAATCGAGCGAGATCGCATCGAAGATCAGGTTCTCGACAGTCGGCGTGTGCGAGCGCGTCAGCGCCTCGGTGCATCCCGTGCATTCCTGGAACGGAAGCCAGAACACTGACGGCCGTTTCGCGCTGTCGATCGCTGCCGCAACGGCGCTGACCATGCTTGGCGGTAACGCCATCATGGATGCCGTGGCTGCGCAGAACTTCATGAACCCGCGTCGGCTTACTCCGTTCGCCCGAAGGACGTCGCCTACGGTATTGCTTGCTGCCATGCTGTGCTCCTCCGCGCGGCCCTGCGTTTTCAGCCCAGGGCCTTCGGTTGGCTTCAATTACCAGCCGACGCGAGTGCGCCGGCAAGTTCCGTGAGACCTTTCTGGACATCCTCGGCCTGCGCCTGCAGGAGCTCGGGGACCCAGGTGATCTCGATAAAACGGCTGGCGACCCCGCCCTTGCCGTTCAAGTTCTCAATGATCCAGACACCGGAAAAGCGACTCTCGCGAATCACGGTGGTGCCCAGCGCCTCCAGTTCCGCGCGAACCTCGCCGTCACCCAGCGCCGACATGAGTCGCTCGAGGTCGCCCGGGCCCATGGGCAGGCTCTGGACGTCGATCACCGTCGGCTCGTTCGAGGCCACGAGGCGCTCGAGGGCATGGTGTATTTCATGCAACAGGGGAAGCGTATTGCCGCGAAGCTCGGGTTCCTGTGCGTCACCCGACTCCACTTTGACCCCGATTTCCGAGAGACCGCTCATTTCGCCTCCGCCGACTTGGCTCGCGCATCCGTGTCGGCCCACCTGCGAATCGTTTTTTGTTGTCGTTTGTTCAATGTCTTACAGCAATCTAGGCCGCGGATAAGCCAGCAGCAATACGCAATTTACACATCCCTAATACGTCATTCGGCACGGATCGGAACCCCGGTCCAGTCCGAGATGAGTTCCGCCACGGCCCGTGCTGCCTCCGGCATGGCCGCGGCGACTGCGGGAGTTGGCTCGGTGCCCCAGTCCACCGCACCTGGCTGAATGCCGACGAGTGCGCGTCGAGTGGGCAGGCGCTCCGTCAGGCGCGCGATATTCATCAGGTCCATGAGTCCGACTTCGTGAATACTCCGGCCGTGCCCGCCAAGCATCTCGTCCATCTTCTCGTCGATGAAAACCTTCACGGTGCCGGGCGCCGCCCGCAGTTCGGTGGCGTCGACCACGATGATGTGTTCCGCGTTCTCGACGTCGGCCGCAAGGGAAAAACTCAGCGTGCCGCCGTCCATCCACTCGACGCCGGGCGCATCCGGGTTCAATGTGCGCAGGCGCTCGACCACCCAGGGGCCGACGCCCTCGTCGGTGAGGATCGTGTTACCGACACCCAGCACGAGCAGCCCCTGCTTCTCGTGATCTGCTTCGTTCATCTGCGACCCTCCGCGGCCGGACCCGGCGCTGCGCGCAGGATACCGGGATGGGGATTGGCCGCATCAGGACATTTACCAGCTTGCATCGGCGCCGGTCGGATGGCAGCGTAGCCGTACCGATATCCCTGCGCCGGAGTCCTTCTTATGTGCCTTGGCATCCCGATGAAAGTCGTCTCGATCGACGGGTTCCTCGCCCGCTGCGAAGCCAAGGGTGTCCATCGCGACGTCAGCCTGTTCATGATGCAGGACGAACCCGTGGACGTCGGCGAGTTCGTCATGGTCCATGTCGGCTACGCCATCCAGAAAATGACCGAGCAGGAGGCTCGCTCCGCGTGGGAAGTCTATGACCAGATGCTGGGCAACGAGGCGAGCGTCTGAGCAATGCACGAGCTGTCCGTCTGCCAGGCGCTCGTCCAGCAGCTGGAGTCGGTGTCCGCGAGCAACGGCGGCGGTGCCGTCGAACTCGTGAAGTTGCGCATCGGGCCGCTGTCGGGCGTCGAGGCTCCGCTCCTCGAGCGCGCCTTTCCCCTCGCAGCGGCGGGCACGGTGGCTGAGGGCGCGGAGCTGGTCATCGAGGTCGCGAACGTCGTAGTGCATTGCAGCGAGTGCGGCGCGCGCAGCGATGCCCTCCCCAACCGCATGCTCTGCGGCGCCTGCAACAGCTTTCGGGTCCGCACTGTGTCGGGCGACGAGATGCTGCTCGAATCCGTCGAACTGGCCGCCCCGGCGGCCCCTGCCGAAGTGTTATAGAGTTCGGTTCCTGGATTCCCCGAAATTACGGAGTTCGCCATGTGCGATACCTGCGGCTGCAACATTACCGATGGCAATCGCCACCTGGTCTCTCCCGGCGGGCGCCTGTCGCAGACCGACGACGGCCGGGCGGCAGTCACCGTCCTGAAGAGTCTGCTCGACGAGAACGACCACCAGGCGCTGCATAATCGCGGCCATTTCGACGCCCGCGGCATCCTGGCGGTGAATCTCATGTCCTCGCCCGGGGCCGGCAAGACCGCCTTGCTCGAGGCGACCATCGATGCGCTGGGGGATCCGGCCCGCATGGTGGTCATCGAGGGTGACCTGGAAACCGAAAACGATGCCGCGCGCATCCGTGCCAAGGGCGTGCAGGCCGTGCAGATCGCCACCGGCAGCGCCTGCCACCTGGATGCCCACATGGTCCATGACGCCCTGCATCGGCTGGATCTCGATGGCGTCGACCTGGTGTTCATCGAGAATGTGGGCAACCTGGTGTGCCCCGCGAGTTTCGACCTCGGCCAGCACCTCAACGTGACGCTGCTTTCTGTGACCGAGGGCGACGACAAGCCAGCCAAGTACCCGGTCATGTTCCGCGCCGCCGACCTGATGCTGCTGACCAAGACCGACCTGCTGGCCGTGCTCGACGACTTCGACCCGCTCAAGGCGGAACAGGCCCTGCGGCTCGTCGGCTCGGCAGCGCCCGTGCTGCATGCAGCGGCACGCAAGAATACCGGCATCGAACAATGGGTGGCGTGGATCGAAGGCGAACTCGAAGTGCAGCGGGCCCGCATCGGCGCGGGCACGACCCGTCGCCCCGCCGTGCAGTCCGACGGTGCCCGGCTGCACGCGCCGCAAACCGTCCGGATGACCCATGACCACGCCCATGACCATTCGCACGACCACGACCACGACCACTCGCACGACCACGCGGCGGGCGCGAAACGATGAGCACCACGGCGCGCGAATGGCTGGATCGCATCCGCGCCCTGCCGCTGCCCGAGCGTGTCCGCGTCATGAACGTCTGCGGCGGGCACGAGCGGTCGATCTCGATGGCAGGCCTGCGCGGCGCCCTGCCGCCACAGGTCGAACTCATCCCGGGACCGGGCTGCCCCGTGTGCGTGTGCCCCGAGGAAGATGTCTACCACGCTATGCAGATTGCCCTGCACGACCCGGATGCCATCGTGGTCAGCTTCGGCGACATGCTGCGCGTGCCCGTCAACCTGCCACTGAAGGAAACCCGCAGCCTGGAACAGGCCAAGGCCGCCGGCGGCGACGTCCGCCCCGTCGCCTCGCCCCTGGAGGCGGTCGAGATCGCCGCCGAAAACCCTGACAGAAAAGTGGTGTTCTTCGCCGCCGGATTCGAGACCACGACCGCGCCCGTCGCGGCCATGCTCGCTGCCGACGCCCCACCCAACCTCATGGTGCTCCTGTCGGGTCGCCGGACCTGGCCGGCGGTGGCGTTGCTGCTCGAATCCGAGGACCCGGGCTTCGACGCCCTGATCGCCCCGGGGCACGTCTCCACCATCATGGGGCCGGAGGAATGGGAATTCGTCGTCAAAGACCACGGCCTGCCCGCTGCGGTGGCCGGGTTCCACCCGGAGAGCCTGCTGGCGGCGACCTACTCAGCCCTGCGCCAGGTGATCGAGGGCCGCTGTTTTCTCGATAACTGCTACCCGGAGGTGGCGCGCTCGCAGGGAAATGCGACTGCGCGACAGTTCCTGGAAGAGACGATGGACATCGTGGACGCGTCCTGGCGAGGTATCGGCGTCATCCCGGCTTCCGGCTACGGGCTCAAGCCGCATCTTGCGGCGCGCGACGCGCGACTGCATTTCCCCGATTACGGTGCCCACGACCGGCAACGGGCCGGCCTGATGCCAAAGGGCTGCGATTGCGCGCGCGTCGTGATGGGCAAGATCTATCCGAACCAGTGCCGCATCTACGGCTCGGCCTGCACTCCCCGCACGCCCATCGGGCCGTGCATGGTCTCCGACGAAGGCGCATGCCGCATCTGGTGGTCGAACGGGGTCCGCACCCGGGAGGTCGCCTGAGCCCCGGTCGCCGGCTCTGGATCACGGGCCATGTCCAGGGGGTCGGTTTTCGCCCCTTTCTCTACCGCCTGGCGGATCGGCATGGCCTCACGGGCTGGGCCCGGAACACGGTCGGCGAGGTCGAGGTCCTGATCTGCGGTGAGCCCGCGGCACTCGATGATTTCGCTCGCGACGTCGTCACGCAGGCCCCGGCGATCGCCGCGCCTCGATTGCGCCGCAGCGAGGACTGGCAGGGCTCACCGCCGGAGCGATTCGAGATTCTCCCCAGCGAAGCAGGCGCTGCGCCGCGCATCTTCGTCCCGCCCGACTATTTCACTTGCGACGACTGCCTGCGCGAACTTGCGACTCCCGAGGATCGGCGTTACCACTATCCCTTCATCAACTGCACCCAGTGCGGCCCCCGCTATACGTTGATCGAGGCACTGCCATACGACCGCGCCAACACTTCCATGGCCGGCTTTCCTCTGTGCCCCGCCTGCAGGCAGGAATATATCGACCCTGCCGACCGGCGCTTTCACGCCGAGCCAATCGCGTGCCCGGACTGCGGCCCGCAACTTTCCTGGAAGTCCATCGACGGCGGCTTGACGCAGCAGGGCGCGGCGGCCCTCGACGCCTGCATCGCCGCTCTGGACGCCGGACGACTCGTCGCCGTGAAGGGCGTCGGCGGTTACCACCTGGTCTGCGACGCGGCCGATGCCGCGGCTATCGCGCGCCTCCGCCGTCTGAAGCCGCGACCCGCCAAGCCCCTCGCAGTGATGGCCCCGCTGTCCGGTGAGGACGGTCTTGCCGCGGTGCGGCGCATCGCGCGTCCCACGGAAGACGAAGCCTGCCTGTTGCTGTCGCCGCAACGGCCGATCGTGCTGTTGGGCAAGCGGGCCGATGCGCTGCCCGACGCGCTGGCCCCCGGACTCGCGGAACTCGGCGTCATGTTGCCCTACAGCCCCTTGCATGCTTTGTTGCTGGATGCACTGGACCGGCCGCTGGTGGCAACCTCCGCGAATATCAGCGGCGAACCGGTCCTCACCGCGGGCGAGGACGTAGAAGATCGTCTCGCCCACCTGGCCGAAGGCTGTCTGCATCATGACCGCCCCATCGTTCGTCCCGCCGATGACCCGGTCTGGCGCCGGATCGGCGGACGCCTTCGCCCGCTGCGGACCGGCCGCGGCGGCGCCCCGGTCGAGTTGACGCTCGCTACGCCCGTCGCCCGACCCGTGCTCGCGACGGGCGCTCACATGAAGAACACGATTGCCCTCGCCTGGGGACACCGCTGCGTCGTGTCGCCGCATATCGGCGACATGGGCGCCGAGCGGAGCATGGAGGTCTTCGAGCAGGTCGGCGCCGATCTGCAGGCACTTTACGGCGTCCGGGCCGAGGCGCTGTTGTGCGATGCCCACCCCGGCTATGCGACGACGCGCTGGGCACAACGTGCCGGCCTGCCCGTGTCGGCCGTGCTTCATCATCATGCGCACGCCGCCGCGCTCGCCGCCGAGATGACGACGGACGATCCCGCGCTGATTTTCGCCTGGGACGGTGTCGGTTACGGGAGCGACGGCGAATTGTGGGGCGGCGAGGCTTTCCTCGGCCGCCCCGGCGCCTGGCGCCGCGTGGCGAGCTTCCGTCCCTTCCGCCTGCCGGGCGGAGAGCGCGCCGGGCGGGAACCCTGGCGGAGTGCGGCTGCGTTGTGTTGGGAGATCGGCCTCGACTGGCCGGAGTGTCCGGACCGGGACGGCCTGGCGCGGGGTGCATGGGAGCGCCGTCTGAATGCCCCGTCCACCAGTGCCGTCGGCCGCCTGTTCGATGCCGCCGCCGCACTCAGCGGAGTCTGCCTGCACGCAGACTACGAGGGCGAGGGCCCGATGCGGCTGGAAGCTGCAGCGAACGAGGTGCCTGCGGCCAGTGGGGCGCCGACCCGCAGCGCCGCCCTGCCCCTGGCACCCGACACCGACGGGGTGCTGCGTGCCGACTGGGCCCCGCTCGTCGAGCTCATGCTGGACGACTCGTGCAGCGTGGCCGAGCGCGCCGCCAGCTTCCACGAGTCGCTGGCCCGGACCGCGGTCGCCATCGTGATGACACTGCAGCGTGAGCATGCCGTCTCGATGATCGGCGCGACCGGCGGCGTGCTGCAGAACCGGCGCCTTGCCGACCGCATGCAGGCCTTGTTCGGCGCCGCAGGCATCGCGCTGGCCCTGCCGGAACGGCTGCCCGCCAACGATGCGTGCATATCCTTCGGCCAGGTCGTCGAACAGGCCGCAGCGGATGCGCAACGCGGGTAGAATAACGAGCTGTCACTCCGCACCGCTGGCGACAAGGAGAATGCTGCATGGCGCTTGACGAGGCACGGATCGGCCTGGCCCACGGCAACGGCGGCCGCTACATGCGCGAGCTCATCCAGGAAATCTTCGCACGGCGTCTCGGCGGGGGCGTCCTCGACACGAATCTCGATGCCTGTCCGCTGCCGAAGCTGCCGGATGGCGAAGTGGTATTCACCACCGACGGCTTTACCGTGCAACCGCTGGAATTCCCCGGAGGCGACATCGGCTCGCTGGCCGTGCACGGCACCACGAACGACCTGGCGGTCGCTGGCGCCAGGCCCCTGTACCTTTCCCTGAACGTGTTCATCGAGGAAGGGCTCGAGGTCGATGTACTGGACCGGATCGTGAGCAGCCTGGCCCGTGCGGCGCGGGAAACGGGCGTGCAGGTCGCCGCCGGGGATACCAAGGTCGTCCGGCGCGGGGAAGGCGGCGGGTTGTACCTGGCTACCACGGGCATCGGCGTGCGCCGGCACGGATTGCGCCTCGGCATGGACATCATCCAGCCTGGCGACCAGCTGCTGGTGAGCGGCAGCGTGGGGGACCACGGCATCTGCGTGATGCTCGCCCGCGAGCAGTTCGGCCTCAGTGGTGAACTGTTGTCCGACGCGGCCAGCGTGTTCCCCTTCACCAGCGCCCTGCTCGATTATCCCGGCTTGCGCTTCATGCGCGATCCGACACGCGGCGGCCTCGCGACCGTGGCCCACGAGATCGCGCGCGCCTCCGGTCTCTCTGTGCGCCTCGACGAAACCCGCATTCCCGTTCGTGACACGGTGCGCAGCGTGTGCGAGATGCTGGGTTACGATCCCTACTACCTGGCCTGCGAGGGTCGGGTCGTAGCGGTGCTCGCACCCGAGGAGGCGCAGCGTGCGCTCGCCGCATGGCAGGCACTGCCCGGCGGCGAGGATGCGGCGATCATCGGCCAGGTCGATGCCCAGGGGCGGCCGGTCGTGATCGAGACCGAACTGGGTGGCCGGCGGATGCTCGAGGAGCTCGAGGACGACCCGCTGCCACGGATCTGCTGACTGACGGACCTTACTGATGCCTTTCGCCCCGTCCGGACTGATTACGCTCATGACCGACTTCGGTACAGCGGATCCTTTCGCCGGCATCGTCAGCGGACGCATACTGAGTCGTTCTCCCGGGGCTCGCATCATCGATCTCGGCCACGGCATGCCCATGGGTCGCCCCGACCTGGCCGGATTCTGGCTGGGGCGTGCCTGGCGCGATTTCCCGGTAGGCACCCTGCATCTTGCGGTGGTCGATCCCGGTGTCGGAACGGCACGCCGCGTCCTTCTGGCGCTCGCCGAGGACCGGCTCTTGCTCGCACCCGACAATGGCCTGCTGGCAGAAGCATTGCGTGACTGCCGCACGGCCCGCTATTTCGCCATGACGGCGAACCTGCCCGAGCGGCTCGGACTGACGGAGATCTCGCAGACATTCCACGGCCGGGACCTGTTCGCGCCGCTGGCCGCCGCACTGGCGACGGGCGCACTGGCGCCGGAGGATTTCGGCCCTCCGACCACGCCGGCCGATCCGACGCCGCTTCCGACCCCGACCCGCGATGCAGAGGGCATCGGCGGCGAAATCCTGCTGGCCGATCACTTCGGCAATCTTTTCACCAACATCGGCGCGCCGCTGGTGGCCGCCTGCCGGCAGCCCTGGGCGATCGTCGGCACGCACTCGTTGGCGGTCCGCAACACCTATGCCGACGTCCCGCCGGGGACGCCACTTGCCCTGGTCAACGCCTTCGGGGTGCTGGAACTGGCGATCAACGGCGCCAGCGCCGCGACAGTGCTCGAGCTCGCACCGGGCACGCGGATTCGACTCGTAGACGGGCTCGCGGCCTGAGGCCGGAGAAACGCCGTCCATCAATCACTGCAGACACGGAAAGGTCCAACAATGAACAACGACAGAACTGATGCCATCCGGAACCTGGCCCTCATCGGACCGGCCGGCACCGGCAAGACCACGCTCGCTGAAACCCTGCTGCACACCGCCGGGGCGATCCCGCAACGCGGCCGGATCGATCGGGGCGATACCGTCTGCGATTTCGAGGCACGCGAAATCTCCATGGCGCACTCGCTGGATTCCGCGGTCTGCCACTGCGAGTGGCAAAAGAGCGAGATCAACATCATCGACACGCCGGGTTTCACCGACTTTTTGCCGCGCGCCATCGCGACGTTGCCCGCCGTGGAATGCGCTGCGCTGGTGCTCTCGGCTTCCGGCGGGCTCGAAACCGGCGTGCGACGCATGATGAAAGCAGCCGGCGACGCAGCGTTGTCCCGCATCATCATCGTCAACAAGATGGACACGGATCCCGACAAGCTCGACCAGCTGCTGGCCGAGATCCAGGAGGCATTCGGCGCGCGCTGCCTGCCGGTCAACCTGCCGAGCGACCATGGGCGCAAGGTAGTGGACTGCTTTTTTCACGACAGCGGCGAGCCCACGGATTTCTCCAGCATCGAGGAAGCGCATACGCGGATCACCGACCAGGTGGTCGAGGTGGACGAGGCGCTCATGGAGGCTTACCTCGAGTCGGGCCAGAACCTGGACCCGCAGCAATTGCACGCCGCATTCGAACAGGCCCTGCGAGAACGGCATCTCATCCCGGTGGTTTTCGTTTCCGCGGAGACCGGCGCCGGGGTCGAGGCTCTGCTGGATTACATCGTCAAGCTGCTGCCGAGCCCGCGGGAAGCGAATCCCCCGCCGTTCATGCGTGGCGAAGGCGCCGCCGCAGAGCCGGTGGTGGTGGAATCGGAGCCCGATCGTCACGTCGTGGCCCATGTCTTCAAGGTCGTGGTCGATCCCTACGTCGGGCGCATGGCCGTCATTCGGGTTCACCAGGGCACGATCCGCGCAGGCGCACAGGTTTTCGTGGGCGAGTCGCGCAAGCCGGTCAAGCTGAGTCATCTCTACAAGCTGCAGGGGAAAAAGACGTCCGAGGTCGCCGCCGCAGGACCGGGAGACATCATCGCGGTCACCCGCATCGAAAGTCTCGGCTTCAACGACGTGTTGCACGACTCGCACGACGAAGATCACTTCCACGTGCGTCTCCCGGAGGCCGCACCACCGATGATGGGTATCGCGATCGAGCCGGCGCAGCGAGGCAACGAACAGAAACTGTCCGATGCACTGCAAAAGCTGTGCGCCGAAGACCCGGCTTTGCGTGTGGAGCATCGACCGGGAACGAATGAAACGGTGGTCTTGTGCAGCGGTGAACTGCACCTGCGGCTGGTCGTCGAGGCGATGCAGGAACGGTTCAACCTCGAGGTCCGCACGCACCCTCCGACCATTCCGTATCGTGAGACGATCACGCGACCGGCGGAGGGTCACCACCGCCACAAGAAACAGACCGGTGGTGCAGGACAGTTCGGCGAGGTTTACCTGCGCATCGCACCGCTGCCGCGCGGTTCGGGTTTCGAATTCGTCAGCGAGGTGGTCGGCGGCTCCATCCCGCAGCAGTTCATCCCCGCCGTGGAGAAAGGCGTTCGGCAGGCGCTGGCCTCGGGTGCGATTGGCGGGTTCCCGCTGCAGGACATCCGCGTCGCCGTCTACGACGGCAAAACCCACCCGGTGGACTCCAAGGAAGTCGCTTTCATCAGCGCAGGCCGACGTGCTTTCATCGAGGCGACTCGCAGCGCCGGGCCGATCATTCTCGAGCCAATCGTGCAGCTCCAGGTGACCGTCCCCGTGGATTCGCTGGGCGCCGTCACCGGTCATCTGTCGGCGCGGCGTGGGCGCGTGCTCGGCTCGACCTCACTGTCCGGCCAGCGTATCCAGGTCGACGCGGAGGCCCCGCTGGCTGAACTGCAGGATTACGCCAACCAACTCAAGTCGCTGACCGGCGGCTCCGGCGCCTGGACGATGCATCTGGACCGCTACGAACCGGTCCCGGCAAAAGTCCAGCAGGACCTGACGCGAGACCTGCGCGAGGAAGAAAACGATTAGAATGGGTCTGCGACGTCGCGGTCTTGACGTACGTCAATGCACCGCGGCACCGAAGCGGCAACATACTTTCAAATGCGACGGACAATTCGATGCTCGATATCAGTGAACTCATGACGCCGCGACGCAGCCTCGTCATCATCAGCCCGGAAGCCACCGTAGACGAGGCGCGGCGCACCATGGCGGCACACGCCATCCGGCACCTCCCGGTGCTGGACGAAAGCGGCATGATGATCGGCCTGGTCTCGCAAACGGACGTGCTGGTGGCCGGTAACGACGGCGATCGTCCGGTTCGCGAGATCATGGTGCGCGAGCTCGACGTCGTCGACGAACGCAGCAACGTCCGCCATGCCGCCATGATCATGTTCCGGCACAAGAGAAGTTGCCTCCCTGTGACTCGGGACGGCCAGCTGCAGGGCATCGTCACGGATTCGGACTTCCTGGGGGTGGCCATCACCCTCATGGAACAGCTCGAGGCCGTCGAACCGGAACCCGAAGTGGAGTCGGAAATCGACGCCGAGAACGTTGAGATGCGGGACGACGTAACCTCCTGAGGCATGGAGGATCCGGCCCGGGGGTTCGGCGCTCAGCCCGGCAGGATCGTGGTCGCGCTGACGTCCTCCTCAACCGACTCCAGACTGCGCATCGGCGCGATCCCCTCACCCAGCACCAAACGGAACTGGCCGACCTGCACGACGTCGCCGTGGTTCAGACGGCGCTGGCGAACGACGTGGTCGTTGACCCGGATGCCGTTCGTGCTGTTGAGATCGACCACCGTCCACCGGCCGCCCTCGCGCACCAGCATGGCGTGATGCCGGCTGACTGAATCGTGGTCCAGCCGTACATCGTTCCAGGGGTGGCGCCCGATCAAGAGCCGCGAGGCATTCAGGCTGATTCGCGCCGTGGGCTGCCCGTCCAGCAGAATGTCCAGCGCCGCTACCCGCCGCGGCGGCGGCGCATCTTCCCCGACCTCGCTCTCCTCCGGCTGCTTGACGCAATGCCCGCCGACGGCATCCTCGTTCGCTTCCAGCGCGATATGCAATGCGCGCGCCGCCACCTGGTCGATCCGTCCGGGCAGGCCGCCTGACAGCTCGTGGATGCGCGCCGAGGCTTCGGGACTGAACAGTTTCTCCGGCCTGTCGGACCCGGCGGCCTCGGCGTGGAACTCGAGGTAATCGCGAGTCTCCGCGAGCCCGAGCGCCTCGAGCCGATGCTGCCAGCGGATCATCTGGCGCAGCGCATGCATCCGCGGTGCAGCCAGCTGGCGTTCCACACCCTCGCCGCCCAGAAGGACGAGCTTGAGGCGTCCATGGCGCGTCGAGTTGAGGAGCGACAGCCAACCCAGCTCCTTGATGACGCCTCCGGAGACCGTGCTCGGCACGTTCGCGACGATGACGGTCGTGGTGTTCTTCTGCAACTGCTGACCGAGGAATACCTCGATCAGGCCGCGCATCTCATCGCGGCTGGCATTGAGCCCGTCGAATCCGAAACCGGCGAGCAGCGCGGCGAAAAAATCGTCCGGGGCGGTCGGCAAAGCGCCCAGGGATGCCACCAGCGCACCGGGAAGCGCCTGCCCGAGTGTGAAATCGAGCGTCGTCTGCTTGCCGGCACCGCGCTCGCCTGTCAGCACCACGAGCAGATCGACCGACTGCAGGGCACGCTCGAGGAAACTGACCGCCTCGCGGTGCTGCGGACCAGCATAGAACGCGCCGCCGCCAGTTCCGGTTCCGAACGGGAAACGCGCGAGTCCGAGCCGGCTCAGGACTTCGTGATCCATCATGATTGAGCCGCAGTCACCACTCGCCTGCGTTCGGCATACTCGCCCACGGTTCCCGCGGCGGCAGGGCCGTCCCTCTCTGGAGCAGTTCGATGGATATGAGGTCCGGCGAGCGAACAAACGCCATGCGTCCGTCCCGTGGCGGCCGGTTGATCACCACGCCGCCCTCCAGCAGGCGCTGGCACGTGGCGTATATATCGTCGACCGCATAGGCGATGTGCCCGAAATTGCGTCCCCCGTCGTAGCGTTCGGGATCCCAGTTCCAGGTCAACTCCAGCTGCGCGCTCTCGTCGCCGGGTGCTGACAGGAAGACCAGGGTGAAGCGGCCCTTCTCGCTCTCGCGTCGGCGCTGCTCCACCAGCCCAAGGTGATCGCAATAGAACGCTAGCGAGGCGTCGAGGTCCGTGACGCGAACCATGGTGTGCAGGTATTTCATCCGCCAGCGGCCTCCGATTCCGCTTTCACGATCCCGCCGTCACGCGGCCAGGCCCTGAGTATGGCCTGAATGACGGTGGCAAGCGGAATCGCGAAGAACACGCCCCACAGCCCCCACAGGCCGCCGAAAAACAGGATGGCTGCGATGATGGCCACCGGGTGGAGGTCCACCACTTCGCTGAACAGCACGGGTACCAGGACGTTGCCGTCGAGGAACTGGATGATTCCGTACGCGATCAGCACGTAATAAAAATCCGCCGCCAGGTCGAACTGGAAGTAAGCCACCAGCGCCACTGGCAACGTGACCACCGTGGCGCCGATGTACGGTATCAGCACGGAAATCCCGGTCAGCGCCGCCAACAGGACGGTGTATTGGAGGCCGAGAAAACTGAAAGCGATCCAGGCCACTGTGCCGACGATGAGTATCTCGACCAGCTTGCCCTGAACATAATTGCCGATCTGACGATCCACCTCGTGCCAGACCTCCCTCGTCAGGTGCCGGTCCTGCGGCAGGAAACCCGCCACCCAGCCCATCAACAGGTCCTTGTCCTTGAGCAGGAAGAACACGAGGATCGGCACCAGCACGAGGTAGACGAGCACCGTGATCAGGGTCATCAGCGAGGCCAGGGAAAAGCTCAGCAGGCCCTGGCCAAACCTCAGGAGTTCCCCGTTGAAGCCAGCGAAAACATCGCGGATTTGCTGCTCCGAAACGAGCGCCGGGTAGCGTTCGGGCAGCTGGAGCAGCGCCTTCTGGACCTCCGCGATCATGAACGGAATCTGCTGGAACAACTGGCCCATCTGGCGTGTCAGCAGCGGCACCAGCCACAGGAAGCAAAGCCACAGCACCGCCAGGAACAAGGTGAACACCACCAGGACGGCAGCAAAGTGCGGCAGGCCGCGGGCACGAAGCTCCGCGGCGATATTGTTCAGCAGATAAGCGATCACGAGCGACGCGAGCAGCGGCGCGAGCATCTGCCCGAAGGCCCAGATGGACACCGCCAGCACCAGGACGATCAACGTCAGGGCAACTACCTGAGGATCTTCCAGTTGACGGCGTAGCCACGCGAAAATCGCGTTCATGCAGTGGTCTCCCAGGTGGGCATACAAGGATATCAGTTCGGGGCGCGACGCACCGCCACGGTTGTGGCCGCAGCAAGGGTCTGTGAGAATCGGGCGGAACGAGCCTCACGGAGCACGGACTTTGAACTGGTTACGCCGCGAGGCAGTGCTGTTGGCGATATTCGGCGGCTTCGGGCTGTTGGTCCTTCCGGCGCTCGTTTTTGTCGTCGGGCAGCTACTTCTCGGCCCCTACCGTCCCGACGGGGGCTTGGGCACATTCTATGGCGACCTCTACGGGCACCTGGCCGCCGGGACTCCATGGCCCTGGCTGCTGGTGATGGGTCCATGGCTGACGATCCAGCTGCTGCGATTG
>Ga0102941_1000414_pt1 | contig 19680 bp, 14 predicted proteins | sample SalPonR2_C_D2_MG_FD_79281 | JGI IMG/M metagenome (GOLD analysis project Ga0102941, IMG submission 79281) | Salt pond soil microbial communities from South San Francisco under conditions of wetland restoration - Salt Pond MetaG R2_C_D2_MG | ecosystem: Environmental > Aquatic > Marine > Intertidal... | reverse complement strand
TCGCGCTCGAGATCCAGCGGCGAGAGGAGGCGGCGTCCGAGAATGCTGGCGGCGAAGTTAGGCGCATGACGGTTCACCGTGGCGATCGCCAGGTCGGCGAAGGTTTCCCGGTGGCTGTCCCAGCCGCCGTCGGGCGCGGGATTGACGTGCTGGCAGAACAGGCTGGCGACATGTTGTCCCGGCGGCGCCAGGCTGTCGTCCAGCGCAGATGAAATCACCATTTCCACGACCGGTTGGCGCGCCCAGCCCGGGTTGTGCTCGCGCGAGCGGGCGTCGAAGTAGGCCCGCTCGAAATAGGGCAGCGAGTCGCCGATCAGGATCCCGCTGGCATGGTGGGGCTGTAGTTCGATGCCTGGCGCGGCGCGGAAATCCGGCAGTTCGGCGAGCGCCAGGTTGATGCGGAAAGTCCCCGAGCCGCAGCGGTAACGGCCAAAGCGTTCCAGGACGTCCGGATCCAGGTCGGCCGGGTCGAACATCTGCGTGTACAACAGCTTCGGGTTGACGCCGGCGACCACCCGGCCAGCGCGCAGCACGCTGCCGTCTGCCAGTACGACGCCCGTGGCGTGGCCGTCCCTGACCTCGATGCGCTCGACGGCGGTGTTGCAGCGAATGTCCACGCCGCGGCTGCGCGCTTCGGCGGCGATGGCCTCGCTGATGGCGCCCATGCCGCCGATGGCGTGGCCCCACGCGCCGGACTTGCCGTTTACTTCGCCGAACACGTGATGCAGCAGCACATAGGCCGTGCCGGGCGTGTAAGGACTGGCGAAATTCCCGACGATGGCGTCCCAGCCGAGCACGGCCTTGAGAGGGTCGGACTCGAACCAGTCGTCAAGCAGGTCCCCGGCGCTCTTGGTGAACAGATCCAGCAGGTCGCGTCGGCCCTGCATGTCGAGACCTTTCAGTTGTCTCGCCACCGACCACGACGCCAGCCAGTCGGCCATGACGAACCGGTCGGACACGTTCGGCGGCGTCTCGCCGGCGAGCGCGCGCAGCACGACGACCACCCGTTCCAGCATCGCCACCCACGCCGGCAGCCTTTCGGCGTCGCGGCGCGAGAATCGCGCCACTTCCGCGGCTGTGTCGGCCCCGCCGAAGCGGAACGCCGTGCCATCGCCGAGCGGCAGGAAGTTGGCCAGCGGCCGCTCGACGATCCGCAACCCGTGATCCGCGAGCCGCAGCTCCGCGATGATTTGCGGATTCAGCAGGCTGACCGTGTAGCTGCAGCTCGAGTTGCGAAAACCCGGGTGAAACGTTTCCGTCACGGCGGCGCCGCCCAGCACGGCACGCCGTTCAAGCACCGTCACCTTCAGGCCGCGACCGGCCAGGTAGGCCGCGCAGACGAGCCCGTTGTGGCCGCCGCCGATGACAATGGCGTCCGTTTGCCGGTTCGGGGGCATCGAGTCACCCGTGGGGTGGCGGAACTGTCGGGCACTCTAGCGGTCCCGAAAGGGAACACCAAGTCCGCGCGTGTGGCCCGGACGCGCGTGTGCCCTAGAATAGGCTTAGGCGAACCGTAATCCGGCGCAGGATGCGTCCGGGCTGATACCGCCGAGGTGAACCCGCATGAAAAAAGTGTTCGTGACCTGCCTGCTGGTCGTCGTCCTCGCGGCATGCGCCACGAGTCCGACCGGCCGTCGCCAGTTGATGCTGGTCTCGCCAGACCAGGCGATCGCTTCCTCGCGCACGGCGTACACGCAACAGATGCAGGCTTTCGACGAGAAGGGCCTGATCAAGGCCGAGGGCGAGATCGTGGAACGGGTCAACCGGATCACCGGCCGCGTCGTGGCCCAGGCCATTGCACAGTATCCGAACACCGCAGGCTGGGACTGGAGTATCGAGGTCATCGACGACCCCGAGACCGTCAATGCATGGGCCATGGCCGGGGGACGGATGGCCATCTACACGGGGCTGATCGAGCAGACCGATGCGACGGACGACGAGATCGCGCAGGTCATCGGCCACGAGATCGCGCATGCGCTGGCGCATCACACCGCGGAGCGCATGTCGGTGGTCATGGCCAGCCAGATGGGCGTGCTCGCGGCCGGCATCGCGACCGGCGACCAGCGCGTCATGACCGGCGCGGCCGCGGCCGCGTTGCTGGCTATCAACCTGCCCAACAGCCGTGCGGCCGAGGTCGAGGCGGACCGGATCGGCATCGAGCTGGCTGCGCGGGCGGGATATCATCCCGATGCCGCCGCTTCCCTGTGGCGGAAAATGGCCGAGGCGGGCGGCGCCGGTCCGCCGGAGTTTCTCAGCACCCATCCGTCGCCCGGCAATCGCCAGGCCACGCTGGCGCGTCTTGCGGACCAAATGATGCCGTATTACGAGGCGCCCGGAGCACGTCCGGTGTATCCCATCCGGCCGGGAGACTATTGAGGCGGGTCTTACGAGCCGGATAAAGAAAAGGCCCCCGGACTGGCGTCAGAGGGCCTAAACCAAGAGGAGAGTGTCGGCAGCCGGAGTCCGAAATCAAAACCGGCCGGCGGTGCCTCCTTGGCGTACCGGCCGGCGCCACTTCCATGTGGTCTCGACTGCCACGTACAGTTATATGCCTGCCGGCGACCCGTTTTATTGACCAGGATCAAGTTTCGGGCTTGTCTGCGGAATGTCCCTAGCCTCATTCAAGAGCGCGTCAGAACCGTTCGAGAGCGCGTCACTGCCCGGGCACACCCGTGGTCCCTGGCCGGAACCGGTACACGTGATAGGGGCCGTGCTCCCTTATGTGGCCGCGCGGGCGCAGCACGACCTGGGGCAGTGCGCTGTCGGCGAGATACAGCCAGCCGTCCGGGCCGAATGAAAGGCCGTCCGCCCAGCGGATCCGCGGCGAGCGCACGATGGTCGTGAGGTCGCCGCCCGGCGCCATGCGCAATACGGCGCCGTTTTCCACGTCGGTGATGTAAATATTTCCCGAAAGGTCGGCGGACAAGCCGTCGCTCAATGGCTTTTTGCCGAGGATTTCCAGCCGTTGCGCGAGTTCGCTGTCGGACATGGATTCGTCGGCCAGCGCGCTGGTCGGAATCCGGTACATCGTGTCGTGCGCCATGGCGCCGAATGCCAGCCATTGCCCGGCCGGATCCACGGCGATGCCGTCCAGTCCCGGCTTCATCGTCACCGCGCCGCCGAGGAACTTCATCTCGCGGATGGGCGTGCGGATAGTCCAGTCCTGCGGCCGGGTGGACGAATGCGCTTCCAGCACGCGACGCGTGCGGCGCGTAGCGCTGTCGTACACGAGCAATGCCGGTGACTTCCGCCAGAAGCTCGTGTCGGCGATGTAGATCATGCGTCCCGCCGGATCGACCTGTAGATCCTGCAGGAACGAGCCACGCGGGGCGATGTCACGCGAGAATACGTGTTCATGCACGACGCGATCGGTCGCGAGATCGATCGCGACGATTCTCGGCCGGCCCAGGCCGTGGGTCCCGGAATCGATGACCCAGAGGCGCTCGAAGCGGTCGACGACGAGGCCCAGGGGCGTTTCCAGCAGGGCTTCGTTGAGATCCGCGGCGGGGTAAGGTTCTGCCCGGCCGTTGCGCCATTCGAGCAGCCGCGGGCCGCTCGCTCGTGCTTCGGGGTGGACGGTGAAAAACACCCGGCCCCCTGCGCTGACAGCGACGTTGCCGATGGGTTCAGGATGAGACAGCACCGTCTCGAGGCCGCCTTCGGTGACGATCGGCGAACTCACCAGCGTGGGATATGGCGTGCCGCCGCCGAAATACAGGCGGAGACCGCCGAGCGCAAGTACGCCGAGGAGAATTACGGCAACGATGAGTTTGAGTAGGGTCCGCATGTGTCGTCCAGAGCTTTTATGCAGACTAGACGGGTGATGGGAATCGGGGCGGGAACTGCGTCACAAGTTGACTGCGAGCGTTGATTCGCCGGCATTTGCCGCAGTGCGGCCGGGCCCCTGCGGGCGGGGTGCCCGGTCTAGGCCGATGGCTGTGCCAGCGCGTCGCGCACGCGCCGCAGCAGGATGCGCTCGATGACCGGTTTCTGGATGAAATCCATCGCTCCTGCCCGGATGGCCTCCACCGCGGTCGCCACATCGGATTCGCCGGCCAGGAGGATCGCGGGCATCTGGCGCCCCCGGTTGCGCAGTTCGCGGAGCAGCTCGACACCGTTCATGCCCGGCAGGTCGAGGCCGGCCACCAGTACCCGAGCCTGTTTTTCCTCGATCGCGGCCAGCAGCGACTCCGCCGAATCGAAGGCATCGACGTCATGCTGGAGGTGGCTCAACAGTTGGACCAGCGCATCCCGCTCGCGGGCATCGCCTTCCACGACACAAATGGTCGCCTGGTGTGCCTCAGCGCTGCTGTCAGGGACTGGGGCCATAGTTTCGAACCGGCAAGGCATGGGGCAATGCCGCTCCGGCCCGGAGCGACGTTCTCGGTAATGTTCTTTTTCTTACCCTGCGAGTATTGAAACTCGCTCCGGGCAATGAAATACGAACATCTACCTAAGCCGCCGGTTCAGGCGCCTGGCTGATTCTCCGCCACCATGACCATCCGGACGAGATGGGCCAGGGAGTTGGCCTGCATTTTTTCCATCACGCGGGCCCGGTGGATCTCCACCGTACGCTGGCTGACGCCGAGGTCGCCGGCGATGACCTTGTTGGCCTTGCCGAGCACGACCTGGCCCATGACCTGCTTTTCGCGCGCCGTGAGGCTGTCCACGCGGTCGAGGATCTCTAGGCGTTCGAGCTGCCCTTCGCGCTGCTGGGCGGCCTGTTTCATCGCGTCGTTGATCCGGTCCACGAGCTCTTGGTCGCGGAAAGGCTTCTGCAGGAAGTCCACGGCGCCGAGCCGCACCGCTTCCACTGCCATCGGGATATCGCCATGACCCGTGATGAAGACGATGGGAATAGTGCAGCCGATCTCGGTCAGGTGCTTCTGGAGTTCGAGGCCCGTCATGCCGGGCATGCGGATATCGAGCACCAGGCAACCGTAGTCGCGGGGGTCGAAGGCCTTGAGGAAGTCCTGGGCGCTGCCGTAGCAACGCGCCCGGTAACCCGCGGAGCGCAGCAGCAGCCCCAGGGAGTCGCGGACTGCCTCGTCGTCGTCAACGATGAATACCGTGGCCTCGCTTGTCGCCATTATTCCTCCTCCGGGGCCGTGGGAAGCCTGATCCTGAATACACTGCCGAGCTCGGCGCCCGAATCGTATCTCAGTATGCCGCCGTGTGCCTCTATGATCGAGCGGCTCAACGACAGGCCCAGCCCCATTCCTTCCGATTTCGTGGTGAAAAACGGCTCGAACAACTGTTCGAGAAGGTTGTCGGGGACGCCGGGTCCCGCATCTTCAACCGCCAGTTCCACTTCGTCTTCGCTGAGCGCCTCCGTGCGGATTACGAGCCGCCGGGATTCCGGCTCGCAGGCGTTCATCGCTTCGACGGCGTTGCGCGTCAGGTTCAAAATGACCTGCTGGAGCTGGATACCGTCGACCTGAACCTTCGGCAGGTCGGACTGGAACTGGAGTTTCAGATCGACCTCGTGGGAGCGGCAGTCCATCTCCACCAGCGGCAGGATCTCGACGATCAGTTCATTGGCGTCACGGTGCCTGCGATCGGGCGTGTGGCGGCGCACGAAAGCACGCAGGCGGTGGATGACGTCGCCGGCGCGCCGTGCCTGGCCGGTGACCCTGCCCAGGACTTCGCCGAGTTCCTCCGCTTCCATTTCTCCTGCCGCCAGCAGGCGCTGGCAGGCCTGGGTGTAATTGGCGATCGCCGCGAGCGGTTGATTGAGCTCGTGCGCGATGCCCGCCGCCATCTCGCCGAGGGTCCCGAGTCGTGCCACGTGGGCGAGCCGTTCACGCTGCTTGCGGGCCTCCATCTCGGCAAGCACCACGTCGGTGCGATCCAGGATCTGGCTGATGACCAGCATGGGCCGCCCCTCGTGGTCGAGGATGACGCTGAGATGGACGAGCGCATGGACGAGCGAGCCATTCTTGTGGATGAAGCGCTTCTCGTACTTGACGGTATCGGCCCCGCCGAGCAGCGTGCGGAACTGACGCAGCGTGTCGGGGATGTCCTCGGGCGGCGTCACGTCGCGCACTGAGCGGGCCAGCAGTTCGCTTTCCGTGTAGCCCAGCATATTGCACAGCGCCTGGTTCACGGTCAGGTAATGCCCATCGATTTCGTGCGCCGCCGAGAGCGTCGCCATGCCGACCGGGGCCCGGCGGAAAATCAGCCGCAGTTCCTCCTCGGCCTGGCGGAGCTGGGCCTCGGTTTCGCGTTGCTCGGTGACGTCCTCGCCAGCACTCAACACACCGTTGATGGAGCCGGTCTCATCGCGCAGGAACTGGTTTCGCCAGAAAACCCGTCGCGTGTGGCCGTCGCGCGTCAGGACCGGGCCTTCCAGCAGGCTGAAACTGGATTCCCGCCCGGCCAGCGCCTCCTCGAAAAGGATTCTCGAGCGCCCCGCAAATCCCGGCGGCTGACACGCGGCAAAAAAGTCCTTGCCGATCAGCTCGTGTTCGGGCGTGCCGAACAGTTCGCAGGCTTTGCGATTCACCAGCGTGATCCGCCCGGCGCGATTCACGGCGATGATCATCACGTTCACCAGGTCGAGATAACGCTGGGCGCGATCGCGCTCCCGTCGCAGTGCTTCCTCGGCATGGCGGCGGAAAGTCTGGTCGAGGATCGTACCCTCGATCCGCCGCTTGCCGGTGATCGGGTTGGCGACGATCTGGTAGATGGTCTGGATATGCCGGATAGTCCCGTCCGGCCGGATGATCCGGTACTCGAGTTCACCACCGCCGGACGATTTTGTTGCGTCTTCCGCCAGGCGGGCTTCGACGCGCGGCCGATCGTCGGGATGCGCGAAGCGGGCGACGAACTCCGCCGGGCTCAGCGGCGGCTGGCCGGGATTGAGTCCCGCGATGCGGAAGAACTCGTCGGACCAGAAATTGTCGCCCGAGGCCGGCCAGTCGCCTTCGAAACTGCCGACATGGGCCAGCGCCTGGGCGGTCACGAGGTTGGCCTCTACCTGGTGAAGTCGCGCTTCGGCCACGACTCGCTCGCTGATGTCGCGGATGATGCCGATGAAGCTCGCTTTCGCTTCGCCATCGACCCGGCCCACGGACACTTCGGCCGGGAACAACGAGCCGTCCTTGCGGCAGGCCTCGACTTCGCGCGGCGCCAGCATGAAACGCGCCTCCCCGGTCTTCTGGTAGCGCTCGATGTAACCGTCGTGGCCGGAGCGGACCGGCAAGGGCATCAGCATGGCGACGTTGCGGCCGACGATTTCCGCGGCGCTGTAGCCGAAGATGCGTTCGGCGCCAGGGTTGAAAGACTCGATGATCCCGTTGCCGTCGATCAGGATCACGGCATCGGGCGTCGCGTTCAGCAACGCCACCAGCTTGCTCTGGGCGCGCCGGTTCTGTTCGGGCGGGGAGGTGGCCGGCAAGGTGTCGGAAGTATCCATCGGCTGGGGGGTGTTCCTTTGACGGGCGCCGGCCGTGGCGGGCGCGTGGCCGGTCTGCAAATGCCCGACTAGAATAACCGTAGGGACACGCCCGACGCATCCCGAGCGTCGTCGACAGGGCAGCCGGCAAGGCATCATGAGCAGCTTCGGACGAATCCTGGTGGGAGTCGATCCGCACGCCACTTCGCTGGGCGCGGCACGGGTCGGTGCACGCCTCGCCGAGCAACTGGGCGCTGCACTCGAGTTGTTCAGCCCGGTCTACAATCCGCACGTTTCGCTGGCGCACTTTGCCACGCGGGAAAGCATGGAGCATGCGCGCGATTCGCTTTGCACGCGGAATGTCGAGCGTCTGCTCGCTGCCGCGCCGGATCTCGGCTTTACCGGTCACATCGAAGCGCACGCTGTCTGGGATCATCCTTTCGAGGAAGCCCTGATTCGCCGCGTGCTGGAGCGCGCCGCAAACCTGCTGGTCGTCGCGTTGCCGGGCCGGGACGATCCCCGTGGCGGGTCGCTTTCCGCGGCCCACTGGCAACTCGTCCGTCATTGCCCCTCGCCGGTGTTGCTGACCCACGGAAAGCCCTGGCGCGATTCTCCCGTGATCGTGGCGTCGATCGATCCGATTCAGCACCACGGCCGCCGGGAGGATCTCGACATTGGTATCCTGCGTCTCGGCGACCAGTTTGCGGCAGGGACCGGCGGCACGTTGCACGCGTTTCACGCCTGGCAGCGGAAACTGCGGGCCTTCGTCGGCGAGGCGGAGCACCCGGTGATGCCGGACTTTACCGATCCTGCTACGGAGCAAAGGCACCGGGAAGCCGTCTACGCGGTGCTCGCGTCGGCCGATGCCTCACCGGCGCGGGTCGCGCTGGTGGAAGGCCGGCCGGAGGCCAGGTTGCCGGAATACTGCTGCGAGACGGGCGCGGATCTGGTCGTGATGGGGGCCATCGCGCGCAACCCGTTCGGCCGCATATTCATCGGCAGCACGGCCGAGCGTGTGCTGGAGCGGCTGCCCTGCGATCTGCTGGTGCTCAAGCCGGATGACTTCAAGACATCGATTCCGCGCGAACGCTGGCCGCGGGACGACGGCGCGACTATCCTCGGCGTGCCCGGAATCTGAGTCCCGGCGCATCACGTCCTGTCATGGCCCCACCCGGCCCGGGAAATGCCCGCGGGTCCTGCCGGGACGGCGCGCAAGGACGCGGGGCCGGGTTCGTGGTAATTTCGCCCCTGCCACCAGTCGAAGGATTGCACCACCGCAATGTCCCAGTCCCTGCGCATACTCCTGCTCGCAGACGACCCGGAGATTATCCGCCGGGTAGGCCAGGGCCTGCAGCGCGAGGAATCCGGGCTCATCATGATCGAAGGCGCGGAGAGCCTGGCCACGGCGCGCCGGCGCCTTGGGGCCGGGAGCTATGATCTCGCGTTGGTGGACCTCGGCCTGGGTCTCGGTGACGGTCTCCACCTGCTTTCCGACCTGGCGAGCATCGCGCCTGAATTGCCGGTGGTCGCGCTGGGCTCCGCGGGTTCGGGGCCGGACGCCGCCGCCTGTCGCGCCCTCGGAGCCCAGGATCGGGTCGGGCCTGACGCCATCGAATCGGCCGGTCTCGTCGACAGGCTGCACAGCGCCGTAGCGCGGGCCCGCGCAGACACCGTTTCCCGTCGTCGTCAGCAGCGCGTGGCCGCCAGCCTGGGCGCGACGGGCGATCTCGCATGGCATTACGAACAGGGCGGGTCCGAAGTCTGGCTCGCTGCGAAGAACCCCTCGGAGTGGCAGCTGCCCGCGCCGGAGTGCACCGAGTCGCTCGAGGCGGCGCGGGAGCGCATCCATCCCGACGACAGGGAGCTGGTGCTGCGGCAGGTTGCGGAGCACCTGGCGACGGAGCAGCCCTGGCAGCTCGAGGCGCGCATCAAGGTGGGTGGTGGCGCGTATCGCTGGTGCACCCTGCGCGGCCGCGCGCAGTTCGACGATAAGAAACGTCTCGCGCAGGCAGCCGGGACACTGGCCGACGCGCAGCGGCAACAGAAGCGAATCCGCGAGACCGAGCAGGCGCGCCGTTTTCTGCGCGCCGTCTTCGATTCCGCCCGCGTGGCGCGCGCGGTACTCGATTCTTCGGGCGTGATCATCGACTGCAACCAGGCGTGGGCGGCTTTCGAGGAGCCCGCGTGCCACGCCGGCCGCGCCTTCGGTCCCGGCCGCCGCTTCATCGAAAAACCGGAAGACCCTGAGGAATTCGGCGATCTGGACGGCACCGAATTGCGCCGCGGGGTACGCCAGGTCCTCGGCGGCGTGCTCGATCGCTTCAGCATCGAATACGAGGCGGCGGGACGCCGCTGGCGGATCGCGGTGAATCCTCTGCTGAACCCTGGTATCGCCGGGGCGGTCGTGAGCCATGAAGACATCACCTCGGCGCAGCAGGCGGCAGCGGAGCTGGCGGCCGCGACCGCCGAACTGGAGGCCGACTTCGGCGCCCTCGGGGGGCCGATGTTCCGAGTGGGGGCCGACTTCGAAGTCCTTGCGGCCAACCAGCACGCGGAGTCATTCGGGCGTGCGCCGGTGCGGGGACGCGACGTGCTCAAGGTGTTGCCGCGACCGGACGCCGAGGCTGTCGGTGATGCGCTTGCGGCCATCTCGGCTGGTGCCGAATCGGGGGTTCGCGACGTCCATGCCGAGGACGGCCGGCTGATGCGCTGGGTCGTTTCACCGCGACGCAGCGCGTCCGGCGAGGGCCAGGGTTTCGTCGTTTATGGAGTCGACTGCACGGATCTCGCACGGCGCGAGCTTGCAGCGGGGGTCGCGCCCGCGATGGCGGATGCCACGCCCACGCCTGCAGACGAAGCGCAGGCGGCCGCGCTCGAAGCTGCGCGCACCGGCGCGGTACAGGCACTGGAAGAGGCCGAAGCCGCGCGCCGTCAGGCCGCGGCGGCCGCGACGGAGAATACCCGGCTCGCCGAGTTGCTCGAGGCCGAGCGTCAAAGTCATGCGGAGCTCGCTGAAACGCTGGAAGCAGAGCGCAAGCGGCAGGAAGAATTGGCGGCGACTCTGGAGACCGAACGCGGCGGTCGGGAACAGCTGGCGCAGTCGCTGGAAGCCGAGCGGGGCGAGCACGAGGAATTGTCGAAGGCGCTGCAGATCGAACGCGGCAGGTACGAGGAATTGTCGAAGGCGCTGGAAGCCGAGCGCGGCAGGCACGAGCAGCTGGCCGAGACCCTTGAGTCCGAGCGACAAAAGCAGGATCAGCTGGCAGCCGCACTGTCGGCCGCGGAGCAGGTGCCGGCACGCCTGCGCGCTGAATTGAGCGATATCCGGCAGGGTTTGCGGTCACACCTCGATGACATCGTGCAACGCGTGTTCGAGCCGTTACTGAAGGACTCCGAGACCGGGGCGCCCGACGCCCAGCCGGGCCAGGACAAAGACAAAGCGAGCTAAGCGGTGCACGAAACCATACAACTCCGGCGGCTCCTGATCGTCGGCAACGACGATTTCGCCTTGCAACCGGTGGATGAGGCCGCCACGGCCTATGGTCTGCTCGCGCGGCGTATATCCGGTGGCGACGGGATCGCGGATGCGGTGGCCGGTTTCGGACCGGATGCCGTCGTGCTCGATCCGGCCGTGCTGGATGGCTTCGGAAGCGAGATCCTGCCGGCGGTCGCGGCCTCGGGTGCTTTCCTCCTGTTGCTCGGCGGCCCGGACGATCACGCGATTCGTGCCGCGCGGGCCCTGGCCGAGCAAGAAGGGCTGGCGGTTGCCGGGATCCTGGCCAAGCCGGTATCGCAGGAAGGCCTGGAAGTGGCTCTGCGGGCGCTTTCCGGCGAACTCGAGTTCACCGCCGAGGACATCAGCTCGGCCGTCATGCGGGGGGAGATCGGCGCGTGGTACCAGTTGCAGCTGCTGCGCAGCGAGTCCGGCTGGCGCGCGGATGGCGCGGAGGCGCTGGCGCGGTGGGAGCATCCGCAGCACGGTATGGTGCTGCCCGACGCGTTCCTGCCCGTGGCGGAGGCGGAAGGCCAGATCGCTGCAATCACGGATTGCGTGCTGCTCAGTTCGGTGCAGCAGCTGGGTGTCTGGCATCGCGCCGACATGCCCTTGCGGGTCGGGGTCAACCTGTCCCCGGCCCTCGTGACGGACCCGGATTTCCCCGAGCGCCTGCGACGGCTGGTGGTCGAATACGACGTGCCCGCGCGTTCTCTCGTGCTGGAAATCCCGGAGCCGGGGCTCGCGCTTGCCCCGAAGGGCTTTCTCGGCATGCTCGCCCGGCTTCGCATCCACGGTTTCGGCCTGGCGCTCGAGCACTTCGGCAGCGGCAACTCATCTCTTACGGATCTGTACAGGACGCCGTTCAGCGAGATCAAAATCGACCGGAGGCTGGTGGCCAACCTCGATGACGACGAGGATGCACGCAGGCTGGTGCGTGGCATCATCCTGCTGGCGCATGAGCTCGGCCTCGAGACGACCGCCGAGGCGGTCGAAACCAGCGAAACGCTCGAGTTTCTGCACGCCGCCGGTTGCGACCGCGTGCAGGGTTTCGTTATCAGTCGCCCCATGCCGGCGACCGAATTCCAGGCGGTGGTCGGTCACTGGCTCTGAGTTCCGGTCGGCTGCGGCTTCTATAATCTGAGCGACGGGCGTCCACAGTACGTCGTTGCCGGGAGCCGCAAGCTCATGTCCAAAGCACTGAAAATCATTCTCGGCCTGATCGGGCTGCTGGTCGTCGTGGTGCTGGCCGCGGTGATCATCATTCCGCTGGTCGTCGATCCGAACGATTACCGGGACGACATCGCGCGCGCGGTGACCGAGGAAACCGGGCGCGACTTCGAAATCGCCGGCGAGGTGTCGCTGAGCGTGTTCCCCTGGCTCGGACTGGAAGTGGGGCAGATGCGGCTCGGCAATCCGCCGGGTTTCGACGATGCGCCTTTCCTGGAAATCGGTTCGGCAGCGGTCGGGGCACGCCTCGTGCCGCTTCTGTCGCGCCGGCTCGAAGTCAGCACGCTGCGCCTCGAGGGCCTGCGTCTCAATCTCGTGCGGCAGGCCGACGGTACTGCAAACTGGGAGGGTCTCGGAGCGTCTGACGAAGGCGCGGCCGGCCAGGATGGCGCTGACGCGGACCCCGGCGACGGACGCGGCCCGCCGCCGGACGTCGGGCCGGAGGGCGCGGACGGCACTTTCCGGCTGGAGCGAGTCGCCGGCCTGCAGCTGGAAGATGCACTGGTGAGCTTCGAGGATCGCGCCGCCGGGACGATCGTCGAGGCTGCGGTTCCAACGCTCTCGACCGGTGAGCTCGAGCCCGGTCAGCCTTTCGACCTCGAGGCCGAGACCGTGGTGACCCTCGGCGGCGGCGAATCGACGCTCGACGCGCAGCTGGAGGCGACCGTGCAGTTTGCCGAGGATTTCGGCGCGGTCGCGCTGCGCGATTTCAGAATCACCGGCGGTTTCGAGAGCGAGGGCCGGCGCCAGGCATTCGCGTTGCGCGTACCCGAGCTCGATGCGGACCTTCAGGCGCAGACACTGGCGGCCCCCGAAGTGTCCGCGGAGGCGGCCGGTGTCGAGGCCATGCTTGACGTCACCGGCGAGCGCATCATCGATGCGCCTTCGTTCCGCGGACGTCTCGTAGTCGCGACATTCTCGCCGCGTGAGGTTTTCGGGCGGCTCGGCATCGAGGCGCCGGAGACCGCCGATTCCGGCGTGCTGTCGTCGGCCTCGCTGCAGACCGACTATGTCGCGGATCCGTCGCAGGCCCGGCTGGCGAACCTGGTCGCCGAGCTCGATGATTCGACGCTCGAGGGCACGGCGTCGATCGGCCTCGGCGAGGTTCCGCAGATCCGCGCCGAGATGGCGCTGGATGCCATCGATCTCGACCGTTACCTGCCGCCGGAAACGGACGCGCCGCCCGAGGAAGCACCGGCCGAGGATGTCGAGCTCGCTTTCGACTGGCTGAAGGCCCTCGACCTGGATGCGTCGTTCAGCGCAGGCAGGGTGAAGCTCAACGGCCTGGTGATGACAAACGTGGAGGCGCGGGCCGTGGCGCGTGACGGTGTGCTCGAACTGCAACCCCTCGGTGCGGCGCTTTACGAGGGCCGGATGGACGGCAATTTGCGCCTCGATGCCCGCGAGACTCCGGCCCGGTTGAGCCTGGAGCAGTCGCTGGCCGGGTTCCAGCTGCTGCCGTTCGCGCGAGATCTCGCCGACTTCGAGCGCCTCACGGGCGTTGCCGAGTTCGATGCCGACCTCAGCACGCGCGCGGCCACGACGGCTGAACTGGTATCCGGGCTCGACGGTGAACTCGCGTTCGACCTGGCGGATGGCGCTTTCAAGGGCGTCAATCTCTGGTACGAGATCCAGCGTGCTTATGCGCTCGCCAAGGGGCGAACGGCGCCGACGCGCACGTCGCCGGACACCGAGTTCCGCCGGCTCGCCGGTACGGCGGTGATTCGCGACGGAAAACTCGTCAACGACGATCTCACCGCCGGGCTCCCGTTTCTCGGCGTGACAGGCAGCGGCGCGGTCGACCTCGCCGCCGGCACGCTCGATTACCGGCTCAATGCCACGGTGCTGCGCGAGGTCGAGGACGAGGCGACCGGCGAGACCGCCGAGCTGGCCGGCGCCACGCTGCCACTGCGCCTCAGCGGCAGCCTCGATTCGCCCTCCGTCAGCGTGGATATCGGCGGGATGCTCCGCGACAGGGCGACGGAAGAGGCCATGCGGCGTCTCGGGGTCGATCCGGCCGAGGGCGAGTCGCTCGAGGACAGCCTCAAGGAGCGGGCCGAGGACAAGTTTCGCAGCCTCAGGGACAGGCTGCGCAAGGACGACGGCGGCTCTTGACGAGGAACAGCGTTCCGCCACCCGCCCGCCCGGCGATCGCCGCGTTCGCCGGCGCGCTCGCGATTACGTCGCTGGCGGTTTCCCCCTTGGCGGCGTTCGAGCTGGATAGGGCGGAAATGCAACGCGATGGCCCCGCCTTCGTGCTGGAGATCGAAGCACGCTTCGAGGCGTCCCCCGAGGCGCTGCTGGCGGTGCTGACCGATTACGCGCGCGTCCACGAGCTGCATCCGCAGTTGCTGGAGAGTCGCTCGCTGGGCCCGGTCGGGCCGCAGACCGAGGAGGTCTATACGCGCCTCGAGGGGTGCGTCCTGCTGTTTTGCAGGACATTGCACCGGGTCGAGCAGATCCGGCGCCGGGGCGATACCCTGATCGCCACCGACGTCCCAGGCCGCGGCTCCTTCAGCGAAGGACGCACGGAGTGGCATTTCACTCCTCACGAGGGCGGCGCCCGGCTCCATTACCGGACGCGTTTCGTGCCGGCATTCAGTGTGTCTCCGGTGTTCGGGGCGCCGGCCCTGGCGCGCTCCGTGGAGCGAATGACTCTCGAGACCATGGCCGAAGCGGACAGGCGGGCCGTGAAACGGGATGAGTGAGACCCTCGCATCGAGGCTGCTCGACTGGTATGACCGGGAGGGACGGCACGACCTGCCCTGGCAGCAGGGGCGGTCGGCGTACGCCGTATGGATCTCCGAGATCATGTTGCAGCAGACCCAGGTCGCCACGGCGATCCCGTATTTCGAGCGCTTCATGGCACGGTTTCCCGATATCCCGAGCCTGGCGGCGGCGCCGCTGGACGAGGTCCTGCATCACTGGTCGGGGCTGGGCTATTACGCGCGGGCGCGCAACCTGCACAAGACGGCCGCCATCCTGGTCGAACGGCATGACGGCCTGTTTCCCGAGGATCTCGATGCCGTCCGTGCACTTCCGGGGATCGGTCGCTCGACCGCCGGCGCGATCCTGGCCCAGGCGTTCGGCCGGCGCCACCCGATACTCGACGGCAATGTGAAGCGGGTGCTCGCCCGCGTCCATGTCGTGCCCGGCTGGCCCGGGACCGCGGCCGTGGAGCGGCGGCTCTGGGCGCTGGCCGAAGAACACACGCCTGCCGGGCGCGTTGCCGACTACACCCAGGCGATCATGGATCTCGGCGCGACCGTCTGTCGGCGCGGCCGGCCGATGTGTCCGGCCTGCCCGCTGGCGGCCCGCTGCGAGGCGCACCGCCAGCAGCGCCAGGCCGAGTTCCCCGCGCCAAGGCCCAGGCGGGCCCGACCTTTGCGTCGGGTGCGGATGCTGTTGTTGCGCGATGCGGCGGGTGCGTTTCTGCTCGAACGTCGTCCCCCGCAGGGCATCTGGGGCGGGCTGTGGTGCCCGCCCGAACTGGGCGAAGAATCCGCGCCGGAGTGGGCGACGCGCATGCTCGACGTGCCGATCGCCGCCCGGGCGCCCCTGGCCAAGCTGCGCCACGGTTTCACGCATTTCGAGCTGGAAATCGAGCCGGTGCCGGCGGAGCTCTGCGCGCCGCCGCGGACGCTGATGGAGCCGGGCCGGTGGGTCTGGTATAACGCCCGCTCCCCGGCGAAGCTGGGACTGGCGGCCGTTGTCAGCCGTCTCATAGAGGCGCATTCGCCGCATCCGGCCGCCGCTACACTGAAGGAACAGCCATGAGCAGAACCGTCCAATGCATCCTGCTGGGCCGCGAGGCCGAAGGCCTCGACCGCCCGCCGTATCCCGGCGAGCTCGGTCAGCGAATCTACGAGCAGGTGTCCAAAGAAGCCTGGCAGAAATGGCTCGCCCACCAGACCATGCTGATCAACGAGTACCGGCTCGTGGTGATCGAACCGAAGGCGCGCGAGTTCCTTCGCGAGCAGCTTGAGCAGTACTTTTTCGGCGGCGGGGCCGCCGCACCCGAGGGCTACGTGCCGCCGGCGGAGGAGTGAGGGACAGCTTCCTGCGGCACGACCAGCAGTTGCACTGAAAACAGCTGGTCGGGATCCATCCAGACCCTTTCGACCTCGAAGCCTGCGCCCTCGGCGAGTGCCTTGAATCCCGCCAGCGAATACTTGTGCGAATACTCCGTGACCAGCACCTCGCCGGGTGCGAACGCGAACTGGTTGCCGGCGATGTTCACCTGCTGTTCGCGCAAGCTGACGAGGCGCATTTCGATCCGTCCGGCGGCCTCGTCCCATACCGCTTCGTGCCGGAAGCCGGTCACTTCGAAGTCCGCGCCGAGTTCGCGATTGAGGCGTACGAGGAGGTTCAGGTTGAACTCTGCCGTCACGCCGGCCGCGTCGTTGTAGGCTCGCTCCAGCGTATCGCGGTCCTTCTCGAGATCGACGCCCACGAGCATCGCGCCGCCGGGCCCGACCTCGCGGCGCGTGGCCTCGAGCAGGTCGGCCGCCATTCCGCGCGGGAAATTACCGATCGTGGAGCCCGGGAAAAAAGCCACGTTCCGCCGCACCCTGCTCCGCGTGGGGTCCGGAAGCTCGAAAGGTTCCGTGAAGTCCGCCGTGACGGGCAGCACCTCGAGGTCCGGGAAGTCGGCGGCGATGCGAGCGGCTGCGGCGAGGAGGTGCTCACGCGAAATCTCCACGGGCACGTAGGCTGCGGTGGCGTCGAGATTGGCCAGCAGCAGCTCTGTCTTCACCGCCGAGCCGGAGCCCAGCTCGATGAGGCGCACGCCGGGCCCGAGCGCGGCGGCCATCTCGGCCCCGTGTTTCTCGAGGATCGAGATCTCGGTGCGCGTCGGGTAGTACTCCGGCAGCTCGGTGATGGCGTCGAACAGCTCGGAGCCGCGCTGGTCGTAGAAATACAGCGACGGGATGTTCTTCCGCGGCAGCGAAAGGCCCCGCAGGACCTCCGCGAGCATCACGGCGGCGTCCGGACTGAAATCGGACACGCCGCGGAGGTTGTCTGTCATGAGCCGTCCCTGGCGAGGCGCACGCCGCTGAACTGCCAGCGCTGGCCGGGGTAGAAGAAATTGCGGTAGGTCGGACGCACATGCCCGGCCGGCGTGGCGCACGAGCCGCCGCGCAGCACCGTCTGGCTGCACATGAACTTGCCGTTGTATTCGCCCAGCGAGCCGGCCAGCGGCTGGAAGCCGGGGTAAGGCGTATACGAGCTGGCGGTCCATTCCCAGGCATCGCCATACAGTTGCCGCAGCCCGTCGCCCGGGGTCGCGGGCTGCGGCCTGAAGGTTCCGCTGTCCGCCCAGTTGCCCTCGCGCGGACAGTCTCGGGCGGCCACTTCCCATTCGAATTCGGTCGGCAGCCTGCAGCCCGCCCAGCGGGCGAACGCGTCCGCCTCGAACAGGCTCAGGTGGGTGACCGGCGCGTCAGGCTCGATCGGCATGAGCCCGCCGAGCGTGAAGGCCTGCTCGAGGTCTTCCTGCCAGTACAGGGGCCGGTTCCAGCCCTCGGCGAGCACGGTGGACCAGCCGTCCGACAGCCACAGGGCCGATTCGGCATAGCCGCCGTCGTCGATGAACTCGCGAAACTCCGCATTGGTGACCAGCCGCGAGGCCAGCGCGTGTTCGCGCAACAGGACCTCGTGGCGAGGGCCCTCGTTGTCGAAGGCGAAGCCCTCGCTGTCGTGGCCGACCGCGACCCGGCCCGACTGGCCCGCCACCCAGCGCAGCGGGGCCGGGGCCTGTGCAGAGGCGGGTGGCACGGGGGACAGGTCGGCATATGCAGGCAGCAACGGGTTCTGGGCGAACAGGTGCTTGATGTCGGTGAGCAGCAACTCCTGGTGCTGCTGCTCGTGGTTGATGCCCAGCGTGACGAGAAATGCCAGTTCCTCGTCGCCTTGCGCTCGTTCCAGCAGCGACTGGATGCCGGCGTCGACGTGGCTCCGGTAGTCGAGCACCTCGGCCAGCGAGGGCCGGGTCACCAGGCCGCGCCGCGGCCGCGCATGCATCTGCCCCGCCGTGTAGTAGTAGGAGTTGAACAGGTAATCGAAGCGCTCGTCGAAGACCCGGTAATCCGGGGCCCGCGTCGCGAGAATGAAGCGCTCGAAGAACCACGTGGTGTGGGCGAGGTGCCATTTCGCCGGGCTCGCGTCGGGCATGCTCTGGACGCAGGCGTCCTCCGCCGAAAGCGGCGCGGCGAGCGCGCGCGTGCGGGATCGCACCCCGTGATAGGCGTCCGCGATCGTCGCGGCCGGCGGCTCACGCTGAAACAGGGGGTTGCTGGAGGTCACGAGGGATCCTTCCTGACGGTGACTATGTTATTCAGGGTAGTCGTTCCGCCGCGGATGGGTCAAAGTCGAGGGGCCGTCGAACCTGCCTTGACGGGCCAGCGGCCGCCCGGGTCTAATACGCGCCTCGCACCGATGGCCAGGTAGCTCAGTTGGTAGAGCACGTGACTGAAAATCACGGTGTCGACAGTTCGATTCTGTCCCTGGCCACCATTTCATCGCGGGCTGACTTTATTGTCGATGCACCACCGCTTTCATGGCGGCGGAGTCCTCGGTGGCTTTGCTCTCCGAGCCCCGCAGGTACTCCACCATCGCGTCCGGCTGGTCGATGAACAGCCCTTCGACGCCCTGCACCTCGATCAACAGATAGAGCAGTTCCTCGACTGAGAGCCCGTGGGGCAGATTGTCGGTTCGCACGGTGTAGGGGTGCACCGACAGCCCCACCTGCTGAGCGTCGGCTACCAGCGTACTGAAATCCGGCGTACCGTCGGCCTGGGCATCGAGCAGGATGCGGCTGATCGGCGGGCCGATGCCGTCGGCGAAGGTGACGATCTCCGCGAGCCCTTCGGGTGTGTACATCGGCGCGTAGTCCACGTCGTTCATGCCCCAGTCGTTCTCGCCGAGCAGCTGCACCAGGCGCAGGCGCACGCCTTTCTCGCGAAGGCGGCGCAACGGCTCGGGGTCGAATGACTGGATGATCGCGAGATCATGCCGTTCGCTGTAACCGTGGCGTTCAAGTTCCGCGGCCACGATGGCGGCGATGTCATGACCGTGGTCCGCGTGGAAGGCGGGGAACTTGGTTTCCGGGTAGACACCGACGTTCCGGCCGGTGCTCGTGTTCAGGCCCTGCACCAGCGCGATCACCTCGGCCAGCGTCACGATGCCGAAACTGCCCGTCCCGGCGGGAAACCGCGCCGGGTAGCGTGGCTCGCCGGTCTCAATCTCGACGCGTTCGAGCACGCGCAACTGCCGGAGCTCGGCCAGTGTGAAGTCGAGTGCGTAGTGCAGCCCGTCGGCGCGGGCCCGGCCAGGGAACAGCTCGGGCACGTCGGTGGTCGCATCGAGTGCCAGGTCGTGCAGCGCGACCGGGTGGCCGTCGCTCGTCAGGACGATGTCGGGTTCGATGAAATCCGCACCCAGCGCATAGGCATAGGCGTAGGCCGCGAGGGTATGCTCCGGCAGGTAACCCGAGGCGCCGCGGTGCGCGATGACCACGGGGGTTCTCGCTTCCTTCGCCGGTGCGGGTCCGGGTGACGGC
>Ga0102941_1000413_pt1 | contig 19681 bp, 16 predicted proteins | sample SalPonR2_C_D2_MG_FD_79281 | JGI IMG/M metagenome (GOLD analysis project Ga0102941, IMG submission 79281) | Salt pond soil microbial communities from South San Francisco under conditions of wetland restoration - Salt Pond MetaG R2_C_D2_MG | ecosystem: Environmental > Aquatic > Marine > Intertidal... | reverse complement strand
TCAAAAGGTTTTTGGCAAGGACAGGCCCTGGTTATTCCGACATCAGCATTTTTGAACCCAGAGGTTTTACATCACTTTTTATGCTTCCAATTTCAATTGAATAAAAACGAGGCTTTGCAAATCACTGCCTCTCGTAAAAATCAGTTGTGCCACTTTCAGCCCTTTCGGATAGCGTTGTTCAAAGATCAAATTTGGGTCGATAAGAAAATGGAAAAATCTGAGGTATTTAAAACTTTACCACAAGATTATCCGAGTCACATTTTATTACCCAACGGAAATTTAAGTCAGGAATTAACCTCGAGTTTTGAAATATCAAAACACCCCCATATAGAGTTCATTCCCCGACATTTTCTAAAGGCTGGCTTGTACATTCGAAGCTGGAAAAAGGGTGACAAAATTGAAATCGAAGGAGGAAATCATAAAAAGGTTTCTGACTTACTAAATGAACATCAGCTTTCACCGATAGAGAAAGAAAAAGTGTGTTGTCTTTTGTATAAAGATACTATCCTTTGGGTTATTGGGATTCGGCTGAGCAGGGCTGCTTTCTCAAATCCCTCAGACAGTGAGTTTATCCAATTTAAGTTTGACAAAGAGATCCGGAAGAAAGTTAATTCAGATGAAATTAAGACCTTTTTTCGTTTCTCTTAGGGCATGAATCCCTCATTTTTCTCGAGGATTTCCAAATAAGTCCCTTTTCGAAGCTTCTTTCCGCTTTTTGGGATTTCGAATCACCCGGTCTTTATCATCACTGAATAAGCGATCATGGTAAATCCATTTTTCTTCTTCCCAATCATAAAATATGTAGGTGCCATCCGGTACTTGAACCATAACGGAACCTTTCTGATCATAAGGTACCGCTCTGAGGTGGTCCACAACAATGCGTTTGGCCTCGGGATGCAGTTTAGGTTGGAATTGAGCTCCACGTGCCACTTCAAATATCTTTCGAACTGATAATGTACTGTCTTTGTTCTGCCATAAAGCATGACCAAACCTAATTCTCGAGTCCCTTACATCAATCACCTCCAAAAGGTGTAACATTCGATAGGGATCAATGGGATTCCGTCCATAGACGAGGAAGAGTGAATCTCGATCCGGAACGGAATACATTTCTGTATACACAGCTCCGAGCCATCTATGAGGTGGAAAAATACTGGTCTCATTGGAACGTTCAAACTCAGACTTATCTGAAAGTATTTGTAACTCTGCTCCTCCTTTTTTTTGAAAAACGCCCCGAATTTGAATAGCGCCTTCAGATTTCGAATTTACCTTTGGCACATACCAGCTTACAATTCGAAATGAACTATCCGGTGCATATAAAACCGGTGCTCCTTTCCAACTGCGTACAATGGCAAAAGTAGAATCGGCCTTCAGTTGCTGGAGTAACAAGTTTTCAAACTTCACGGCAGCATCATATCTATGGTTACGCTCTTGCGCTGACACCATGACATCCGCATAAAAGTCTATATCGTGTTGCGCAAGAATTGACCCTGCCTGTACGGAAAGAAATAAAATGAACAGAAATATAAGGCGATTAATCAAATGGAAATGTTTTAGAATCCAGAGGAGAAAAGTTATCGTTTAGCTACTTGTTTTGCCAATTCAACGTAATTGGGCCGATCAGACGCATGTTCATGAATGAATTTATGAACCACTTCGCCCTGATCAATGAGAAAAACTCCTGGCATTTGCAAACCATCCCCAATAGGAGGACGAACACCATGTCCTTTGACTACGGCGGAGTTGAATCCGCTTATCCAGTTTTTAAACCCAAAAAGCTGATAGAAATCACCTTTGGTCAAACCAAAATCAGCATATAATCTCATTTCCGTATCTTTTACCCGCTCAATATCCAAAAGCTGATATTTATTCAGGTAGTGATCTGCCACATCGTCTGTATTCAAATGGATAAGAATTGGCAAAACGCCCTCATTTTGAATCTCCGATCGTTGTTTTGAAATATCAGATAAGGCCTGTCGACAGAAAGTGCAACCAAAATTTCGTAAAAAAACGAGCATAACGGGCTGACTGAACGAAACCTCCTTAATGTTCCGCCCCTCATTCGTAATTATATTGGGAAAAATATCAATGTCTGAAGTCGGATGGTGCTTAATCATATTTTAAGAACGTAAATAATTTTTATTTGGTTGCTTTTCTTTGATTTTTTTTCAAATCTCTCTCTGTACTTTAATTTATAGACTCAAAGATGGTTACAATACTAACTGTAAAAACAAAAATACCCATAAAATCATATAAATGAGTTCCATATGTAAAGAGTTATACAGGACCAAGTCAATTTAGTACTTGTTTCACTGCATAATTGACTATCTTTAGCCACCATAAAAATCAGAAACTATGACCTTATACAGTATTGCCGTTCATGCGCATTCAGGACTTCGGTGGATATTACTTGTCGTTCTTGTTATCGCGATTCTAACCGCATTAAAACGATGGCTATCGCGTTCACCTTACCAAACAAGTGACAAAAAATGGTTTCTTTTATCATTGATTTTTAGTCATTTGCAGTTAGTAATAGGTCTATATCTTTACTTTGTGAGCCCTCGAGTGGTATTCAATGAGTCCACCATGGGCGACTCTGATCTTCGTTTTTATGCAGTGGAACACATCAGTGTCATGATCATTGCCATCATTCTTGTCACTTTGGGCTACAGAATAGCAAAATCATCTAAGACTGAGTATACAAAATACAAGCGAATTTTCTGGTATTTCTTTATTGCACTGGTTCTTATGCTTTCACGCATTCCATGGCCCGGAATGGTAGAGGGAGCGGGTTGGTTCTAGAATCATGCTTACTGCTAACAATAAAAAATAGTTCAAGCACTATGACCCATCCGCACCTAAATTGTAGGCAATATTTGCCCTACCTATTTGGGTTTTGCATCCTTTTTATTGGGAACCTTATCGAGGCACAAGAGGTGGAACAGAATGAGCAGGGTGAGCGAATCATACGATTTGAAGACGGAAGTTGGAGATATTATGAACCGGCAGACTCCATTTATTTAGCGCCGTCTGAACTTCAACTCCTAAATCGAAGGATAGCTAAATCAGAGAAACACATAAACAGCTTACAAAAGCAGGTAGAGAATATTCAAACTCGGAAATTCAATCTACAAAAGGCGCAAAAAAATAATTCATACAACAGGGATATTTTACAAATAAAAATCGACAGTCTTTATCAAGCTGAAAAGGAACTTCGATCGATCCTTCAGAGCCTGGAGTTTGAATTGGAGGAAATGATTCTTAGAAAATCGGCAATGGATCGACCGTCCCAAAATTCAAATGCTGCTTCAGATAAGATAAAACCGAATACGAAAAAAAGGAAGCGTTCATTATACGCCATTCCACATTACAGTAAAGGAGAGTCTGTTCCGTGTGAACTTAGTAAAAATTCAGTTCCCGGTAACAGCGGACAACGGTGGTCCACTAGACCACAAAGATGGTTTCACTTTACACCTCAATTACTGGAACACAAATATTCGGACAACCCATACTTATCTGGCTTTGCTTCCATTTTACATGATGGAATGCTATATTACCTACAATTGAAAATCGAAATTCAGGATACGGAATCCCCACAAAATTACGGCTGGATAGATAACAATAGCCCTCTATTTCTGCTTACGATGCATGGAGAAACGATACAGCTCCGATCACAACAGGAAGCGATTGGTCAAATAGATGGCCAGGCAGGTCTGACCCGATACACCGTTTTATATGCCATCACTCCAGACCAAATGGATCTTTTGAGAAATCAGGAAATAAGTAAAATCCGTCTGGTTTGGAGCTCAGGATACGAAGACTACGACATTTTCAAAATCCGATTTATTCAAAAACAGATTCAGTGTCTGGAATCAAATTTAAAATAAGATGTTAGGATTAAAACTACCGACAGACCCCCGTTGGGCCAACCTGGCTGAGAAAACCTTAGAAGAGATATTAACAGATCATGCTTATTGTGAGCAAAAGGCTGCAACATCTTGTGTTACACTTATTCAGCTGTTTCCCGATAAGCATCTGCTTGTAGAAAAGCTTGCCCCTATCGTAACGGAAGAATGGGGACATTTCAGACAAGTGCTACAAGAACTAAAAAAGCGAAATTTATCATTAGGATGGCAACGAAAAGATGAATATGTAAATGCCTTATTTAAGTTTCAAAGAAAAGGAGGAAGCCGAGATGATCGCCTCATCGAAAAACTACTCATTTGTGCACTTATCGAAGCCCGATCTTGTGAACGATTTCGGTTGTTATCTCTCAATATGGAAAATGAGGAGATGCGCGAATTTTATCATAAGTTTATGGTAGCAGAGGCCGGCCATTATCGTTTATTCATCGATTTGGCTTACCACTACGGTGATAAAGAAAAGGTGAAGACCCGGTGGCAAGAATACCTGGACTTTGAAAAAGAGTTAATGAATGAACTCGAACTTCGCGGCGATCGAATGCATTAATCGAACACCTACATAACTTAGGATATATGACAGAACCTACGCAAATCATTACTCCAGGAAATTTTAACCCGGACGACCATTGGTACGATAAGGCGCTCAACGCGACTATACATCCCATGGTCAATTTCTTTCTAAATCTCAGCCAAAAGAGAATAGTTCAACGCTATTGCCACTTAAATCCCCAGGTCAAATACGATGTGTTGCATAAAGTTCTAAGCTCTTCTGCAAACTACTTCAAATGGTCAGGGGCTGACTTGATTAATGTGACGACCGCTGAAGGTAAGCGCCAAATGGTCGTAATTGAAAACAACTCCTGCCCTTCCGGTCAAAAATCGATGCCCCTATTGGATGATAATATGGAAATGGGTGGGTATAAACTGCTTATTGACCGCACTTTTTTGCCTGAAGTTAATAGCAGAAAGCGGCGCTTACCTAAAGGCCGCCTTGCTGTGCTTTACGACAAGAATCCAATGGAAGCCACTGCTTATGCCCACGTCATATCAGAATCAACTGGCGAAGAGGTTCTGTTATCCACCTTTTACAATGAGGAACAACAGGAGCAAGTCCAATTTAAGGATGGCGTTTTACATATTCGCGAAGGGGAAAGCTGGCACCCCATTCGAGCCTGTTTTCGGTATGTGACTCAAAAACCATGGAATCGTCTCCCCCTTCACACCAAAACGTATATTTTCAACCCTACGATTGCCTGCATAGCCGGAGGGAGAAATAAAATGATCGCGGCCAAAGCCTATGATTACTACAATGCCAGTTTGCAGGAGCACAATCTCAAGATTCAAACCCCCGAGACGATTTGGGATGTCCACGCGAGGGAAATCCCACTAATCGTCCGTCGAATGGGTGGGCAGGCTGTCATTAAAATCCCGTACAGCAATGCCGGACAAGGTGTGTTTACCATAGTCAGTGAAAAAGAAATGCAGGACTTTCTCAAATTATCGGAGTCCTTCAATTACGAACGATATATCGTCCAAAGTCTGATCGGAAACTACAATTGGAGCTCCCAAAGTACAGAAGGACGTTTCTTTCACGTGGGTATGATTCCCGATAGTAAAGGACATACTTACGTAGCTGACCTTCGAATGATGGTATCCTCGACGCCTTCTGGAATACGGCCAATCTGCGTTTACGCCCGAAAAGCTGCCCAACCTCTTAAAGATGAAATTACGGAGAGTGCCGATTCCTGGGCTATGCTCGGCACTAATCTATCCATCAAAAAAGGAGAAAATCAATGGGGAAGTGATACCTCGCGACTCATGCTCACAGATAGACGCGACTTTAATAAGCTCGGACTCTCCCTCGATGACCTTATTGAAGCCTACATTCAAACCGTTTTGTCCACATTGGGTATTGATCAAATGTGTCAAACGTTATATAATACAAAAGGCAAATTTCGAAAACGCCTTTTTCGATCACTCAATGATGACAATTCTCTTATAGACGAACTACTCATGTAATGGACAATGTATCACTTCTCATTCTTACTGATCACCGAACCCATAGTGAACATAACAGTTTTTACGGGCTTTTTCGAGCATTTTACAGGCACCCAAAACTCAATAATGTAACTGTAGCCTCACGGCAATATGCTAAAAATGCTCCCTTTTTTAAAGGGGAAATGCAGGCACCTCTGTACGGATTTTCACCCGCGCCTCTACCCTTCTCAGATTGGAAATGGCCACCTCACAAAAAACTGCAGATTCTGTCGGTGGACTCCTTCGATATTGTGTTTTTACGTCTTCCAGAACCCAGTCCGGATGTGTTCTTCACTCAATTGGAAAGTTCATTTCCGAACGTGCTATTTATAAACCGTCCCTCCGGCATCCTCAAAACGGGATCGAAAGCCTATCTTACCCATTTCCCAAATTTATGCCCGCCCTTGCGATTATTACATTCACCGAAAGAAGCTCTTGATCTGAGTCAGGAAATGGATATCGTGCTAAAACCTTTGCGTAATTATGGAGGGAAAGGGATTCTTAAAATAGAAAAGAACCAACTTTTTTTGGGTAATCAAAAGTACGATGTATCAGAAATCGACCAATTTTGGGACAGCCGGGGATCCATGCTGGCTATGAAATATTTGCCATTCCTGAAAGCCGGAGATAAGCGGACAGTTGTAGCCAACGGTCAAATTCAGTTTTCTACCGTACGATATCCACCAGCAGATTCCTGGATTTGTAATGTCGCTCAGGGAGGAAGGTCTGAAATGTCAGCACCTAGCCCGGAAGAAACAGATATGGCCACACAACTCGCGGAAAAACTATTGCCCGAAGGCATTGTTCTTTTCGGATTTGACACTTTAGCTGATGAGAAAGGCACTCGTAAACTCAGTGAAATTAATGTCCAGAGCATTGGCGGCATCATACCCGCAGAGCTCGAATCGGGAAAACCTATATCTGATGATATTGTTTCACAGCTTTTAAACTATGCATCCGAGCAATTATCCTAACAAAAACATCAAATGATAAAAACCATATCTTCACTGGAAATTCTTCAGGATCTGGAACCCGGACTCCATAAATTCTGGTGCGAAATCATCAGTAATCCTCTATCGCAGCCCATCAAAATTCCGGTCATGATTGCCAAGGGGAAACAGGAAGGAAAGACCATGGGTATAACAGCGGCGATTCACGGCAATGAGGTCAATGGCGTTCCTATCCTCCAAAAATTGTTCAAAAATCTGGATCCCGAGAACGTTCAGGGTGCTATCGTGGGTATTCCGGTGGCCAATATTCCTTCTTTTGAGAGAAAAAAGAGGCGATTTGTAGATGGTCGTGACCTCAACCACCACTTCCCGGGCAAACCCGATGGCCACAACAGCTCCGTTTATGCCTATAACCTTTTCCAAAGGTGCATTACGTATTTTGATTACCTCGTCGACTTACACACCGCCAGTTTTGGACGCATTAACTCCTACTACATTCGCGCCGACTTATCTGATCCGATAACTAAGCGCATGGCCCTTCTACAAAATGCGCAAATCATAGTGCATAACCCCCCTAACGACAGCACTTTACGAGGCGCTGCCAGTCAGGAAAAAATACATGCCATCACCCTCGAAGTGGGGAACCCAAACATCTTCCAAAAAGGGATCATTCGCTCCGGGCTGACTGGATTATACAACGTTTTGCATGAATTTGGGTTGTATCCCGATGAAATCGACCAGCCCGAAAACGACGCTGTCCTCTGCAGAGACTCCTACTGGCTGTACACTCAGGAAGGTGGCGTATTAGAAGTGCTCCCGGATCTCGCTCAACACATCCAAAAAGGGGAAGTCGTAGCCATCGTAAGAGACATTTTTGGCGATATCGTCAAGCGCTATAGTGCTCCGGAGGACGGTATTGTGATAGGCAAAAGTATTTCCCCGGTCAATATTTCCGGCGGTCGCATTCTCCACCTCGGTCGAAAATACCAGTAAGACTTATTTTAATGTTTTGGGGGTTCCCCTCGAGGCGCCAGCGGCGCTCGAGGGGCGGGCTATGCGGTGCTTCGCAGGCTCGGCCCTACGGGCGTGCGGCTAATAGCCGCACCACCTCCTATCCCTAACCCGAAGCGTGTGGTCAATTCCTGAACCAGGTAACCAACCACCATTCTGCACAATATTACAAATAGCGATATGCGCCAGCGATGCGCAGCAGGCTCAGCGCTACGAAGCGCTGAGAGACCGAATGCAATGAGGGCCGAGTGAATCCGCGAAAGAACGCCGAAGTGCGGTCTGAAGCGGAGTATGAACGAGCTGCGTAGCGTAGCGGCCGACGGGCCACAGGTCCGTCGGCGGCGCCCAACTAAAAAAATAAACCTAGGTATTTAAATTCTGAGCATAAGATATGAAAAAGTCCAGGGACCCCGGATTTTTCATCGCGTCCTTACTCGCCACTTCATCCACAGACATGCCCATTAGTATTTTTTTGACTGGAGTCTCCATTTTTTTGCCACTAATGGTTCGAGGTATATCCTCTACCTCTATCATCGCATCGGGAACATGGCGGGGCGAATACGTGCTGCGCAGATTCCGTTTTATTTCATTTTTCAACTCATCGGTGAGCTTCTCCCCTTCCTGCATCTGCAAAAACAGCGGCATGAAATGATCTCCATTGGATTGCTCGATATTAACTATGAGCGCGGAATTGACCTCAGGCATCTGCTCAACGGCTCGATAAATTTCTGCGGTGCCAATCCGGACGCCCTGCCGATTGAGGGTAGCATCGGAACGGCCCAATATGACAATGGTCCGCCGCTGCGTGATATACACCCAATCCCCATGTCGCCATAAGCCGGGATAGGTTTCGAAATAACTCTCCTTGTACCGCTTTTTTTCCTGATCTCCCCAAAAATAAATCGGCATGCTGGGCATAGGCTGTTCAATGACCATTTCGCCCACTTCTTGAGTCACGCGTTCGCCCGCATCATTGTAAGCAAATAGAGCGGAGCCGAGGGCGGGACGCTGAATCTCGCCCTGATATACGGGTAGTAAAGGGACCCCTCCCAGGAAGGCCGTGCACACATCGGTGCCTCCGCTCATGGAACACAACCAGACTTTATTATGAATATTTTGGTAGACCCAGTCAAAACCTTCGGGAGGAAGCGGTGACCCCGTCGAGCCCATCGATCGAATAGAGCTCAAGTCGTAGTCTTGATTCGGGTGAATATCGGATTTCATACAGGCGACAATAAAGGGTGCGCTCGTTCCGAAATGATTCATCTTGGCTTCCTGAGCGTAAAACCACATGGCCTCAATATTGGGATACCCGGCAGATCCATCATAAAGAACCATGGTGGCTCCCATAAGTAAGGAGGCCTGGGTAAAATTCCACATCATCCATCCCGTGGTCGAAAACCAGAAAAAGCGTTCCCCGGGATGCACATCATTATGCAAGGCCATATATTTGAGGTGCTCTAAAAGGACCCCTCCGTGACTATGCGTAATGGCTTTAGGTTTTCCCGTAGTACCGGAAGAGTAGAGTACCCAAATTGGATGATCAAAGGGCACAGCTTCAAATATCAGTTCAGGCGCCTCTTGGTGAACAATATCATCATATGGGGTCAGAGGAGCCTGAGTACCGGATATAGTGGAATCGATTAAATGGATGCCTATGACTTGTTCGATGGATGAAATTGAGTTGGCGATATCGCTTACCACCTGCGATTTATCATACTTTTTACCGCCATAGCTATAGCCATTTACAGCGAGAAGTACTTTGGGCTCGATCTGTTCGAATCGCTCCCGAACGCTATCCGCTCCAAAATCGGGCGAACAACTGGACCACACTGCCCCTATCGAAATCGTAGCCAGAAATCCGACAGTGGCTTCGGGCGTATTGGTGATGAAAGAGGCTACGCGATCTCCCTTTGAGACCCCCTTTTCTTTTAGGAATGATGCCAGGGCAGCGACTTGACTGCGCAATTCCTTCCAGCTCATTTCGGTTTGAGGGCGCAACTCTGTTTTGTAGATGATGGCGGGTCGATGCGGGTCAGCTTTCCGAAAAATATGTTCGGCATAGTTTAAGGTCGCTCCGGGAAACCAATTTTGGTGGGGCATTCCGCTCTTTCGCTGCAGTACCTCGGTCGGTTTATCGTGAAAAATGACCTCAAAATATTCGGATATGGTTTTCCAAAAGATTTGAGTCTCAGAGATAGACCATTCCCAGAGGCTATCGTAATCTGAAAAATGAAGATTATATTCCGATTGGAGCCATTGCATGTATTGGTGCAGATGGCTATTGTCAATATCTTGTTGGCTAGGCTTCCACAGGAGTTTGGGATTTTCGGAAATCATAATGTATACAGTTTGGTATGGAAGCAGGAAGGTAAGAAAATATAGCTGAGTTGAGAAATGGAAAATATTTAGCCATGAGGGCAGAGATTAGTGGTTCGCAGATTAGGCTTGTGGACGGTAAACCTGGAATTCCTGAGTCGATAAACGATTTGCGAGGAGCAATTCCCGCGTCGTAGCTCGTCCCTACTGCGCTCCATGGGAGCTTCGTCGGGCAAAGGATGAGGGCGACTTTAGCTGGTTTGGGGATAGAGTCTAGGTAAGGGGACGGCATGCGAGGAACAAATCTCGCTAAAGGGTAGACATCTCCGAAGCTGGACTCCTATCTGTTAGGACCTGACCTCAATTTCTCCCTTCAGGGACCCTACAGGCCCAAAAACCGAAGAGCAAATGCCTAAGGTTTTGCGCTGGTGATAGAATTACAGTATATTGCATCTGAAAACAACACAACTTATGAAATACACTATTTTATGTGCCCTGCTTACGCTGGGCTTGGGATTTGGCCAATTGAATGCACAGATGCAGGGGAAAAAGGGTCCTCGTTCTTTTGTTGACATGCTCGCACTGTATGCAGTAGACAATAACATGGCAGACCCTGGAGAATCTCTGGGAGCTGGAATTGCTGTTGGCTACGGATTAGGAACCCACCACCTCATGCTTCGAGGGATTGTAGGTTTTGAGACAACGACCAATGTTCAGGTACCGGATGTGGCCAAAAACTTATATTACAACCCTTTTGTAGCGATAGAAACCGGAGGCGGATTATGGCGATCTAATGGTAATCAGTGCGGTGCGAAAAAGCAATATGCATTTACACTTTTACCCAAAGTGGGCGCTCGCTACAATTTCGGAACTCGAGAGGGGGATATTGAGCAAGAGGTGACTCCGATAGAAAGCGACCTTGATTTTTATGGAGCGCTGGAGTTGGGGTATTTCTTTTTGGATGATTATTTCAAGAATAGCGAATTGTACATCGAAGGCGGTTACTTTTTTCAGGGAGAGGCCTTGTATGTCAGATTCGGGTTTCGAACCTTTTTGAACACAAAAGCCATAAGGCGATAATGGAATTTTAGCGCCATTTCAGTTGGCGTAAAATATTATCCTTGTCCATAATTTCAATGTTTAAAGGATCAGAGGCTAACTTCAGTTGAGGTTGGCCTTTTTTCGTTTTGACATGGAGAGAAAATAACGGGCTCCCTGGCGCCAAATTCACCCCATTTAGGGATAAGTCCACCCACAAAAAACGCATATATCCTTCTGAGGCCGTATTCGTATTGACATTATTTTTATTGAGCTCAGGCAAATTGATCGGAACAAATTTCAAAAAATCCGTCTGATTTTCATCCCATTTGATCGTAAATTGTAAACTCAGAATGTCATCGAAATGGCCAGCGACAAGCGCACATTCGTATTCATTCTCCATGCCGGGAATGCCCTCGCATTCCCAATGCAGTTCTACAGGCTTTTTCTGAGCAAAAGCGCTTCCAACTGCGAACAAAAATATACTTGCTAATAAAATAATGTGTTTCATAGGTTTCGATTTCTGATTACAAATGTAAGCAAATCCCACGGTGGCTCGATAGCCGGATTTTTTTTATATTTACCTATATGCAACGGATGAGATGTGCTGCGATATTATATTTAATGGCTTTGGGATTCATTTTTTCTCATAGTGCTCAGGCTCAATCCTGTTCTGTTCCAGTCATCTTCACCTCTCAGTCTACTTCGGATTCCAGTGTACATTTATTTTGGCTCAGTTTCGATGATCCCGAAGTGGGATTTGAACTCACCGTGGTTCCCGATGGACAGGGTCCAAACAATGGTAACGTCATCTCCCTCCTTCCCGGTGAACGATCAACTACCGTCGACCAGCTGCTTCCCAATCAGAGATATCGGGCTTTTATTCGAAGTCTATGCCTGTCAGATACCAGTCAATGGGTCAATCATCTTTTTTTAACAGATATTCAAAATCAGTACAATTGTCTGACGGACCGACCCATTCCAGATAATGGCTGTGGATCCCAATTTTTAGAAGTATCGATTCACGTGCCCCCTTCCGATTCCGGCCAATTAGGTATCGATGTCAAATTGTCAGCTGTTAATTTGATCATAGAACATCCATATCCGGCCGATTTGCGCATGGAATTGGTGAACCCCCGGGGCGAGTCAGTAGTTCTTGTCGAACATCATGGAACTCTTTTTAATCATTTTGGATTGCCCGGGGATTCCAGTTGCACGCAACGAACCGTTTTTAGCTCTGAGGCATGTACTTCAATCTATCAGTCATCTCCACCTTTTATCGGAACCTATCAACCTGATATGCCTTTCGATGTATTGAACGATGGAGGAAGTCCTGTTGGTGAATGGAAACTCCGAATTTGTGATCGGGCTTCTGATGATGTGGGGCGATTGGAACATGTGTCATTAGAATTTGACTACAGCAGCTGTCCGAGCCCGCCCGTGCCACTGGTAATTCAACAGCCAGATGATCAGCTCCAACTTTTTCAACTTCCAACGGGTGCCGACAGTTGTATATTGGGGTACCACAAGGGAAGTGGAGCGCCGCTCAATCCCAGAGATACCCAATTTCAGTGGAGTGTTTTGTCGGCATTAGATAGCGTACATTTGATTTCGGGCCTTGATTATCAAACTAGTTACGAATATTATACTTATGTATATTGTGATGGGGAATGGATTGGGCCATCTTGTCCGGGCGAGTTCACCACCTTTTGCCAATCAATATCGACCTATGAAAATTGGAAATCCTCAGAAACTTGCTCAGCACAATGCGGGACAGCATGCACCCTAAATTCAAGCTATTGGAGAATCCCTGAGGCTTCTGCGCCCTGGTCCATCCGTCGTAATCAAGGACCGTATAGCTTTACAGGCCCGCAGGGGTCTCCATTTCCCGCTTCACAAAGTCCTTATTTAATTAGCTCCGGACAGATCCTCGACTGTGATGATTCCGTACATCAATTGCGGTCAGTGTGCTTTGAAAAGACAGATTTAAGCTGTGGGCTAGGGTTTTATTACCACATGTTCGGCGCACAAGTAGGGACTCTAAGCTTATTGGTGTCAGAAGATGAATGGGTAACCGCAGACACACTCTTTATTAAAAGAGGGGCTCAATCGGAAGATTGGCTTTATGAAACAATCGAATTGGATCTTTTACCAGATGGTCTGTTTCAGTTGGAGTTCCAGGTAAGTTCGCCCCTCGGTCCTTTTAGTGAAATTGCTATTGGCGATATCCTATTATCTGGTTTACAAGCGGTTCCATTAAATGACCAACTCACTTATTTAGATCAGGATCAAGATGATTATGGAAATTCTGATATAGCCATTTTTTATTGTGGTGATATTTTGCCCGACAGTTTATCCCTCACGGGAGGCGATTGCAACGATCTGGACCCCGCCATTAATCCCGGGGCAAACGATATTCTTTGTAGTGGCAGGGACGAAAATTGCGATGGAGAAGAAAATATTGCTATGGCTAATCCACTGCGCATTTCTGAGGTCAATTCTATACCTTCTTCCTGTCCTAATGAGGCCGATGGACAGATTGAGATCTCCATTGAAGGAGGGCGTTCGCCCTATGATATCCAGTGGAATACGGGTGATCGCAGTCTTGTGATTGATAGTCTGCAAGCCGGATTATACTCAGTAACTGTAAGTGACTCGATGGCTTGTCAAACCACTGAATTAGAGATCCAACTTGCTTCAACCCATGAAGTGAATTTCTCTTTTTCCATAATAAGCCAACCTGATTGTTTTCATCCCGAAGGAGGTGCTGTTGAAGTCTTTTTATCCGGAGGGAGTCCTCCCTATGACATCGAGTGGTCAAATGGCATTCAAGACCGGATTAATGATTCCCTTTCGGCCGGACGATTCAACGTTACGGTAACTGATGCGAATGGCTGCGTGTTTACAAGTGAAGATCAGACTTTATCTGCAGCGAATGCATATGGAGTTTCTATTCAAAAACTAAAGGCGATCTCTTGCCCTGAGGGAAGTAATGGAGAGTTACTGGCGCAAGCTCAAGGAGCAATCCCTCCCCTTTCTTTTCTTTGGAATACCGGTGACACCACTCGAAATCTGGAACAAGTGGGCAGTGGTTGGTATCAAGTATTCGTTACCGACAGCGCTGGCTGCCAAGTTGCTTCCGATTCCTTATTTGTCGCTACGCCCCCTCCTATTTCTTTGACAGAAACTATAATTCGGCCTCAACGGTGTGTCGATAATAAGGACGGTAAAATTCAAATACGGGCAGAGGGCGGAAATCCACCCTACTCATACGAATGGCTCAGTCCGGAAGGTGAAAGATATACAAGTAAGGATTTATATAATGTGGGGCCGGGCAGGTATTCCCTAACCATAACTGATAATAAGGGGTGTTCATTTTCTCCTGCACCCATTGAGGTAGACTCTGCGCTCGGCTTTCAACTTATAGATGTCATTACTGATGCCAGTTCTTGTCCCTTATCCCCTGATGGACAAATCGACATTGCAATTGAGGGTGGGCTACAGCCACTTGCCATCAATTGGTCTGACGGTGGTATCGACGGCTTAAGTCGCACTGATTTACGTCCCGGTTTTTATCGGCTCACCATTACGAACCAACTCGAATGCAAACGCAGTTTAGGGCCCTTTGAAATACCCGCTGGTCAGGAAGACCTTGAAGTAGAATTGTCTGCTATTGATACTTTGTACTGCCAATCGGGAGAGGGTATTGACATTGAAGGTTCTCTAAGTCAAGGTCAGGCTCCACTGGAGTATCACTGGAGTTCGGGTCGGCAGGTGGTGCGAACAGAATTAGCGGATAGTCTCTCCATCATGAGTCCTGGCAGTTACACTTTAACCGTCACTGATAGTTATGGCTGCGTTGGTGAGGCCGGGCCCATTCAAATTATTGGACGCTCACCCATAGAGCTGGACAGTATTGATATGCGCATTCCAGACTGTCCAGAGTATAAAAACGGATCAATAGAGGTATTTGCCCGTACATCAGCATATCCCCTACGTTACAATTGGTCGAATGGAAGCCGGCAAGCGCGGCTTCAGAATTTATCTGCTGGATCCTATGGATTAACCATAGAGGACGATACAGGTTGTTTACCCTTTGAAGGGGAAATTGATTTATCGGGACCACCTCCTTTTCAAGTCCAAATCGACACTTTCTATCAAAATGACCAGGTCTGTTTTGAGTATCAAATCACAGGTGGCTTCCCTCCGTATAATAGATTTTGGAATGGCACTTTTAATAATCGAAACCCCATCTGCTTTGACCGTGACCAATCTCAAATTTTATTGGAAGTCGAGGATGTCCAAAGTTGTGGTCCATCTTTACTCGTATGGGACCTATCTACCTCAACAGATATTACGCTGTCTAAGGAGTGGGGTGTCAAGGTATTTCCTAATCCCGCAAACGAAATCTTATACATTCAAAGCTCCAGTTCTTCGCCTATATCCTTTGAAGTTTTTCATATTTCTGGTCAAAAGTGGGATGAAGGGACATTACTATCGCCGTCCTTTAGGTATCAAATGGGGCGATACCCACCGGGTGTATACGTTTTTCGTTTTGAAAACATCAGAGGCGAAATCGAGTATCATGAGGTCATAAAACAATAAAAAAGTGGAGCTCAAATATAAAGAACGATTGAGTCAGGCAAGGAATGCTCTAAAAGATGATCTACCATTAAATGATGCACAGTGGGAACGATTTGCGAAAGGAATAGTATTTCGAAATTATGATAAAGGCGATCTTATCATCAGGGAGGGAGAAGTCGAATCATATCTATCTATTGTGCTAGAAGGCATGACCCGCCATTATGTGATTAATCGACGGGGTGATGATATCAGTTTTGAATTTTCCTTTCCTTTAGAATTTAATAGCTCTTATTCTTCTTTTCTCAGTCGAAATCCGTCACGATTTTTCATTGAAGCTTTAGAACCCACTGTACTTGCCTCCATGCCACACTCCTATTTAATGGAATTGTATCGTAAATATCCCGAACGAAGCATGGCGAGTAAATCTGCCATAGAGAATTATTATATATGGCGTGAAGAACGCGAAATATCTCTTCTAACTGAAACCGCTATTGAGCGATATACAAACCTTGTCAAGAGAAGTCCAGAGTATTTAGAAAATGTGCCCTTAAAATATCTTGCATCTTATTTAAATATACGACCGGAATCCCTCAGTCGAATTCGAAAAGAATGGAGAACGAAGCAGCGAGAGAATGGAAATTAACATAGGTCAAGTCAAATCCATTTAAGGCCCAATATATTTGTGGAGACAAAATATTTGAAAGATTAACCTTTTTGTTATGCTTATGATCCACCGCCTATTCATTCTCTTATCCTTCCTTTTTCTACCTATGGTTACTTTATGGTCGCAGGATTTACTAGTTGAAAAAAATGAACGAGATCGATATGCCTTCGCCCAGGGCTATGTCGGCTTGACTACCCAGTATCTGCCCGGTGGTGATTTTACCTTTCAAAATGGAGAAGTAAGTCAAATTAGTGATGCTATCCACCCCCGATTTGTTATAGGAGGGACTCATTTTTGGGGATTTGTAGATTTCTATGTGTCCTTAGGTTTAGGCTCAACAATACCTATATCTTCCCAAAGTATTTGGACAGATGAAAATATGAACACGGGCAATATGACGGGTATGAAATTGTATCCTTTTGCAATGAGAAAAAACCGAATTGACCCTTTTGTTGGAATAAATTGGTCATTTTTTGATTTTGAGGCTTCATCTGACGATTTTGAAGGGGCAAACATACTCAAACACCGCGTAGCCTATGAGTTGGGATTGAGCTATACAAGTTCGGGTGGAAATATTTTTGAGGTACAGGCTATGTATACCCCTCGAGCTGAGATGGACTACTTTACAAGTCGGACTGCCCGGGGTCGTTTAGAAAGCCAAGGAATTACAGCGAGTGTAAGTTACAAGCGAATGTTTGAATCCACAGCTGCAAATGAGGGGCACCCGATATCGCCAGAAAACCCACCCGGCAAATATGGCAATGCTTTTCATATCGGTATAGGCCCTTCTTCATCTCAAAGCCTCGTAGCTTCCAAATATCACCAGACTATAACGCCTTATATGAATCCGCTATTAGATTGGATGGTTTTTCCTGAGATTTCTGCCGGATATTACTTTTACAAACCCGATTTTGATGTCAGGTTGACTTATCGCCCTATGCGGTCAAAAGCAAGCGCACACGGCATTTTGCAAACCACCAACCGTCAATCCCTGGCCCTGGAAGTATACAAAAACCTGTTTGATTATCAAGGCTTCGTCCCTTTTATAGGAATAAGCCTGGCTGCAGAGTGGTACCGTTTTGAACAAAGCGGTTCATCAATAGAGACTATTGACTTAAGGCAAGAAAATTATGTGCCCGGCTTAGTTTTTGGATGGGATATTCGGCCTACGAAATATAATGATTGGCTGTTGCGAACCAATTTGCGTTTTTACCCAACCGCTAAAATGGATGTTCAGGGTCTGGAAATATCAATGAACCAATTGGAATTCAACTTCATCCAATTTGTTGCTTTTCCACAACGATGGTTTGAATAGATATCTTTTGATCAAAATATTAGTATAAATAAGGTTTCTTGTAACTCCGATCACAGGATATCCTTTTTTCGCAACCTATCTTTGTGGTATGAGTGAAAAGAATATACAAACGCCCATTCTTTATCAATGGAAACTATGGTTACTCGCGTCCTTAACTTTAGGATTAGCTCCATTTTCTCCAGAACCGCATATCTGGGGGAAGTTGAAGTGGGTCTGGGGAGGAGCAAAAGGGATGCAACTCATGGATTGGTGGGATTTAATCATGCACGGAACACCTTGGCTCCTTTTACTGTTAAGTTTGGGATTACATGTTATCAAACCTATAAAACGTGATTGAAAAGTATTTTGATATAGCCTATAATGCCTACGTGGGATATTCGAATTATTTGATCAATGAGATCTTGTATCTGCATTGGGGTAATTATTTTTACTGGCTTATCGGCGTTTCCTTACTGGCCTGGTTACTGGAAGTTTTCTTTCCCTGGCGTAAAAACCAGCCCTTACTCCGAAAAGATTTTTGGTTGGATGGGTTTTATATTTTATTCAACTACTTTCTTTTTTCTCTGATTCTTTACAACGCCCTGTCGCATGTCGCTGTAGAAGCTTTTAATGACTTTTTGAATGCTGTTTTTGGCATAACAAATCTCGTTGCCATTGAAATTGGGAGTTGGCCATATGCATTCCAATTGCTTTTACTTTTTATCGTGGCCGACTTTATTCAGTGGAATGTGCACCGTTTATTACACCGAGTGGATTGGCTTTGGAACTTTCACAAGGTCCATCACTCTGTAAAGCAAATGGGATTTGCGGCCCACATGCGGTTTCACTTTATGGAAACGATCGTCTATAAATCGATTCAATACCTGCCATTGGCCATGATCGGCTTCTCTATTGAGGACTTTTTTATCGTACATATGTTGACCTTGGCTATTGGGCATATCAATCACGCCAATGTAGGCATCGATTATGGTCCGCTAAAGTATCTATTGAATAATCCCAAAATGCATATTTGGCATCATGCCAAAGCCTTACCTGAAAGCCGGAGATACGGAGTCAACTTTGGTATTTCCCTAAGTATCTGGGACTACTTGTTCGGCACCCATTATATCCCCTATGAGGGCAAAGACATCGAACTTGGATATCCAGGCGATGAAAGCATGCCCGAATCCTTTGGAGGTCAGGTCATCGCCCCATTTCGAAAACAAGAGATGGACTAATAGTCTTGGAATACTGCAGGGCTTTTCGTAAGTTCAAGCATGAATTGGGCAAATCTACTCACAAGTTTAAATTTAGCATCAGGGACCCTGGCCATTTGTTTAGGCGACCCCTATTTGGGAAGTTTACTAATCATATTGGGAGCCATATTCGACCTCTTTGATGGATATGTAGCTCGTTTAACGAAAAAAGATGGTCCATTAGGCGAGCAATTGGACTCCCTTGCAGATGTAATTACTTTTGGCGTAGCACCCGGGGTGTTATATTATCATGCCCGGCCGGAAGAACTAGACCCTATTTTTGCAGCCATTGTAGTTATCTTTCTTGTAGCCGGCACAGCATGGCGCTTAGCCACATTTAATGTAATGCCTGCGTCGGCCGTTTTTCGAGGTCTCCCTTCACCAGCATCTGGTTTGTTTTTCGCCAGTTGGTTGATTAGTATTCAGTATCTGGAGTCCTGGTTTGTAGGCTTGCATGCCAATCCTGCTATTTATTTAGCCTTACCCTTAATTTTTGCCGCCTTGATGAATATTCGAGCTCCTTTTTTCTCCGCCAAAAATTTTAGTCGAAAAGGACGAAAGGCTCTACCCTATCTTACGCTGATCATTTTGACAACCCTTTATATTGT
>Ga0102941_1000410_pt1 | contig 19768 bp, 17 predicted proteins | sample SalPonR2_C_D2_MG_FD_79281 | JGI IMG/M metagenome (GOLD analysis project Ga0102941, IMG submission 79281) | Salt pond soil microbial communities from South San Francisco under conditions of wetland restoration - Salt Pond MetaG R2_C_D2_MG | ecosystem: Environmental > Aquatic > Marine > Intertidal... | reverse complement strand
CGGGTGTAATAGGGCGCCAGCACATCATACCCGAACGGCCAACCGGGCGTTTTGCCCCCCATATGATGCATCGGCGCGAAATCAGCCTCGCGGTAGCGCATCAGGACGCCGCCGTAGAATTTCGAATTGCCGCCCACATAGCTGAAACAACCCGGATTGAACCGCGCCCCTTCGGGCGTCAGCCAGGTTTCCTCGGGCCGGTAATGCCCGCGCCCGTAAATGGCAACGGGGTCGCGCGCCTGCGCGCTGTCGGTCAGGTAATCGCCCCGCTCGAGAACAACGATCCGCCGACCGGTCGCGGCGAGCGCATGGGCCAGAGTGGCCCCGCCCATGCCCGACCCGATGATCAGAACGTCGATCTCGCTCACCGTCTGCCCCCCTGCATATCAATTTTGGATCGTTCCAATTTTTTGGCAAAAGTCAACCCGCGAGCTTGCACCCGCGGGTCTGTCTTCAGCCACCGATCCGGACGTGGGTGTCGGTATCGAACAAGACAGCCTTGTCCATGTTCACGGCAAATTCAAAGGCCTGTCCCGGATGGACATCGGCATCCGCACGCATCCGCGCGACGCAATCCTTGCCCGATATCGTGGTGCTGACAAAGGTATCGGCACCAGCGGGTTCCGTCACGCTGACCGTATTGGTGAAGGACTGGATATTTCCCGCGTTGCGGTCGGCGCCTTCGGGGTCGGTGATCGCCTCGGGGCGAATGCCAAGCATCACGTCCTTGTTCACGTAGGACCTGTAGGCCCCCGTCGGGTCGTCCATCCTGAGATGCATGACCTGTCCTTCGGCCCCTGAGATCTCGGCATGCAGCGCGCCGTTCATATCGACCAGTTTGGACGATATCACGTTCATCGACGGCGACCCCATGAACGTCGCCACGAACAGGTTTGCGGGATTGTCGTAGATCTCTTTCGGGGTGCCAAGCTGCTGGACGTAACCGTTGTACATGACCGCGATCCGGGTGCTCAGCGTCATCGCCTCGATCTGGTCATGGGTCACGTAAACAATGGTTGTGCCCAGCTTTTGGTGCAGTTTCTTGATCTCGGTCCGCATGTCGACGCGCAATTTCGCATCCAGGTTCGACAGCGGCTCGTCGAACAAGAACACATCCGGATTACGCACCAGCGCCCGGCCCATGGCCACACGCTGGCGCTGACCACCCGAAAGCTGACCCGGCTTGCGGTCCAGCAGGTTTTCGATCTGAAGCAGCTTGGCCACATCGCCCATGGCCTTGTCGCGGTCCGCCTTGGGCGTGCCATGCATTTCGAGGCCAAAGGTGATGTTCTGACCCACCGTCATGTTCGGGTAAAGCGCGTAGGACTGGAACACCATCGCGATGTTGCGCTTGGACGGGTGCACCCCGTTCATCACGCGATCCTTGATGGCGATCTCGCCCGAGGTGATCCCCTCAAGCCCGGCGATCATGTTCAGAAGCGTGGACTTGCCACAGCCGGACGGGCCCACGAGGACAAGGAACTCGCCCTCCTGAACCTCGATGTTGACGTGGTGCAGAACCTCCACCGCGCCGTAGGATTTGGTGACGTTGTTGATGTCGAGAAAACCCATGGGTCAGCCTTTCACAGAACCGGCCATCAGACCGCGGACAAAATAGCGGCCCGCGACGATGTACACGAGGAGGGTGGGACCGGCGGCCATGATGGCGCCCGCGAAATGCACGTTGTATTCGCGCACACCCGTGGAGGAGTTGACGAGGTTGTTGAGCGCCACCGTCATCGGCGCCGCGCCGCCCGACGCAAAGGACGCGCCGAACAGGAAGTCGTTCCAGATATTGGTGAACTGCCAGATGCAGCAGACCGCGATGATCGGGCCCGAGCTTGGCAGCATGATCCTGTAGAAGATCTGGAAAAATCCGGCCCCGTCGATCTGCGCCGCCCGAACCAGTTCGGTCGGGAACGCGGCATAGTAATTGCGGAAATACAGGGTCGAGAACCCGATGCCGTAGACCACGTGAACCAGGATCAGGCCATAGGTCGTGCCCGCGATATCCAGAATTCCAAGGATCCGCGCCATCGGGATCAGCACGATCTGGAACGGAATGAAGCACGAGAACAACAGCAGGCCAAAGATCCACGTCGCCCCGCGAAAGTGCCACTTCGTCAGCACATACCCGTTCAGCGCCCCAAGCACGGTCGAAATTGCGACCGCGGGCACCGCCATCGCGATGGAATTGATGAAATAGGGCCGCAGGCCGGTCGGCTCCACGCCGATCTGGGCGGTGGACCATGCCGACAACCACGGCTCGATCGTCCATTGGCGCGGCAGGGCAACCATGTTGCCGCCGGTGATCTCTTCCAATGGCTTGAGCGAGTTCACCAGCATGATCCCGAAGGGCAGCAGGTAGAACAGCGCGAACAGCAACAAGACAAGATAGATCAGGGCCCGCGAGACGTTCGAGGATCGGATTGCATTTTCAGTCGATGCGGCAGCCATCACTTCTTCTCCCGCAATTCGGCATAGAGATACGGCACCATGATCGCGGCAATCGTCATCAGCATGATCACGGCCGACGAGGCACCGATCCCCATCTGGTTCCGGGTGAACGTGTACGAATACATGAAGGTCGCAGGCAGCGCCGTGGCATTGCCGGGGCCGCCCCCCGTCAAGGCGATCACAAGATCATAGGACTTGATCGCAAGGTGCGACAGGATCACGAAGGCCGACAGGAACGCCGGGCGCAGCTGTGGCAGGATGATCCGCCGATACAGGTTCCAGTTCGATGCCCCATCCATTTGCGCGGCCTTCAGGATCTCGTTGTCGATCCCGCGCAGCCCGGCCAGAAACATCGCCATCACAAAGCCCGAGCTTTGCCAGACCGCGGCGATGACGATGGTGTAGATCGCCATCTCGCGATCCTTGATCCAGTTGAAGGTGAAACTCTCCCACCCCCACAGATGCATGGTGTTCTCAAGCCCGATCGCGGGGTCCAGGAACCATTTCCATGCCGTCCCCGTCACGATGAACGACAGCGCCATCGGATACAGGAAGATCGGGCGCAGGATGCCTTCGCCCCGGATCTTCTGGTCCAGGAAGATCGCCAGCATCAGGCCGATGACCGTGCTGATCGCGATGTAGAGCCCCGCGAAGATGGCAAGGTTCCTGACCGCGATATCCCATTCGCGAACCCGGAAGAGGCGGTCGTAATTCTGAAAGCCGACCCATTCGTAGGACGGCAACATGCGGCTGTTGGTGAAGCTGAGATAGATCGTGAAGGCGATGAAGCCGTAGACGAAGATCACCATCACGGCAAAGGACGGTGCAAGCACGATCTTGGGCAGCCAGTTTTGCAAACGCGTGCGGAAATCCACGCCCGTGTCATGCCCGGCGTCGGTTACGGCCATGTGGCCCCCTCCCCTGTCTTTGATGTTGTCTTCGGATCGGGCGCGCACCGCCCGACAAGATGGACCGGCCCTGCGAACAGGGCCGGTCCGGGAAGATGATTACATCGCCAGTTCCACGGCGGTCACCATTTCGGCGGCCGCGGTTTCAGCATCGTATTCCCCGTTGAAATGCGCGGTGATCACGTCATACATCGCGTTCTGCACCGACGGGTTGTTGGCGTGGCCGTGGGCCATGGAACCAAACAGGGTGCCGTTCGCGCCGGCCTCTGCCAGCTGCGCCATGCCAAGCTGGCCGCAGGCATCGAACGAGGCCGGATCGATATCGGTCCGCGCGGGAACCGAACCCTTGACCACGTTGAACGCAATCTGGAACTCGGGGCTCAACACGGCCGAAGCCATCGTGACCTGAGAAGCTTGCGCCGCAGGATCAGAGACGTTGAACATCGCGAACTGGTCCGAGTTGAAGGTCACGGTGCCTTCGGTGCCGGGCACGCGGAAGCACTGGAATTCCTCACCAGCGGTCTGACCCGCGTTCACGAATTCGCCCTTCGCCCAGTCACCCATGATCTGGAACAGCGCATCGCCGTTGATGACCATGGCCGATGCCAGGTTCCAGTCACGACCGGAGAAGTTGTCATCGACGAAGCCACGCAGGGTTTCCATGCGCTGGAACGCTTCGACCATCAGGTCCGAGCCAAGCGCTTCGGGGTCCAGATCGACCATCGAGGCCTGGTAGAACTCGGGACCGCCGACGCCCATCACCATCGAATCGAAGATGGTGGCGTCCTGCCAGGCCTGACCGCCATGGGCCAGCGCCGTGTAGCCCGCATCCTGCGCGGTCTGCATGGCAGCGACGAATTCATCCCAGGTGGTCGGCTGGGAAATGCCCAGTTCTTCCATCAGCGCGGTGTTCGCCCAGACCCAGTTGGTCGAGTGCACGTTCACAGGTGCCGCAACCCAATGGCCATCATAGGTCGAGAACCGCTGCAGCGCCGCGGGAACCACGTCGTTCCAGCCCTGCTCGGCCGCCAGGTCATCAAGGTTTGCCAGCGCGCCTTCGGCGGCCCAATCCTGGATCGAGAAGCCCAGCATCTGAACGGCGGTCGGCGGATCGCCTGCGGTGACACGCGCACGCAGAACGGTCATGGCGTCAGAGCCACCGCCACCTGCGACGGGCATGTCGGTCCAGCCGATGCCGCCGCCGGCCAGGTCTTCGCGCAGAACGTTCAGAGCGGCAGCTTCACCGCCCGACGTCCACCAATGCAGAACCTCAACGTCCTGTGCCGCGACCGCAGTGGTCGACAACGCCAAAACCGCTGCTGTCATGTGCAGTTTCTTCATCATGGTCATTCGTAGTCCTCCCTATATGACCGACGCCCTTTCGGGCTTGCGTGAATTAAAACGTTATAAATGTGCCACTCGTCAACCCAAAATTACGCGCATACGCAAAGGGTGCGTATCACAAAACCCTTCTGCTTATGACGCTTCGCCGCGATGCAGCATTTTCACATGCAAGAGATTCCATGTTGAAACGTTTGAATTCCCCGTCATTATGACCACACCCGAAACCGCGAGGCGTTTGCGTGTCATGAGCGACCAGATCGACGATGGAGCCCTGTCGCATACGGGCGACAAACCCACCCTGCGCACGGTGGCGCAGGATACGGGTTTCGCCGTCGCGACCGTATCGCGCGCGCTGTCGGGCGATCAGCGAATCGCGGCAAAGACACGCGCGATCGTGGCCGAGGCCGCCGAGAGGCTGGGATACATCCCGGACCGCGCCGCGCGACGCCTGCGCACCGGACGCACGCAGGTGATATCGCTTCTGTTGAACACCGAGCATGAATTCCTGGGATTTACCCACGAATTCCTCAGCGGAATCACCGACGCGCTGGCCGGCACGGGCTATGCCGTTAGCGTCGTGCCCGATGATGTGGGCGACGACAGGCTGCGCCCGGTCAAGGCGATCTTGCGCAACAATCTTGCCGACGGGATCCTGTTCACCCGGACCGAGGCATTCGACCCCCGCGCGCGCCTGTTGATGGAGGCCGATTTCCCTTTCGTGTCCCATGGCCGGACCGAATTCACGACCCCCCATCCATGGGTCGATTTCGACAACGAAGCCTTTGCCCGCCGCGCCGTCGAGCGCCTGGTTTCGCAGGGCCGCAAACGAATCAGCCTGGTTCTGCCCGGCGACCGATTCACCTTCACGCAGCATCTGCGCTACGGGTTCCTGACCGCTGTTCGCGCGGCTGGCGTGGAACACGAGATCGTGGCGGGCGTCACGCTCGACAGCCCCACCGCCGACATCGCGGCGGCCATGACCCGCGCGCGGCACGGGCCGACCCCGCCGGACGGATATGTCTGCGTGGGCGAGGTCACGGCCATGGTGACCCTTGCGTGCCTGGCCGATACCGGGGCGGTGCCCGGCGTCGACGCCGATATCGTGGCCAAACGGGCCTCGCCGATTTTCGACAACATCCGCCCGCGCATCGACACCGCCTACGAGGATCTGCGCGCGACAGGCCATGCCATGGCCGCGATGCTGTTGCGCCGCATGAGCGGTGAACCGCCCAGGGACCTGCACCAGCTGTTCAAGCCTGATCCGACATTCTGACCGGCGATGCCGCATCACGCCACCCATGCCCCTCGCGTGTTGCCGATGCGCATCTGGACGGTCTTGACCTCCAGGTATTCCTCGATGCCATAGCGGCCCAGTTCGCGGCCCTGCCCGCTCTCCTTGACGCCGCCAAAAGGCAGCTCCGAAAATCCGTCCATCCAGGTGTTGGTCCAGACGGTTCCCGCCTGCACCCGACGCGCGAAATCCAGGCAGGTCGACATGTCGCGGCTCCAGACACCCGCGCTCAGCCCGTAGGCGGCGGTATTGGCCAGCGCGATGGCCTCGTCGGCTGTCTTGAAGGTCAGGACCGAAAGGACCGGGCCGAACACCTCTTCCCGCGCAATGGGCATGTCTGGGCGCACATGGGTGACGATCGTGGGCTGGTAGAACTGCGATCCAAGGCCAGACACCTCCAGCGCGGCACCGCCAAGCGCCACCTTTGCGCCATCGGCCACGGCCGCCTGCACATAACCGTCGATCTTGGACAGATGATCGGGGCTGATGATCGCGCCCACCTGCGTTGCCGGGTCCAGCGGATCGCCGAACGGCACGCGGCGCGACAGGGCCACCACCTTGGCGGTCAGGGCCTCGGCCACGTCGTCATGCACGATGATCCGGCTGCCGGAATTGCAGCATTCACCGGCGTTGAAATAGACCCCGAACACGATCGCGTCCGCCGCCTGGTCCAGATCGGCATCGGGAAAGATCACCTGCGGGTTCTTGCCACCCAGTTCCAACGACACTTTCTTGAGCGTCGCGGACGCGGCCGCCGTGATGCGTTTGCCCACGCCGGTCGAGCCGGTGAAACTGACCATGTCCACGCGGGGATCGGTGGTCAGGATCTCGCCGACCGGGTCGCCAAAGCCAAGAACGATGTTCACCACCCCCTCGGGCAGGCCCGCCTCTTGCAGCAGCCCCCCCAGCATCACGGTGGTTCCGGGCGTCAGTTCCGACGGCTTGACCACCGCCGTGCACCCGGCCGCCAGCGCAAATGGCAGTTTCTGGCTGATGATCAGGAACGGAAAATTCCACGGCGCGATCAGCGACACGACACCAATCGGTTCCTTCAGCACAAGGCCCAGCATGTCCGGGCCCAGCGTATTGTGACTGTCGCCGTGCAAGGTGCGCGCCAGCGCGGCGGCATAGCGCCAGATGTCGGCAGCCCCCTCGATCTCGGCCATCGCCTGGCTGATCGGTTTGCCCGATTCCAGCGTTTCCTGCCGGGCAATCGCGGCGCGGTCCCTGTCGATCAGATCTGCGACCTTCAACAGCAGCGTCGCGCGATCCTTGCCAGAGCCTTGCGGCCAGTGACCGGCGTCAAACGCCGACCGGGCGGCCGCAATCGCCGCCTCGGCCTCGACCTTGCCCCCCCTTGCGGCGCGGCTGACCGGCACCCCATGGGCGGGCGACGCCCGCTCGGTCATGGCCCCGTCGGCGCTGTCGACCCAATCGCCGCCGATCAGGTGACGCAGCACCATCGGCGCAGCGGGCAAATCGGCGTTGGCCGAGGGAATGATGGTCAGATCAAGCATCGGTCAGGACCCCGGAAATTGTGGTTTGCGTTTCTCGGCAAAGGCCGCGACGCCTTCGGCCTTGTCGTGGCTGGCGCCGATCATGCCGCCGCCCAGCGCCTCGATCATGGCACCGCGATCTTCACCCACCGCCGCGTGGATCTGGTATTTCGCCACCTCGATGGCGCGCGGGCTGGACCCGAGCAGGCCGGACGCGATGCCCCGGGCGCTGGCCAACGGGTCATCCGCCACCTCTGCCACGAAGCCCAGCGCAAAAGCACGGTCCGCCGAAAGCCTGCGCCCGAACAGCGCCATGTCCTTCAACACCGGCTCCGGCAGCAGCCGGGCAAGCCGTTGGGTGCCCGACCAACCGGGCACGATGCCCACCTGAGCCTCTGGCAGCGCCAGGTGGGCCGCGGGCGACATCACCCGCATATCGCAGGCCGCGGCCAGTTCCAGGCCGCCGCCAAAGGCATGGGCCTGGATCACGGCGATCGTGGGCTTGGACAACCGCGCCAGCCGGTCAAAGACCCGGTGCCCTTCGCGGACCCAGTGCCGCGCGAAATCAAAGGGCGACAGCGCGGCCCAGGCCTTGATATCGGCCCCGGCACAAAAGGCGCGATCCCCTTGCGAGGTCACGATGACACAGCGCACATCACGGTCCTGGTCCAGCGTGGCGCAATGCGCCTCGAGCGCCCTCAGCATCTTGGGGGTAAAGGCATTCAGCTTGCCGGGGTTGTCCAGCGCGATCCGCGCGATCCCGTCTGCGATATCAAGATGCACGGCGCTCACAGGACCAGCCCCATCGGCGCATCGCGCAAGATCGCCGCCGGAATGCGCGTCGCGTTTTCGGCCACGCCGACACGCCCATGGGACGCCGACACGATATCGCGCGCGGGGTCGATCCCCGGCATGATCTCGGTCGCCACCAACCCCGCATCGGTCAACCGGATCACGCAGCGTTCGGTCACGTACAGAACATCCTGCCCCTGTTCGAGCGCGCGCTTGCCCGAAAAGGTCACATGCTCCACCGCCTCGACCATCTTGGTGAACTTGCCGGGGCTGGCCACACGCAACCCCTCGTCATCCAGCTCAAGCTGCGCACCCGCTTCGAAATACCCCGAGAACACGATCTTTTTCGCATGCGCGGTGATGTCGACAAATCCCCCGCAGCCGGCGGTCAGGTAGGGCTTTTTTCCAAGCTTGGAGACATTGACATTGCCCTCCACGTCGACCTCCAGAAACGACAGGAAAGACTGATCGAACCCGCCGCCCTGAAAATAGGTGAACTGGTTCGGGCTTGGCACGAAAGCATCGGCATTCGATGCGCAGCCAAACGCAAACCCGGTCAGCGGCATGCCCCCGACAGCGCCCTGTTCGATGGCCCATGTGACGGCTTGCGCATGGCCTTCTTCCAGCAAGATGCGCGGCACCATGGCCGAGATGCCAAAGCCCAGGTTGGCCGTTTGCCCGGCCTTCAATTCCATGGCCGCGCGTCGGGCGATGATCTTTTCGACGCCATGTTCGGCCAGGGAGAAACTGTCCCACGGGCGCATGATCTCGCCCGAGATGGCGGGGTCATAGGGCGTTTCGGTGGTCTGTTTCTGGTCGGGCGCGACCACGATCAGATCCACCAGGTGCCCCGGAACACGCACATCATGGGGCCTCAGGCTGCCGGACGCCGTCATGCGTTTGACCTGCGCGATGACCAGCCCGCCATTGTTGCGCACCGCGATGGCCTGGTCGAGCGCCCCCAGATACGCGCCCTCATGCTCGTAGGTCAGGTTGCCCTTTTCATCCGCCGTGGTCGCGCGGATGATCGCGACGTCGGGCGCGATATTGGGGAAATGCAGCCATGTCTTGCCGTCGAATTCCTGCCGCCGGACAATCGGCGCCGCGGCGCCGCGCGCGTTCATCGCGCAGCCTTCGCGGATCGGATCGACAAAGGTATCCAGACCCACCTGCGTCATCACGCCGGGCTTTCGCGCGGCCACGTCACGGTGCATGTCGAACAAGATGCCCGATGGAACGTTGTAGGCGGCGACGCGATCCTCGGTCACCATTTTCCAGATTTCAGGCATGGGCAGGTTCGACGGCCCGGACGGATAGCTGCCCGCGATGATCCGGCTCAGCAGACCGTCCCTTGCGATGTGATCGATACCCTTGACGCCATACATGTCACCGGCCGCAATAGGGTGAAGCGTGGTCAGATCTCGCGGATGCCCTTCGGCCTCGAACCGCTCGCCCATCGCCTGTAGCACCGCATCGGGGCACCCCAATGCGGAAGAGGACGATACCGTGACGACCGCGCCATCGGCTATGCGGGCAACGGCCCGGGCCGCGCTGACATGCTTTCCCATGGCCTAGATGCCCCCGTAATCCACGGCGACGCGGCGGCCTGTTCGCGCCGCCTCGGCAACGGCGGATGCAACGGCCAGCGACTTGACGCCATCGACACCGTCGGCGGCGGGGCGGCCCTTGCCGGTCACGGCCTCGGCGAACAGGCGCACGGATCGGTCATAGAGGTTGTGGTCCGAGAACGGGATCGCCTGCTCTCCATGCTCGGTTCTCAGGATGACCTCGCCGATCGGGCGTTGGGTCATGACATTCCTCGCAAGGATCGATCCATCGGTGCCGTGCACCTCGATCCCCGTGCCCGCAAAGGCGTGGGTAAAGCTTTCATGGGCTTGCACCATGACGCCCGATGGCATGGTCCAGACCGACATGACGCTGTCTTCGACGCCCTGACCCATCCCCGACGACCCGTCGATGGCCACAACCTCTGCCGGGTCCTCGCCCAGATGGAAGCGAACTGTATCGGCGTCGTGAACCACGATATCGGGGATCACGCCGCCACCCGCCGACGGGTTGTCGATGCGCCAGCCCTGCAGGAAGGGCGGCAGGAACACCGCGTGAAACACCCGTATGCTCAAGACCTCGCCGATACGGCCGGATTGGACCGCCTCGCGGATGGCCAGGTGCGAACCCGCATTGCGAAGATGGTGATTTGTGCCAAAGGTCACGCCCGCCTCGGCCGCGGCGCGCACCATGGTCACCGCATCTTCGACTTTCATCGCGAGCGGCTTTTCGCACAACACATGCTTGCCCGCCGCGATGGCGGCCATGGCTTGCGGAAAGTGCTTTTCATTGGTGGTCGAGATGTAGACCGCTTCGACGCTCTCGTCGTCCAACAGGGCGTCCAGGTCAGTGAACCCCGCTGCAATGTCGTGTTCTTCGGCATAAGACGCCGCGCGGTCCGCATGCGAGCTCAGCACCGAGGCGATCTCGCCGCCCTGCCCCCGGATGGCGCGGATCATGTGGTTCGCCGCGATAGAGCTTGCGCCAATCAATCCCCACTTCATGCGGAGCCTCCTCCCTGTTTCGCCCAGCATCCGACTCAGCAGATTTCTGGATCGTTCCCATAGAATTATTGGATCGTTCCAATTCGCCTGTCAAGTCGCCCCTTGGACGCGGGGAAATGGCCGCATGTATCGGGAATTCGTCTGGTGTCTTCGGAGTCAAGACCGTGAACGCCACCCCATGCAAACACGTTCCCTTGCTGCACGCCGGCGCATGCTTGACCTTAATATATAAATATAGCTTATTGATAGCAGCAGCCAAACGTGCAGCCCCGCAATGGTGACTCCCGGATGATGGCCGCATGGCTTACACTGACGTCGGCGGGAGGGGCCGGTTATGCGGAATGATGCACCCAAGGGCGTTTTTGACCCGCTTGCACCGGGTATAGACCCCAGCGTGCCCATCGAGGGCTACACCAACACCTGGACCCACACCCCGTCGCGCCCCGCCTTTCACCGGCCCGTGACGCGCACCGAGGCGACGGGCCCGCTGGACCTGTGGCGCAAGCTCGAATGTGGCGGGAACGACCTGGCCACCTCTGCCACGGGCCAGTTGGCGCAAGGGTCGTTGATCCGGGTCTTCGGCCAGATCCTGAACGAAGACGGCAGACCGGTGCCCAACGCCGTGGTCGAACTCTGGCAAGCCAATGCCGCCGGGCGCTACCGGCATTCACTCGACAACCGCGAAGCGCCGCTGGATCCGAACTTCCTCGGGCATGGCCGCGTCAGATCGGGTGAAGACGGCTTTTTCTCTTTCCTGACGATCAAACCGGGGGCCTATCCGGTGCCGGTCAAGGATGCGTGGTGGCGCCCGCCGCATATCCACTTCTCGGTTCTCGGGCCCAGCACGCTGTCGCGACTGGTTACACAGATGTATTTTCCGGGCGACCCGTTGAACGACTGGGATCTGATCCTGCAATCCATCGGCGATGCCGCCGCCCGGAGCCGGATGGTGGCCACCCAGGTGCACCCGGCCGAGATGGGCCGGGATTTCCTGGGCTATCGTCACGACATCGTCCTGCGCGGACGCAACGCAACGCCGGAGGCATGATGGCCAGCACCACGATGTCCCGCCGGTTTCCGCTGTCCCAGCAAACCATCGGCCCGTTCTTTCCGGCGGATTACTTTCAGCCCGGCGACAATGACCTGACACGTATCTCGCCAGAGGCCGCGCCCACCTCCAGGGGCGATAGGTTCACCCTGACCGGGCGCGTCCTGAAGGAAGGGCGCGAACCCGTCGCCAACGCCATCCTCGAGATGTGGCAGGCAGACGCGGGCGGGCGGTTCCGGCACCCTGCAGACCCCCAGGCCGATCAGGCGGACCCCGACTTTCTGGGATGGGGCCGCGCGTGGTCCACCGGGGATGGCGCATATGCGTTCAACTCGATCCGCCCCGGCGGCTATACCGAAGACGGTCAGAATCGCGCGCCGCATGTCAATATCATCGTCATGGGGATCGGCCTGATGCGGACCGTCGGCACCACCCTCTATTTCCCCGAAAACGTCACTGAAAACGCCGCCGACCCTGTGTTGTCGATCCTGCCCCAGGACATGCGCCACCGTCTCGTGATGCGCGATGGCGGCATCGAGGACGGTGTGCAGACCTATTCCTTCGACATCCTGCTGCGCGGATCATGGGATGAGGAAACCCCGTTCTTTGAAACCTGAGACCGACCCGGACGAACGCCCCCTCCAGATGATCCGGCACGACCTGACACGCGCTGGCGCATCGCTGGTCTGCCGGGTGGGCGGCAGAGGGCCATTGGTGGTCCTGATCCCCTCCCTCGGGCGCGGGAGCGAGGATTTCGACACGCTGGCCCATGCGCTGGTCGCCTCGGGCTACAGGGTCATGTTGCCGGAACCGCGCGGGATCGAGGGCACCACCCCGCTAGCCGAAACCGATACGTTGCATGACATGGCGGCCGACATTGCCGCCATGATCGATGCAGACCGCAGCGAGCCTGCCATCATCGCCGGACATGCGGCGGGCAATTGGGTGGCCCGCGTGCTGGCCCATGACCGGCCCGACCTGACACGCGCCGTCGTCTTGCTGGCCGCCATCGTGACAAATACCGTGGACAAGCAGATGCGCGCGTCGATTTCCGCCAGCTTTGACATGACGCTGTCGGATCAAGACCGGCTTGGCCACCTGGCGCGAGTCTATTTCGCACCGGGCGCGGACGCCACCGTCTGGCTGGATGGCTGGTGGCCCGACGTGTCAGCCGCCCAAAGGCGCGCGGCCAGCCAGACCCCCGACACGGACTGGATTCGCGTGGCGGACAGGCATCCGACGCTTTATGTCGGCGCGGCCGATGACGTGATTTCCCCGCCCCCGCGGCTTGCAGCGCTGCGCGACACGATCGGGCCAAAGGCAAGCTGCGTGGTCATCCCGAATGCTGGCCACGCGCTCTTGCCGGAACAGCCCGCGTCCGTGGCAAGGGCCCTGTGCGATTGGATCGCCGGCCTGCCGGATACACAAGGCTGAGCCGGGTCCGCGTCACGCCCGTTGTTCCGGTGCCGTCCATCGTGAAACTGTCGGCAGGCACGCACGCGTTTGAGCGGTCGAAAACCCGTCGCCGGAGATCGTCGTCGGGAAGGTTGGGACCGCCCTTTGCAAACCAGCCGTTGGTGCGGTTGCAACTGCTATGCCCCTAGCCCGCACGCCCGTCATGCGCGAGGTCGGTGCGAGCCCGTCCGGCCAACGCGGCTGGTTCGGATCCGTCATGGTGAATTGGAAAGCGCTCGTAGCCGATCACGTCAGAGCTGACCTGCGGCATGTATCCTGTCCGGTGGTCCCGGTGCAGCATCAGGTAGTGCAGATCGGGAGTTCTCGCCCGGTTTCGACCAAAGCGGGGCGCATTCCAGCATTTCGGCGGGCAGGGGCATTGCCAAGCACCGGAACGCTGGATGCCTTGACGGCAAGCGCCCGACGCCCACCCCGATCAGGAAGGTCCGAGCCATTTTATATATATAACAGTCGCTTGACTGAATGCTCAAACCTGAGCACCCAAACCGAAGCCCCGGACCCTGCCCTCAGACCGCTTCGATCGCGACGGCAATTCCCTGCCCCACACCGATACACATCGTCGACAGCGCGCGCGTTCCGCCCTTGACCTGTAACTCAAGCGCCGCGGTGCCCACGATCCGCGCGCCCGACATGCCCAGCGGATGACCAAGGGCAATCGCGCCGCCATTCGGGTTCACACGCGGATCATCATCGGCAATCCCCAGATCGCGCAGGGTGGCAAGGCCCTGGCTCGCAAACGCCTCGTTCAACTCGATGACATCGAAATCCGCCTGGGACAGCCCCAGCCGCGCCATCAGCCTTTTGGATGCCGGCGCGGGCCCGAATCCCATGATGCGCGGGGCCACGCCCGCCGTCGCCCCGCCCAGAACCCGCGCAATCGGCGTCAGACCATGGGCTTTTGCGCCGGCCTCGGATGCAAGGATCAACGCCGCCGCACCGTCATTGACGCCCGACGCATTGCCCGCCGTCACCGACCCGCCCTCGCGGAACGGCGCGCGCAGCTTTGCCAACGCCTCCAGCGTGGTTGAAGGGCGGGGATGTTCATCGACGTCCACCACCAGCGGATCCCCCTTGCGCTGAGGGATCGCAACCGGCGCGATCTCGGATGCGAACCGGCCGCTTTCCATGGCGACCCCGGCCTTCTGTTGAGACCGGACTGCAAAGGCATCCTGATCTTCGCGGCTGATCTTGAAATCCTCGGCCACGTTCTCGGCCGTCTCGGGCATGCTGTCGACGCCGTATTGGGCCTTCATCAGCGGATTGATGAACCGCCATCCGATGGTCGTGTCATAGACCGCGTTCGACCTTGAAAACGCGCTGTCGGCCTTGGGCATCACAAAGGGCGCGCGCGACATGCTTTCGACGCCACCAGCAATCATCAGATCCGCCTCACCCGCCTTGATCGCGCGCGCGGCGGTGATGACAGCATCCATGCCAGAGCCGCACAGCCGATTCATCGTGGTGCCCGACACAGAGACAGGCAGACCGGCCAACAGCGCCGCCATCCGGGCCACGTTGCGGTTATCCTCACCGGCCTGGTTGGCGCAGCCATAAAAAACATCTTCGACCGCGTCCCAGTCGACGGCGGCATTGCGGGCCATCAGGGCCTTGAGCGGGATCGCCGCCAGGTCATCGGCCCGGACCGAGGACAGCGCCCCGCCGTAGCGCCCGATGGGGGTGCGGATGTAGTCGCAGATGTAGACGTCACGCATGTCCAGCCTTCCTGTTCTCGATCTCGGCGCGATCGCCGCGCATTGACGTAGTGGCGCCGTCCAACGGAGCGGGTTCGACACCGGGCCCTTTGCCGCCGCTGTGGCTTCGATCCCTCGGATCACGCGGTCCGATGTTTCCCGAAACGCTCACCATGACGGGCCACCGCGCCAGCGCGCGAACCCATACCCGCGAACCGCCGCGACGTCGATATCCCCAAGGCATCGGGCGATGCCTTCGGCCAGCAGTCTTGCCGACCCTTTCACCATCGCGGGGCGCCTTGTCACGCATCATGACAGCCCCCTTCATTTGGGCAGATCGAGGCTGGCACGGGCGAGCACGTTCCGCATGATTTCGGTCGAGCCACCGAAAATCGTGGTTGGACGCGCCGCAAGGTAGGTGCCGGCCGCGTCGTGTCGACGATCTTCGCCCTGTGCAGGTTTCACCCCGGCAAGGCTGCCTGAGACCTGCATCAATTCTTCGGAAATGCGCTGGTAAAGCTCGCTTTGAAAGATCTTCAAGACGCCCACATCTGCCCCGATCGGAATGCCATCCTGAAGACGCTGGACATAGGTTTCAAACAGGTCCGTCAGATCCCCCAGATCCATGGCCAGCGCCGCGAACCGATCCCGGAACCCTCCATCGTCCCACAGCCCGTTCTGTCTGGCCAAGGCCTCGAGCCGCGCCAACGCATTCGCCGACAGGCGGGGTGCGCCGATGAAGACGCGCTCATGGCCCAACAGCGCCTTGGCCATGGTCCAGCCGCCGTTCACCTCGCCCACGATGTTGCCGAACGGGATGCGAACCGTGTCCAGGAATATCTCGCAGAACTCCGCATGTCCTTCCAGGTTCTCGATGGGCCTCACCGTCACGCCAGGGGCATCCATCGGCACCAGGAGAAAGCTGATCCCGGCCTGTTTCCTGACTGTCTTGTCCGTTCGGGCGAGCACAAAGACCATGTTGGCATCCGCGCCCAGCGTGACCCATGTCTTCTGCCCGTCGATGACCCAGTCATCCCCATCCCGAACAGCCGTTGTCCTGAGCGCTGCAAGATCGGACCCGGCCCCCGGTTCGCTATAGCCCTGCGCCCAGATATCTTGCCCCTTCAAGATACGAGGCAAGAAGTATTCGCGCTGCTCTTGTGTGCCGTATTGCATCAAGAGCGGGCCCAGCATCACGGTTCCGATGTCATGCACGCGCCCGCATCCGAAGCGCTCAAATTCTTCTATCAGAATTAAATGCTTGCCAGCCCCAAGGCCCATGCCCCCCGATGCCAGCGGCCAAGTCGGCGCGATCCAGCCCTTGCGGGCCAGAACCGCGTACCATGGGCGAACTTCGGGCCAGCGCAGGCGACGCTGAGCGTAGCGCGGAATGTCGGGGTAGTGCGTCTCGACAAATGCCCGGACCATGGCGCGAAAGTCATCGTCGGACATCGCGTTGAAATCGGGATGTGGCGGATGATCCGCGATGAATGGCGGCGTGTCGTCGATATGCGTCATGTGCAACCCGTTCCGACATGATCCGGCATGACGGCATCCCAATGATCCATGAATCTCTTGCGCAGGCGGTATTCCGGCGCGAACTGTCCGGCCTCCACCATCGCCTTGCGAACGAACAGCCCGATATCGGCCTCGTCCGTGTAGCCGATGGCCCCGTGCATCTGAATGGCTTCGCGCGCCACAAGACGTGCCAGACCCGCCGCGCGGGCGCGGGCACGCAAGATCGCCATGTGCGTGCGGGTCGCATCCCCGCCCAGATCGCGGGCCGACGCGGCAGCCCCGATCACGGCCCGCGTCAGTTCAAGCTGCACCTTGATCTCGGTCGCGCGATGCTGAAGCGCCTGAAACCGCCCGATCGGGGCATCGAATTGCTGCCGCGTGCGCAAATAGTCCAGCGTGATGGCAAAGGCGCGATCCGAAACACCCAACAAATACCCCGCATGCAACAGCATTGCGTCCTGAAGGCTTTCGTCCAGACCGATGCACGGATGCACATCGCAAGGCACCTCATCAAAGATCAGGTGCGCGTGAAAGGTTCCATCATGCATCTGCATTGGAGTGACGGTCAGACCGGCCGCGCCACGCGGCACCAGCGTCACGCCTTCGGGCGTGGTGACAACGAACAGGTCCGCACCCATGCCGCCCCCGACCGCGATCTTGTTGCCGCTCAGTCGGCCGTCCGCAACGACAACCCCACCGCGCGGATCCATCCCGTCAGCCGAGGCCTGCCATGCGGCAACCAGCAGGACTTCTCCGCCAAGACCGGCGTTCAATTCCTCCCAAAGCCCCGCTTTTTCAAGAAGGCCCAAGCCAAGCACGGCAGGAATGAATGGCTCGGGCACCACCCCTTGCCCCAGGACGCTGCACAGCGCCACGGTTTCACGCAAACCCAACCCAAGACCGCCGGCATCCTCGGATACAAGAATACCAAGCCAGCCAAGGTCGAGCATCTTGGCCCAGGTCTCGGGCGAAAACCCCGGCTCGACAAACCTGATGGCGCGCACCCGGTCGAGCGTGCCGTCTGAAGGCACCACCGCGCTCGCGCTGTCGCTCAGCATGCGGATGTTTTCGATCCAGCCATCGGGATCCGGTTCCATTGTCGGCCTCTCGTCATTTGCCACACAGCCACAAACCTGGCTTTCGGCGTGGGTCCAGTCGTTTTGCCCCGAGACCGCGGCGCGGTCTCAGGGTTCGCTGATCAATATGATGCAATCGGCAACCAGGGCGGTCCGGCCCGGCGTGTCGACCTCGATCGTGGATGTCAGGGAAATTCGCGTGCCATGCCGATGCGGGCAGATCTCGGCCACTGTCTGCATCAACCGAATGGGTGCCCCGACCGGCACCGGCGCGGTGAAACGGACGCGATCATAGCCATAGTTCAGACCCGCACCCCGGCGTTCGATACGAAACAGTTCTCGCTGCCAGGCGGGAATCAGCGACAGCACAAACAGGCCATGGACGATGGTGCGCCCATCCGGCCACTCACGCGCGGCGCGCTCTGCATCGACATGAATCCATTGATCGTCGCCCGAAAGATCCGCAAAGGAATTGACCTCGTCCTGGCCCAAGGACCGCCACGCCGTAGGGCCAAGTCGCTCGCCGATGTGATCGGCGAATGCCGCTGGTGTCTGCAAGACAAGCATGAGAGCGCCTTTTTCCAACAAATCCCAATTGCGTAAGCACCAAAAAACTATATAACTAGCTTTTATGGCGGTCAACGCCCCACGTCACCAGACGTGCAGTCCGCGCCGAAGCGGTTGCAATGACCAAAACCTGAACAAGGACGCCGGCGAACGCAATGGGACCATCCACGACCGCCCCCAGAATTCTTCGGGTCTCACGCGACGGGTATGATCTGCACGCCGAGGTCATCGCTCCGGGCACGGCAGACGCGCCATGGATCGTGTTCAGCAATTCCCTGGTCACCGACCTGACCATATGGGACGCGCAGGCCCATGCTCTGGCCGGGCGGTTCGGCCTCCTGCGCTACGACCAGGCGGGCCACGGAAAATCAGGGCAGCCGGGCCACGGGGTGGATTTCGACAGTCTGGGGCGCGATGTCCTGGCCGTGATGGATGCCGCCGGCGTCCGGACAGCGGTCTTTGTCGGGCTTTCGATGGGCGTGCCAACCGGGCTGGCCGCGCACCGGCTGGCTGCAGGGCGGTTCGACGCACTGGTCCTTTCAGACGGGCAAGCCAAGACAGCGCCCGGCGGCGCCGCAGGATGGCAAGAACGTATCGCCGGGGCCGCAAGCTCGGGCATGGCCGCGTTCGCGCAGGCCACGGCCGACCGCTGGCTGACCGAATCCGCCGGACCAACCATGCGTGCGCGACTTGTCGACATGATTGCCGCGACTTCCCTTGAAGGCTTCAGCCTTTGCGCGACGGCCCTGATGGATTATGACTACCTGTCCGAACTTGGGCGCATTGACTGCCCCACCCTGTTGCTGGCCGGGGCCGAGGATGGCGCCATGCCCGACAGCATGGCCACCAAGCTTCTGCCGGCGATCGCTGGGGCTTCGATGACGGTCATCCCGAATGCGGGCCACGTGCCCTGCTTTGAACAACCCGAGGCGTTTACCGCAGCACTCTCGGAATTCCTGGACAACATCACATCACAGGTGTCGGCATGAAGCTTCACTGGTCGCCCCGGTCGCCATTCGTGCGCAAGGTCAATATCGTGCTGGAAGACTGCGGCATGACCGATGCGGTCGAACGCATCCGGTCGGTCGCGGTGTTCGCGGCCCCCCCCAATCCGGATATCCTGGCGGACAATCCCCTGGGCAAGATCCCGGTTCTTGTCACCGATGACGGCCAGCGCTTGTTTGATTCGCGGGTCATCTGTGAATACCTGATCGGGCTGGCCAACCGCCCCGACCTGCTGCCATCGGACCCCGCCGCGCGGATCGCGCATCTGCGCTGGCAGGCCCTGGGGGATGGGTTGACGGACATCTTGCTTTTATGGCGGACCGAACGCGCACGGGGCGACAGGGCGGATCCCGTTATCCTCGCCGCGTTCGAGGCCAAGACCCGCGCAGCACTTGCCACGCTGGAGGCCGAAAGCGCCGATCTGGCGCGGGTGCCCTTCGGGCTTGGCCATATCGCGATCATCTGCGCCCTTGGCCAGCTCGACTTCCGCTATGCCGGTTGCGGATGGCGTGCCGCCCTGCCCGGCCTT
>Ga0102941_1000408_pt1 | contig 19821 bp, 18 predicted proteins | sample SalPonR2_C_D2_MG_FD_79281 | JGI IMG/M metagenome (GOLD analysis project Ga0102941, IMG submission 79281) | Salt pond soil microbial communities from South San Francisco under conditions of wetland restoration - Salt Pond MetaG R2_C_D2_MG | ecosystem: Environmental > Aquatic > Marine > Intertidal... | reverse complement strand
TCAAGACATTAATGCGGGCGCTGACAAGAGCGCAAGAAAATTGTAAACAAAACTGGACAGAATATTTTACAGCACTATTATTAAACGGTTTTGCGGCTGAAGAATGTGTCAACCTTACTTGTCACTTAAGGATTGCACAGGTTTACGATCGGAAACCTGTTCCAGAATCTTTCGGCCATTTGCGACTATCCCACATCATTTTCCGTCTTGCCGGTCCTGCTGCGCGGGCATAAACGCAGCGGCGGGACACCCCTCCCCAACGAGGGGCGAATATCTGAGAGGATATCAGATCATGATACCGACGAACCCGGCAGCGCGCCCGGATACCCTTCGCCCGTCTGCACGACCGGCAAACCCGCGTTTTTCCTCTGGCCCTTGCGCCAAACCCCCCACATGGACGCTCGATCAGCTTGGCGATGCTGCGCTTGGCCGCTCGCATCGCGCAGGTGTCGGCAAGGCCAAGCTCAAGGCCGCCATCGACCGCACGGCCGGTATTCTTGGCGTGCCCGAAGGCTACAAGGTCGGCATCGTGCCGGCCTCTGACACCGGCGCCGTCGAAATGGCGATGTGGTCGCTGCTGGGTGCACGGCCCTGCACCATGCTGTCTTGGGAAAGCTTTGGTGCCGGCTGGGTGACGGATGTTGTCAAACAGCTCAAGCTCGACGCCGAGGTGAAGACCGCCGACTATGGCCGGATCGTAGATCTGGCGACAGTCGATTTCGACACCGACGTGGTGTTCACCTGGAATGGCACCACCTCCGGCGTGCGCCTGCCCGATGGCGATGCCATCCCTGCGGACCGCGCCGGCCTCACCATCTGTGACGCGACCAGTGCGGCCTTTGCCCAGGATCTGCCCTGGGACAAGCTCGATGTGGTGACGTTCTCCTGGCAAAAGGTCATGGGCGGTGAGGCCGCGCATGGCATGCTGATCCTCAGCCCCCGTGCGGTGGAGCGTCTGGAAAGTTACACACCGGCATGGCCCATGCCCAAGATCTTTCGCCTGACCAAGGGCGGCAAGCTGATCGACGGCATCTTTGCGGGTGAGACGATCAACACCCCGTCGATGCTGGCGGTCGAAGATTACCTTGTCGCGCTGGATTGGGCGGATGCGGTGGGCGGCCTGCCCGGCCTGATGGCCCGCGCCGATGCCAATGCGCAGGCGATCTGGGAATTCTGTGCCGCCCGGCCGTGGATCGACAACCTGGCCCAGGATCCGGCCACGCGGTCGAACACGTCCGTCTGCCTGAAATTCACCGATCCCCGCATCGCCGACGGCGCGGCCTTTGCCAAATCCGTCGCCAAGCGGCTGGAGGCCGAAGGTGTGGCGCTTGATATCGGCGCTTATCGCGATGCGCCTGCAGGACTGCGGATCTGGTGCGGCGCCACGGTCGAAACGGCGGATATCGAGGCGATGCTGCCCTGGCTCGACTGGGCGTTCCATGCCGAGATCGACGCGCAGGCCAAGGCCGCCTGAGGCGTAAGGCGGGATACGTCCCGCCCTGCACCACCCCGAAAAATCTTGAAGTCAATTCGCAAGGCGGGATGCGTCCCGCCGCCCGAAAAAGGAAGCCACCCATGGCCCCCAAAGTTCTCGTATCCGACAAGCTCAGTGAAACCGCCGTCCAGATCTTTCGCGATCGCGGCATCGACGTCACGTTCGACCCCTCCATCGGCAAGGACAAGGACAAGCTGCTCGAAGTGATCGGCCAGTATGACGGCCTTGCCATCCGGTCAGCCACGAAGGCCACCGAAAAGGTGATCGCCGCCGCCACCAACCTCAAGGTGATCGGGCGTGCTGGCATCGGGGTCGACAATGTCGATATCCCCGTGGCGTCGAAGAAGGGCATCATCGTGATGAACACGCCCTTCGGCAACTCGATCACCACCGCCGAACATGCCATTGCCATGATGTTCGCCGTCGCCCGCCAGATCCCCGAGGCCAATACCTCGACCCATGCCGGCCTTTGGGAAAAGTCGCGCTTCATGGGGGTCGAACTGACCGGCAAGACCCTTGGCGTGATCGGTGCGGGCAATATCGGGTCCATCGTATGCGACCGGGCGCGGGGGCTGAAAATGAAGGTCTGCGCCTATGACCCCTTCCTCAGCGAGGAACGCGCCAAGCAGATCGGCGTGACCAAGGTGGATCTGGACGAGCTGTTGGCCCGCGCCGATTTCATCACCCTGCATGTGCCGTTCACGGAAAAGACCGCCAATATCCTGAGTGCTGAAAACCTTGCCAAGACCAAGAAAGGCGTGCGGATCATCAACTGCGCACGCGGTGGCCTGGTGGATGAGGCAGCGCTGGCCGATCTGATCAAGTCCGGCCATGTCGCAGGTGCGGCCTTTGACGTGTTCAAGGAAGAACCTGCCACCGAAAACCCGCTGTTCAACCTGCCCAACGTGGTCGTGACCCCGCATCTGGGGGCCGCCACCACCGAAGCGCAGGAAAACGTGGCGCTGCAGGTTGCCGAACAGATGTCCGACTACCTGCTGACGGGGGCCGTTTCCAACGCGCTCAACATGCCTTCGGTGACCGCCGCCGAAGCCGCGATCATGGGCCCCTGGGTCAAGCTGGCCGAGCATCTGGGCGCCTTTGTCGGCCAGTTGACCGAAGAGGCCATCAAGGAAATCGAAATCGTCTACAACGGTTCGGTGTCGTCCATGAACCTGCAGGCGCTGAACTGCGCGGCGATCGCGGGCGTCATGAAGGCGTCGAACCCCGACGTGAACATGGTGTCTGCCCCCGTCATCGCCAAAGAACGCGGGATCGACCTCAGCACCACGACGCAGGACAAGACCGGCGTGTTCGACGGCTACATCCGGCTGGTGGTCAAGACAGAGCTGCGTGAGCGGTCGATCGCGGGCACGGTGTTTTCGGACGGCAAGCCGCGCTTCATCCAGATCAAGGGCATCAATATCGACGCCGAGATCGGGTCGCACATGCTTTACACCACCAATGATGATGTGCCGGGCATCATCGGTACCCTGGGCCAGACGATGGGCGAGAACGGCGTGAACATCGCGAACTTTACCCTTGGCCGCAACGCGGCCGGTGGCGAGGCGATCGCGCTTTTGTATCTCGATGCACCGCCGCCCGCCAATGTCCTGGGCAAACTGCGTGACACCGGTCTGTTCAAGCAGATCCGGACCCTGCAATTCGACGCAGCCTGATCGGATCCAGGGGGCGGGCCGCCAGTGTTGCGGGCCGCCCCCAAGCGTCCTTGCGCGCCACTCCGTTTCGCGCCAGATTGATGCTTCTGCAACGACTGTGGCGGCTCTGATGACGGATCCTTTTGTTCTGGATGGTTTTCTACCCTATCGCGTCTCGGTTCTTGCCGGGCGTCTGAGCCGCGAGTTTGCGCATGTGTATCAGGGCCGTTTCGGCCTTTCGCGCGCCGAATGGCGGGTGATGGCCCATCTGAGCCAGGAGGCCGAGGTGTCGGTCCGCGAAATTCACGCCCGCGTCGACATGGACAAATCCAAGGTGTCGCGCGCGGCCACCCGGCTGGAAGACGCGGGCGTCATCACCAAACGCGCCAGCGACACCGATCGCCGGTTGGTGGTTCTGGCCCTGACCCCGAAGGGCGAGGCGATGATGGCCGAACTGGCCAAGGAAGCGCAGGCTTTCCAGCAGGAGCTTTTGTCTCGTCTGGGCGGGGAGGCCGATTTTGTCCTGACCGCGATCGAAAAGTTGACGGCGACATCGCCAAAGACGTGACGTTACACTGGCCGCGCCGGGGGCCAATCGGCCCTATTGGGCGAAACGGCAAGAGGGAGGGTTTGAGATGGAAGAGATCGTGATTCTGTCCGGTGCGCGGACAGCAATAGGCACGTTTGGCGGATCGCTGGCGGGAATGCCGCCTGCCGACCTGGGTGCCATCGCAGCCAGGGCGGCGCTGGATCGCGCTGGCGTCGAAGGCGCACAGATCGGCCATGTGGCCTTTGGCCATGTCATCAACACCGAACCCCGCGACATGTATCTCAGCCGCATTGCCGCGATCGATGCCGGCGTGCCCGAAACGGTTCCCGCGATGAACGTCAACCGGCTGTGCGGGTCGGGCGTTCAGGCCATCGTCTCGGTCATTCAGTCGCTGGCCATGGGTGACGCGGATTACGGTCTCGCTGGCGGGGCCGAAACCATGAGCCGTGGCCCCCACATCCTGCCCGCCGCCCGGTGGGGGCAAAAGATGGGCGATACCCGCGCCATCGACATGATGATCGGTGCGCTGCACTGCCCCTTTGGGACCGGCCACATGGGCGTGACGGCCGAAAACGTGGCCGCCGAACATCAGATCAGCCGCGCCGACCAGGATGCGTTTGCCCTGGAAAGCCAGCAACGTGCCGCCAAGGCGATTGCCGAGGGTCGGTTCAAGGATCAGATCGTGCCGGTCGAGGTGCGCGTGAAACGCGATGTGGTGGCCTTCGACACCGATGAACACCCCAAGGGCACGACCGCCGAGGCGTTGGCGGGCCTGAAAACCGTGTTCCAGAAGGATGGCACGGTCACGGCGGGCAATGCCTCGGGCATCAACGATGGGGCTGCGGCGGTTGTGCTGGCCCGTGCCGATGCGGCAGCGGCCGCAGGCCTGACGCCGCGTGCCCGGATCATCGGGTATGCCCATGCCGGCGTCCGCCCCGAGGTGATGGGGATCGGCCCTGTGCCTGCCGTTCAGAACCTGCTGGACCGCGCCGGCCTGGAGATCGGCGATTTCGACGTCATCGAATCGAACGAGGCGTTCGCCGCCCAGGCGCTTGCCGTGAACAAGGGGCTTGGTCTTGATCCGTCGCGGGTGAACCCCAATGGCGGCGCGATCGCGCTTGGCCATCCGGTCGGTGCAACGGGGGCGATCATCACGGTCAAGGCGTTGTATGAACTGGAACGCATCGGCGGCAAAAAGGCCCTGATCACCATGTGCATCGGTGGCGGTCAGGGAATTGCCCTTGCGATCGAACGCATCTGACTTGGGGCGCGGCATCCGGGTTTGACCGTGCCGCCTCGGGATTAACTGCATCTTCAGCCTGTCGCGCCATGTTCGCCCAAGGACAACATGGCAGCGGCCGGGCGAAGGCAGTCAGGATGAGTTTCAGCGGCATTGACGAACGGCTGGCGCGGGAACGCCGGGCTCGGTTGCAGGCTGAACGTCTTTTGGCACAACGCTCGGAAGAGCTGTATACCGCCAACCGCAAGCTGGCCGAACATGCCAACGCCTTATCCCACCAGGTCATAGAACAGCGTCAGGAAAACCAGGTCCTGGTCGGTCAGTCCACCCAGGCCAAGGCCGCCTTGGAGGTGGCCACTGAAAAGGCCGACGAAGCCGAAAGGCGGCTTTGGGATGCCGTGACGGCCGTCGATGACGGATTCTCGATCTTTGACCGCGACTGGCGCCTGGTCACCGCGAACCCGGCCTTTCTGGCTGCCTTCGATGGTGTCGTCGATGTCGCGCCTGGCGCCAGCTACGAGGCGATTTTGCGCATCGCCACCGAAGAAGGGCTGGTCGATCTTCAGGGCGAATCCCCCGACGACTGGATCGACCGCATGATCGCGCGATGGGAAATGCCCAATATCCCGCAGGTCGATATCAAGCTTTGGAACGGGGCTTTCGTGCGCCTGCTCGACAAACGGTCACCGCAGGGGGACACGGTTTCCATCGCTCTCGATATCACCGCAACGCTCAAGCGCGAGGCAGACCTGAGCATCGCCCGCGATGAGGCCGAGGCGGCCGCGCGCGCGAAATCCGCCTTTCTCGCCAATATGAGCCACGAGATCCGGACACCCATGAACGGGGTCGTGTCGATGGCCGATCTGTTGTGCGAAACGGATCTGACCGAAGAACAGCGCATTTATGCAGACACGATCCGCAATTCCGGCGAGGCGCTTCTGGTCATCATCAACGAGGTGCTGGACTATTCCAAGATCAATGCCGGAAAGCTGGTTCTGCACCCCGAAAGCTTTGACCTGACCAAGATGGTTCATGAGATCTTTCAGCTGCTGCGACCCTCCGTTCAGGGCAAGGATCTCGAGCTACGGCTGGATTACGACATCTTTCTGCCCGACCGCATGATCGGCGATCCGGGGCGGATCAGGCAGATCCTGACCAACCTCATCGGCAACGCGGTCAAGTTCACCCAAAAAGGCCATGTCACCGTTCATGTGGTGGGTGAACCGCCGGATTATTCCGGCGATTGGGTGCCCTTGCGCGTTGTGGTTCAAGACACGGGCATCGGTATTCCGCCTGCCATGCAGGCCCATATCTTCGGCGAATTCAACCAGGTCGAGGATCAGGCAAATCGCCGTCACGATGGCACCGGCCTGGGCCTGGCCATAACCCGGGAACTTGTCCATCTGATGGATGGCGAGGTCTGGCTTGATTCCGAACCCGGTGTCGGGTCTGCCTTCGGGTTTTCCATCGTGCTCGAGGCCGATCCCGATGCCCGGGCCGATCCCGTCGCGCCGCTGCCATCCGACCGCAACCGGATCTGTGTCATCAATACAGGCCGACCCCTGCCCGAGGCGATCGAGACGCATCTGATCCGCCTGCGTGCGCAGGTGTCCGAAGTGCAGGATTTGGATGCGGCCGATCTCGAATCTGCGGATTCGGTGTTGATCACGCAAACCGGTTCCGATGGCGCCGATCTGTTCAGGCGACTACGCGACTCGGGCTATCAGGGCCCGGTTCTCGCGATCGATGACCGTGCCGATCCGGGTCCCGATGGTCCGACGCCGGTGCCCGCGTCCGCCGGCCTCGCCGCGTTGCGGGCCGCATTGATGCGCGCCTTCGCGCGCCCCGAAATCGCTGGTGCCGGATCAAGCGATCGAGTGGCCCCGGCACCGGCGGATGCCGTGCCGGGGGCAAAGCCAAAGCCACCGGGCAAAACGTCTCTGCCAGGCGCCGCCCCCGCCGGCACCGGGGGACTTCGGCTATTGGCGGCCGAGGACAACAAGACCAACCAGTTGGTGTTCCGCACCATGCTCAAGTCGCTGGATCTTGATCTGCGGCTGGTGGAAAACGGGCGCGAGCTGGTGGAGGCATACAAGCGCGAACAGCCCGATATCCTGTTCACCGACATCTCGATGCCCGAGATGGATGGCATCGAAGCGGCCCGCACCATCCGTGCCTGGGAGGTCGAGCAGGGTTTGCCAAAGGTCCCCATCGTTGCGATGACGGCCCATGCCATGGCGGAAGACCGGGACAGGATCCTTGCCGCCGGCATCGATGAATACATGACCAAGCCCCTGAAAAAGATAGACCTTCACCGATTGATCGGGGCTTTCGCGCCATCCGGCGGGGCGCCCTTGGTCTAGGGTTCAGACCCGCCAGGCCGCCAGCGGCCCCGCGATCCTGTACTGCCCGGTGACAATCTCGCGCCGGTTGCGGATCGGGCCTGTCATATAGGTTTGCGCGACCGGGTCGGCTGGATCGAGTACGCCGATCGCGCACAAAAGCTGTGTGATCGCTGCCTCGGATGCGCGGGTCGCACCATCGGCGATCTTCAGGGCGACACCGATGCGGGCCTCCGGCACGATCGCGATGAAAACACCTTCTGCCCCTGTCTTGATGGCGGCACGACCATTCATCACCCGCATCAGACTGGTGCAGGCACGCCCTTCGCCCGCAACCATCAACGGATGGGCCATCATGGCGTTGCGCAGGCGGACCATGGCCCGGGCCCGAAGCCCGTCCCTCGCATCGGCGGCGGCGAACTGCGCCATCGCCCGGGCCAGCCCCTCAAGGCTGCTGGCGAAATTCGGCGCGGAACAGCCGTCAATGCCGTAGCCGGGGCTGCGGTCATCGGTGACGTCCTCGAACGCCTCCAGCACGGCCTTTTGGACCGGATGGGTGATATCGATGTAGTCTGGTCCGCCCCCCAGATGCTTGTTCAGTGTCAGAAAGCCGGAATGCTTGCCCGAACAGTTGTTGTGGCACTGATCGGGGGTTGCATGGTTGCAGATCAGCCCGTCGCGCGCCGGCAGGTTGTCGGGCCATTGCGGCCCACAGCGCAGCGCCGTTTCATTCAATCCCAGGCCCGACAGCCATGCGCGCACCATGTCGGTATGGACGGCGGCGCCGTTATGCGACGCGCAGGCCAGCGCAAGTTGCGCTTCGCTCAGGCCGAATGCATCCGCTGCGCCGCTTTCCACCAATGGAAGGGCCTGGATCATCTTGGACGAAGATCGCGGCAGAATGGCGGTCTCGACATCGCCGAACGCCCCGATCAGGCCGGCATCCGCATGCCACACCGCCACATGCCCGAAATGGACGCTTTCGCAGAAATCCCCGCGCCAGACCTCGATCAATCGTTCTGCAAGCCGTGCCATGGCCTTTTTCCTCCTGGTAGCCCGGCGATTTTCCGCTACCGGGGCTTTTGCAGCGCGGCAGTTTCCTTTAATCTGTTGTGGATAAGGTCTGTCGCCCTGCCGTTACCTGAACCAAAAACCGGGCACAGACCAGAGGCAGATCAAAGGGCGGAGGCTCTCACACATGAAACACTGGCTTGTCGGTGCGCTGGCGGGAACGGTCTTGGCTGTATCGGGCGGCATGGGTTTGGCGCAGGACGCGGAATCCACCAACCGCGTGAACGCCGAAACGGATTGGTCCGTTTTTGTCGAAGATGATCCGACCCAATGCTGGGTGGTCTCGACACCGCGTGAAACCGTCAACACGCGCGACGGGCGCGTCGTCTCGGTGCGCCGGGGCGAGATCCTGATGTTCGTCAGCTTCTGGCCCTCGCAGGAACGCCTGGGCGAAGTGTCGTTTACCGGCGGCTATCCTTTTGCCGGTGGCTCGACCGTGTCGATGGAGATCGGGGGCACCACGTTCGAACTGTTTACCGAAGGTGAAATGGCCTGGGCGGCGACGCCTCAGGACGATCAGCGCATCATCACGGCGATGAAACGCGGTGCCGAAGCCGTGCTGACCGCGCGGTCGGCCCGTGGGACGCAGACCCAAGATACCTTCTCCCTTCTGGGTTTCACCGCTGCGGTAGAAGATGCCGAGGCGCGCTGTTCGGGCTAAAGGGTTTGATTGCGGGGGCAAGTGGCTATATGTCCGCCGGATCTCCGAAGGATAAAGCCATGACCGCGACCGCCCCTGTCACGCAGGACGTTTTGACCATCCCGCGCAAGTTGCCCGAAGGGCCGATCAACCTGGTCGGCCTCACGCGCGACGGGCTGCGCGATGCCCTGATCGCGGCCGGAACACCGGAAAAGCAGGCCAGGATGCGGGTTGGCCAGATCTGGCAGTGGATCTACCAGAAGGGCGTTCGAGATTTCGGCGCGATGACGAACCTGTCAAAGACGTACCGGGAGGATCTGGCCCGGCATTTCGTCATCGCCGTGCCTGAGGTCGTGAAACGCGAGGTGTCGGCCGACGGCACCCGGAAATACCTGGTCCGAATCGCAGGCGGTCACGAGGTCGAGGTCGTCTATATCCCGGAAACGGATCGCGGCACGCTGTGCATCTCGTCCCAAGTCGGGTGCACGCTGACCTGTTCGTTCTGTCACACGGGAACACAAAAACTGGTCCGCAACCTGACCGCCGGTGAAATCATCGGGCAGGTCATGCTGGCCCGTGATGATCTGGATGAATGGACCGAACCTGGCGAAGGCAGTGATGCACGCCCGCGCCTTGTGTCCAATATCGTGCTGATGGGCATGGGTGAGCCGCTTTACAACTTCGAAAACGTCCGCGACGCGATGAAGATCGCAATGGACCCCGAAGGCATCAGCCTGTCACGCCGCCGGATCACGCTGTCGACCTCGGGGGTTGTCCCAGAGATTGCCCGCACCGCCGGGGAAATCGGCTGCATGCTGGCCGTCAGCTTTCACGCCACCACCGATGCGGTGCGCGACAAACTGGTGCCGATCAACAAGAAATGGCCGATTGCCGAACTTCTGGACGCCCTGCGCGCCTATCCCAAGGCGTCCAATTCCGAACGCATCACCTTTGAATACGTGATGCTGAAGGGCGTGAACGACAGCGACGACGATGCCCGCCGGCTGGTGCAGCTGATCAAGGGCATCCCGGCCAAGATCAACCTGATCCCCTTCAACGAATGGCCCGGCGCGCCCTATGAACGGTCCGACTGGCAGCGGATCGAACGCTTTGCCGATATCGTCTACAAGGCAGGGTATGCATCCCCGATCCGCACACCACGCGGCGAGGACATCATGGCCGCCTGCGGCCAGCTGAAATCCGCAACCGAACGGGCCCGCAAATCCCGTGCCGAAATCGCGGCCGAGGTTGCGTCAGGTCAGTGATCTTTCGGGATCGGACATGGCCAACCCCCGAACGTGAAAAAGGCGGCCCATATCCGGGCCGCCTTTTTCTTTTGTTCTGCAGACTAAAAGAATTAGTCGTTTGCAGCGATTGCAGCACCAATCAGGATGATTGCGAGGATCGGCACCAAGATACCACCGGCCGAGGAAGACGTGTCTTCCACGATTACGACGGGCTCGATGACGGGTTCCACGTAGCCGCCGGCAAATGCGCCAGTGGCGACAACCGACAGTGCAGCAGCGAGAGCGAGTTTCTTCATAATATCCTCCAAGATACGCCCTTTCGCGCACTATGCGCAAATTAAGGGCACCCAAGACTGTACCTCGTACGATTTGTTTAATCAGCAAAGACACATGAATGCAATGCCGCCAAATTCGTCCTGAAGATACGTTTGCACTGATGTCGTCAAATAAGCAACACTTGCGTTGCACCGCAGGCAAATCCCCGAAGATCGGCAATGCGTTTGGTGCAAGGCCCCCGCATCCCTTGGACGACCAGCGCCCGATCTTGCGCGTCTCTTGGGCCCCGTGGATCCGGCAAAACCGCCAGATCAGGCGCAGCGCTCGCCTTGGGCGATGCTGCGGTCCATCTGGATCGAACCAGGTGCTGTTCGTGCAAGTGCCGGCGCGGCAAGCCCGCGGGCCAGCACACCCTGACCGGTGCGCCGGGCCATCGCGCGTCTGCCTGTAAATGAATTATCAAAGGTTTTTCCCTTATGCATGGCGCCCATGTTGACCCGCAGACATCTACTTTTGGCGGGGGGCAGCGCGCTGACCCTTGCGGCTTGTACATCCACCGCGCCCCAGCTTGGGCCCGACGGACAGCCTTTGCCGCTTTTGTACCGGATTGATCCCGCCGACACGCACCGTATCCGGTTTCGGGCGCTCGACCGCGTGAATTCCCTGCGCCGGGCCGCAGGCGCTGCACCTGTCACGCTGAACGCCGAATTGAACGCCGCCGCCGCCATCCATGCCCGCGACATGGCCCTGCAGAACCGGCCATGGCATTTCGGGTCCGACGGATCTTCGCCTGTCGACCGGGCACAACGCGCGGGCTACCAGGGCACCATTCTGGGTGAAAACATCTCGGAAACCTACGAGGCCGAGGTTGAAACCGTGGCCGCGTGGATGACCCGCACCGATACCCGCGATGTCATCACCGACAATCGCGCCCGCGATCTTGGATTCGCCTTTTTTCAGGAAGAAAACGGCAAGATCTGGTGGACCATGCTGACGGGCGATGGTGGCGGGTCCGTCGCCGCGCCGACAGGCTGACAGGTTAGGGGAAAATGTCGATGACGGTGCCGTCCTGCACCATCGCGTAGATCTGGCGCATTTGCGCATTCGTTACCGCGATGCACCCCGCCGTCCAGTCATCGGCCCGCCGAAACGGTCTTGGCGTTCCGTGGATGAAGATATCGCCACCCGGGCTGACACCGCGTTCGCGCGCCTGTGCGATATCGTCAGGGTTGGGATAGCTGATGCCGATCGAAAGATAATAGGCACTGTTGGGATTGCGCCGGTCGATATAATAGCGCCCCTCGGGCGTGCGCCCGTCGCCTTCCTCGGTCTTGTGGCCGTCAGGGGCGAAACCCAGTTCGAATTCGTAACTGTCCAGCACCTCGTCATGGTGGAACAGGTACATTTGGCGGCTGGATTTATGGACCTCGATCCGGGTTACTTCCGGGCCGTCATAGGTGGCGAACCGCGAACACCCGGCGGTCAGGGTGATGCACAGAAGACAAAGGGCAAGAACAAGACGCATGGGGGCTGCTCGATATGTGGTTTTTGAGCCGTCCTATCCGAATTTCGCGCGGCGGCGTAGATTATTTTTCGCCTTCGGCAGCAAGCAGCGCACGCAACCCGCTGCGATAATCCGGATAGCGCAGGGTGACGCCCAGATCACGCTTCATCCGCGTGTTATCGACCCGTTTCGATTCGGCATAGAAACTGCGCGCCATCGGCGTCATCCGGGCCTCGTCGAACGGCGTGGCGGCCGGCACCGGCAGGCCCAGAAGCTCTGCTGCGTAGGCGATCACGTCTTGCGGCGGAGCCGGGTCGTCATCCGCCACGTTGTAGATCCCGCCCGGCGCGGGTTTGCGCATCGAGGCGGTTACGGCCTGCGCGATATCCTCGACATGGATGCGGCCGAAAACCTGGCCTTCCTTTATGATCCGCCGTGCGGTACCGGCCCGCACCTTGGCAAAGGGCCCGCGCCCCGGCCCGTAGATACCGGGCAGGCGAAAGATGTGCAAAGGCAGGCCCTGTCGATCGAACAGGTCCGTCCATTCGGTTTCCGCCGCGACCCGCGCGCGCCCGCGTTCGGTCGACGGCGTCAGCGGCGTCGTTTCATCGACCCATCCGCCCTGGTGATCCCCATAAACCCCGGTCGTGCTGAGATATCCCACCCAGTCCAGCCGCCCGGCATTGGCGACAAAGGCGTCATGCAGATGCGCCAGAACCGGATCATGCCCATCCTCGGGACCGGCGGTGATCAGGACATGGCTCGCCCATTCCAGATCCGGGCCCATGTCGCTGCCGGGAAAGATCCTTGGGGTGACACCTGTGCCTGCCAGCGCATCGGCCTTTTCAGGGCTGCGGGTGGTCGCGCGGACATGGTCCGCCGCGAGGGGTTGCAACGCGCTCACCATATAGCGCGCGGTGTAACCATAGCCGAAAATCAAAAGCTTCATGACAGTCTCTCCACCGCCCAACGGGCCGCGTCCGCCACGGCGGCGTCAGGATCATTCAACAGGCTCTGTGCTGCAGGTTTGAGCCGGTCATCGCCGCTGTTCCCGATCGCATAGAGCACGTTCCGCACGAACCTGTCCCGCCCGATCCGCTTGATGGGCGACCCTGCGAACAGCGCGCGAAACCCTGCATCGTCCAGTGCCGCCAGTTCGTCGAGCCGGGGGCTCACCAACTCGGGCCGCGCGGCATAGCGCAATTCCCGCGCATCTGCCGCGAACTTGTTCCAAGGGCACGCGGCAAGGCAATCATCGCAACCGTAGATATGATTGCCCATCAAACTGCGCAGATCGGTATCAACCGGGCCCTTGTGTTCGATTGTCAGGTAGGAAATGCAGCGCCGCGCATCCAGCTGGAACGGCGCGGGAAAGGCATTGGTCGGGCAAATGTCGAGGCACGCGGTACAACTGCCGCAATTTTCCTGCGCCGGCGCGTCGGGGTCCAGCTCTACCGTGGTGAAGATGGCCCCCAGGAAGAACCAGTTGCCCAGGTCGCGTGACAAAAGGTTGGTGTGTTTGCCCTGCCACCCCAGACCCGCCGCCGCCGCCAAGGGTTTCTCCATCACCGGCGCGGTGTCGACAAAGACCTTGATCTGATGACCCGGCGCCTGATCCAGCAACCAGCGGCCGACCCGTTTCAGGCGCTTTTTCACCAGGTCATGATAGTCTCTGTTTCGGGCATAAACGCTGATCGTGCCGCGATCCCGGCGCTCGAGGGCTGCCAGCGGATCGTCGTCGGGCGTATAGACCTCGGCCAGCATCACCACCGATCGCGCCTCGGGCCACAGGGCCGTGGGGTCGCCGCGCCACCCCATCCGTTCGGCCATCCATCCCATCTGCCCATGCCGCCCGGACGCGACAAAATCCGCAAGCCTGTCGGCCGCGTCTGGTATGGCGTCAGGCCTGCAAACCCCCATCCCGGCAAAGCCCGCCGTGCGGGCCTCGGTCAGAAGGGCGGCTTTCAGATCCGTCAAAAGTCCAGGTTCGCGTAGTGGGGGGGCTGGATGAAGCCGGGGATCTGGTCGGCCAGGATCGACCGGAAGGCAGGCCGCGATTTCACCTTGGCGTACCAATCCTTGACGCTGTCGGACCGGTTCCAATCCACGTCCGAGATATAGTCGAGGCAACTCAGATGCGCGGCCGCCGCGAAATCGGCCATGGTCAGACGATCACCCGCCAGCCAGCGCCGGTGATCCAGCAGCCAGGCCATGTAGTCGATATGATACTTGATCTGCTGCGCACCCGTCTTGACGGCTTTTCCGTCGGGATACCCGGCGCGCATGATCTTTTTGTTCACGCGCTCGTAGACAAGGTTCGCGGTGACCTCATGGTGAAACTTGTCGTCGAACCAATTCACCAGGCGGCGCACCTCTGCCCGGCCTCTCGGGTCGGATGGCATCAGGGGCGGTTCGGGCACCGTTTCTTCGAGGTATTCGCAGATCGCGCTGGAATCGCTCAGGTGCATTCCGTCGATCTTGAGAACCGGAACCTTGCCGGCGGGATTGCGGCGCAGGAACTCTGTCGAGGGGTCCCAGTACTTTTCTTCGATCAGTTCCACCTCGATCCGCTTTTCAGCAAGAACCAGTCGGACCTTTCGGCAAAACGGGGATAACGCAAAATGATACAGGCGGGCCATGATCTGCTCGGCACTTATTTGAATGCCCTGTTGTGAAAGAATCTGACGCCCAGATCAATTCGCAAAGCAATCATCGCGACCATCCGCGGCGATTGTTGCAGCGCCGTCGGCAATGGATCGCGCGCGTCGGTCCACGAAATCCGACGGCGCAGAGGCGACTCTCTCTTGCGGATTGGGCAAGACAGCGGCCAGTAGGGACGCCTGCCGCAGGCTCAGATCGGCGGCGGACACCCCGAAATGATGTTGCGCTGCAGCTTCTGCCCCGAACACGCCTTCGCCGAATTCTGCGACGTTCAGATACATCTCGATCACCCGGGTCTTGGGCCAGATCAGTTCCATCAGGGGCGTGATCGCGGCCTCCATCGCCTTTCGAAGCCATGATCGCCCATGCCACAGAAACGCGTTCTTGACCGTTTGCTGGCTGATGGTGGACCCGCCCCGTTGCCCGCCCTGGTCGATCGCGGTGCGGATGGCCTCCATGTCGAATCCCCAATGCAGGCAGAAATTCGCGTCCTCGGCGGCCACGACCGCACGTTGCAGGTTGACCGAGATCTCTTCGATCGGCACCCAGTCGCGCTCGATCCCGCCCAAGCGGCGGCTTTCTTGCCACATGTAGATCGTCGTGGGCGCCGGCACGAAGGTGTAGATGGTTACCCACACGGTGACGATCAGACACGTCACCGCCAGACCGCGCAGGACCCAGTGGCGCAGCCAAGCCACTGCCCGACGCACGCGCGAAGGGTCGGACGCGCGGCGTTTGCGCGTGCGTGTTGTGGTGCCACGGGTCGTGTCTTTGGCACCCTTTGAGTTGCTGGCGCGTCGGGCCAAGGCCTGCCTCTTCGCGTGATGACTGCTCAGGCGCGCAACCTAAGCGGGATCGCGGGGCAATACAAAGCCCCATGGCATGGTGGGCGGCCCCGTGTCGCGATGAAAGATACCAGCGCCGCGTCGCTAAAGGGTCCGAATGCCGCCCAGGACCATATCCGTGACCAGATCGGCATAGCCTTCGCGATCCATACCCTTGCCGGGGCGATGCCACATGTAGAACCAGTTCAACATGCCGAATACGCTCATTGTAACGGCCCCGCGGCGCGCGCCGAGATCGGGGGCCACTGCCTCCAACGCGTCGCCCATGATCGACACCATTCGGCGTTGCAGGGACAGTAGCGGGGCCTGTAAATCGTCCGGCAGGGTGCCCAGCGCATCCAGCTGCAGCTTATGTTCCGCGTCCGCGTCCTGATACTGCATCACGACGGCACGGATCAGGGCGCGCACCCGTTCCTCGGGCGTATGGCCGCGATTGGCCTGATGCACGGCATCGGCCAGGTCGCCCAGATGTTCGTGCAGGATGTCGAACAGCAGGGCCTCTTTCCCGTCGTAGTAGTGATACAGCAGCGCCTTTGACACGCCGCAAGCCGCCGCGACGCCCGCCATCGAGGCACGGTCGAACCCTTCCGCCGCGAAATACTGCGCGGCCCCCCGGCGAAGGGCGGCGCGTTTGGCATCGTGATCGCGGGCCAGACCCCTTGGCATGGGCTCAGTCCCTTGGCCTGTTGTCCACGATCCGCACCGCCTTGCCCTGGCTGCGCGCCACCCCGCCGGATCCGTGGGCCGTCACCTCGACCGTAACACCGACCCTTTCCTTGATCCGCGCCTTCAGCGCCTGCGCGGCCGCCTGCAGGTCATCTTGCCCCATCGGGCCGGTTGCTGCCTCGACATGAACGGTCATCACATCCATCCGGCCGTCCCGGCTCAACTCGATCTGGAAATGTGGCCCAAGGCCCCCGGTCGCCATGAGTTGTTCCTCGATCTGGGTCGGAAAGATGTTCACCCCCCGCAGGATGATCATGTCATCGGATCGCCCGGTGACCTTTTCCATCCGCCGCATGCTGCGCGCGGTGCCCGGCAACAACCGGGTCAGATCGCGGGTGCGGTATCGGATGATCGGAAAGGCTTCCTTGGTGAGCGAGGTAAACACAAGCTCGCCCTTTTCGCCATCGGGCAGAACCTGGCCCGTGACGGGGTCGATCACCTCGGGGTAGAAGTGGTCCTCCCAGATGTGCAGCCCGTCCTTGGTTTCCACGCATTCATTGGCTACGCCGGGCCCCATCACCTCGGACAGGCCATAGATATCGACCGCGTGCATATCAAAGGCCTGCTCGATTTCCAGCCGCATGGCGTTGGTCCAGGGTTCGGCCCCGAAAATCCCCACCTTCAGCGGTGATTTGCGCGGGTCGCGGCCCTGCGCATGATATTCATCAAGGATCGACAGCGCATAGGACGGGGTAACCATGACGGTGGAGGCCCCGAAATCCTCGATCAGCTGCACCTGCCGCGCTGTCATCCCGCCTGATACCGGCACCACGGTACAGCCCAGTTTTTCCGCCCCGTAATGCGCGCCCAACCCCCCGGTAAACAGGCCATACCCGTAAGAGACGTGCACAACATCACCGGGCCGCGTGCCGCTGGCGCGCATCGACCGGGCAACGACGCTGGCCCATGTGTCGATGTCACGGGCGGTGTAGCCCACCACGGTTGGCTGCCCCGTTGTTCCGCTTGACGCATGGATGCGCGCCACCTGATTGCGGGGCACGGCAAACATACCGAAGGGGTAGTTGTTGCGCAGATCCTGTTTCACGGTGAATGGAAACCGGGACAGGTCCGAAAGGTCACGCAAGTCGTCCGGGTGCACCCCCGCCGCATCGAAACCGGCCCTGTAGAACGGCACGTTGTCGTAGGCGTGGCGCAGCGACCACCTCAGGCGATCCAGCTGCAAAGCGTGGATTTCGTCGCGCGATGCAATCTCGATCGGGTCCAGGTCGGCACGGTTCGGGGTAAGATCTTCCATCATTCGTCCTCCGCGAAATGACTGCCCTGGATTTGCCGGGAAGCGCCGCGAAACAACGCCACGATACGACCGTCACCGCCCGTGACGGTCACATCGGTCAGACCCGAACGGCCAGACAGGGCCTGTTCGACAGCCTCGGCTCGCAACACCTCGTCGGGTTGGCCGGGGCTCAGGTAGCTGATCGTGTTGTGCTGGGCCACCGCCACGCGGTTGTGCGAATTGCACGCAAAGGCAAAGGCCGAATCTGCCAGCGTGAAGATCACCCCACCGTGGCAGATGCCGTGCCCGTTCAGATGTTCGTCGCGCACCCTACAGGTCATCACCGCCCGGCCCGGTCCAACCTCGACCAGGTCCAGCCCCACCCATTTCGACGCCGTATCATTGGCCCACATCGCCTCGGCCGATCGCCGCGCGCGGTCTTCTGGTGTCATGATGCGCCCCCCCTCATTCGGGAAAACTTGACGCAAAGCCGACCGATCGGTCAAGAATAATCCAACGGGGGAGGGTCACCACATGTTGCAGCTTCAATCCTATGCCGGCGGTCGATGGATCGACCCCGATGACAGCGCCCGCGCGATGCATTGCGCCGTGACGGGTGCCCAGGTGGCGCACGGCGGGGCGCGGTTGGACATGCAGGCGATGATCGATCACGCCACGCGGGTCGGTGGCCCGGCGCTGCGCGCAATGGATTTTCACCAGCGGTCCAAGATGCTCAAGGCGCTGGCGCAGATCCTCGAGGCCCGGAAAGAGGCGCTTTATTCCCTCAATCCCCTGTCCGGCGCCACGCGCGCGGATGGGTGGATCGACATCGACGGTGGTATCGGCACCATGTTCGCCTTCGCCTCGAAAGGTCGCCGCGAAATGGTCGAGGGGCAAATCCACCTGGATGGCGGGATAGAGCGCCTGTCGCGCAACGGCACCTTTCTCGGGCAACATGTCGCCGTCCCGCTGCAGGGCGTTGCCGTTCACATCAACGCGTTCAACTTTCCCGTCTGGGGTATGTTGGAAAAACTGGCCCCGGCGCTGCTGGCCGGCGTGCCGTGTATCGTGAAACCGGCCACCGCCACCGCCTACCTGGCCGAGGCCGCGTTCCGCATCATGATCGATTCGGGGCTATTGCCGGATGGTGCCGTGCAGCTGGTGGTCGGGGGCACAGGTGACCTGCTGGACCGGTTGGGGCCGCAGGATGTGGTCAGTTTCACCGGATCCGCCACGACCGCCCTGATGCTGCGATCGAACCCCGGCCTCTTGCGTGCAAGCACCCGGTTCATCGCCGAACAGGACAGCCTGAACGCCTCGATCCTGGGGCCGGACGTGACGCAGGGCACGCCCGAGTTCGACCTGTTCGTCAAGGAAGTCACCCGCGAGATGACCACCAAGGCGGGTCAGAAATGCACCGCGATCCGTCGCATCCTTGTCCCCGACGCCCTGATCGGCCCGGTGGGAGAGGCGATATCGGCCCGCCTGGCCACCACGAAAATCGGCGACCCGGGCCTGGAGACAACCCGCATGGGGGCCTTGGTCGGGCGTGATCACAAATCTGACGTTCAAGCCCAGATCGCGGCCTTTGCCGAAGAGGTCGAGACGGTGTTTGATGGCAGCAGGCTGGAGATCGACGCCGAAAATCCAGCGCTTGGGGCGTTTCTGAAACCGTCTCTATTTTGCTGTTCAGACCCTGATTCGGCGGTCATGGTGCATGAAACCGAGGCTTTTGGCCCTGTCGCGACGCTGATGCCCTACCGCGATGTGGCCCATGCCGCGCAGATCGCCAATCGCGGCGGCGGCAGCCTGGTGGCTTCTGTGATCACACACGATCCGGACGTGGCCAGAATCCTCGTGCAAGAGGCCGGGCCGTGGCACGGGCGGATCTATATCAACGACCGCGACAGCATGGGCGAGGCGACGGGCCATGGCTCTCCGCTGCCGCACATGACCCATGGCGGCCCCGGTCGCGCCGGCGGGGGTGAGGAACTTGGCGGCATTCGCGGTGTGATGCATTACATGCAGCGCGTCGCGGTTCAGGGCAGCCCCCGAATGCTGACCGCCATAACCGGTCAATGGATCCCCGGCGCCGAGGAAATCGCGCCTCCCACGCATCCGTTCCAGCTGACCTTCGACGAGATCGCAATCGGTCACACGATCACCACAAGGGCGCGCGACGTCACGATCGAGGATATCGAACATTTCGCCCATTTCACGGGCGATACCTTCTACGCTCACATGGACGAGGACGCCGCGCGCGCGAACCCGTTCTTTCCGGGCCGGGTGGCGCATGGCTACCTGCTTCTCAGCTTTGCGGCCGGCCTGTTCGTCC
>Ga0102941_1000406_pt1 | contig 19863 bp, 15 predicted proteins | sample SalPonR2_C_D2_MG_FD_79281 | JGI IMG/M metagenome (GOLD analysis project Ga0102941, IMG submission 79281) | Salt pond soil microbial communities from South San Francisco under conditions of wetland restoration - Salt Pond MetaG R2_C_D2_MG | ecosystem: Environmental > Aquatic > Marine > Intertidal... | reverse complement strand
TTCAAGCAGGACATCGACCGGCCCCTGTCGGCGATTCTCACGCTCAACACCATCGCCCACACGGTCGGCGCCATCGGCGTCGGGGCCCAGGCCAGTCGGATCTGGAGCAGCGAAGGCTTCGACCTGTTCGGCGTGGTGATCGGCTTCGAAGCCATCGTCGCCGCCGTAACGACGCTGGCCATCCTGGTGCTCTCGGAGATCATCCCGAAGACCATGGGGGCCAACAACTGGGAGCGCCTCGCGCCGTTCACGGTCGCAAGTCTCAAGGTCCTGATCTTCGTGCTCTGGCCGCTGGTGTGGATGAGCCAGGTAATCACCCGTCACCTGAAGAAAGACAAGTCGCTGCCGGTCTTCAGCCATGCCGAGTTTCTCGCGATGACGGAGATGGGCCGGGCCGAGGGGCAGCTGGACGAGCGCGAGGCGGCGGTGATCAACAACCTGCTCAGCCTCAACCGGCTGCGGGTGCACGACGTGATGACGCCGCGGCCAGTCGTGGTGGCCGGCGACCAGGCCGACACGGTGGAGGAATTCCTGGCGGAGCATCCCGAGCTGCCGTTTTCTCGCATCCCCGTGTACGACGGCGAAATCGACAAGGTCACCGGCATCGTGTTCAAGGACGATCTGCTGGCCGCCCTGGGCACGGGTGACGGACATCGCACGCTCGCGGAACTGGAACGCGAAGCCCTGTTCGTGCCCGAGAGCCTTTCCCTGGCTACGGTGCTGCCGCAGTTGCTGGAGCGCCGCCAGCAACTCGCCGTCGTCGTGGACGAGTACGGCGTCACCGCGGGGGTGCTCACCGTGGAGGACCTGCTCGAGACCCTGCTCGGCATCGAGATCCTCGACGAGAAGGACGCGGTGGCCGACCTGCAGCGCCTCGCGCGGGAGCGCTGGGAGAAACGCCACCGGCAGCTGAGCGGCGGATCCTGAAGCGGGTCGCTGCCCGGCAACCGCCGGGTTCCGGGGGCGCCGCTCCAAGGCAGGCGCCGGATTCCGGATGCGCTGCTCAGCAGCTGGCGGCGAAGCGGCCGATGAGCTCGATCGCGGCGCGGTTGGTCGGCGAAGTCGCCCGTTCCAGGGCCGCCGCCAGCGGCAGCCACTCGTGACGCACATGCTCGGTAGCGTCGAGCGTGATCTCGACCCGCTCGGACAACCGCAGGGCGAAGGCATGCTCCAGGTTCTCGGTGACACCGGGTGCAAACCGCTCGCGCCAGGCCGGCGCGATCTTGAAGCGCTCGTTGACGCCCAGGTCGAGCAGGCCGTGCGCGCTCAGGCCGGTTTCCTCGTGCAACTCGCGCACCGCGGCTTCCCACGGCTGCTCATCCGTCTCGAGACTGCCCGTCACTGACTGCCACCAGCCGGCCGGGTTATGCCGCTCCAGCAAGAGCACTTCAAGGTCCGCGGTGTAGACCACCACCAGCACGGATTCGGGTCGCTTGTGCGCCGCGCCTGAAGGCCGGGATCCGTTTTCCGTCATGCCTGGGAACCGCCGGACCGGGCGCCGCGCCGGTCCTACTCGGCCACCGGCTTGCGCACCCGGATGGACAGCTCGCGCAGCTGCTTGTCCGGCACTTCGCTGGGCGCATCGGTCAGCGGACAGCTGGCCGTCTGGGTCTTCGGGAAGGCGATGACTTCGCGGATGCTGGACGCGCCGGCCATCAGCATCACCATGCGGTCGATGCCGAAGGCGATGCCACCGTGCGGCGGGCAGCCGTACTTCAACGCTTCCAGCAGGAAGCCGAACTTCGCGCGCGCCTCATCTTCCTCGATGCCGAGCAGCTGGAACACGGCCTGCTGCATGGCGCGGTCATGGATACGAATCGAACCCCCGCCGATCTCGGAGCCGTTGAGGACCATGTCGTAGGCGCGCGACAGGGCGTTGCCCGGGTCCGCCGCGAGCGCCGCGTAATCGTCCACGGCGGGCGCGGTGAAGGGGTGATGCAGGGCGAACCAGCGCTTCTCGCCCTCGTCCCACTCGAACATGGGGAAATCGACCACCCACAGCGGACGCCAGCCGGGCTCGAGGAGCCCCAGGTCGGCGCCGAGCTTGTCGCGCAATGCGCCCAGCGCATCGTTGACGACTTTCGCCTTGTCGGCGCCGAAGAACACGAGGTCGCCCGCCTCTGCAGCGGTGCGAGACAGGATCCCGGCGATGGCCTCGTCGGGCAGGAACTTCAGGATCGGCGACTGCAGGCCGTCGCGTCCCGCCGCCGGGTCGTTGACCTTCACGTAGGCGAGGCCGCGCGCGCCGTAGCGCGCCACGAAAGCCGTGTAGTCGTCGATCTCCTTGCGCGACAGGCGTCCCCCGCGGGGTACGCGCAGCGCCGCCACGCGGCCCTTCGGATCGGCCGCGGGACCGGCAAAGACCTTGAACTCGACGCTCGCGACCAGGTCGGCGATCTCCACCAGCTCCAGCGGGTTGCGCAGGTCCGGCCGATCCGTGCCGAAACGCTCCACGGCTTCGGCCCACGCCATCCGCGGAAAAGACTCCGGCAGCGCCACGTCCAGCACGTCGCGGAACAACTCCCGCACCATCGATTCCATCAGTCCGGTGATCGCCGCCTCGTCCATGAACGAGGTCTCGACGTCGAGCTGGGTGAATTCCGGCTGGCGATCGGCGCGCAGGTCCTCGTCGCGGAAACAGCGCGCAATCTGGTAATAGCGATCGAGCCCGGACATCATCAGCAGCTGCTTGAACAGCTGCGGCGACTGCGGCAAGGCGTAGAACTTGCCTGCGAAGTTGCGCGCAGGCACGAGGTAGTCGCGCGCACCCTCCGGCGTGGCCTTGGTCAGGATGGGCGTCTCGACATCGACGAAGCCTTGCCCATCGAGGAAGGTGCGCAACGCCCGCGTAACACGGTGCCGGAGGCGCAGATTGTCGAGCATCTCGGGCCGGCGCAGGTCGAGGTAGCGATAGCGCAGGCGCAGGTCTTCGCCGGCGGGCTCGTCGTGGTGAAACGGCGGCGTCTCGCTGCGGTTGAGCACCGTCAGCCGACGCGCCACCAGCTCCACCTGGCCGGAAGCCAGCGACGGGTTCACCGTACCCTCCGGCCGCGCGCGAATCTCGCCGTGGACCTGCAGGACGAACTCCGAGCGGGCGCTCTCCGCGAGGGCGAAAGTCGCCGCGTCGTCCGGGTTGAACACGACCTGCAACAGGCCCTCGCGGTCCCGCAGGTCGATGAAAATCACGCCGCCATGATCGCGCCGCCGATGGACCCAGCCCACCACGGTGGCTTCCCGGCCGATCAGCGACTCGTTGACTTCGCCGCAGTAGTGGCTACGCATGAGATTCGGTTCCTCGAGGGCTGCGCCCGCCGCCGCTGCGGGAAGACGCTGAAGGGAGCGGGATGTTAAAGACCCTCCCGGGGCGGCGCAAGACTGGCCTTGGCGGCGTCCGGACTGGTCCAGCGCGGCACCGCCACGCCGAGCGAGATGATCATGCGCAGGCCCTCGTCGACCCGCATGTCCAGCGGCACGAGCTCCTTGGACGGGACGAACAGGAGGTAGCCGGAGGTGGGATTCGGCGTGGTCGGCAGGAACACGCACACCACGTCCTCCTCGGTGCGGGCCTGGACTTCGCCGACCGCGTCGGACGTCTGGAAGCACATGCTCCACACGCCCTCGCGCGGAAACTCCACCAACAGCACGCGCTTGAAGGCCGTGCTGCGATCCGCGAATACCGTCTCGACCACCTGCTTGGCACCGGAGTAGATGCCGTTGATCAGCGGGATGCGATTGACGATCCGGTCGCCGAGATCCACCAGGCGGCGCCCGGCAAAATTCGCTGCGAACAAGCCGGTGACGAGCAGGATGCCCACCGCCAGTAACAGACCGAGGCCGGGAATGCTGAAGCCGAGCAGCGCCTCGGGGCGCCACGGCGCCGGCAACAGCAACAGCAGCTGGTCAACGAAACGGATCAGAAAGCGCACCACGAGGAACGTGACAAGCAGGGGGATCCACAGGATCAGCCCCGTGACGAGATACTTCCGGAACGTCTTAAGCAACGCCGCCTGCCTTGCCGACACTTCCCCTGGAGTTTTCTCCAGCGGGTTTCTTCACTGCGGCCGCGGGGGGATCGGCCTTGCCGGCGCCCTTGCCGCCGTCTTTGCCGCCATCTTTGCCGCCGCTCTTCTCACTGCTCTTTCCGGCCTCCGGGCTGCCGCTCTTCTGCTCGCCCTTGGCGGCAGGCTTCGCTTCTGCGCCCTTGCCCTCCGCGGCGGCGCCCCCGTCGCCCTTGCTGTCCGATTCGGCGATGTTGCGTCGCTTGTCGTTCTTGAAGTCGGTCTCGTACCAGCCGCCGCCCTTGAGGCGAAAACTGGGCGCGGACATCTGGCGTTTCAGCTGCGGCGCGCCGCAGGCGGGACAGTCCACCAGCGGGGCGTCCGCCAGCCTCTGCAGGGCGTCTAGCTGATGGCCGCACGCAGCACAGGCGTATTCATAGATCGGCATGGTCTGGATCCTCGTCGCCGGGCCACCGCGGCCCGCGTCGATGCTTCATGGGGCTGACGCCGCAAAACTCAAGAGTATACGGTCGCGCACGCGTTTTGGCTCGACGCGGCGATCAGCCCGGGCGCTTGTCAGCCCGCGACGCCGAACTCCAGGCCGTCCGGGCCGGCATCCACGCGCACCGTCACCCCGGGGACGAACTCGCCGCGCAGGATGCGCTGCGCAAGCGGGTTCTCGACCTGCTGCTGGATGGCGCGCTTCAGAGGCCGTGCGCCGTACACCGGATCGAAGCCGGCCTCGGCGAGCCGGTCCACCGCCGCGTCGGTCAACTCTAGGCGCATGTCCCGCTCGGCAAGACGCCGGTGCAGGTGCGCCAGCTGGATATCGACGATCACGCGGATCTGCTCGCGGCCCAGGGCATGGAACACCACCACGTCGTCGACGCGGTTGATGAACTCGGGACGGAAGTGCTGCGCCACGACTTCCATCACCGCGTCTTTCATGCGGTCGTAGTCGGCGCCCGGGCCGAGCTCCTGGATGCGCTGCGAACCGAGGTTCGAGGTCATGACGATAACCGCATTCTTGAAATCCACCGTGCGGCCGTGACCGTCGGTGAGGCGGCCGTCGTCCAGGATCTGCAGCAACACGTTGAACGTGTCCGGATGCGCCTTCTCGACCTCGTCGAGCAGGATCACCGAGTAGGGCCGGCGCCGCACGGCTTCGGTCAGGTAACCGCCCTCCTCGTAGCCCACGTAGCCCGGCGGCGCGCCGATCAGCCGCGCCACGGAGTGCTTCTCCATGAACTCCGACATGTCGATGCGCACCATCGCGTCCTCGGTGTCGAACATGAACTCGGCCAGCGCCTTGCACAGCTCGGTCTTGCCGACGCCGGTCGGCCCCAGGAACAGGAAAGAGCCGATCGGGCGGTTCGGGTCCGAGAGCCCGGCGCGCGAGCGGCGAATGGCGTTGGACACCGCGAGCAGCGCCTCGGCCTGGCCGACGACGCGCTTCTCCAGCGCCTCCTCCATGCGCAGCAGCTTGTCGCGCTCGCTTTCGAGCATGCGCGACACCGGGATGCCCGTCCACTTCGACACCACCTCGGCGACTTCCTCGTCCGTGACGCGGTTGCGCAGCAGGCGCGTTTCGCGCGGCGCCTGCTCGCCCGCGGCCGCCAGCCGCTTCTCGAGTTCCGGGATGCGCCCGTACTGCAGCTCCGACATGCGGCCCAGGTCCCCGGCGCGTCGGGCGGTCTCGAGCTCGACCCGCGCGCGTTCCAGCTCTTCCTTGATCTGCGAGGCGCCCTGCACCTCGGCCTTCTCCGCCTTCCAGATCTCCTCGAGATCCGAGTACTGCCGCTCCAGCGACTCGAGCTCGGTCTCGAGTGTCTGCAGGCGCTTCTTCGAGGCCTCGTCGGATTCCTTCTTCAGCGCCTCGCGCTCGATCTTGAGCTGGATCACGCGTCGCTCGAGACGGTCGAGTTCCTCCGGCTTGGAATCGATCTCCATGCGGATACGGGAGGCCGCCTCGTCAACCAGGTCGATGGCCTTGTCCGGCAGCTGGCGATCGCTGATGTAGCGATGCGAGAGGGTCGCGGCCGCGACGATCGCCGGATCGGTGATCTCCACGCCGTGATGCACTTCGTAGCGCTCTTTCAGGCCGCGCAGGATGGCGATGGTTTCCTCGACGCTCGGCTCGCCGATCAACACTTTCTGGAAGCGCCGCTCCAGCGCCGCGTCCTTCTCGATGTACTTGCGGTACTCGTCGAGGGTGGTCGCGCCGACGCAGTGCAGCTCACCGCGCGCCAGCGCCGGCTTCAGCATATTGCCCGCGTCCAGCGAACCCTCGGCCTTGCCCGCGCCGACCACGGTGTGCAGCTCGTCGATGAAAAGGATGACGCGGCCTTCCTGGCGCGCCAGGTCGTTGAGCACCGCCTTGAGACGCTCCTCGAACTCGCCGCGGAACTTTGCCCCGGCGATCAGCGAACCCATGTCGAGCGACAGGATGCGCTTGTCTTTCAGGCCTTCCGGCACCTCGCCGTCGATGATGCGCTGCGCCAGGCCCTCGGCGATGGCCGTCTTGCCTACGCCGGGCTCGCCGATCAGCACCGGGTTGTTCTTGGTGCGCCGCTGCAGCACCTGGACGGTGCGGCGGATCTCGTCGTCGCGGCCGATGACCGGATCGAGCTTGCCCTGTTCGGCCCTCTCGGTCAGGTCGATGGTGTACTTCTCCAGCGCCTGGCGGGTCTCCTCGGCAGACGGGTCGTCCACCTGCTTGCCGCCGCGGATGTCCTGGATCGCCTGCTCGAGCGCACCTTTCACCGCGCCCGAGTCGCGCAGCGCCTGGCCCAGCGGCCCCTTGTCGTCGAGCGCCGCGAGCGCGAACAGCTCGCTGGACACGTACTGGTCGCCGCGCTGCTGCGCCTCCTTGTCGGTGACGTTCAACAGCCGGTCGAGGTCGCGCGACAGGTGCACCTCGCCGGGGGTCCCCTGGACGGTGGGCAGGCGATCGAGCGCCTCGCCCAGCCGCGAGCGCAGCCGATCCACGTTGACCCCGGCCTTGTCGAGCAGGTGGCGCAGGCCGCCACCCTGCTGATCGAGCAGCGCAACCATCAGGTGCACCGGCTCGATGTACTGGTGGTCCCGCCCGACCGCCAGCGACTGGGCGTCGGCGAGGGCCATCTGGAATTTACTGGTCAGCTTGTCCATGCGCATGGCGATCGTCCCGGAAAGATTCGGCTCACCCTTAAGTGGGGTGCCGAACAGCGGTTTTCAACCGCGCCGGAGGCACCGCGCGGGCGCAGCGCGACGAGCAGTTCAACTGCGCCAGAGGAGCGTCGCCATGCGCCCGGTCGGGTGTTGCGCACCGTCGCGGCGGTGGGAAAAGAACCGCCCCGCATCGCTGTGCGTGCACCAGTGACCGCCATACACGCCGCCCAGGCCGAGCGCCTCGAGGCGGCGGCGCGCAAGGCCCACCAGGTCGCACTGCCAATGCCCCGGACGCCCGGGCGCGAAGCCGCCCTCCGCCCCGGGATCCGCGGCCAGGCAGGCCGCGCGCATCTCTGGACCCACCTCGTAGGCCGCCGCGCCGATGCCCGGGCCGATCCAGGCCAGCAGCTCGCCGGGCGGCGTGGCCATCGCGGCGCAGGCGGCTTCGAGCACTCCCCCGGCGAGACCGCGCCAGCCGGCGTGCGCCACGCCGATCCGCGTCCCGTCTGCCCGGCACAACAGCACCGGCAGGCAATCCGCGGTCAGCACGGCCAGCACCCGCTCCGGCCGGGACGTCACGGCCGCGTCGGCGACGCGCGCGGCGGGGAGGGTCTCGGCATCGAGCTGCAGGACCGCTCGGCCATGCACCTGCTCCAGCCAGGCGGGCTCGGCGGGCAGCCCGAGGGCCAGCGCCAGGAGACGGCGATTTTCCGCCACCCGCGCCTCGTCGTCGCCGACGTGCGTGCCCAGGTTGAGGGCCTGCCACGGCGGCGGGCTGACCCCGCCGATGCGCAGCGTGCTGGCCGCATGGACGCCGTCGGGCGCCGGCCAGTCCGGGACGATCCAGGCCGGGCTCATGCCTCGAGGTCCGCCCGCAGCGCCTCGAGCAGGGCCGCGAAATCGGCCGGCAGCGGCGCCTCGAACGCCACCGTCTCGCCGTGACCGGGGTGCACCAGTTCGAGCCGCGCCGCATGCAGTGCCTGGCGACGGAAACCCCGCAGGGCCTCGATCAGCGGAGCGCTCGCGCCCTTGGGCACCGCCAGGCGCCCGCCGTACACGGGGTCGCCGACGATCGGGTTGCGAATGGAGGCCAGGTGCACGCGGATCTGGTGGGTGCGGCCGGTTTCCAGCTTGCACAGGACATGCGTGTGGCCGCGGAAGCGCGCCAGGACGCGATAGTGCGTCACGGCTTCGCGTCCGCCTTCGCGAATCGCCATGCGCACACGATCCACCGGGTGCCGCCCGATCGGCGCATCCACGGTGCCCCCACCGGTCATCACGCCGACCGTCACCGCCTGGTATTCGCGGCGCACGCTGCGCTCCTCCAGCTGGCGCACCAGGGCGGCGTGCGCCGCCGGGGTGCAGGCCACCACCATGGCGCCGGTGGTGTCCTTGTCCAGCCGGTGGACGATCCCTGCACGCGGCAGCGCCCTGAGATCGGGCCGATGGTGCAGCAGCGCGTTGACGAGGGTGCCGGCCGGGTTCCCGGCGCCCGGATGGACCACCAGCCCGGCGGGCTTGTCGAGCACCAGGATCTCTTCGTCCTCATGGAGGATCGCGAGCTGCATCGGCTCGGCGGCGGCATCGGTCTCGTCCTCGAGCACGGCGTTCAGCACCACCTCCTCGCCGCCGTCGACCTTGTCGCGGGGGCGCAGCCGGTGTCCATCGATGCGCACGTGCCCCGCGCGGATCCAGGCCTGCAGGCGACTGCGAGAGTAGTCCGGGAACAGCATGGCGAGCGCCTGGTCGAGCCGCTGGCCGGCCGATTCCGCGGGCACGACGGCCCGGTGCTCGACGGTGTGCATCAAGAGATTCCCCGCGTGTGAGTCGAAGCCTGCAGTGTAAGCGTTATAATCGCCTGCCGCGTGCTCGCCGGCCGACGGCCTCTCGCCTCATGGAAGCCCCCGATGATCCAACGTATCGCCAGCCTGTTGCTCGTTCTCGCCCTCGCCGCAAGCGTCGGCTGCGCCTCCTCGCGCGACGGCGACGAAATGGACCCCGACACGAACGCGAAGCGGCTGTTCAGCGACGCCGAGCGGGCGATGCGCTCGGGCAACTACATGGGCGCCATCGGGGCGCTGGAAAACCTGACGGCGATCTACCCGTTCAGCGAGGAGGCACGCCAGGCCCAGTTGAACCTGATCTACGCCTACTGGCAGAACGACCAGATGGACGCGGCGATCACCGCAGCCGACCGGTTCATACTCGAGAACCCGACCCATCCGCGGGTGGATTACGCGCTGTACATGAAAGGGGTCGCACGCTTTCCCGGCGATGCAGGGCCGCTGGAGCGGCTGTTCCGGGTCGACATGGACAAGCGGCCGCCGGGCGAAATGCAGAACGCCTTCAACGTGTTCGCGCAGCTCATCCAGCAGCATCCCGACAGCGAGTACGTGGCGGACGCGCGCCAGCGCATGATCTATCTCCGCAACCGGATGGCGGCTCACGAGATCAGTGTCGCCGAGTTCTACATGGCGCGTTCGGCCTACGTGGCCGCGATCAACCGGGCGCGCAACGTGGTGCAGAGCTTCCAGGGGACGCCGTCCGTGATCCCGGCGCTGGAAATCATGGCCGCGGGCTACGATGCCCTCGGGCTGCCGGAACTGGCGGCCGACGCGCGCCAGGTGATCGCCGCCAACCGCTGAGCGCGCCGCGGCTTGGCACGCCGTTGCTGGGCCTCGTGCGCCGCGGCGGGCGGCGGCTTCAGCGCACCCCGGCGACCGGCCTCGTCAACGGGCCGCGAAACCCGAAGTGATCGGATAGCGCCAGTCGCGGCCGAAGGCACGCCTGCTGATGCGGATGCCCGGCGGCGCCTGGCGCCGCTTGTACTCGTTGCGCTTGACCATGCCGAGGATGCGCCCGACCACAACCCGGTCGAAGCCGCGCGCGACGATCTGGTCCACCGAGGCGTCGTCCTCGATGAACGCCTCGAGGATCGGATCCAGCACGTCGTAGGGCGGCAGGGCATCGGTGTCCTTCTGGTCCGGCCGCAATTCGGCCGAGGGCGGCCGCTCGATGACGCGGCGCGGAATCACTTCGACGTGGCGATTGCGGTACTCGGCCAGCCGGTAGACCAGCGTCTTGCTGCAATCCTTCAGGGGGGCGAAACCGCCCGCCATGTCGCCGTACAGCGTCGCGTAGCCGACCGCCATCTCGCTCTTGTTGCCAGTGGTCAGCAGCATGACGCCGAACTTGTTCGACAACGCCATGAGGATCATCCCCCGGCAGCGCGCCTGGATGTTTTCCTCGGTCACGTCCTCCGGCATGCCGGCGAACACCTCCGCGAGTGCCTCGCGGGCGCCGTCAAAAATCGGTTCGATGGACACCACGTCGTAACGCACGCCGAGCGTGCGCGCCTGGCGCTCGGCGTCGTCGCGGCTCATCTGCGAGGTGTAGCGCGACGGCATCATCACGGCACGCACCCGTTCGGGCCCCAGCGCGTCCACGGCGACCGCGAGCGTGAGCGCCGAGTCGATCCCCCCGGACAACCCGAGTACGACGCCGGGAAAGTTGTGCTTGTTGACGTAATCGGCCACGCCCAGCACCAGTGCGCGGTACACGCCTTCGACGAACTCCGGCGTGCGCGACACCTGCGCGGGGACCACCCGGCCGCCCTGCTCGATCTCGACGAGTTCCAGCGCCTCGGTGAAAAACGGCGCGCGATACACGAGCTCGCCCTCGCGGCTGAGCGCCATCGAGCCGCCGTCGAAAATCAGTTCGTCCTGCCCCCCGGCGATGTTCACGTAGAGGATCGGCAGGCCGGTCTCGGCCACGCGCGCCTCGAGCACGCCCTGGCGGCGCGCCAGCTTCCCCGTGTCGTAGGGCGAGCCGTTGATCGACAGGAGCACCTCGGCGCCCGCCGCCGCGGTCCGCCGTGCGACCTCGGGATCCCAAAGATCCTCGCAGATTGTGATGCCGAGACACACGCCCTTCACCTCGACCACGCAGGTCTCGGTGCCCGGCTCGAAATAGCGCTTCTCGTCGAACACCCCGTAGTTGGGCAGCACCTGCTTGCGATAGATCACCGGCGGGCCATCAGGGCGCAGCAGGATGGCGCTGTTGTGCAGCTTCTCGCCGTCGTACTCGGGGTAGCCGACCAGCACCGACATGCCGTCGAGATTGCGCGCCAGGCGGTCCAGCGCCTCCGCCACGTCGCGCGCAAAGCCGCGGTGGAACAGCAGGTCTTCCGGCGGATAGCCGCACAAGGCGAGTTCCGGGAACACCACCAGGTCTGCGCGCAGGGCGGCGTGGGCCCGCCTGCAGACCTCGAGCATCCGCGTGACGTTCGTTTCCACGTCGCCGACGACGGGATTGGTCTGGGCCAGGGCGATGCGCAACCGGTCGGTCATCCGTGGGGCGGGCACTGCCAGGCGGCGTGCCCCCTTCGTCAGTCCAGCCGCTCGAGGATGGCGCTGCCGAGCTCCGCCGGTGAACGCACGGTCTTCACGCCTGCGGCCTCGAGGGCGCGAAACTTCTCGTCCGCCGTGCCCTTGCCGCCGGAGACGATGGCGCCGGCATGGCCCATGCGCTTGCCGGGCGGCGCGGTGACGCCGGCGATGTAGGCGACCACGGGCTTGGACATGTGCTCCGCGATGAACTCGGCCGCGGCTTCCTCGTCGCTGCCGCCGATCTCGCCGACCATCAGCACGCCCTCGGTCTGCTCGTCCATTTCGAACTGGGCCAGGCAGTCGATGAAGTTCATCCCCCGCACCGGGTCGCCGCCGATCCCCACGCAGGTGGACTGGCCGAGGCCGTTTTTGGTCGTCTGGTAGACCGCCTCGTAGGTCAGGGTGCCGGAGCGCGACACGATGCCGACCTTGCCGGGCTGGTGGATGAAGCCGGGCATGATGCCGATTTTTGCCTCGCCGGGGGTGATGATGCCGGGGCAGTTCGGCCCGATCAGCCGGCAGCTGTAATCCTTCAGCGCCGCCTTGACCTTGACCATGTCCAGCACCGGAATGCCCTCGGTGATGCACACCACGAGGCCGACGCCGGCGTCGGCCGCCTCGAGAATGGCGTCGGCGGCGAAAGGCGCCGGCACATAGATCATGCTGACGTCCGCCCCGGTCTCCTTGACGGCGTCGTGCACGGTGTCGAACACCGGCAAGCCGAGGTGCGTCTCGCCGCCACGGCCGGGCGTCACGCCGCCGACCATCTGCGTGCCGTAATCGATGCACTGTTCGGAATGGAAACTTCCCTGGCGGCCGGTGAAGCCCTGACAGATGACCTTGCTGTTGCGGTCTACGAGGATGCTCATGATGGTTCGTCCCGTTACTTGCCGGCGGCCGCCACGGCTTTCTTTGCCGCGTCGGTCAGGTCTTCGGCGGCGATGATGGCCACGTCGCTGGTCTCCAGCAGCTCGCGACCGCGCTCCACGTTGGTGCCTTCGAGGCGCACCACCACCGGCACTTCGACGCCGACTTCCTTGACCGCCTGAATGATGCCCTCGGCGATCAAATCACAGCGCACGATGCCGCCAAAAATATTTACCAGGATGGCGGCCACGTTCTTGTTGGAAAGAATCAGCTTGAAGGCTTCCGAGACCCGCTCGGCCGTGGCGCCGCCGCCGACGTCGAGGAAGTTTGCCGGCGCGCCGCCGTGCAGCTTGATGAGGTCCATAGTCGCCATGGCGAGGCCCGCGCCGTTCACCATGCAGGCGATCTGGCCGTCCAGCGACACGTAGTTCAGGCCGTGCGCCGAAGCGCGGTTCTCCATCTCGTCTTCCTGCGAGGGATCGCGCCATTCCATCAGCCGCGACTGGCGGAACAGGGCGTTCTCCTCGATGCCGATCTTCGCATCCAGTGCGTGCAGGTGGCCCTCGCCGTTGACGATCAACGGGTTGACCTCGAGCAGGCCGCAATCGCGCTCCACGAAGAGCCGGTACAGATTAAGCAGCAGCTTGGTGAATTCCTTGACCTGGTCGCCTTTCAGCTCGAGACCGAAAGCGATCTGGCGGGCCTGGTAAGGCTGCAGCCCGGCGGCCGGATGCACTGCGACGGTGAGAATCTGCTCGGGGGTCTTCGCGGCGACCTCTTCGATGTCCATGCCGCCGGCGGCGGAGGCCATCACCACGATGCGCTCGCGGCCCCGATCCACCAGCAGGCTGAGATACAACTCGCGCTCGATAGAGGAGCCGGCCTCGACGTAGACGATGTTGATCGGCAGCCCCTCGGGCCCCGTCTGGTGGGTCACCAGCTGCTGGCCGAACATTTTCGCCGCCTCGTCGCGGACCTGGTCCGGCGTCTCGGTCAGCTTCACCCCGCCGGCCTTGCCGCGCCCGCCGGCGTGGACCTGGGCCTTGACCACCCAGCTGCTGCCGCCGATTTCTTCGGCCGCCTTGGCGGCGTCTTCGGCGCTGCGCGCCGGGATGCCCCGCGACACGGGAATGCCGTACTCGGCGAACAGTTGCTTGGCCTGGTATTCGTGAAGATTCATGGGGAGTGTGCCCTTCGGCGAGAAAGGCCGGTATTCTGTCCCATCGACGCCCCGCAGGCAAAGGGCCGGGCGTCGTCGCGGGCGCCCCGCCCGGCAACGGAACGGAAAACAATGACCACCGTCTCGCCATGAATTCGACCCGACCCGAAGCACTGGCCCCGGAGTTCTCCTGGCGGACCCTGCGGCTGCTGAACGCCTTCCGGCTGCTGTACTGCGCCTTCTTGTTCGCACTGTTCATCTATCCCTCGGAGCCGCGCTTCGTCGGCAACGCCAACCCGGAGCTGTTTCTCGCCGCCATCCTGTCGGGTTTCGTGTTCGCCGCGGTCAACGACTTCGCGGCCAACCAGCACTGGCCGTCCGTCCGCGCCCAGGCGTTGGCCCAGGGGCTCATGGACATCGCGATCATCAGCGCCCTGACCTGGGCGAGCGGCGGTTTGGTCAGCGGCCTCGGCAACCTTTTGATCATCACCATCGGTGCGCTGTCGTTCATCTCCACCCGCGTGCGCGCCCTTGCCTACGCCTCGATGGCCACCCTCGCGATGCTGGGCCTGCAGATCTTCGGCATCGCGCAGGGCACGATCACCGTCGGCGACGTGGCGCCCACCGGCCTGTTCGGCGCGCTGCTGATGACGCTGGCCTTCGCCGCGGCGCCGCTCGCGCGGCGCATCCACGAGAGCGAAGCCCTCGCGCGGCAACGCGGTGTCGATCTCGAAAACCTCAACCAGCTCAACGAGTACATCGTGCAGAACCTGCGCGAGAGCATCGTGGTCCTGGACGGCGAAAACCGAATCCGGCTGATGAACGAGGCCGCAGCCAAGTACCTGGGCATCGGGCCCGGCTGGCGGGGCATTCGCATCGGCGAGGTGTCGGCCCGCCTCGACCAGGCGGTTGCCGGCTGGCGCGATGCGGGGATGAACACGAACCAGGCCGGCGCCTTCCCGTCGGCGGACGGCACGACCCTCATCGCGCCCATCTTCGCCCCCATCGGCCGGCCTAAAAGCGGTGCTTTGCTGGTGTTTCTCGAGGACACGATGATCCAGTCCGAAAAAGCCCAGCAGGCCAAGCTCGCCGCGCTCGGGCGGCTCTCCGCCAGCGTGGCGCACGAAATCCGCAACCCGGTCGGGGCGCTGAGCCACGCCGCCCAGCTGCTGGGCGAGGCCGAAAACCTGGACGACCCACAGAAGCGGCTCACCGCGATCATCGAGAACAACACCGTGCGCGTCAGCAACATCGTGGAGAACATTCTCCAGCTGTCCCGGCGCGAGCAGCTCAACCCGCAGCGCATCGACCTCGTGGACTGGTGCAAGCAGTTCATCGAGGAATTCGCCGGCTCGGCGGATCTCCCGACCTCCGCCATCGATCTCGACATCTCGGGCGCGCCGGTCGAGGTGCGCATGGACCCCGGCCACCTGCACCAGGTCGTGACCAACCTGTGCGAGAACGCGCTGCGCTACGGCCAGGGCGCGGGCGAGAAGTTCCGCGTCGAGCTGGCCATCGGCCGGCGCCCGGGCACCGACCGGCCCTACCTCGAGGTGCGCGATCGCGGCCAGGGCATCGCGCCGGAGCTGGCCGACCGGGTCTTCGAGCCCTTTTTCCGGGGCACCAACCAGCCGGAACACCGCGACGGCAGCGGACTCGGGTTGTTCATCTCCCGGGAACTGTGCGAAGTGAACCGCGCTGCGCTGGTTTACGAACCGCGTCACGGTGGCGGCACCGTATTCCGTATTATCTTCGCGGATCCGCAACGCTGGGAGACCTGAGTGTCACGCCCCACCGTCCTGATCGTCGACGACGAACCCGATATCCGCGAGCTGTTGTCCATGACGCTCGAGGGCATGGATATTGCCCCGGACACGGCCGCCGACCTCGCCGAGGCCCGCCAGAAGCTGCAACTCGGCGATTTTCACTTCTGCCTCACCGACATGCGCCTGCCCGACGGCGACGGCCTCGAGCTGGTGCAGTGGATGCAGAGCCAGCGGCCCGGCGTTCCGGTCGCGGTGATCACCGCCCACGGCAACGTCGAGACGGCCGTGCGCGCGCTCAAGCTGGGCGCCTACGACTTCGTCTCCAAGCCCGTGCGCGTCAAGGACCTGCGCAAGCTGGTGACCACCGCCCTGAAGCTACGCGAGGTGGAGCAGCGGGACGTCGATTCGACGGCCATCCGTGGCAAGCGGCAGCTTCTGCTCGGTCATTCGCCGCCCATGGAACGGCTACGCAAGATGATCTCCAAGGTTGCGCGCAGCCAGGCGCCGGTGCACATCGTCGGCGATTCCGGCACCGGCAAGGAACTCGTCGCAAGGCTGATCCATGATTCCGGCCCCCGCGCGGGCGGACCGTTCGTCGCGGTCAACTGCGGCGCCATCCCCTCGGAGCTGATGGAGAGCGAACTGTTCGGCCACCTCAAGGGCAGCTTCACCGGTGCGACGGCCGACAACGAGGGTCTCATCCGCAGCGCCGAGGGCGGCACCGTGTTGCTCGACGAAATCGCCGAATTGCCGCTGCTCATGCAGGTCAAGCTGTTACGCGTCATCCAGGAGCGTGCCGTCCGTCCGGTAGGGGGCAACCAGGAAATCCCCGTGGACGTGCGCTTTCTTTCCGCGACCCACCAGGATCTCGGCGCGCTGGTCGCCGACGGGCGCTTCCGCGAGGATTTGTATTACCGGATCAACGTCATCGAGCTGGTCGTGCCGCCGCTGCGCGATCGCGGCGACGATATTCTCGAGTTGGCCGAGCACATCCTGGACCGCCTCGCGGGACAACTCGGGGTCGAGTGCCGCGAGCTCTCGCCGGGCGCCAGAAAGGCGCTGCTGGCGCACCCGTTCCCCGGCAACGTCCGCGAGCTGGAAAACGTGCTGGAGCGGGCGATTGCGCTGTGCGAGGACGGCCGCATCAAGGCCGAGGACATCCAGCTGCGCCAGCCGGAGCCGGGGCCGAACCCCGTCCGGCCACGCGTCTCACCCGACGGTGAAAGCGGGCTCGGTGACCAGGTCGAGGAACTGGAGCGCGCCGCCATCATCCAGGCCCTCGAACAGACCCGCTACAACAAGACCCAGGCCGCCCGGCAGCTGGGCATCACCTTCCGCGCGCTGCGGTATCGGATCAAGAAACTCGGGATCGAGTGACGTGGCGGGGGTGACGCGGAGTGTCACTTTTGGACGTGGAAGGGATGGCTGGCAGCTTTGACCCGGCATCAAGGGCAATCCTACCCCGATATAAATTCCATATGAAACAATCCTCTGTACGCGCACCAGCAAGCTTGGCACGACGCTTGCACACGATTACCTACTCGCGGTGTATTCCGCACTCGGTTTCTTTCAGACCACTCCCAAGGAGTATTCGAATGCATAAGCAGCTTCAGCACCTCAACGTGCACCGTCAGACGGGTTTCACCCTCATCGAGTTGATGATCGTGGTTGCGATTATCGGCATCCTGGCCGCGATCGCGCTGCCGGCTTACCAGGACTACACCGTGCGCTCGCGCGTTTCTGAACTTGCCGTACTGGCTTCCAGCATGAAGGCCACTGTTGGCGAAAACATCGCTAATAACGGCGGAGTAATCGCCGGTTCGACGCCGTGCGCCGGAGTAACGGATTTGGCTGTGGCCACCGCAAACACTCTGTCGAGCGGTTGTGTTGATGGCGTTATTACGATTACAGGTACCGCCGCAGCTCAGGGCGTCGTCCTCACCTACACGCCGCTCCCCAATGCCGATGGAACTGTGACGTGGACGTGTGCAGTTACCGATCCGGCCGATAATAACAAGTACGTTCCGGCCGAGTGCCGCGTTTGACGTAGAAGTGGACAGCTAGGCTGCTCCATAAAATCAAGAGGGCGCTGTCCGGTGGACAGCGCCCTTTTTCATCATGTTGGTTACCAAGGCACCATGCGATAGACTCCCGGTGATTATGTGAACCAGTCGGCAGCAGCCCCGCGGCGCTGGCTGGAAACTGGCTCATTCAAGGGCCGGCTCGCCGGACCCCGCCACACAGGCTTTCCGATGGCAGCATCGATACAACCCAGACTCTCCGGCCTTCCGCGACGCCTCGTCCAGGAAGGCATTATCAACGAGTCGATCGCGGCGGAAGCCGAGGTCGAGGCACAAAAGTCCTCGAGCAATTCGATCGTGACATATCTCGTGGAGAAGAACCTGGCCGATGCCCGTGATATTGCGGGCGCCGCCTGCCACGAGTTCGGGGTGCCCGTGCTGGATCTCGACGCCATCGAGGTCGATCTCGAGACGGCACGCCTCATCGACGACAAGCTGATTCATCGTCACCGCGTCCTGCCGCTGTTCCGCCGCGGCCGCAAGGTGTTCGTCGGCGTCTCCGACCCGACGCGCCTGCAGGCCATCGACGAGATCAAGTTCGCCACCGGGATGAGCATCGAGGCGATCGTCGTCGAGGACAACAAGCTCGACGCCGTGCTGGCGAAGCTCGCCGAGGCGCTCGACACGACCTTCGAGGCGCTGGGCGGCGACGACCTGGATCTCGACAACATCGATGTCAGCCACGAACAGGAAGACACGGGCGGCGAACTGAGCCGCGACGAGATCGACGATGCGCCCATCGTGCGCTTCGTCAACAAGATTCTCATCGACGCGATCCACAAGGGCGCGTCGGATATTCACTTCGAGCCCTACGAAAAGTTCTACCGGGTGCGCACCCGTCTCGACGGCGTCCTGAAAGAGATCACGAAGCCGCCGGTGACGCTCGCCAACAAGGTCACCGCGCGCATCAAGGTCATGGCACGGATGGACATTGCCGAGCGCCGAGTTCCGCAGGACGGCCGCATCAAGCTGAAGCTCTCCGCGAACCGCGCGATCGACTTCCGTGTCAATACGCTGCCGACGCTTTACGGCGAAAAAGTCGTCATGCGTATTCTCGATCCGAGCCAGGCGAAGCTGGGGATCGATGCACTGGGCTACGAGGACTTCCAGAAACAGCTTTATCTCGACGCGCTGTCGAAACCCTACGGCATGATCCTCGTCACCGGGCCGACCGGCAGCGGCAAGACCGTCTCGCTTTACACGGGCCTGAATATCCTCAATACCGAGGATCGCAACATCTCGACCGCGGAGGACCCGGCGGAAATCAACCTGCCCGGTGTCAACCAGGTCAACGTGAACCCCAAGGTCGGCCTGACGTTCGCCTCGGCGCTGCGTGCCTTCCTGCGCCAGGATCCGGACATCATCATGGTCGGCGAGATCCGCGACCTCGAGACCGCCGAAATCGCGATCAAGGCTGCGCAGACGGGTCACCTGGTGCTGTCCACTTTACATACCAACGACGCGCCCAAGACGCTCACGCGCATGGTGGACATGGGCGTGGCGCCGTACGCCATCGCCTCATCGGTAAGCCTGATCATTGCCCAGCGCCTCGCCAGGCGCCTTTGCGACAATTGCAAGGAATCCCGCGACATTCCGCGTGAGGCTTTGCTGCGCGAAGGGTTTTCGGAGGCCGAAGTGGACGAGGGCCTTACGATCTATGGCCCGGTTGGCTGCAACAAGTGCAACGACGGCTACAAGGGTCGCGCCGGGATTTTCCAGGTCATGCCCATTTCCGAGAGTATCGGCAGGATCATCATGGAAGGGGGCAACGCGATGCAGATCGCCTCGGAGGCCGACAAGGAAGGCATCTGGGATCTTCGCCGCGCCGGCCTTTTCAAGGTCAAGAACGGCGTCACCAGCCTAGAGGAAGTCAACCGCGTCACAATCGACTAGCCGGCGCCCGAAAGGCCGACAACGAACCCGACGAGTAAATCGCCATGGCACAAGCCGCAAAACAGTATCCGTTCTCCTGGCAGGGCAAGGACCCGCGCGGCACCGTCGTAAAGGGCACGGTGGTGGCCGTCAACGAGGCCGCGGTGCGCGCCAGCCTGCGGCGCCAGGGCCTCGTGCCCACGCAGATCCGCCGCCAGAGCACCCTTTTCCAGAAGCGCGCCAAGATCACGACGGAAGACATCGCGATCTTCAGCCGGCAGCTGGCCACCATGCTGCAGGCCGGCATCCCGCTGGTGCAGGCGTTCGACATCGTCGCCAACGGCCACGAAAACCCCAGCATGCAGAAGCTGCTCTCGGCCATCAAGGTGGACCTGGAGAGCGGCACAACCCTCGCCGAGGCACTGGCCAAGCACCCTCTGCATTTCGACAAGCTGTTCGTCAACCTGGTGAACTCGGGCGAACAGTCGGGCGCCCTGGAGACCCTGCTGGACAAGATCGCCACCTACAAGGAAAAGACCGAGGCGATCAAGAAGAAAATCAAGAAGGCGATGACCTACCCGA
>Ga0102941_1000400_pt1 | contig 19939 bp, 20 predicted proteins | sample SalPonR2_C_D2_MG_FD_79281 | JGI IMG/M metagenome (GOLD analysis project Ga0102941, IMG submission 79281) | Salt pond soil microbial communities from South San Francisco under conditions of wetland restoration - Salt Pond MetaG R2_C_D2_MG | ecosystem: Environmental > Aquatic > Marine > Intertidal... | reverse complement strand
TCGATCGCAACCGCTGAACCGCGCGCCAGCGGGCAGGGCCAGCTAGGGTGCCGCAATCACCCTGACCGGCGCATCTTTGACCCACGCCTGAACGGCTTCGGCGGTCTCGCGATACATCCGCTCGTAGGTGGCCAACGCGCCGTATCCGATGTGCGGCGTCATCAGCAGCCGCCCGTCCTCGATCAGCACCTTGTCCCGAAACGGGCTGTCGGCCGGCAGCGGTTCGATCTCGAACACGTCAAGCGCCGCGCGCCCGGGGCGGCCTGCGCGCAGGGCCGCGATAAGACTGTCCTGGTCCACGATCGCCGCGCGTGACGTGTTGACCAGCACCGCGTCGGGTTTCATCGCGGCAAGCTCTGCCGCACCGATCAATCCCCGCGTCCTGTCGGATAGCACCACGTGGATCGAGGCAACATCGGCAACACGCAGCAGGTCTACGAGGCTTTCCATACGCTCCACACCAACCTCGGCACAACGCGCGTCGTCGAGGTTCGCGCTCCACGCCACGATCCGCATGCCGAAGGGACGGGCCAGGTCCGCCACGACCGCGCCCAGCCTGCCCAGTCCGATCAGGCCAAGTGTCAGCCCTTCCAGATCCCGACCAGCCTCGGCCTGCCATCCTCCGCTAGCGAGCGTGTTGACGTTGGGCAGCAGGTTGCGCGTGGCCGCAAGGATCAAGGTCATTGCAAGATGCGAGGTCGCGGCCGCCCGGCTGGCGGTGCCGCAGACCGTGACACCGCGTGCCGTGGCGGCGGCGGTGTCGATGGAAAGGTTGCGCATTCCGGTGGTCACGAGCAGACGCAGGTTGGGAAGCGCCTCGATCAGTGTCGCCGGGAACGGGGTGCGTTCACGCATCACGCACAGAACGTCGAAAGGGGCGAGTGTGTCGACAAGGCTGTCTTCGGGGATCGGGTCGGTGAAGACCGTCACGCTGGCGCCAAGATCGCCCCAGTCCGCAAAGCGATGGGAATATCCCAGGTAATCGTCGAGTACAGCAATTTTCATGGTTCTTGTGTCTCCTGGTCCGGCAATTCGATTGTGAGTAGCAAGGCGCTCAGGCTCTTGCCATGGGGGTCGATGGCCAGCGAGCGCGCCACGCCGCCTGACAACGCGTCCTGGATGACGAAATTCAGGGCGTGCAGCCTTGGCAAGGCGTATCGGGTGACCGCGCCCGCGCCAAGTTGCGCAAAGGTGGCTTCGACCCGGGCCGCCGTCAGATCCCGTTCAAGACGCGTCCACCCGTCTGCGTCGTAGGCGACGACCACGATGTTGGATGTGTTGCCCTTGTCGCCCGCGCGGGCGTGGGCAAGATCATGAACACGGATCATGACGCGCCACCCAGAACCGTGACGCCGATCTGCACGACATGACGGGGCACCAGAACCGATTGAATGGCCATCACGTCCCGCACCGATGGCACGCTGCCGCCGCCGCCGCCGGTTGGCCCGTTGACATGCATCGCCCTGACCTCGAAGCCGACGGCCGCCGCCGCCTTGCGGTCGGACGTTCTGGCTGCGATGCGCAAACGCACCTCGTAGGGGTCAGATGCCCCTGACGCCGCGCCGTGCAAACTGGTGCACCCGATCAGGTCCACGCGCATCTCGTCATATGCGAACCCCCTGCGGCGAAGCCGGTCTTGCACCACCTGTGCGGCAAGCCGCGCGCGTTCGACCGCCCCGATGCCGGCATAGCCGACCTCTCCCTCGCCGATGAACCCGTCGGCATAGGCCACCAGAACCTTGAGCATCTCCGGGGCGGGATTGGCCCTGGCCCCCGTCACGGCCACCCGGTCAGGCCCGGTTTCGATCAGGTCGACCTCGCTCAGGTCCAGAACGCAATCCGGCGTGACATAGGCCGCGGGGTCATGCACCTCGTAGAGCAGTTGTTCGGTCGCCGTGCGCCGATCCAGCCGGCCACCGGTTCCGGGAAGCTTCGTGATCTCAAGACTGCCATCAGCGGCGATCGTGGCGATCGGTGCGCCGATATCATCCATGCCCGGTACATATTTTTCCGGCCGCAGCGGATCGGCGAAACACCCCCCCGTCAGTTGCGCAGCGCATTCCAGAAGGTGGCCCATCACCGTGCCCTGCGCGAGCCGCGGAAGATCGTGTTCGCACCAGCCAAGCGCATGCATCGCGGGGCCCAGAAACAGCGACGGGTCGGCAACCCGCCCGGTCAGAACGACTTCGGCCCCGGTTCGCAATCCCGCGATCACCGCATCCGCGCCAAGATAGGCGTTGGCAGACACCATGTCGGGTAGAACGGCCTCGACCGGTTCGCCGCTTTCCATCAGCATGAGCCCGGGCCGGTCCCGAATGTGTCGGGTCACCTCGTCCCCGGTCACGGCCGCGCATCGGACGCCCCCAAGACCATGGGCCTGCGCAATTTCAACCGTTGCGCGCGCGGCACCAACGGGGTTCGCGCCGCCCATGTTCGAAACGATGCGGATCCCATGCTGCGCACAGGGTTTCAGAACGGTTTCCATCCGGGCCCGCAAGAACGGATTGAACCCGGCGTCGGGATCTTTGCGCCGGGCCAGCACCTCGCGCGCGATCGTGCGCTCGGCCAGGCATTCGAACACCAGAACATCGACGGCAGCGGCTTCGGCCATCGCAAGGGCGGGCTCGATCCGGTCATCGGCAAAGCCCGCGCCCGCCCCGATCCGGACCGATCGTCTCATGCCACCGCCCCCCGGCCCCAAACGGTGCCGCGCAGTCCGCTTTCGCGGCGCTCAGAGTTCCCTGAGGGCATTGAATTGCTCGACATAGCCCGATCCGTCGATCTTGGCGGCGATGACGGTGACCTGTTCGGTATGGCGGGCCTGCAGCAAGGCATCTTGCAGCTGGTTTTCGGTGGTGACGGTTACCCCCTCTGCCCCGAACCCGCGCGCAAGGCTTTCCCAGTCGATACCACCGACACCGACACCGTACCGGTCGATGCCCTTGATCTCCTGCTTTACGCGGATCAGGCCGATTTCTTCATCATCAAGCACCACCACCGTGATGGGAAGCTTCTCGCGGACGGCCGTCTGCAATTCCGCGACCGCCATCATGAAACCGCCATCGCCCGTGAATGCCACAACCGGGCGGTCCGGATGGGCCAGACGCGCGGCAAGGGCACCGGGGATGGCATAGCCCATCGACCCCAGACCGTTCGAGGTCAGGAATTCACGCGGACCGTAGCTTTGCCATTTCTGAACCACCAGGAGCCGGCTCGCGCCCGCGTCGCAAGTGGCGATCGTGTCACGCGGCAGGACCGCGCGCGCGACCTCCATCGCCCTTTGAGGCGACAGCCCCGTGGACGGCGTATTCAACGCGTTGGCGACATCGGTCTGGAATGTGGCTGCGGCGGCTTCGCCCCATCCCGTGCCCGCGGCACAGTCTTCGGCAAGTACCGTCATCAAAGCCTTGAGATTGCCCATGACCTCGAACTCCGAGGGCACCAGGGCATCCAGCGCGGGGGTATTGATCAACGAGACAACGGGGATCTGGTAGGGCCAGGGTTTTGGCTGCAATTCCACGGCGTCCAGGCCCACGGTGATGATCAGGTCCGACTGGCTCACCAGCTTTCGCTCGATCAGGCCACCGATGATGCAGCCCGCGCGCAACGGGTGATCCTCGGGGATGGCGCCCTTCACCTTCGACGTGGTCAGGACCGGCGCGCCAAGCTGTTCGGCAAGTTTCACCAAAGCATCCGATGCGCCGTGCCAAAGCGTGCCGAGCCCTGCAAGGATGATCGGTTTGCGCGATCCATCGATGCGCTGGACCAGCCGTTTCAGCCCGGCCCGGTCCGGATCGGCAAAGCCGACATCAGGAAGCGTCGAGGGTGCCGCCGTCAGCTCGCCCGCCTCTTTCTTGGTTTCGCTTTGGGGGATATCGAATTGCACCGGCCCCGGCGCCAGCGCGGTCGCCGTCCGCATGGCCCGCGCCACCTGCGTGCGCACCACGCTGGCGTCCAAGGTCGTGCCCCATTTCACCACAGGCGCAAACATCGCGATCTGGTCGATCTTCTGGCGCAGGCCGGTTTCGTGCTGCGGCGTCGAATAGCGATCCGTGAGGGCAATCAGCGGCGAACGGTCCAGGGCCGCATGGGCGACCCCGTTCACCATGTTCGCGGCACCCGGCCCGCGCGTCGACAGGCAGACCCCCGGCGCACCGGTCAGATCGCCCCATGTGGCGGCCAGCATGGCGCCCGCGACCTCTTGCTTCATGAGGATGAAGCGCATGTCGCGCGCGCGCGCGGCCTCCATCAGTTCAACGGACTCTCCGCCCGGATGCCCGACGATGAAAGGGGTGCCCGCTTCCTTGAACGCATCCGCAAGGACTTCAACCGTGGTTGCCATTTTCAGCCTCCCGATGCCGCTCCAACCAAGAGCAGCCCTTATTATATTGAATTATACGTTTGTATACATTTGAATTCTGCACGGTCAAGCATTGGGCATTCCCCATCACCTTTCCTCACTCTTCAAGACGCCAGAAGATGCCCTTGGGCTCGCAATACGCCCGTAGACCCGCCAGGCCCTTTTCCCGCCCGATCCCGCTTTGTCCGACCCCGCCGAAGGGTGTCGAGATAGAGCCTTCCTTGTAGCCGTTGATCCAGACCGTCCCCGCCCGAACGCCCCGCGCCACCCGCCAGGCCTTGCGGGAATCCTCGGTCCAGACCCCGGCCGCCAGACCGAAATCCGTGTCATTGGCCATCGACAGCAATTCGTCTTCGTTGTCGAAGGGCATCACGACGCATACCGGGCCAAAGATCTCTTGCTGGCTGGTGGCCGACCTGTTGCCGAGCCCGGTCAGGACCGTCGGCAGGTAGAAGGCGCCGCCAGCATATTCCGGCCCATCGGGCACTGCCCCGCCGCACAAGACATTCGCGCCCTCTGCGCGCGCGCGATCGACCGCCGCGGCAACGGCATCGCGATGCGCGAAACTCGCCATCGGGCCGATCCTGGCCGCCGGATCGTTTGGCAGTCCGGGCCGGTAATCCTTTGCCTTTTCGACCATTGCCTGCACGAACCTGTCGTAGATCGGGGCTTCCACGAAAATCCGCGATCCGGCGATACACGATTGCCCACCGGACCCGAAGATACCCGAGGCGGCTCCGGCCACGGCAGCATCGAAATCCGCGTCAGCGAACACCATGTTCGGCGACTTGCCACCAAGTTCCAGGATCACGGGGCAAAGCCGCCGCCCCGCCGCCTCTGCAATGGCGCGTCCGGCGACGGTGCCGCCCGTGAAGCTGATCAGATCGACATCCCGATGATTCACAAGCGCGCGGCCCGTATCGCCCAGACCGGTCACGATCCCCACGATGCCCGGCGGAAACCCGGCCTCCAACGCCAGTCTTCCGTAGATCAGCGCCACCTGCGAGGTCACCTCTGACGGTTTGAGCACGACCGCGTTGCCGGCAGCCAGGGCCGGGGCAAGCTTCTGCGCCTCGAGTGTCAGGGGGGAATTCCACGGCGTGATCGCCGCAACCACGCCCGCAGGTTCATAGACGGCCATGGTGACACTTGGCCCGCGTTGCGGCGTCAACTGACCTTCGGCGGTTTCGCATAACGCCGCGAAATAGCGGAATACGCCTGCCGCCTGCCCGGCCTGCGTTCGGCACTCCGACATCGTCTTGCCGTTGTCCGCGCTTTGCGCCGCGGCAAGGTCTTCTTGCGTGCGATCTATCAGATCGGCAAAGCGATGCAGCAGCCTGGCGCGTTGCGGGGGCCGCAGCCCCTGCCAGCCCGGCGCGTCGAAGGCTGCCCGCGCGGCGGCGACCGCGTCGGACACGTCCGCCTCGCTGGCGATGGACAGGGTGGCAGCAACCGTACCGTCGACGGGATTGATGGAGTCGAAACTGCCGCCCTGCCCCGCACGCCATGTGTCGCCGATCAGGATTGTCTTCGGTGCACTCACGCCATGGCCTCCCGCCGGACCGGCAACACGAGGTCATCTTCGGGGATGCTCAACCCTGCCAGACTACGCTTGGCATTCTCGACGCTCCGCGCTGCCACGGTGGCGAAATTGTCGATCGTTCCGCCGGCAGAATGAGGCGTGACCACGGTGTTCCCGAGACCCAGCAATGGGCTACCCAATGGCGGCTCGTTGAGGAAGACGTCGATGCCCGCCCCGAACAGGTGTCCGTCCTGTAGCACCCGCAACAATTCGTCTTCGTCAACCAGCCCACCACGCGCCGCGTTCACCAGTATGGCCCCGCGTTTCATGGCACGCAGTCGATCTGCATTGATCAGGTTCACGGTGTCGGGTTGCAAAGGCGCATGAAGTGTCAGGATGTCACTGGCCGAAATCACGTCGTCGAGTTGCCGGAATTCGATGCCATAGGCGGCTTCTTCCTGCGGGGTGGCACGGCGCGGATCGTAGTAGATCAACCGCGCCCCGAAATTGGCCAGCAAATGCGCAACCTGCCGGCCAACGGCGCCAAAACCGACAATGCCGACGGTCTTGCCATGGATCTGGCGATTGACGCTGCGCACCGCTTCCTTGTCCCATTCACCGGCGCGGGTTCCGGCATCCAGGCGCGGCAATTGCCGGCATGCCGCCAACATCAGCAAGAGCGTGTGTTCCGCGACGGGAATATTGTTGCCAGCCTGAAGCCGCGCCACGCCGATCCCCGCCTCGCGGCAATACTCGCAATCGATGTTCTCAATGCCGGCGCCCAGTTTCTGGATGAAGCGCAAACGTGGTGCTTTGCGCAACAGGCGTCCCGGCATCGGCGCGGCCATGACGAAGGCGATATCCGCAGAGGCCAACGCCGCGGCGCGGTCCTCTTCGCTGGTTGTCTGGGTGGTCACCACGGTCCACTCCGCCGGAACGGCGGCCCGGATGACGTCCACGATCCGCGGATGGAAGGGGTCAATAATGCCGAGTGTTTCGGATGACAATTTGAACCTCCGCAGGGCAGGACACGACCAAATCTCTTGAAAAAAACATAGGTCCGCGTAATATCCAAGCGTATACAGGTGTAGACAGACGCGCGCAAGTTGACTTTGCGCTTGCCTGAGAGCGATGCGCGCGCCATGTCATCTGCCAACATGCTGACCGGGTCGGGTGCGACGTATCCGGTTCGGTCGGGAAACGTGATTGGGAACAAGGGGCGCCACGGATGTCGATAGCGCAGCGCGTATATGCGGAACTCATAGAAGGGCTGCGCATCGGCACCTACAAGCCGGGCGACCGCATTCGTGCCGAGGATATCGCCAAGACGTTCAATGTCAGCCGGACCCCGGTCCGCGAAGCGCTGTCGCGGCTGCAGGAACGCGGTCTGCTGGAAATGGCGACGGGCGGGCTTTCTGTCGCCCGGCTCGAGCGCGCCGATGTCATGGAACTTTACGATGTGCGCGAATTGCTGGAGGGATCAGCGGCCCGTTTCGCGGCACAGCATGCGTCGCCTTCGGATCTCTATACGATGAAGCAGATCGCCGAGGCCTTCGCCGATGTCCACGATGACCCTGCACGCATGGCGCAGCTCAATCATGCTTTCCACGACGCCATCTACAAGGCCGCGCACAACAAATACCTGCTGGTGACGCTTGAAGGGATGCACGACACGCTGATGCTGTTGCCCAGCACAACCTTCGCCGTCGAGCATCGGCAGGGCAGCGCGGTGACGGAACACAAGGCGATCCTGGACGCCATCGAGGCGCGCGATCCGGACACGGCCGACCGCCTGGCGCGTGAACACATCCGCAAAGCCCGCGATACGCGCCTGGACATGATGTTCAACTACTGACGGCACGATCCAGCGCGTCGGGCAATTCCACGCCAAGCTGCCTTGCCGCCTGCACCAGTGGCACGAGATCAGCCACGCGATACGGAATGCCCTCAACCAGCCGCTGCGTTTCGAGGTTTTGTTCCTGCTCACCGGGCAGGAAGATTTCGGCGATGCCCGCCGCCTTGGGACACGCCTTTACCGTATCGACAAGATGCGCCATGCGCGCGGCGATATCCTCGGCCGACATGAACAGATCGGGCTTCATCACCAGAACGAAATGCCCCACGCCCTGCGGCCTGTCGTGCTGCTTGTATTGGTCGCCGACATCGCCGGCAAAGCTTGCCCCCGTCAGAACACCGCACAGGATATCGAGCATCATCGACATTCCCGATCCCTTATGCGCCCCGATCGGCAACAACGACCCACTTTCAAGCGCCTCTGTCGGATTGGTGGTCGAGGCACCATTGGCATCAAGGGCCCACCCCTCGGGGATGGGGCGCCCTTCGCGTTCGGCTTTGCGGATCTTTCCACGCGCCACCACGGTCGGGGACATGTCCAGCACGAACGGAACCGAATTGGGGCTTGGGACACCCACGGCAAAGGGACTGGTCCCGAACATCTCGCCCCGCCCGCCCCAGGGCGGCATCGCGGGCGCGGAGTTGGTAAAGACCATGGCCGCGAACCCAGCCTCGATCGCCTGCAGCAGATAGGTCGCGCCCATGCCATAGTGCGATGAGTTCAGCACGCCGACCAGGCCAAGACCCGTCTTTCCTGCCATCTCGATGGCACAATCCACCGCCTTGGTCGCGACCACGAACCCAAGGCCATTCCCGCCATCCAGCCGCGCAACAGAGGCGCCAACAAACTCAGGTTCCAATGCGGGGGACTGTGCGACAAGGCCGTCGGCGATCCGCGTCAGGTAGTTCGGCATGCGCACGATGCCATGGGTGTCCACGCCGCGCAGGTCCGCCCGCACGAGGCATCGCGCCGAGATCTCGGCGCCGTCCTGATCGACGCCAACGGCACGAAACAGACGCGCTACCAGATCCCGGACAACCGGTGCCTCAAGTGTGATCATCTCGCTTGCCATGTGTGTCCCCACCCTTTGCAGCTCCGCCTTTATCCGACGGACTTGTCATCTTGGACACAACCGTATACCTAAGTATGCAGTCCTGTCGAGTGCGGGGAGTGAGAGCCATCATTTTAATCGAGCACGACGCAAAGACTCTGGCCCATCGCTACGGATTGAAGATCCCCGATGGTGTCCTGATATCCGCGCTCGCCCCGCAAGCCCCACCGTTCCCGCCGCCCTGGATCGTGAAGGCACAGGTCACCGCGGGCGGTCGCGGGAAATCCGGCGGCATTCGGAAAGTGACCGACAGGGACGACCTGGCGGACACCATGGCCAGCATCGCCAATCTGAAGATTGCAGGGTTCCCCGTGCACGACGTCCGGATCGAACAGGCGATAGACGCCGCACAAGAAGTTTATCTTGGCCTTGTCATGGATGCGGCATCCGGCAAGGTCGCGGTCATGGCCAGCGAACACGGTGGCGTAGACGTCGAGGATCAGGGCGGGGCCATGATACGGCGCGACGCCGATCTGGACGACGACGCGCTGACCGCCGCGTTGAAGGAAGTTGCGCAGTCCCTGCCCGATCGCCTGCATGGCATCGTGGCCGAGGCCGGGGCGATCCTGATCGCACTGTTGCTGGACCTCGAGGCAACGATGGTCGAAATCAACCCGCTCTTCGATTTGCCCGACGGAAGCTGGATCGCCGGCGATCTCCGGCTGGATCTCGACCTGAATGCTCTCGACCGCCAGCCTGACCTCGCCCGCCTGATCGACATGCGCCCCGACACCTATGTCGATGCCGCCTTCAAGGCGCGGCATGGCTACGATCTGGTCGTCACCGACCAGAATGGCGAAATCGGGCTGGTGGCAACCGGTGCGGGCCTGTCGATGCAGTTGATCGACGAGATGACCCGCCTGGGGCTGAAACCGTACAATTTCTGCGACATCCGCAGCGGCATGATGCGGGGCGACCCCACGCGCCTGATCGAAAACCTCCAGGCCCTCGAGGCTGCGCCAAACCTGCGCTGCGTCCTGATCAACATCTTCGCCGGAATCACCGAATTGGGCGAATTCGCCGAACTGCTGTTGCGCGCACTGGAGGCAGGACCAAGACTTGACGTGCCCTTTGTCGTGCGCCTCGTGGGCAATGGCCAGGACCGCGCCGACGAAATCCTGGGCGCATCGGGACGAACGGATCTGTTGCTCGAGCGCGATCTCGACCGGGCGCTGGATCGGTGCCGCGAGGTCTGCCATGATTGACCGCCTGATCGACCCTGCCGCTGATCCGGTCCTTGTCATGGTGCAGGGCGCGACCGGTCGCACGGCCCGCCGGCACATTCAACGCATGGCGGCGCACGGCACCCGGATCGTGGCCGGCGTCTCGCACCGCGCCGCCGGTCAAAGCCTGGACGGTGTCCCCCTTTTCCTGAGCGCGAAGGCCGCACGCGATGCGACCGGAGCCGAGGCAAGCCTGCTCATGGTCCCGCCCCTTTCGGTTCTGGCAGCGGCGACAGAAGCGCTGGAGGCAGGGGTGAAACTGATCGTCACCGTCACCGAAGGCATCCCCGTGCACGACACCATGCGGTTGCACCGCGCCGTGGCGGACCATGGCGCCACATGGATCGGCGCCTCGAGCCCCGGTCTTGCCGTGCCGGGTCGCATCAAACTGGGGTTCTTGCCCGACATATGCCTGGCCCCCGGCCCCATCGCCATCTGGTCCAAGAGCGGGACACTGTCCTACGAAACCGCGCTGCGCCTGATCGGGCGGGGTCTGGGGCAATCGGCCTGGATCGGTGTGGGCGGCGACCCGGTCAAGGGAACACGGTTCGCCGATCTCGTGACGCCCTTTCGCGGGCATGATGCCACCAGGGCCGTCGTGATCGTGGGAGAGATCGGCGGAGATGAAGAAGAAGAACTGGCGGAAAGGCTCATCGCGGAGCCGATCGGAAAACCGGTCTACGCAATCCTCGCCGGGTCCGCCGCGCCGGAAGGAAGGATGATGGGACATGCGGGCGCGATCGTCGCGGGCGGGCGTGGCGATTTCCGGTCAAAGGCGGACGCTCTTGAGGCGGCCGGCGTGCACGTCTTCCGGGCGCTCGAACCGATGATTGACCGGATCACAACAGACCTGAAGGAAAGCATCCATTGAAAATCGAATTCACCGACGAACAGCGGCAAATGGTCGGAAGTGTGCGCGAAATCGTGCAGGCCAACTTCATCCAGCGCGGCACGCGCTGGATGGACGGCACATTCCCATGGGAAAACATGCGCGAACTGGCCGATATCGGCGTTCTGGGCATGGCGGTGCCCGAAGAATACGGTGGCCTGGGCCTGCCGGTGTTCGACACGGCCCTGATCCTCGAGGAAATCGGCAAGGCCTGTTACGTCACCGCAATGGCGGTTCTGGGTGAAGTCGGCGTGCAGGCCCGCGTCATCGCAACCTACGCACCCGAAGAGATCAAGCGGCGCATCTTGCCGGGCGTCGTCACCGGCGAGAATATCCTGGCCATCTGCATGACCGAACCCCATGCCGGCACCGACGTTCCCAATTACCGCACCAACACCAAGATCATGAACGACCGGGTTGTCGTGAACGGCGTGAAAACACTGATCTCACGCGCGCCCGAGGCGGCCATGTTCGTGGTGTTCACACGGGTCAATGACGTGGCCGGCCGCGAGGGCATCGGCTGTGTGCTGGTCGATGCCAACACGCCGGGCCTGCAGGTCACGGGAAATTACCACACCATGGGCGGCGAATACCTGCACGAGGTGCGGTTCGAGAATGTCGAACTGCCCCGCGAGAACCTTGTGATCGAACGCGACGGCATGAAGGCCTTGCTGAACGCGTTCAACACGCAAAGGTGCCTGAACCCGTCGATTTCGCTGGGGATGGCCGAAGGCGCCTTCGACGAAAGCCTCAAATACCTCGAAGAGCGCAAGGCCTTTGGGCGATCCATCGGGGATTTTCAGGGCATGCGGTGGAAGATCGCCGACATGTACAAGGATATCGAGGCCGGCCGCGGGTTGCTGTACCGCGCCGCCGCCGGGGCAGATCCGTTTCCCGATCCTTTCCTTGCCGCCACGGCCAAGGTCTTTTGCAACGAGATGGCGATCCGCGTCACCTCGGAGGCGGTGCAGATCCACGGCGGCTACGGGTTCACCGACGAATACCTGGTGTCGCGCCATTACCGGGGCGCGCGCTACGGGTCGCTTGGAGGCGGCACGTCCGAGACGCTGCGCGACCTGATCGGCAAGCGATTGATGAAGGACGGCGACATGGGAGACGGGATCCTGAGCCGGTTGCTTGAATTGGGATGACACATCCACAGGGAGGATCAGATATGGCGCGCGCGTACCAAAACACGGTGAAGACGAAACTGGCTGCGGGGGAAGCGGTGTTGGGCATGAGTGTTCGCATGGTGCGCTCTGCCGATGTGGCCCGGCTCGCAAAAACGACCGGACACGACTTTCTGTTCATCGACATCCAGCATTCGATCTTCTCTGCCGAGACGATCTTTGCCATCGCTCAAACAGCCATCGAGATCGGCGTATCGCCGATGGTTAGGGTGCGCAGCATCGACGATCCGGATGTGTCGCTGATGCTCGACAATTGCGTGCAGGGGATCATCTACCCCGACATCAACACTGCTCAACAGGCACAGCACGCGGTTGATGTGTGCAAGTTCGCCCCGCTTGGCAAACGCAGCGTGACGGGCGGCTACCCGATGTTCGACTACGCCGCCATGCCCCTGTCGGACTCGATCCCGCTGCTCAACGACACCACCCTTGTGGGCGTGATGATCGAGACCGTCGAGGGGCTGGAAAACGTAGAGGCCATCGCCGCGGTTCCCGGCGTCGATGTCGTGCATGTCGGCACCAACGATCTGCTGGTGGACATGGGGCTTGCCGGGAAATTCGACGCCCCCGAGATCATCGCGGCACAAGACCGCGTGAACCGGGCCTGCGCCCAAGCCGGCATCGTGTCGGGTTGCGGCGGCAATCGCAGCATCGAACGGCAGGCGCGCGCGGTGAAGAACGGTGCTCGGTTCCTGACCACTCAGACCGATATCGCCTTTCTGACATCGGCAGCCAATGCATGGACGACCGGTCTGCGCGACGCCATCGCCAAGGGCTAGACCAGGCCAATCGCCCCCACCGCTGCCGCCATTCCAAGGATCGCCACGGGCGGGAGCCGCGTTGTCAGCGACAAAGCGGCCGCGCCTGCGGTCACGGCCAGCGCCCCGGGTCCCGTTGCGGCAGCCTCGGTCAGCAAGACCGCACTTGCGGTCAGCAACCCGATCGTCACCGGGATCAGCCCCCGGCGCAGCAAGGCGAACCACGGCCGCTCGGCCCAACGCGACCACCCCCGCGCAAGCGCCGCGGCCAGCACCAGCGAGGGTGTCACAAAGACGATCGTTGCAAGGATACCGACCCAGATGCCTCCGATGCGCCACCCGATCAGCGATATGAACAGCGTGTTCGGCCCGGGCGCGGCCTGTGCCAGCGCGAAAAGCGATGTGAATTCCTCGATCGTCATCCAGCCGTTCTCGACGACCACGACCCGCTGCAATTCCGCCAGGATGACGTAGATCCCGCCGATTGCCAGGAAGGACTGGATCACGAGGCTCCCCAGCAGGCGGATCAGGATGTCATCCATATCGTCGCATCCACCACCACGTCAGGGCGAGCGACACGGGCGCGAACCCCAGGACCACCCAGATCAGCGGCACCCGGGCCCATGCGACGGCCAACAGGACAAGCAACCCGATGCCAAGCACGATCGGGTTGCGACGTTGCGGCCAGAACAGGCGCGCGGTCACGGCAATCAAAAGCCCGGCCGCGCCTGCGGCGACCGTGCGCACGGCCCCTTCGACGGCGGGCTGGTCGGCGAATTGCGCGTAAACCGTGCCAAGTGTCAGCACCAGCGCGACCGGCAGCAGAAGCAGCCCGCCGACTGACACCACCGCCCCCGGAATGCCCGCCACACGCGCCCCGAACAGCACCGAGATATTGACGATATTGGGCCCCGGAAGAACCTGGCACACCGACAGGATCTCGGTGAATTCGTGCATGTCCAGCCATCCGCGCTTGCGCACGACCTCGTGGATCACAACCGGAAGAACACCCCCGAACCCGGTAATGCCCACGACCAGGAAACACCGGAACAGATCACCGATCGTGATGCCGCGTTCATGCATCGGAGGGCGCGCAGGCACGGCCGACGCCGGGTTCAGGTGACCGGGCACAGCCCGCCATCCACGTTCAGCGCCGTGCCGGTGAGATACGAGGCCGCATCGGACGCGAAAAAACACGCGACATTGGCGAATTCTTCGGCCTCGCCCATGCGCTTGAGCGGAATGGTCGCCGCGGTGGGCTGCAGGAAGTCGTCGTAGCTGACATCCTGCCCCGATGCAGCGTAGCGCCGTTCCCACTGGCCGGACTTGATCTTGCCCACGCAAAGCGCATTCACCAGGATGTTGTGTGGGGCAAGTTCCTTTGACAGCGCCTTTGTCATGGTGATGCCCGCGCCACGGCTGACCGATGTCGGCATGCTGCCGCCATCGGGACTTTTTCCGACAATGGCCGTGACGTTGATGATCCGGCCCCAGCGCCGCTCTTTCATTGCCGGCACGACGCCCCGGATCAAAGCGATCGGACCCAGAAGTTTCAGGTCGAGATCCTCGACGATATCATCCCGGCTCAGGTCTTCCACATTGCCGCGCCGCGAGCTGCCGGCATTGTTGATGAGGATATCAACGACCCCGAACCGTTCCGCCGCGCGTGCAAGCGCCATGTCGCGGGCGGCCGCGTCGGTTACGTCGGCGGCAACGGGCATCAGCGCCCCCCGCGCCTGCCCCGCGATGTCGTCCACCGCCGCCTCGAGCCGGGCAAGATCACGGGCCACAAGCACCACGTTCGCACCCGACGCCGACAGCCGGGCCGCCATGGCCTTGCCCAAGCCCGTGCTGGCACCGGTGATGAGGGCCGTTCGGCCGGAAAGATCGATCTGCACAGGTAAGGCTCTCCCTTTCAGTCGTCGGCCTCGCCGACCGCGCGCGCATGGGGGCGATGATCCCGGCGGTTGCGCACCATTACGTAGACCGACCACAGCAACAAAAGTGCGGTCATCGCCAAAAGCGTCCCGCTGATGGGACGTTCCATCAGCCGAGTGAAATCACCGTGGTAAATCAGCATGGCCCGTTTGAAGTTTTCCTCGACCATGGGCCCGAGGATGAAACCGATCAAAAGCGGCGCCAGTTCGAACCGCATCAGCCGCAACAGATATCCGGCCACCCCGAACATCAGCACCAGCATCACGTCGAACACACTGGTTCGAACCGTGTAGACCCCGATGCAGATGAAACAGATGACCGCCGGATACAAGATGCCATACGGGATCTTGAGCAACCGGACCCAAACCCCGATCAGGGGAATGTTCAAGATCAGCAGCAGCAGGTTGCCGATCCAGAAACTGGCGGCGAGGCCCCAGAAGATGTCGGGGTTCTGCTGCATCAGCTGCGGTCCGGGCTGAATGCCGTGGATCAACAGCGCGCCCATCATCACGGCCATGGTCGCGCTGCCCGGAATGCCCAGGGTCATGGTGGGGATGAAGGCCGCCTGCACCGCCGCGTTGTTCGCCGATTCCGGCGACATGATCCCTTCGATGGCGCCTTTGCCGAACTCCTCGGGTCGGCGCGACACGCGTTTTTCGATCGCATAGCCGATGAAGGTCGCGATCGAAGGGCCGGTGCCCGGCAATGCGCCAAAGAACGCGCCGATACCGGCCCCGCGCACCATCGGCATCGGCGAACGGCGCACTTCGTCCCGGGTCGGGATCATCGATCGAAAGGTCACTGATTGGATGAACGGCTTGTTCACATTGTTGGCGATCGACAGAATGATCTCGGACACGCCGAACAGGCCCATGGCTATCGCGATGAAGCTGATGCCGTCATGAAGCTCGAAATACCCGAACGAATACCGGGCGATCCCGGTGCTGAGGTCGGCCCCTACCGTGCCCAGCATCATCCCGATCACCACCATCGCCAGTCCCTTGGCGGGCGCGTCCTGGGTCACGGTGGCCGCGGCCACGAGACCGAAGATCATGATCGCGAAATATTCCGCCGGCCCAAAGGCCAGGGCCCATTGCACGATCACCGGCGCCAGCGTGTAAAGCAGGATGATGCCGAACGTTCCGCCGAAGAACGACGCGATGGTCGTGGCGAACAACGCAACCCCGGCCCGGCCCTGCTGGGTCATCGGATAGCCGTCCAGGCAGGTGATGGCGTTGGACGGCGTGCCCGGCAGATTCAGCAGGATCGACGACGTCGACCCGCCATATTCCGCGCCGTAATAGACCCCCGCCAGCATCACCAGCGCCGTGGTCGGCTCAAGGTAGTAGGTCAGCGGCAAAAGCATCGACACCGCGGCAAGCGATCCGATCCCAGGAAGGGCGCCGAAAAAGGTGCCCAGAAAGACACCCATGAAGCAATACGCCAGGTTTTCGATTGAAACCGCGGTCGCGAAACCCGCAGCGATATTCGCCCAAAGATCCATTATATGTCCGTCCAGAAAGCCGGAATCGGCAACCCAAGCAAGAGAATGAACAAGATCCAGCACACCACGGATATCGCGACAGAGGTCGTCGCAATCATCCGCCAGCCCGCCAGGGGGTTGCCCAGCATCGACAAGATGCTCGCACCCAGCGCGGCCACGACCAGGCCAACCCGAGGTAACAGAACGGCAAAAAGCACGATGGCCGCAATGATTGCGGCCAATGGGCGCCACGCGACCCTGGGCAAGCGCCCGGGAACCCGCCAACCGCCGGTCATGATGATCAGGCCAAGCCCCATGCCTATGGCACCAAGGGACCGCGGTACGAAACCGGGGCCCATGCGGTTGATCGTCCCCATCGGATAGTCGGCCGCCCCCAGAAAGAAGAACAGGCCGATACCGGCCACGAAAAGCCCGGACAGGATTTCGACGGGATCGATGCGTTGCATAGTGTCCTCGCAGGCCAGATGGTCACGTCAGAAGGCAGGACACAGGCGGCGCCACTGACCGGCCCACAAGCCCCGCCGCACCGACGCCATGCGTGTGCGGCACCCGGAAGGGAGACCCCTCCGGATGCCACTTTCAATCATATCAGTTATTCATTCCAGCGCCTTCGGCCACTGCCACCCAGCGATCGAAATTCGCCATCATGAAGTCGCTCGTCTCGCTTGCGCTCATCGGGCGCGGCGTGCCGCCATTTTCGGCCAGGAACTGGGTGAACTGATCCGAATTCAGCACCTCGTTGATCGAGCTGTTGAGGGATTCGACCACGTCATCGGCCATTCCATCCGGCCCCAGGATGGCCCACCATTGGATCACCTCGAAACCGTCCAGACCGCTTTCGTTCAGCGTCGGGATATCCGGCGCGGCAGGCGACCGGTCGAGGCTGGTCAGCGCGATTGCCTTGAGGTTGCCCGCGTCGACCTGCGGCATGATCTGCGTCATCGAGCCGATGGAATATTCGACAAAGCCGCCCATCACGTCGGTCATGGCAGGACCACCACCCGGATACTGCACGACCTGCACGTTCGAACCGACAGCCTGGTTGAGCAATTCCCCTGCGAAGTGCTGGATCGACCCAAGCCCGGTTGCCCCGTAGCTCAACTCATCCGACGACAAGATATGCTCGAAGAACTCTGCCGGCGTGGTGGCTTCCATGTCGGGGCGCGCCCCGATGACAAGCGGCACCTGGCCGATCAGCGCGATCGGTGTGAAATCCGCACGCGGGTCATAGGGCAGATCGTCACGAACCGCCGCGTTCATCGTAAAGGTCACCGACGCGATCATGATCGAGTATCCGTCAGGATCTTGCTGGCTGAGATAGGTCGAACCGATCGTGGCGCCGCCGCCGGGGCGGTTTTCGACGACCACTGGCTGCCCCCAGATTTCCGACAGTTGCAGCGCAAGCTGGCGCGCCACGATATCGTTCGAGCCTCCCGGCGAGAACGGTACGGTCAGGTTGACGGGTTCGGATGGGTAACCCTGTGCCAGTGTTGTGGTGGCGGTTGCCCCCAGAACGCCTGCCGCAAGGGCCATCGTTGCGAGTTTGGTATAGTACATGAGGTTCCTCCCTGTGTTCGTTCACCGCACATCAGGGCCTCCCCCCATCAGACGGCATTTCATTACCCAGGCACGTTTCAGACGGTAATTCGCCCTGCAACGCATACTTCCGTGTGTAAATGTATACGCTTGTATGTGTCAATAACCCCATGCTCTTTCCCGCATCGGGAAAGAGGTGTGCGCCCGACAAAAGACATTGCGAAATGCGCGGGGGAATGGCTGCAAGCGGGTGCGTCTGCCCCGCATCATACCCCCCCCGCGACACCGGAAATCAGCCGGGGATATTCGCGGCTGACCGGACGGACCTGCGATTGACTAGCGGATCGGATCCAGGCCCGCGGACGCGAATTCCACTGCGGCCGCATCGGTTCGGAGAAACGAAAGGAAGTCGTCCGCCAAGGGCCGACCTGCGGGATCGAGACCGAACGCCGCGCCGAATACGAAGACCCGCTCGAATTCCGGCGGCAAGGTGCCGACGATCGTTATCCCCGGAATTGGCAGCAGCTCACTCATCTGTTGAAACCCCAGCGCGGCATCGCCTCTTGCCACGACGCGGCCGACACGCTCGGAAAAGATCGTTCTTGCCGTGGCCTTCATTTCCTCGGCAATGCCGAGCGCGGGAAAGACCTCGGTCGAAAGATAGATACCGCTCGCACTTGCGGCATGGGCGACCGATCCCGCGTCCAGCAGGGCCGCGCGAAGCGAATCGGACGTCGAGATGTCCGGCACGCGATCCCCCTCGCGGACCGCAGCCCCGATCCGCGACTGCACCAAAGGCACGAAATCGGGCGATACATACCCCTCGGCGGCATACCGGGCATGTGCGGCTTCGGCCAGGAAATAGAGGTCGAACCGCTCTCCCGCGGCAAGCCGGGTGGGTATCGAGTCATGGGCCGCGCCCAGCGAAGATCCAAACGCGATCTCCACATCACCGTCAAAACGCGGCAGCAGTGCCTCGATCGGGGCGGCCTGTGCGCCCGAGGTAATGATCCGCAGAACGCGATCCGCCGCTTCGGCTGTTGCCTTGGATTTCAACAAGTTTCCACCTCCCTGGTTGGACCGCGCAGCCGGATGCGGCCCTGCCGCGCCGGCAGGTTGCCGTCACCGAGTCCGGGTTGCGATAACGCAGTGTCGCGAATTCAGTTCCGAACTCAACGGAAAAGCGATTGTTCCCGACGCCGATCATGCCGGGCTGGCCGCGCGTTCTGGCCGGCCATGGATCGCGCGCGCAGGGTCAACCGGGGCGCTCGAAAAATGCCGCTGCCCGCCTGACATGCACAACCTCGCCCAACGCAGTCATTCCGCTGCTTGTCGCATCCGAGCAATGTGACGTAGGTTTGCCGCAGAGGATTCTGACACGACACGCGAGCATGAGGCGGTGACGGGTGATGGCAAAGCCAGTGGCGACATCGGATCACCTCAGACAAGACCCCCACGCGGTCCGTGAGACACGGGAAAAGAACCTGGAACTGGCCATCGGGCGCCAGATCAGGGAATTGCGCAAGCGTCAGCGGATGACCGGGGCGGAACTGGCGGCTCAGGCGGGTCTGTCGGTGGGCGCATTGTCAAAGATCGAGAACGGTCTGGTCTCTCCGTCACTGGCCACGCTTCAGTCGCTGGCCGACAGTCTGCGCGTTCCGATCCCGCATCTGTTCTCAGGGTTCGACCAGCCCCGCCGCGCCATGCATGTCAAGGCCAGCGAAGGCGTTGACGTCAAACGCCAGGGCAGCCGCGCGGGCCATCAATACAGCCTTCTGGGGCATATCGGATCGAATGAAAGCGGTGTTGTGGTGGAGCCGTATCTGCTGACCCTGACCGACGAAAGTGATACGTTTCCGGTATTCCAGCACGAAGGCATCGAGTTGATCTACATGCTGGAAGGGGTGCTGGAATACCGTCATGGCGACACTCTTTACGTGCTGGAACCCGGCGATTCTTTCTTGTTCGATTCCGACGCGCCGCATGGCCCCGAACGCCATATATCCCGACCCATCCGTTACCTGTCGATGATCTGCTATCCTCAATGAGCCGC
>Ga0102941_1000395_pt1 | contig 20051 bp, 16 predicted proteins | sample SalPonR2_C_D2_MG_FD_79281 | JGI IMG/M metagenome (GOLD analysis project Ga0102941, IMG submission 79281) | Salt pond soil microbial communities from South San Francisco under conditions of wetland restoration - Salt Pond MetaG R2_C_D2_MG | ecosystem: Environmental > Aquatic > Marine > Intertidal... | reverse complement strand
CCACTACAGCGCAGTGGCGTCCAGCCTGCGCCGGTTGAAGCAATTGTGCCGTGAAAACAAACGGATTCGCCGCTTGGAGAATGCAATCCAGCATCAATTGACGCAAGACCAGACTTGACCCCCAAGTGTTCCCTGACCCCCAAGTGTTCCCAAGTGTTCCAGCATCAATTGACGCAAGACCAGACGTGACCCCAAGTGATTTGGATTCCGGGTCTGTCCGGAGCGTGTAAGCGTGTATGAAACTTGAAACTCACTACGCACTATGACGCCAGACCGCGACATTTCCGTTCCCCGAGCAAACCGGACGGTAGCCGCCTCAGCTGGCATGCTGGCTATCCGCTGTGATATCTTTGGCCGGCATCAGAATTCCGCGCGCATGGTTTCGCCTGCTTAAGGCCTTGCCCCGATGGTTGGTTGATGTGTCCGACAACGAGTCGGATGCGACCGCTGTAACTGCGCATTCCTCGGATGCCTTTTCCGATCTGCATTGGAGCAAACACCTTGACCACCAGAACCTACGATCCGGTAACAACGATTGCCGGCGCAGCTTTTCTTGTACTGCTTTCCGGCGCAGCGACCACCCAGGCAAACGCATCCGGCGTCAGTGATAGCACGTGCGTGTTCGAAGCTTCTCTATCCGAGGGCGCCGACGCCTCCTACACGTTTGCCGGCGAGCAGGGCGGGCTGGTCCTCACGCTCGACGAAAACGGTTACACCGGCATTCGTTTTCTCGGTGACAGTGAGGATTTCTCCAATCGAACCATGATGATGTGGCGCTTTGACGAACCATTGCCTCTGGAAGGCACTGGACCGACAAGCACGACCATCAACGCCTCGATGGGATCGTCGCTGGATGGTCAATCCTTTGGTTCACGCGACATGTCCAACGGAGAACTGCTTGCGCCGCTCGAAGTGGACATCACGCAACGCGAGCCAATTTCGGCCGGGGACGAGAATGCCGTTCGAATGGCAGGGACCGTCCAGGGAGAGGTCTCCGCGGTCGACCGACCCAACCCGCCCGTGACTGCTTCATTGAACATTAGCTTCCACGGAAGTTTCAGCTTCCGACCACCGGGGCCTTATACGCTGAACTGCGACAGCATTTCTTACTAACGCGCGAGTCACCAGGCGGTCAACTGCCAGGCGCGGCAACCGACGTTTCGTTGAGGACAGACCTCCGGGTTCCTGGGGAAATCCATGCAAAGCCGAGTTGCATCGTCTTTTACTGCGGCAGCGTAGTGCGGCCCGTCCCGTGCGGGCTGGCCTTGATCAATTATTGATCCATTCACCGAATCACGGACCGGCCTAAGCGGGTCTTAGGCTGATGGTAAAGTGCTGACTGCACTGAGGTGATCTGGATGGGCGCAGCCGGCGTCCCTCCAACGCCTGGATAGATAGAGGGTCGGAGAAATGTCACGCGATTGGAAAAGACCCCGGCTGACCCTGGCGCGTCGCCGGCTGCTGGACCGATTACTCGATCGACTGCTGGAACTTGACGAGACTGCGCGAGAACGCGAATTGGCCGCCATTGGTGCGCGTGCCTCGCGCGTCCACGAATGGCTGGTCGAATTGCTGGCCGCCAGCACAGCACCGACGGACTACCTGGACACGGTCTTCGAGCGGGTCGGCCAGGCCGCGCAACGGGATGTCCGTGATCGGCACGAGATGGTTTTGCCGCAAGGGACCCGCATCGGGCCTTGGCGGGTCGAGTCGGCTGTCGGCAGTGGCGGCATGGGCACCGTCTATCGAGCCGTACGCGCCGATGACGCTTTCGACATGGTGGTTGCGATCAAACTGATCCGGCTGCGTCTCGATTCGCTCAATGACCGGCTCAAGCTGGAACGCGAGCTGCTGGCCCGGCTGGACCATCGCAATATCGCCCGGCTGATCGATGGCGGCACGACCGGAGACGGCCAGGCCTATCTCGTGATGGAATGGGTCGAAGGCAGGAATCTCGACGAGTACCTGCGCGTTTGCGCGCCCGCGCAGGAGCGTTGTATGGATTTGTTTGCGCGGATTGCCGAAGCGGTTGCCCACGCCCATCAGCGCCAGGTCGTCCACGGCGATTTAAAGCCCGGCAATGTTCGGGTCACCGATTCCGGACAGGTCCGTCTGCTCGATTTCGGCATTGCCCAGCTGATCGACGGCAGCGGCCAGGCCGGAATGATCGAGCAGGGGGGCATGACGCCGGTTTTTTCCGCGCCGGAACAGCGACGCGGTGAAGCGATCTCCACCCAGTCCGACATCTGGTCGCTGGGCGTGCTTCTGGTCTGGCTGCTCGGTGGCCGGCTTCCGGAGCAATGGAGTTCGACGCCGGCCGCGGATTTTCTTCCAGCCGGCCTGGAGCGCGGCCAGGACCTGGCGGCCATCGTCAACATGGCCTGCCGGGAAGATCCCGCACAGCGCTATCAGAGCGTCGGTCAGTTGCTGGAGGACTTGGATTCAAGCCGCCGGTATGCGCCCATACGGGCCCGCGCCGCCACCCGGGGCTATGTGTTCGGACGCTTTCTGCGGCGCCACCGTTGGCCGGTCGCGGCAGGCGCCGCGGTATCTGCAGGCCTGGTGGGGGCCGTCATCGCGGTCGGCTGGCAAGCCCAAATTGCCGGCATGGAGCGAGACCGCGCGCAGGTCGAGCGCGACCGCGCGAAGCTCGAAGTGGCCAGAACCCGCCAGGTCAGCGACTTCCTGGTCGATTTGTTCGAGCACGCCGATCCCGGTGTGGCCCGTGGCGAGCCGATGACGGCTGAACAACTGATGGAAAACGGAATCTCGCGCGCCAGGGAACTGAATCGGCAGCCCCGCATCCAGTCGGAAATGTATCTCGTGCTGGGGCGGGTGCAGCTCAACATGGGCGATCACGATCGGGCTCGGGAACTGACCTCGGCGGCGCTGAACCTGACCGATACGGATCCCTCGGCAAGCTCGCTCGAAGTGGCCCGGGTCCTGGTTCAGCTTGGCGACATACGCCTGCAGGAAGGTGCGCCGAACGAGTCGGCCAGGCGTTACCGGCAGGCCCTGGCGTTGATCGCCGATGATCGATCGGAGCTCAGACTCGAGGCGCTGAACGGGCTTGGCGGATCGCTGCTGAGTGGCGGCGAGGCGCGAGAAGAAGCCATGGCAATTCTGACCGAAGCGCTGGACATGTGTCGGCAGCTGGCGCCGGCGTCGGCGGTTGCGGCATCCATTCACAACAACCTGGGCGCCGGATTTTATTACGGTGGTCGCTACGCACAGGCTCGGCAGCATTTCGAACAGGCCATCGATCTGTTGATCGCGCGTTTCGGCGACGATCATCCAAGGGTGCTGTTCAGCCAGACCAACCTGGCCTGGCTGCTGATCGAGCTGGCACGCTTCGAGCAGGCCGAGCAATTGCTCGTGCGGCTGGTTGAATCGCAGCGCAAGGTGCTCGGCGCCGACCATCCGCATCGCGCGGCCAACCTGCATGCACTCGGATCGGTCCACTGGCGGCAGGGAAGGGCTGATCAGGCGATTGCCTGGTGGCAGCGGAGCCTGATGGCGAAAACCGCTGCTTACGGTGAAAAGCATCCGGACGTGGCGTCGACACAGAACGCGCTCGCGCTGGCAGCTGTTTCGAAAGGCGAAATTGAACAGGCTGAAACGCTGTATCAGCAGGCGCTGGACACATTGCGCGCGCCGGATACGAAGACAACCATTCGACTGCCGTCGACGATCTCCAACCTTGGTGATCTGCGCGTGGTGCAGAACCGCATGGCGGAAGGGGAAGTGCTGTACCGGGAGGCGCTTGCGCTTTACCAGGAACTGACCGGAGGACGGCATCCGCATGTCGGCGTGGCGCAGAGAAAGCTGGCGGAGGTGAGACTGGCCGACGGCGATCTCGACGGCGCACACGATTGGGTCGAGTCGAGCCTCGAGACGCTGCAAGCGGTATTCGAGGATCCGTCGCATCCGGAGCTCGAAAATTCCCGGGCGCTGCTCGAGGCGATCGAGCTCCAACGGGTTGAATTCGAATGACTTCGGATCGCCCGAAAAAAGACCGGGAAGACGCCGTGGCGGCTGTGGATCCGGGACAGGTGACGCGTTTGCTCGACGAGCTTCATGGGTCGCCGGAACTGTTCGACCAACTGGTGCCGCTGGTCTATGACGATCTCAAGCGTCTTGGTCGTGCGCAGCGCTGGAAGCTGGGCGGCTCGGTGACCCTTCAGACTACGGCTTTGGTTCACGAGGCGTTCATCAAGCTGCGCGGCCATGCCGGACAGACCATCGAGAGCCGGCTTCATTTTCAACGCTTGGCCGCGCGAGTGATCCGCCAGTTGATCGTCGACTATGCGCGCAAGCAATTGGCCGCCAAGCGCGGTGGCGATCAGGCCCGGGAAACGTTCGAGGATTCGTATCACGCGGCTCCGGAGGAAGACCTCATTCGGGTGCTGGCCATCGAAGAGGCCATCGCCCGCGTCGAGTTGATCGATTCGAGGCTCGCCGAAGTGCTGGCGGCGAGTCTGCATTCGGGCTATACCGTGACAGAAATCGGTCAGATGCTCGATATCTCGAGCCGCACTGTCGTGCGAGATCTCAAGCGCGCCAGGGCCTGGTTGAGGATCGAGCTGGCCGATTTCGATCCGTCGTAGTCAAGGCCCGCTCCGGTATCGGCTCATGGTGATGGTCAACATGACCGGCAGATGGGTCGAGTCGGTCGCGCCGCGATCGAGGTAGCCCTGGTTGTAGTTGAGGTATAGGCTGGCGCGCTCGAAGCCCTGCCCGCGAAACCGCCACTCGAGGCTGATCCGGTCCTCGGCAAACTCGACGTCCTCGAATTTGCTCTGCAGCGCCGATTGATAAGTTTGCTTCCATTCCTCGAGGCTGCCGGGCAGCGCGATATTCATTGCGATTTCCGGGCCGCTCTCCTCGGTTGTCCGTGAGCTGTTGCGCACGATGAGGTACTCCCCGGGCAACGGGATCTGTTCGGGAAAATAGTGCGGCAACGCTTGCGCGGCCGACCCGAGGCCGACACTCGAACCGTCCGCCGCCTCGGATCGCAGTGCAGTTTCCGGATCATCTCCGGAGCAGCCACCGACCAGGCCCGCGACCAGCAGCAGCGCCGGGATGTGGCTGCGACCCGTCGCAGCGGGCATTTGTCTACCGTATGCGAGGTCGGCAACACGATTGTTGCAGCAGATAATTTGCATGGCTGATGATGTCTCCGGGAATAAACGAAATCGCAATCTGGTGCAGTGGGGGATGTCGGGTGATTGGGGCCGGTCGGGGCGCGGAAATCGCCCCGGACCGATCGGCATCCTGGCCGACCCATGAAGTCTGGAGAAACCCCGCAGGTCTACCGATGTCATCAGAAGCCATTGACTGGCGCCAGCGCCCGGGACCCGGACGATTGCAACGCACCCGACCGGCCCGGCCGGACCGAAGCATTCGACATCACCCGATGCTCGAAGCCTTCTACTGGCTTGAAATTCCGGGCGGGTATTACGCAATCGTGGTCTCGTGGCCAATGGCTGAGTCATCTACGTAATAACAATATTTTTTAAACTGTCAGTAAAGATTGACTTGTTTATTTTGGACAGGTGACATCAACTTCAAGCAATGCAGTCTCCCTTGAGCCATACCCCCTGTCCACGCCCTCGATTTCAAAAGTTCCACTCACTCCTGTTTCAGTTAAAGGAAGGTTTTCTTCCGCCTCTGATTTCCAGAGATCAAAACCGCGTTCATCCCCCAGTGCTGTTGGCAGACGGAGTGTTACTTTTGGACTTTTGCTATCATGACCCGGGTCAGACGCGACAAACAGGTCTACGTAGCCTCTCGGCTCCAGGTCGAAGTAAACCATTATATTCTGACCTCTTTCCCGGAAGTTACAATCCAGGCGCCTGACGGGCAACTTTTCCCCCTCCATAATCACAGTAGCTTCACCCTTCCCTCCCTCAGCTTCAGCCTTCTGCGAAGCGACTGATGCCTCGACACCATCCTGTGTATCGACACCCTCCTGGCAACCACTGAGCAAAAGCAGAATAAGCAAAATTAACAAGCTTGACTTTAAATTTATAGAACTACTCACCAGCGCGTTCATCATCACTATCTCCATAACAAAAAGTCTATTGTATTTTTTACAGCGCGCATCAATATATGCCGAAATTGATATCCAAAAAATCTGCCTAAAAACTGTAAAGAACGATAGGACTGCGCCATAATCCAGCGGCGGGTATTTGCCGGTCAGGTGATCAGGATCCGCCACATCACCGACGGGTCTTTGATGCAGGCAACGGCCTTGACGGGGTCTTCAGATGCATTATCCGACTAACCACATGACCTACTAGTCGCAGTTGGCGGCCATCTCAAATGCATATTCAGCGCCGTAGAGATCTCCTAATCCCGTGAGAGTGCCTGTCGCCGTTACGTCCGAGCCAACAATTCTCAGCATCGGTGCAGGGCCGATTTTCAGTTGCTTCCACTCATCAATACGCGAGAGCTGCACGTACGGAGACATCGGGCGTCCGATTAATTTCCAATGAGATGGCGATCCGACCAAAAAGCGAAAAAACGTCGTCTGCCGGTATCGATGTCCTCAGGTTCGGTCAATCGGCGTAGTACCAGGGTGAGAAGCAACAAAATCCGCTCTGAACACCAATAACAGCTGGAGAAACTGATGATGCGCTATTTGATCGTTTTCCTCTTCCTGCTGGCCGCCGCCGTGGCCCATGCAGATACCACCATTACCTATCAGGGCCAGCTGCAGGATGCCAGCGGGCCGGTCACGGGCACGCCGGGGATGGAGTTTCGGCTCTACGACAGCCTGGTCGGCGGCAGCCAGGTTGGAGATGCGCTGGTCAAAAACGCCGTACCGGTGACCGATGGGCTGTTCCAGGTCGATCTGGATTTCGGCGAGCAGGCCTATGCCGGCGGCTTGTGGCTGGCGATTATCGTCGAAGGCAGCTCCCTGGAGCCGCGCCAGGCCATCACCGGCGCCCCCTTCGCCATCAGCGCCGCGCCGGGCAACGGGTCGAACTGGGCGGTCAGCGGCTCCGATATCCATTACAGCGACGGCAACGTCGGCATCGGCACAAGCTCGCCGAGTGTGGCGCTGGATGTGATCGGCTCTGCGAAGTTTGGGGCTACGTCAAATCAAGCCACAGGCCAACGCAGTTTTGTCGGCGGTGGCTCAGGCAATATCGCCGGTGGTTTAAACAGTTTTATCGCTGGTGGCACGTTGAACACGGCTAGTGGGTCGCGCAGCTTTGTCGGCGTCGGCGTGAGCAACACCGCCAGTGCCATAAACAGCTTTGTCGCTGGCGGCTCGTCGAATACCGCCAGTGAGGACCGCAGTTTTGTCGGCGGTGGCCAGGATAACACCGCCAGTGGTTTGCGAAGCTTTGTGGGTGGGGGAAGTGACAATATCGCAAGCGCTGAAAACAGCATTGTCAGTGGCGGAGTGGGCAATACAGCCAGCGCCCCGGGGAGCTTTTCTGGCGGTGGTGACGGTAACGCCGCCACCGGCACGGCCAGCGCAGCCATTGGTGGTGTAGGCAATGAGGCTACTGGTTTCGTGAGTTTTGTGGCCGGGGGGGCAAACAACAACGCCGATGGCTTTAGTAGTTTTGCTGCCGGCCGTCGGGCCAAGGCTGAGCAGGATGGCACTTTTGTGTGGGCCGACAATACCGATGCCACGTTCGCATCGACCGGCATCAATCAGTTCCTGATCCGCGCAGGTGGCGGTGTCGGCATCGGCACCAACGCGCCGAATAGCCAGCTTCACGTCAACGCGCCGGCCGGTGACAACCCCTTGCGAGCCCAGGTCGACGGGCAGACAGCATTTGCCGTAGACAGCAGCGGCGGCGTGGCGATCGGCGGGTTCACGGCATTCACACCGGCCAACGGCCTTTACGTCGCCGGCCGAACGGGCCTTGGAACCGCGATCCCGCAGCGGGATCTGCATATCAAGCAGAGCAGCACCTCAAACGGTGAAATCGGTCTCCAGATCGAACGCAGTGGAGCAAACACCAATAACTGGGCGTTCTACGTCGCCACCTCCGACAACCTGGGCTTTCGCTACAACGATACCTTGGTCGCACGCATCGATACCAGCGGCGCCTTTGCCCAGCTATCCGACGCACGCTTCAAGACCGACATCGAGCCGCTTTCCGGGGCACTCGAGCGCCTGATGCGCCTTGAGCCGGCATCCTACCGGATGACCATGGAAGCCGCGGACGATCCTGTATCGATCGGGCTCATTGCCCAGCAGGTCAGCGATGTTCTGCCGGGCGCGGTATCCGAGCAGGAAGGCACGCTGGGGGTTTACTACAACCAGATCACCGCGCTCAATACCGCGGCATTGATCGAACTCAACACCCGCCACCTGGCGCTTACGGAACAACAGCGCAAGGCCTTTGATGCGCAACAGATCGTCATCGAAGACCAACAGGCTCGTATCGCCGAAAGCGAGAAGCGCCTGGCGCACCTGGAGACTGAAAATTCTAAGCTTGGCCAACTGGCCGAACGCAACGAAAGACTCGAATCCCGCCTGGCCGCCCTCGAAGCCCTGCTACTCGAAGACCGCCGGGTCGTGGTGGGCTCGCAATGAAAAAGCTCATCATCGCAAGCAAGGCTGTCGCCGGCGCGCTGCTGCTGACGGTCGCCGCCAGCGTGTCGGCCCAGGACTGCCAGTCCGATTACTGCATCGACTGGTACAGCATCGCCGCCGGTGGCGAGATCCTTTCCGAATCGGGCGACGGGCAGTGGCAGCTATCGGGAACCATCGGCCAGCCCGAGGCCACGGGTGCCCACGAACTTTTCGGCGGCAGCTGGCATGTCACCGGCGGGTTCTGGGCGCAGACGCTTGAACAATTGCCCGATCGGCTGTTTCAGGATGGCTTCGAAAACGATTGAGATCACGGTCGGGACCGGCTGAAGTTTTCGGTCCTCAATCAGATACGCGGCTTCGGGGATACACGCACGGCTCTCAGGTTTTGAGAATGTTGTCGGCATAATGGCGCCATGACGACCGGGCAGCCCGAAACCCTGATCCTGACCCCCACCGCCCGCCTGGCGCGGGCCGAAAAGCGCAGGCTGGCCCACCGGTGTCGGAAAAGCGGCTGTTCGTCACCCCGCGCGGCGACATCGGCTACTCGTTGAAGTCTCCGTACCGCGATGGCATCACGCACGTGATCTTCGAGCCGCTGGATTTCATCGCCCGGCTGGCCGCACTGGTGCCGCCACCGCGCCTGAACCTTATCCGCTTTCATGGAGTGTTCGCGCCCAACAGCCCCTGGCGTGCCCGTCAAAAGCCGCATTGGCGTGGCTCTGGATAGCTCTGGATACTGCTGGAATTCCGCGAAAAGGGCGTTTATGCTTCCTATATACGGCCGCTGCTTTTCGGTAGCCAGTCCGGACTCAGGGGAAAGCGTGGCGTGGGTAGACGGCGTGGACAACGTGGACGCCCAAGTCGCAAGACGCCCATCTCGTAGAACTCTTTCCCGGCACTAGCGGTCCGGTTTGCTAGCCGGGCGTAGACTCGAAACCGTCGCTGAAGACAGGCTCCGGATCGAGAATCACCTCAAGCCGTGCATCCGGCACGATCCCGATATTGTTGCTCTCCGAGAACTCTCCGACTTCGCCGCGGATGGTTGCGTTCGAGGAATCCACGATGAAGCCGATATGGTAGGTTCCAGGCGGTATGGTGTCGGGAAAAGCGCTGATGTTGTTGGCCACCGTGCTTTCACCGCTGGGAATGGACGGAACCCGCACCGTCACGATAGGGAAATCCGAGGTCGAGATCGTCGTGTCTGCCGATGCGTAGAAGTCGACATCGAAATTCGAAGCGCTGTGGCCGCCGCCCGTATTGACGACGCGCACCGCGACGCCCAGGTCCCGACCGGCAAACACCTCGCTCGGCAGGAAACCACTCTGAGAAACGTCGGGCTGGAGGTCGGCGAACAGGGCTTCGGCCACTTCCAGGCCGATGGGGCCGGTGAAACTGGATCGGATGGTTCCCGCCCCGCGCACGTTGTCCTTGGTGAAGACGCCGACCGAGATTGCATCGGGGCCGACCTCGAACAGGCTGGTGTCGCTGACCGGATCGCTCGCACCGCCCTTGACGCCGCCTTTGGCCCAGACGGCGATATGCGACGGCAGCCGGGCGCCGAGTGGACGAAACTCGGTCATGCTGGTGATCGCGTCCCGGGTGGTCTCGGCATCGAGGTAGTCGCCGAACCACAGGCCCTCGAGCAGACGCCCGAAAGCGCGCGGCGTCGCGCTGTTGAGACCCATGGCGTAGTAGCGTGCATGGCCCTCGTTGGAGTTCCAGCGGGGCAGGCTGGCCGGATTGCCGAGCCAGGCCGCGACGTCACCGTAGGTATCGCCGCCGTCCCGGAACAGCGCCTCAAGGGCCCACCCCGGCACGGTGAAGAAGGACGTGTCGTCGGGAAAGCGGACCACCTGCCCCTGCCACATGATCGTGCGGTCGACGTCGTGGATGCTGGTCACGGGCCACCATCCGCGGCCGACACCCGGAATACCCGACAACCATTCGTTGAGGTTCACCGGATCCCAGGACACGCCGACGCCGGGATCATCGACCAGGCCATTCGTGGCTGCGTTGTCGCTGACTTCCATCATGGCGCGGTCGAAGCGCTGCAGCGAGAAGGACTGGCCGAAGTTGTTGGCGTTGAATCCGGGGAAGCCCCGCCCGGCGGTTCCGTTGAACCAGTCGTCACGACAGTTCGCGCAGTTGGTATAGGGCAGCATCTGGTTCAGCGTGAGCCGCCCAGCCTGGATTTCCTGCCAGAAGCGGATGTGCACAGCGACCTTCGTCGAGCTTGCGAGATAGAAGGGCTCGGCGGCGCGCCAGGACAGCGTCTGACCGGTGCGGAGGTTCTTGGCCCAAAGACCGATCGTGCCCTGGTTGGAAGCTTCGAAGTTGGTCAGCAGCGTGCTGAGGTCGCTGGAAAGCGTCTGGGGATCCAGGTCGGTCGGAATCGCATCGACCTCGAGCAGGCTCTTGCTGCCGTCGCCCCACACGCCGCCGTAGTAAACCGTGCCACCGGATGCCCATGACTCGATGTCGGTGAGGTGGGTGTTGGAATCGGCGATCTGGGCGTGGCGGTCGTCGAGCTCGGACGACGTCATCCAGCGGAAGTGTCCCCACTCGCCGCTGGGGTACATCGCGGTGATGACGGCGTACCGCCATTCGTCGTGGAGCGGGCTCCAGTAGCGCTCGAAGTCGATCAATCGTCCGGCCAGTGGCCGGAGCAGGTCGCTGATGTCGGCGGCCTCGATGTGGTAATGGAGCACGGTACGAGGCTGATTCGGGTCGTTCACCCAGACCCCGGCCAGGCGAAAGTCGCCGTCGGGCTCGGTGTAGGCCTCGAAGTCAACGATCGCACGTCCTTCCCGCAGGTATTGGTCCAGCCAGGCCTGAAACTGGCCTTCGGTGTTGGTGGTGCGCAGTGCAAAGCTGTAATTGTCGCCGTCCTCCAGAAAGATCGCCGAGTAGCGCTTTGTGCTGCCGAAGTAGCCGACCTCGACATCGAGGAAGCGGCCGTTGAGCGGGGCGACCAGATTGATGAAATTCTGCCACTGGCTGGATGAACCCTGGATCAAAGTGCGCACGGTGCCATCGACAGGAAAGAATACGCCGCTGTATCGCTCTTCCGTGCCTGTCCAGCGCACCTCGATGTCGACCGGATCGCGTCCCGCCAGCGCCTGAAAACTGGTGGCGGCGTCCCAGTTGGACCGGGTCAGATCGCGCACGTAACGCGACTGCGAACTCGCGCCGCGGATCGAGACGTTCTGAGTACTGGCGATGCCGGTCGAGAGCGTCTGCCTGGATTGATCCGTGCCGGCCTGCAAAGGAGTTTCCAGCACCAGGAGAACGGCCAGGATCACACCGGCGATGATTGCTCGCTGGATTGTGAAGCCACTACCCCGGTGTTCGGCCGTCTCTGCATTGCAGATTGAGCGTCGCGTGGGGTTAGGCGCTGTTGTTCGGACGGGCTGTTTGAGATTTTGAATCGTTCGCATAACTACTGTTACGCGGATGGGATGATAAGTTGGACATATATTCAGTCTCCCCCCGGTCAACGCTTCTTCTGCGAGAACGACGTGGCCACTGATATTTTCGCCGCAGCGTAGCCGCAGACGATGGTCGAGAACATGTCAGCCCGCGCGACCATGTGCGGGTTAACCGATCATCGCTCACTCGGTGCGAATCCCGCCAAGGTTATACGATGCCTTTCCTGACAATAGCGGTCAAGCCGAGGAGCATTGCCAACAAGAGCAGTCCGATCATGTCTAGCGCGGGTATTACAACCGGCATGCGAAGCAGTACTGCGGTTATTGCCCCGTTGTTTCCGGGGTCGGGATCGGATTGGTCGCCGGAGACATTCGCGCCCTCCAGCTGTAGATCGCCGAAGCGGAGCAGGCGCACAGGGAAGCTGCATGTGCCCGTCGTCATTGCAGCGAGATCGCCGATGTTCCAGGTAACCACGCTGGCGCTGTGCGATGCGCAAGCCGTGCCACAAGTCGTTTCGAACGCCAGGCCCGGCGAAAGCGATCTGGTCGCGAGAGGGGAACGGACAATGAAAACGCCAACCAGGAAATGACACCGCCGGCCCGCCGTTGGCGCCAGGGCCCGAACTGAGTTAATCTGAGAGTTCGTCGGGGTTGCCCCGTGGCTTTGTTCGAAGAAACGGCGTGTATGAAACAAGACTAAGGAGAGCATCGATGAAACGACTGGCGGGAGTGCTTCCACAATCCTTGATATTGATCCTGGGCATCGCGGTCGCGCATGATTCCGGCGCGGCTGACGGCCAGGTGGAGATCAACCAGCTTTGTGTCGCAACCGGATGTTTCGCCGGCGACTCTCCCGGCTTTCCCGTCCAGATCAGCAATCCCGGCTCCTATATCCTGACCTCCAACCTCGAGGTGCCAGACAACCAGATCGGCATCGAGTTGAATGGGTCGGGGATCACTCTGGATCTCGGCGGCCATGCGATTCTCGGTCCGGTGGAATGCACGGGGCCGGGTCCCAGCTGTGCCGGGTTCAATTCAGGTCCGATTTACGGCATTTCCCCCAGTCCAGCGCTGCTTACGCTGGGCGACACCACCATAAGAAACGGCACCGTCAGCGGCTTTTTCGTGGATTGTGTGCGGCTGGCCGGCTTCGGAGGTGCTTTCGGAATTCTGATCCAGGATCTTCACGTATCGAACTGTGGCGGTGACGGCATCGGCATTGGCGGCTATGCCACCATCGAATCGGTGACGGTTCGCAATGCGTTCGGGCACGGAATCGAGTCTGCGTCTGTCGGGACCATCGTGCGTGACAGCGTGTTTTACAACAACGGCGAGTTCGGCGTGAACGGCGCGAACTGCAGCGCGAATATCTTTGCAGACAACGGCGATGCGACTGGCGTGGGCGAGGAAAACTGCGGCAACCACATCGACGACAGTATCTGCAACGGAAGCGTTTGCCCATGACCCGATCACCGTTGCCGGCCGTCATCGCGGTGACGATCGCTCTGGGAGCGTGCAGCATGGGCGATCCCGCGAAGGCAGCGACCGATTTGCTGGAAATTCACCTGTCGGCCGACGTCCATATCACCATGCCCGGCGAGAGCGGTTCGATACTGGTCGCCGGGGACGACGCCGTCGTGATCTACGACATCGCGCCCGGCGAAGCCGAGGGTTTCGCGTTTCTCGGTACGCTGGATCAGGCCGATGTCGACGCGTTCCACGCCGCCGACGCTTGCGGCGCGGCGCTTTACTCGCTGGATGCGACCGCCGAGATCGCGGGTACCGTGATGCGACCGGCCGACGTGTTCCGCGAAGTGGGGCTGAAGGTGCTGGACGCGGCTTTCGAGGGTATTCCGGACGGCGTGGGTCTCGACGCGGTCGCGCGCGACCCGGCGACCTGCGATCTGCTGATTTCGTTCGACACGACCGTGGAGCTGGACGGCATCATGTTTCGGCCTTCGGATGTGGTCCGGTTTTCGGGCGGTACGTTCTCCCTGTTTCGCCTCGGTCCGGCGAATGCCGACCTCGATGCAGTCCACGTGCTCGATACCGGCGCCATGCTGGCCAGCTTCGCTGCGCCGGTACCGGACCTCGGTTTTGCCTTTGCCGACGAGGACATCGTCGAGCAGACATTCGCCGATGGCGCCTGGACGCTTTCGTTCCAGCCGGCTTCGATCGATGAAAGCTGGGAGGCGGCAGACACGGACGCGATATTTGCCGTGCGTGCACCGATCGCGGGTGACTTCCGCTGGATATCCGCCAATGTCGAGGTGCTCGAAGGGCAGGGCACGCTGGTCGTGACCATCGAGCGGGTCAATTTCGCCGAAGGACCGGTGACGATCAGCTGGTCGACGGCCGACGGATCGGCAACATCCGGGATCGACTTCGGCGGTGCATCCGGCAGCGTTGGATTCGGTGACGGCGAGACTTCGGAAACCGTTCCGGTGACGCTGTTCGACGATGGCGAGGTCGACGGAGACAAGTCGTTTTTCGTCGACCTGACATCGGCAACCAACGGCGGCAACCTGGTGTCCCCCTCCAGGGTCGAGGTGCTGATCCGGGACGATGAGGACTTCATATTCGCCGGCGGGTTTGAATCCGACTGACGCCTGTTGATATCAGAGCCCGGCCGCTCGCCACCTTGGTGATCGTGCTGGGCGCAGGCGCTGCGCTGGACCGATTCGGTCATTCGCGCAGAATGCATGCTGAATATCGACTTTGAAGAAATCGTTCAGCCGACGGCGATCATAGTTCGCGACGGCGTATCGAATCAGTCAAACCGGAGAATGTGTCAGTAGATCTCGAGCCTATCGATCTCGGCAATCGAGCGCTTTTGCCCGGATGCCATCGAAAAAACGGACAAGCCGACATCCACCGTATGGGGTTTGTTTCACCTTTTCGGCCGTGGGCATTAAAAAACCGGGCGGTGGGCCCGGTTCGTATGGGTATCCTGCCTGTCTGGAATCAGTCGACTACGACACCGAGGCGGATAACGCGGATGCTGGTTGCCACGATTTCCCGGCCTTCCAGCCAATCTTCGTCCACTTTACCGACGATCCGCACCGCATCTCCGGTGCGGATCCTCATGTATCCGTCCTCGTCGAGTGGATTCTCGGCCAGTTTGTCGACCTCGACGGTGAAGTCGCCCAGGTTGCCGTGAATCCGGAATTCGCCGTCATCGGGGCGAACCGTCGTGACGTTGCCGGCGACGGCTATGTAGTCGCCGATGTCCTGCCCGAAGACCATGCCGTACTCGTCGGCATACTCTTCATCGATGATGAAGGTCGTGCCGAGCTTGTCGATGTGAATGGCGTTGGCCTTCAGTTCCTTGCCCTCGAACAGATCATCATCGACGCGACCCGAGACAGTCACGCGATCCCCCGGGGACAGCGTGTAGGCGCCACCGTCGCGAATCTCGTCTTCCACCTCGACGGTCACGATCGCGGCGCCGACACGCAGGTCGAATTCGTCCTCGTGTGTTTCGAGCACCGCGCCGGACAGCGTGATGGAAGTGTCTTCTTCGATGTTGCCGAGCATGCTGCCACTGTCCTCGGACTGTGCCGACGCGATCGTCGATCCGAAGGCAATCGCCGATGCGATGCCGATTGCAAGAGCGCTCTGTTTGATATTCATGATGCGTGTCTCACGATTTGGATTCGAGCAGGCGCAACAAACGCCTAATTGAGTTGATTCTCCCCGAATCCCGAGGTGTTGGCCTTAACCTATGTCAATGCCGGACGAGTGTCGACGATGCCGGCGGCGTTGCAGGCAGGCCGGCAGGCGCGGGTGGGTGGTCCCGGCAAGCGCTGCGATCAGGCCCAGCAATCGTTCGAGGTGAAATTTTCGGCGTGAGTGTCCAGACTCCCCACCAGTGGCAGAACTGCCGCTGCGGCCCGAGCGAATCGAAATCCGCTTGCTGGCGCTGGGGTCGCTCCGGGACGCGGCGATCATCTTCACCGGCGTGCCGCTGGCGCTGACCGGCGGGATGCTGTCGCTGTGGCTTCGCGGCATGCCGCTGTCGATCTCGGCGGCGGTCGGGTTCATTGCCCTGTCGGGCATCGCGGTGCTCAACGCGCTGGTGATGGTCGCCTTCATCCGCGACCTGTGGCAGCGCACAGGCGACCTTGCACATGCGGTCATGGAAGGTGCGATGACCCGCCTGCGGCCGGTGTTGATGACCGCCCTGGTGGCCAGCCTAGGCTTCGTGCCGATGGCGCTCAACACCGGCACCGGCGCCGAGGTCCAGCGGCCGCTGGCCACCGTCGTGATCGGCGGTATCGTGTCGTCCACGCTGCTGACCTTGCTGGTGGTGCCGATTCTTTACCTGTGGGCGCATCGCGGCAGTCCGCCCGGCGACAAGGCGGCAGCTTGACGAACGATATCGATTCCGCTCCGTATCGAGCGGTCGTCATTCGCCGGGTCGGCGGCTGGTGTAGCATCGGCGCATGGCACTGCTCGAAGTCAAAGACCTGACCGTCGCGTTCGACACGCCCGAGGGCGTGGTGCACGCGGTCAACGGGCTGAGCTTCGATCTGGAGCCGGGCCAGACGCTGGGCATCGTGGGTGAGTCGGGCTCGGGCAAGACCCAGACCGCCATGGCGATGATGGGACTGCTGGCCGAGAACGGTCGCGCTTCGGGGTCGGTGAAGTTCCGCGGGCAGGAACTGCTGGGGTTGTCCACCCAGGAACTGAGCCGCATACGTGGCTCGAAGATCTCGATGATCTTTCAGGATCCGGTCAGCTCGCTCAACCCCTACATGGCCATCGGCGACCAGCTGGTCGAGGTGCTGACGCACCACCGCAATCTCAAACGCAAGCCTGCGCGCGAGCGGGCCGCCGAAATGCTGCACCAGGTGGGTATCAGCGAGCCCGGCCAGCGCTTGCGCCAGTTTCCGCATCAGCTTTCCGGCGGCATGTGCCAGCGCATCATGATCGCCATGGGGCTGCTTTGCCAGCCCGACCTTTTGATCGCCGACGAGCCGACCACGGCACTTGACGTCACGGTCCAATCGCAGATCAATACGCTGATGGGCGAGCTTTCGGAAAAGTCGTCGACCGCGATCATGCTGATTACCCACGACCTGGGCGTCATCGCCGGGCTGTGCGACAAGGTGCTGGTGATGTACGCCGGGGAGGTGATGGAGACTGCCGACGTCGAGCCGCTGTTCGCCGACCCGACGCACCCGTACACCCAGGGCCTGCTGAAATCGGTCCCGCGGCTGGACCGTGAGCATTCCGGCATTCTCAGCGCCATTCCCGGAAACCCGCCCGACTTGGTGGAACTGCCGCAAGGTTGCCCCTTCCGCGCGCGTTGCCCGCACGCGTTCGACCGCTGCATCGAACACCCGGACCTGTTCGAGGCGGGCGAGGGCCGGTTCAAGCGCTGCTGGCTCGACGAACTGCCGCCGCTTGACGAACAGAAGGCAAAGGACGAGAAACAGCAAGGAGCGCAGGTCTGATGCGCGCGCCGATTCTCAAGGTCGAGGATCTGTCGGTCCATTTCCGGATCGACGCCGGCGAGGGTCTGTTCCGCCACGACTACAAGACCATCAAGGCGGTCGACCGGGTCAGCTTCGACCTGGCCTCGGCCGAGACCCTCGGCATCGTCGGCGAATCCGGTTGCGGCAAGTCCACGCTGGCGCGCGCCATCCTCGGCCTGGTGGCTCCGGCGGGCGGCCGCATCGCCTGGCTGGGCGACAACCTGGTCGGCAAGACCGAAGAGCAGATGCGCGAAAAACGGCGCCAGCTGCAGCTGATCTTCCAGGACCCTTACGGCTCGCTGGACCCGCGCATGACGGTCGGGCAGATCGTCGGTGAGCCGCTGAAGAATTTTTTCCCCTCGATGTCGAAGATGCAGGTGCGCGAGCGCGTATCCGGCATGCTCAAGATGGTCGGCCTGCAACCCGAACAGATCAACCGCTATCCACATGAGTTTTCGGGCGGCCAGTGCCAGCGCATCGGTATTGCCCGCGCGCTGGTGGTCAATCCGAGATTGGTGGTCTGCGACGAGCCGGTCAGCGCGCTGGACGTTTCCATCCAGGCCCAGATCGTGAACCTGTTGAAGGAGTTGCAGAAGAAGCTGCAGCTGTCGCTGATCTTCATCGCGCACGATCTATCGGTGGTTCGCCACGTCTCCGACCGCGTGCTGGTGATGTACCTGGGCAAGGTCATGGAGATCAGCGACAGCGAGCGCATCTACCGCACGCCAGCGCATCCGTATACAAGAGCGCTTATCGAATCGGTGCCGATTCCGGATCCGAAGCTCGAGCGCGAGCGGGCCAGGCGGTCGCTGGGTGGCGAACTGCCGTCGCCGACCAACCCGCCTTCGGGGTGCGTGTTCCGGACGCGGTGTCCGTTCGCGCAAGAGAAATGCGGGATGGCCGAACCGCCGCTGGAGGAGCTGGAGGATGGAACCCGGGTGGCTTGCGTGCGGCACGGGGAGATCAAGGGGGAATTGGCATTGTAGGGTGCGGGTGGAACCGCTACAGGCTGAATCTTCGAATGACTGAAATCGCCTGCAGTTCGAATGGCTTGAAAAGCGGCGCCCAACGCTGAAAATGTGCTGGGTGGATGCCTGAATCCATCCTCGGTGCCGACCATCGGGCCGAGGGGAAGATCCCGCCTTTGTGCCTGCCCGCAGATGCTACGCTTTGTGTTGATTTTTCAACAAGCACCCCGCGGGGTGCTTGTTGTCCATCCTGCACACGCTGGGGAGCCTATCCTGATGCCGCCGATTCAAGCCATGGTCCGGCCATTGACCTTTCTGTCCGTACTCTGTGTCACGGCCGCGTTGCTGCCGACGCCGGCAAGCGCGGAAAAAGCCGATCTGTCCTGGGAAAACATCTGTCGCACGACGGTTTGTCGCGACACCGGCCACGATGGGGTGATGGAGGCAGGAATTTCTCCGGATGGCGCGTACATCGCAGTCGTGGTCGATACGCCCGAAAACCAGGGTATCTATCTGTTGTCGAGAGAAACCGGGCAACTCTCCGAATGGGTGAGCGGCAGGTCGCCGCGCTGGTTTGCCGACGGCAAGCGAATCGTCTACATCGACGATGGCGATCTGTGGGTTGTCGGGATTGATTCCAGCGACCCCGTTCGGCTTACGAAAGATGCTCGCGGCGCCCGTGGTCCGGCACCATCGCCGGGCGGTGACGTGGTTGCGTTCTACAGCACCTGGTCGGGGCATCAGGATATCTGGCTGGTCGGCGCCGACGGGGCGGGCGAGCCCAGGCAGCTCACCAGGGAATCCATGACGGCCGAAGAGTTCCGGTTGGGCCACGCCTGGTCGCCGGACGGCAAGTCGATCGCGTATTTTTCCAACAAGGCCGACTACTGGAGCGACGACCTTTGGCTCGTGAACGTGGCTTCCGGCGAAGAGCGCAGGTTGTCCGATAGCCTGATGGGGCAAGCGGCGCCGGCCTGGTCGCCGGACGGCAGCCGGATTGCCGTGTTCGCCACCGCCAGGGACGAGTTCTGGTACGGCGACTTGTCGGACCTGTACCTGGTCGATGCGATCTCCGGCCAAGAGCGCCGGGTCCGGATGCCGATTCACGCGATGGCAATGAATCACCCGCAGTGGTCTGCGGACGGCTCGGAGTTGTTCTTCCCCAACCATTCGCGCGGCGAGCTGGACCTGTGGCGCGTCCCGGCTGCAGGCGGGGTGGCCACCCGGGTCAGCCACATGGGGGGGTTGATCGACGGGTTCGACGCCACGACAGGCGCCGGGGAATTCATCTTCGTTCGTTCCACGCCGACGCGCGGCCGAGAGGTGGATCGGCTGTCGCGGTCCGGCGGGACGTCCGAGCGGCTGACGGAGGTATCCACCGACTGGCAAGGCGTCGAGCCGCCCGAGGTGATCAGCTATCGCAGTCGCGATGGGCACTACCTTCAGGCCTTCGTTTTCACGCCGCCCGGTTTCACGCCGAACGGTGAATACCCCGCGCTGGTGCAGGTCCACGGTGGCGGCACGAATTCCTACTACAACGGCCTGAACCTGGTCGAGCAGCGTCTGGCCGACCAGGGTTATGTGGTCATGGCGATCAACTATCGCGGCGGTT